>Ga0187848_10001742_pt1 | contig 18119 bp, 12 predicted proteins | sample June2016WEW_4_40_FD_132424 | JGI IMG/M metagenome (GOLD analysis project Ga0187848, IMG submission 132424) | Peatland microbial communities from SPRUCE experiment site at the Marcell Experimental Forest, Minnesota, USA - June2016WEW_4_40 | ecosystem: Environmental > Terrestrial > Soil >... | reverse complement strand
TGCTCCCGCCCCGTACGGTCGACCCACGCCATGCCGTCGCGGTCCAGCGTGACGACCACCGACTGCACGCCGAAATCCAACAGCCGCCGTCCGGCCCGGATGGCCTCCGCGGGCGTAGTGATCCGCACGCCGGCGGCCCGTCCCGCCTCCACCCGGTTCGGCGTGATGCAGGTGCAGCCCGCGTAACGCTGGTAGTCCGCATCCTTCACGGGGTCGGCCAGCACGGGCACGCCGGCCGCCTGCGCCAATCGGACCAGCCGCGGGATCATCTCCCCCTTGCAGACGCCCTTGTTGTAGTCGCTCAAGAGCACCAGGTCCACTTCGTCGATCGACCGGGCGATACCCGACAGGATCGACTCGGCCGTCGCGGCGGCGATCGGCACGTCGCTCTCGCGGTCCACGCGCATCATCTGGTGGGGATAGTGCTGGTGGGCACGGCCCAGCAGCCGCTCCTTGACTGTCGTCGGGCGGTCCGCGACCGGCAGGACCAGGCGATGGTTGATATCGAGATTTTCCAGGAGCCGGCAGACCTGTTGGCCTTCGTCGTCCCGGCCCACGACGGCGGCCAGGATCGTTTGCGCCCCCAGCGTGACGAGCATCGAGGCGACGCTCCCCGCCCCGCCCAGCCGGTGCTCCTGGTGGCCGATCCGCAAGATGGGGATGGGGGCCTCCGGGCTGATCCGCTCGACGTCGCCCCACACGTAGCGGTCCAGCATGATGTCGCCCACCAGCAGAATGCGGGGGCGAAGGTCCCCTTCCAATAGCCCAAGCGAAGCGGTGGACATCCCTGGGGCGGCTCCTGGATCCGGAAAGTCTCCCCTCTCCCTCCGGGAGAGGCACCCACGAGTGGGTACCCGGGGCTGAGGGTGCGTGCCGAAAGGATAGCCGGATTGGCGGCTCGGGCCAAGACCAATTCAGGCCAGCATGGCGGCCAGGCGGGCCTCGAACGCCTCGCGGCCGGCAAGCATCTCCAGCCCGATCCGCACGGCCCACAACGGCCGGTCGCCCAAGCATACCCCCCCCAGCTTGACTAGATCCTTCTGGGTGCAGAGGACCGCCGCCACCCCCAGCCGCCGGGCCGCGGCAGCCAGCCGCTCCAGGTCCCGCCGGGTATAGGCGTGGTGATCCGGAAAATCCAGAAACTCGACCACCCGGTAGCCGCAGGCGGCCAGGGTATGGCGGAAACCGGCCGGGTTGCCGATCCCGCAAAACGCCAGCACCGCTTGGCCGGCCAGAGACTCCAATGCCGCTTCTTGAAGGCGGAAGACGGAACGTGGGGGAAGAGAAAAGCCCGCCGACTGCGCCGGCGGGTTGTTCGCGGGCGCTGTCGCCCCCACCAGGGCCTCGGGCCGGTGGGCCAGCTCCAGCCACTGGACCCCGGGGGCGTAGTGCTCGACCTGGCGGCGAATCTCCCCGCGCTGGTCCCGAGCGATCAGATCGGCCCGGGAGAGGGCCACCACGTCGGCGCGGGCCAGGCCCTTCGGCGGCTCGCGGAGCGTGCCCCGCGGAAAGACGTGCCCCCAGCCGAACGGCTCCAGGGCGTCCAGGAGCACCAGGTCCAGGTCCCGCGCGAGCCGCCGGTGCTGAAAACCATCGTCCAGCAGGATCACCCGGCACTGGAACTCGTCGATCGCCCGCCGCGCGGCAGCCACGCGATCGGGATCCTGGACGTGCGGGACGCCGGGCAGGTTCCAGGCCAGCTCCACGGCCTCGTCGTTTTGTGGTGCAGGCGTCCCGCCTGCTCCTTGGCCGCTGTACCGCGAGCCCCACCCCCCCGGACGCAGTCCGGGGGCTTCACTCCCCGCCCCCTGACACCTGACATCTGACACCTGACACCTGGCTGCCGCCCCGTAGCCGCGGCTGACGATGCCCACCGGCACCTGCCGGTCGGCCAGCCATCGGGCGAGCCACTGGACCATCGGCGTCTTGCCGGTGCCGCCGAGCGTCAGGTTGCCGACGCTCAACACCCGCGCGGCGACGCGGTGGACGGCGGCCGCCCCGCTGTCGTAGCGGCGGTTGCGGCGGCGGACGGCCCAGGTGTAAGGCACTTCGGCAGCCCGCAGCCCGCCGCGCAACACGGCCGCCCACAGCCCGCGCCGCCGCCCGCTCACCAGGTCACGGAATTCCGCCGGCCGAAACAGAGGCAGCGACCTTCCAAGGAGTTTTCAGTAATCAGTTTTCAGTAATCAGCTTTCGGTTCCCAATCCGGCCGCCTACTGGCACCTGACAACTGACCACTGACAACTGACCACTGACAACTGACCACTGACAACTGACCACTGACAACTACTTCCCCTCCTCCCGCACCTGGACCTGCAACGCGCCGAGCATCCGCGTGATGGCCTCTTCCTTCTTCCGGATCAGCGGCACGTTGTCCAGGACGATCGCCCGCCGCTCGTCGCTTGCCTGGAGGATCAACCGCCCGGACCCCAGGAGCAGGTATTCGAATATGTCGTTGATCTCCTTGTCGATCCGCAGGTGCGGCGAGGGGAAGCGCTCGAGATTGCTCAGGAAGCCGTGATGGTGCAAGAGCTCGTTGGGCCGCACTTCCCAGCAGTCGAAGCGGACCGCCACGAGCATCAGCAGATAGATGGCCCCCAGGATGCCGGCGAACGCCCAAAAGAAGGTCGGGTTGGCCACCGGGTGGAACCGTTTCAGGATGTTCGTCAGTACCGGCATGAGCCCCGGGTGGAAGGTGAACAACAGGATCGCCCCCAGGACGACGGCCACGCCGAGAAACAGCAGCGTCAGCGAAGTGGTCCGCGGGAAGTCGAAGGCCAGGATCACCAGGTTCAGCGTCATGAGCCCCAGGAACAGGATGCAGACGATCTTGGCCGCCGTGTTCTCCGGGGCCAACGGATCGTGCATCAGCCCCAGAATGACGGCCGCCAGCACCGAGGCGATCAGGAGCGGGTACAGGAAGACGATCTTGGGGTACGGAATCAACAGGACGCTTTGGGGCGGTTCCTCGGGATTCTTCCCGCCCGGCAGCGGCCCCTGGCCGGGTCTGTCGCGTAACGAGTCGGACATGGTCTGGTCCTCCCAACGGCTCGGGTTTCCGCACAGTCTACCGCTTCGGGCGGTGCAATGCCAGCCCTGTCGCAATGTAACCCGCACACGCCGTGTGCGGAATCTTGCGGCACTCGCCCTGTACCTGACCTGTGGCGTCGCAATGTAGCCCGCAGACGCCGTGTGGGGAATCCGGCACGCCGACCATGCCGACCACGCTGCGCACGGTGCCCGGTGCCCGCTACAGTGCCAGAAAACCCGGCCGCACACCGTCCCGCCGGCCCGGCCGTGATTTGGCCGGCGCCTGGCGTCTACCGACACCCGACACCTCTCGCCTGGCACCTAGCGCCGGCCTGGCCGCCTCCTGGCGGGTGCCCTCGGTGGTTCGCCGCTCGCCTCGACTGAGATACATGTCCCGGCAAAGGGTCGCCTAATGGCTTGTGCCACGCGTCACGGCAGTTGGGACGATCGGTCTCCGTTCGGCAGCCTCGCGTTTCTAGGCACGCGTCGGTGTGCGGGACCGACGCGCGCCAAGAGGGCATTCCATCGTCTCATCAAACGAACTGCTGCGCGGCTCGCTGGATTTACTTCCCGACGTCTCTCTTGCCGCCTCGGGGGAGATTGCCTCGATTCCACCGCCCTTTCCTCCCCAAGACCCAGCTACGCCTCACTGGACCGGCAGTGGGGTGACGAAGTCATCTCGCATCCGAAATGCGGCGGACGAGCCTTGTTCCACGAGAGCGTCGAGCAGCACGAGGACAGCGTCGCGAAGGTCATTTTGACTCTTGAGTTGCAGAGGCCTCCCGAAGACGTACCGCTGGAGCAGAACCTCGAGGAGGAAGACGCTGTTTCCAAGCTTCAGCAATTGTGCGGGGTCTCCCTGTTGGAGCCGATTCGCAATCCGGATGAACGCTTCCGGAAGCGAATGCTCACCGACGTGATACAGGAACCGGAGGTAGTGGTCTAACACCACCGAAGACGCGGGCAGGTCGTCGAAAAGCGAGTGGACGCGCTGCGAGTGCCCCTCAAGGCTTCGCCAGTGCCGGATGTCGTCCTTCCACGATGCTCCGAGGAACATGGCCGATAACATCTCTTGTCCGGTCGGGCGTGCCGCGTCGAGCCACTGGAGCCACTTGGCGTTTCGGACTTTGTCCGCGAATAGCTCCCAGAGCGACCAAAACTGTGCCGTGCTCGGCTGCCGATCCTCCTGTCCAATGAGACCAAGTACGAGCCACCTGCATTCCTCCGGGTGCCGGTCAACGGCGTCCAGGATAGGTTGGAGGATCACGCCCGCCGCGGGTGCCGAGGTCCGGAGCAAGAAGTTCTCAAGCAGACCGGTGAGTTCTGCCTCCGTCTCGTGGCTCCGACCGGGGTGCCACTCATACCGGTCGTGCCGGCAGTCGTCATCCGCGTCCCACCACGCGACGAGCGTCTCCCCGAGGCGATGGAACGCCGCAATCGCGACGGGTTCCGTTGGCGCCTGCCCTAGAATCGCCAAGATTCGTGCGCTAGCCTCTGCGCCAAACCACTGGGTCGGGTCAAGGTGCTCAAGTGAGTCGGCCGGTATTCCGTCGCCTTCAAAGAATCGCTGCCGGATGGCCAACGCAACCTCTCCGGCGACCCGGTCGGCCCATCCTCCGCCGTGAGCCTCTGAGAACTGTTGTTCTTGGAGGAGTCTACTGCGTTCCTCGTCATGAGTTGTTTGCAGCAGACTCGCTTCCGCGGCGAGCGTGTGAACGCATCGCAGTGCCAAATCCCGGTCCATCGTCCACAGGTTCTTTGCGACTCCCCATGCTGCATAGGAACGGACCTCGTTGGTCGCGTGAGTCAACCCAAGTACCAGCGCCTGCGCGACGCGACGCTGCTGCTGCTGAGCGAGGGACTTGCCGAGCAGCAAGGGTACGACCCACGCGCACGGCCGGTCCGCGGACATCTCGTAACGCTGCACGCGTGCCATCTGGTTCCAATTATTCGCGCCGCGCTCCACTTCCGAGCAGACGCAGCCCACGCACCACTCGCGTTCGCTGTCAGCCATCTCATCCCAATGGTCGCGAACGCAAACGGCAGCGACGTACCCTGGCCCGCCTTGGCCCGGGTCATACACATCGGCAACACCGCCTTGTGGAGCTTGGCCTGCCAGCAGAAACTCCCGCCACCGCGCAGGGCTGTAAGTCGCGGCCTCCTCTCCCCTGAACACCTTCATTCCCCACATCAGGAGGCCCAGCCGGGACCCCATCGCTTGATAGTCCGCGGCGCTCTGGTCGGCGATCTTCTTGGGGTCGTCTTCTTGCAAATTCAGTTGAAGTCGTGCACGCCGCGGAGCATCCTCAGCGGACTTTTCTCCGTCCGCGGCGACTGGGCCTTCGGCATCGTCCCCAGCGACGGCATACTGCCGCAAATCCATGCGATGGAGCGCGAGCCGCCAGAGGCGTTCGTCCTCGTTCTGCTCATCCACGGGCCGCATCTCCGCACGGTAGCGATCCAAGATCTCGTGTGCACGCCCCGCAAGCGGCCCCAGCTGTAGGTTCATGACCGCTGTTTCCAGGTCACTACTTCGGTGCGGCAGTTCATCTGCTCCTTTCCGTTCCGCCTCATAGAGCTTGTTTCCGACGTTGAGTTGGGACATTAAGCCAAACATCTTGGAAGGTGCCTGCGATTCCTGCACGAGCCGCACGTGGTCGAGGCGGATGCACGGCGGCGAGCCGAGCAACACCAGCAGCGTGGCGCCGGCCGCGCGAGGAAATGCGGTCGCTACGCTCGCGACGACCGCGGTGACGGCGGCGGAGTCACTTTCAAGGAGGAGAAACAGGAGAACCGCGTCAAGCCCGTCCGGATTCGCCTTCGCATATTCTAGCAGCCAACATTCCAACGCCATCAAAATAGACTGCAGGACGTAAGGTCCGACCGACGTCCCGCGATAAAGGTTCCAAAGCCGACCGTTGCACCATTGGCTCTTCGACGTGCCTTCCACGAACGTCAGCTTAATCTCGAAGGGAGGTTCGACGTGCTCCGACGGCACCCTCGGGTGCGCGTACCAGTCGGCGCTGTGCTTGAAAAGCCCAAGAATGAACCTCAGCCCCTTGTCGGGATGATGTCGCAGGAGTTGAAAAAAGGGCCCGCGGTACGCACTTGCAGGAAAGAAGCCGTGGCTTCTGCCTCGCTTGATTCCGAAAAGAGTTTCAAGCTCCAAATCGCTGCCGTAGTAGCCCCATCTGCTTCGGAGATCGGCCTCCGAGCAGAGCAGATGCTCGTTGGCCACCGAAACAACGGAATCCGGCATATCTCGGGCCGCGGGCATGCCCTCCACCGTTTCAAAGATGATTTCACGGAAGCCCCTCGTCGCACTGTCGGGCCTCTCGTTTCCACTTCCCTGTAGAAGCGCAACGAAACGGTCGCGACCGGCGTTAGGAACCTTGGCGATCACCCGTAACACGCGTTTCCGCTGGTCGTCCGACCGGTAGTCGTCGAAACCTGCCAAGAGCCAGTGCGCAATTTCCGCAGCGGAGTCGGCACCGTCCGGATACGGGCATTGCCACGACACGCCGCGCGCCCAGTCCTCAATGAGCCCCACGAGAAGCGCGCGATCCGCTCCGGCGAACGAGCCCAAGTTAGTTTGAACGAGACGAAGGATGCAAGGCCACGCTGGCCCCTCCGGTACGTTGAAAAGGGACGGGCGGTCTGGGAGCAGCTTCACCCAGGCAGGCGTGGTCACGGATGCAACTCGCAACAGGTGGATTACTCGCCGGAGAAGTTGCTTGTCATTCGCGAAAAGCTCCGCGGTGTGCGCGTCCAGGAACGAGGGAGAAGCGGGAGAGCGCAGAAGAGAAACAATCGCATCGTCCCGAAACTGTGCCGGCAGCTTTGGGTCGCGCAACACGCCCCGGAACAGATTGTCCGCGGCCGCGGTATCCCGCTCCAAGAGTTCGCCCACCCATTTGCGAAACGTCCGGCGGACGGCGGGTTCCAATCCGAGCACGGAGCACAGTTCCCCGGCCGAACCGGCATGCACTGCGTGCTGCTCGTCGATCCACTGGAGGATTGCCCAGTCCTCGAGCACGTCGTGGGCCGGAGCGACGAGCAAACTGTTCTGCGAGGGAGAAACTACGAGTGAGTCGTTCCGCAGCGCTCTGACAGCCTCGCCATCCAGGCCATCGCAGGCAGTATACAGGGCTAGCGCCCGGGCCCGACGCAATGCGATCTGCATGAACGCGGCCCCTCGCCGGCGCGGCATGTCGCCGGCGGCCCGGCTGTCTACGCGAACGATTTCCTGCCAGCAGACCGCACGGAATTCCCGCTCACTCTGGGGCAGCACGCGGTCCCCGGACCACGGAATTCGCAGCGCCTTGTCCAGGACATAGGGATTACGCAGGAGCGGGCGCAGCGCCGCGTCCGCGAGCGGGCGCGCCAGCACGGGGTAGGCGCGAACGACTTCCTCCAATTCTTCGTCGCCTAATAGCGGGACCGTGACGACGGAATGGTCGACGCCCGCGTGCCCCAAGAAGCAACTGCGGACGAGGTCAGCCGAGTAGTCGCGGCACGTCAGGATAAGCTGCCAGCTCTTGTCCTTGACGACACGCGACAACATGTCGCTGAACGCGTCCCGCGTGGACGCTTCGAGGAGCCGCTCAACACTCTCGATCAGCAGCACCTTCCGCGTCTGGCCCGACACGATCGCGGCGAGCTTTGTCGCGTTGGCCGGAATCTGGCCGTTGTGCAGCGTTTCATCGAAATGGGGAAGCGCGAATTCCTCTGCACGGAAGCTGAAGACGAAGTGGTCCGCAGCGAGAATTGCTACGACGTCCTTCGCGATGCCCGACTTGCCGCTGCCCGCTGCGCCAACTGCTAGGACGACCTGTGCCGTATGTGTCTGCTCGATGACCCTCTGGACAATATGCGCCCGGCCGAGGTGGAGGCCGGCCCCGATTGTCGAGCGAATGCGGTCGAGGATGATGGTTGAGTGGTCGGCCAGTGCCCGCAAGACTCGCTGTTCGGTCCCGCCGACCGGCGAATGGCGTTGACGCAAAGCCTCGGGAAGGTCGTCGCGCCGGTAGCTGCGCGATTCCGGCATCCCTGCGCCGACCACAGCCAGCAGCGCGTTCCACGATGCTTCTGCGGCGGCCACCGTGTCCCCCTCCGCTGCCGTGTAAGCGAGAAGGCTCTTGACCGCTGCCTCCGTCTGTCCCGTCGCGCTATTGAGGTCCAAGCTCAGTACGTGCAACGCCCGCAGGAATGCCCAGACATCTGCGGCGGCGATGCTCCTTCCCTCGACCTCACCAATAATCGCCCGAATCTCGTCGCAATACTTGACGGCCTTTGCGTTAAGGAATCCCTGCGTGGTTAACCGGTGCTCGAACTCGCTGCTATCGCGTGCGGCCCTCGCGCAATCCAAAAGTCCTGAGAAATGTTCAAGAAGGGTGCTCGTGCCCCGCAGAGTGACAAGCGCCAACCGGTCCGAGCCTGGCGTGAATCGGTCGGACTTCTGGAAGTCCTTCCAGAAATCCTGCATGGTCTTCTTGCACTCTTCGTTCGCCGAACTGACGGTGAACGTTCGCTTCACTTGGCCGACCAGTCTCCGATGGCTTCCCGCGCCGTTTTCCCCGACGACCAGGAAATCGTCCGTATTCCAGCCGAGGCGATTGGTCTGGAAATGTACCTCCGTGATCATACAGTCGAGAAGGACCGGCGGGATGGCCTGAACCAGTAGCTGGGCGAGCCAGAAGGCATCGACATGTTGCTCAAAGAGTGTGCCGGCTCCCCCGGTGGAAGCTGGGCTGGAAACCCTTCCCGTCATCGACCCGCTGGGTGACATAACTGATAGGAAATTTGGTTCTTGCCTGTGCCCCGATTATAGTCAACGAAAGTCGCTGAATCAAGGCGACAGGATTGGGGGCCGGAGAAGAAGGGTGCCGAAGGGGAGGCACCCGCCACGAACGGCGCGGCCCCCCGCTTCTCGGCCTTGGACCTAGGGCGACTGGGCGACGTCCAGGGGTGTGCCTCCGGCACACGGTTCGACGTTTGAAGCGGTTGGCGCTCCACAGGCGTATGGGGCGCGCACTACCGCCCCCGCGATCTATGTCGTTCGTCCGGCCTACACAAGTGCAAGTGAGTCCTGCCTTCCGAGCGGATGGGTGGGCCACCTTGATCCAATCTCTCAGATCGTCCTTGCGCGCTCCGGTCACATCGACCGACGCATCGGGACGGCACAGCGGGAGGGCAGGTCAGAGAAGGTTCATTTGCTGGCAGGAGGCAACCCGCCACGCGAGACTGATGCATCTCCGGGCTGGAACGAGTTCCCTCTTATTGCCGTCCCGACAACCAACGTCCCATCGAGCCGCGGGTGCCTGCGTGCCCAACGAAACGCTTCCGGCAGGAAACAACCCTCCACTTTTCGCCTTGAAAACGGGCCAGCGCTTCGGGTAGGCTGGCCGGTGTGCGGAAAGGTGTCAGGTGCAAGGTGTCAGGCGTCAGGAGACGGGTGCCAGGGATCGGCGCCCGGCTCAAGCACAATGCGTCTTCGCTACTTTTCGCGTCCGTTCCCATCAACCCATACAACCTACCTCGCCAATGCAACAAGCTTCCCTATTTTGACATGGACTTATGGCCGCAAGCCGAGACGTAACAACTTATTTTGAAGACGATTGCGACTTTGCAAATCGACGCAAGAAGCGGTGCGCCTCGAAAGCATTGTCCCACTTCCGCACAGCCACCGGAGGGGGTAGCTGGGCAGACAGAGAGCATCGGCAAGACAGAGAAAGATCGGCTCGGCGTTACCAGCCTCGCCCGCTCCCTCGCCCTGAACTTCCTAAAGTTGTTGCGGCTGCCGCGCGAGGAGTACGTGTGGGGCGAGGATGCCGTGACGTACCCGGGATTCCAGGGGCTTTCCCTTTATCCTCTCCTCCGCCGCCATGCGGCGGCCACTCCGCAGGCGGCCGCAGCCGCCAACAAGGCCAGCGTGCCGGGCTCCGGCACCGCGTTGATCCCGCCGGCGCCGGCAGAGCCGCTCGCGGCCGGCGCCATCACGCCGCCGCCGCTCGTGCCGGTGGCCTGCGAGCCCAACGGCGCGCCCGCGATCCGGCCCAAGCCCTCGATGTACTGCGATCCCTGCTGCCCGAGCACGACCGAGGCACTGGAACCGATCTCCAGCAGCGACCCGCCCGAGATCGCCTTGGGGTTGGTGGCCACCAACAGCCCGTTCTCCACCGATGTCCCGCCGCTGTAGGTGTTGGTGCCCGAGAGGATCAACGTCCCGGACCCCTCCTGGGCCAGGCCGCCGTAGCCGCTGATGTTGCCGGGGGCGGTCACGGTGCCCGCCCGGTCGTAGGCCAGGTTGCTGAAGTAGTACGGCAGATAGACGTTACCGGTGATCGAGCCGCTGCTGCCGCCGTTGCCGATCTGCAGCGGCCCGCCGTAGACGGTCGTGCCGCCCGTGTAGGTGTTGCTGCCCGTCAGGATGAGCGTGCCGTTACCCGTCTGCGTCAGGCTGCCGCCCCCGCCGATGGCGTTGGCCACGGTGAAGGTGTCATATCGGTTGAAGGCCAGGCCGGAGCCCGTCTCGACGGTCACCGATCCGCTGCCGAGGTTAACGCTGCCGTAGCCGATCTGCAGCGTGCCGCTCCCGCAGATGTCGAGGTTGCCGGAGCTGCTGATGGTCCCACCACTGAAGACGACGGCGTTCTGGTTGAGATTGAAGACGGTAGTGCCTGGGCCCAGCGTCAGTCCATTGGCGGAGATGTTGGTCGTGTTGCCGGCGCCGGCCCAGACGAGCGTGGCCGTGCCGTTGTTGGGGGTGACCACGACGGGCGCGGGGCCACCGTTAACAAGCCCCTCTCCCAGGCTGCCCACGGTGAAGTTGAGCGTCCCGCCGAGGACCGTGGTGCCGCCGCTGTAGTAGTTCATGCCGGAGGTGAGGTTCAGAATGCCGGGGCCCATCTGCGTCACGCCGCCGCCGCCGACAATCTGGCTGGAGAACGTGTAGCCGGGGGAAGTGTCGCCGCGGTTGAAGGCCAGGTTGCCGCCGGCGTTGATCGTGCCGGTGCCCGCCATGCTGAACACCACTCCGGCGCCGGTGGTGAAGGCGGCGGCGCTCCCGGCGCTCAGCCAGGGCTGGTTGCCGGCATTGGTGTTCCAGGTGCCGCCGCTGGGCGAGTTCCACGTTAATCCGGGAATCGTGACGCTGAGATCGGTGTAATTGACGCTGATCGAAGAGGCGGCGGTGCCGCTGGCGCTCTGATAGAAACCGAAATAGTCCTGCGAGGCGCTGGGGGCCGCAAAGGTCAGCGCATTGCCCGCGTTGGTCACGGTTGTCCAGGTGAGCCCGTAGCCGCTGACCCCCGGATGATCCTCATCAACCACCTCGATTGCGATGCCTCAACTGGTCCGAGGCGTTATACGACCCGGACACGGCAAGGAGGTAAGGATCGTTGGCATTGTAGTTGCCGATGAGGTACTGGTTGCTTTGGGCCGCGGCGGGGCAGACGGTGGCGGCGCCGTTGACCCATTGGACCAGCCGCACCCTGCCGGTATTAACGGGACCGATGTTAATGTCCGCCGCGAAGGCGTTGTTGTTGCTGCCGGCGGTGTCGGCAAGGAAGCGGAGGCCGGCGGTGCAGTTGTTGGCGGTGTCGCTGTCGCTCAGGTTGCTCAGCACCGCCGAAACGGAGAAGCTCGAATTCGCGGCACAGGGGACGTTCGAGACCGGGACGGAGTCCCAGCCGTAGAAAGTTCCCGCCGCGCTCTTCGCCACCGAAACCGCATAAGACGAGGTCCCCGAGAGGAAGCTGTCGGTCCCCGTGTACGGCAAGACGGTGGTGCTTTACGTCGTGGCGTTCGTGCTGTTGGTGGTAAACCTCGCGCCGTCCGCCGTGCCGCCGCTGAAGGTCCAGGTGAACGGGAGCGTGTACTGGCCCCACACAAGGTTCGCCGCAGCGAACACGACAAGGCCAACGACCGCTTTGACCGCAAGCTGTTGCAAGACCTTCATGGCGACGTCCAGTCTATCATGGCAAGCCCTCAGACTGAGGGGGAGCCACGACGACAAATCGGGAAAGCTATATTTCGACCTATACTAAGCTGATTTAACCATGCCCGTGCAAGCGAGTCAATGATCCGGGCCCCTTTGCAGGGAGGGGTTGATTAAGAAGGCTCCGTCTCCCCCGGAGGCTCCCCTGGTGCATAAGGGGCGGCGGGATTCTTTGGGCGGCCGCTCCTTCCCTTGTCTCCAAGGCACCGTACCCCCATCGGGAACTAGCCAAACCCAGTTCCCATTGAGTTCTAACCGGAATTTGCTTGCGAGTTTGGTGGGGGCATGATAGGTTGAACCGTGACCGTGCAGTTGTCGCCAGCCGCTCGTGATGCAGAAAACATCCTTGATCATGAACCCCCATCTCTTCTTCGTGGCCGAGCTCTGGTTCTCCACCGAACAGTGGCAGTCTATCGGCTGCCGCTTGCGGTTGCCGCGGCGACAGTTGCAAGTTCTCCAGCAAATCTTCGGGGACACGAAGGAAGCGACTATCGCCGCCCGGTTGGGAATTTCTCCCAATACGGTGCGCACTTATGTGCGGCGTCTCTATGGAAAGGTGGGCGTCAATAGCCGGCTGGAGCTAGTGCTCGCGGTCACTCGTTTGGCCGTTGCCGAGGCCCGCCAGGTAAAGCTCTCTTGCCCCACGGCGATCCCCTTCTCCGCCGCTCGGCGGGCTGCCTGACCCCCAAGTGGTGAAGCCTGACTAGGTGACTAGCGGGCCGAGCGGCGTTCGTGGTAGCATGGTACCTGAGAAGGACTTCCATGAAACCTGTACGATTGCTTCTGTTTGTTGCGGCGGTTTCCCTGCTTTCGCGGGAATTGTCGCACGGACAAACGACAACCACCACTTATCCCTACGAAGGCGTGACGCGCATCGACGTCACGGAAACCTCGCCGCGGCCGGAGAACATCCACATCCTCGAGATCAATTTGACGGCCCCGGGGATCCACTTCGAGCTGTCGCCGCAGAGCCCCGCGGGAGGGCCGGGGGGAACAACGCAAGGGTACGCCAACACGACCACGACGCAACAGACCCTCGGTTTCATGAACCAGGTTCACGCGCAGTTGGCCATCAACACGGAGTTCTTCATCAACACCAACGGGAGTGCGGCGGTGGCGACGCCGATGTTTGGTTTTGCGGCTTCCGACGGCAACGTGTATTCGCCCTTCCAATCCAGCAACGCCAACACGTATGCCATCGTGCCCAATGCGCCGGCGATCAACATCGACTCCGCCAACAATGCCCAAGTGGTGACGGTCGGCGCCAGCAGCAAGACGATTGCCCAATCCGCCAGCGTCTACAACGCCGTGTCGGGCAGCGCGCAGATCATCACCAACGGCGTGGTCACCATGCCGACCTACACCGAGAGCGGCGGGGTGCTGGCGGACGGCGGCGGTTACAGCAGCAGCAACTCCTGGTATGCCAACAACAACCTCGCCGCCCGCTCGGCCATCGGGTTGAGCCAGAACGACAAGACGCTGTACCTGTTCACCGTGGACGACGCGGGCGGAAGTCAAGGCATGACCGTCGCGGAAATGGCCGGTTTCCTGCAAAGCAATTTCGGCGTTTACAACGCCCTGAACCTCGATGGCGGCGGATCGACCACGATGTCGTGGGTCAATCCGTCTACGGGCCTCAGCAGCGACATCAACGTTTCGAGTAATTCGGGGGGGGACCGCTACGTGGGCGCCAGCCTGGCCGTCTTCGCCAGTCCCACCCCCGAGCCCGGCACGATGACCCTGCTTTTTGCCGCTGCCGGCGGGGGCATCGCCTGCGTGGCCTCGCGCCGGCGGAAGACGCGGCAAGCCCGCGAGGTTATCCAAGACATCCGTTCGCAGCCCATGGGCAGCGTTAAGAAATGACAAGCCTCCGCTACTTTGCGGGTGCACACCCAAGGAGCAACGCCATGATTCGTTTTCGGCACTACGCGGCAGCACTGGCCGCCTGCGCGTTTGTTTTCGGGGCGGCAAGCGTGGCCACGGCCCAGTTGGCCCTCCCCTACACCGACGACTTCCAGACCCTTAGCCCGGGAAGTGCGTGGATCGCCTCGGGTTCCACCGCTACGATCTCGAACCTTGCCACCAGCCCTACGACGGACACTTGGCAGGTCGTGTCCGGCACGCCGCAACAGTACCAGAACGTCCTGACGGGCAGCGGGAGCATGAAGGGGACTGCCGTGCAGCAGTTCCTCGGCCTCGGCCCGGTCAGCTCGGCAGACAATTTCCTCATGTCGGCAGTATTGCAACCAGTCAGCACTGCCGGCAGCGCAAACGCCACCGAGGGACTCCGTTTTCTCGCCAGCAGCGCGACGTCAGTTAATAGTTCCTATGTCGCCGACATCAACGTCGGCTCCAATCCCGGCCGGCTCCGGCTCGTCACCTGGAATTCGAGCGGCACCGCCACCATTGAGCCCAGCACGACTCAAACCCTTCAGCCGCTCATTCCCAACTTCAGCACGAGCAACAGCTACACGGAGCAGGTCGCCGGGACCTACAACACGCCCGCGGCGGGTGACTTGACGCTGACTATTACGGTCACGCAGGTCGGCAACTCGGCCAACTCCGTCACGTACACGTATACCGACACCGCCCCCAACACCGGCAACTACTTCGGCTTCTTCGACTCATACTCGTCGGGGATCACCTCCTTGACGGCGGACTACAGCAACCTGAGCCTCAAAACCGTTGCCACGCCCGAGCCCTCCACAGTGGTTCTGCTGGGCACCGGTGCCGTCGTCCTGCTCGCCAGTGTCCGGCGATGGCGGAGAAGGGTGGCGTAGCAACCGAATCGCCGCAAAGCTGCCTGGTTCCGCCGTAATTGTGGGAACTTCTTGCCGGCGATCGGCGTCCGGGCCAGGATCGGGGGCTGGGCCTGGGATCCGAGTTCCTCTCAAACGCCGCGCCGAGCGATCTAGCCTGCGGGCAGCACGGGGAAGCTGATTGCGAAGGGCATATCTCCCCCCTGACGCCTTGTCCCCAACTTTCCCAGCAAGTTCCCCGCCGTCCGATCCCGCGGCCATCTCCGCGGCCTCTGGGCGCGAGTCCGTCCAGCGCGCCCCAGGGTGAGCCGGACCTGGGCCGTCTCGGCGACAACCGCACCGGACGGGCTGGCTGTGTCTCCCCGCGCGGCGCGGAGGGCGGGTTCGGAAGGTGGGGCCGCGACGGAATTGGCAAGACGGTCAACCGGTTCCCCCCCTGCTTCTTCCGTAATCGGGCCCGTCCCGCCTTTTCCCCCCGGGATGCGAAGGCTTTGCATTGCCTTGCCGCGAATCGCGGCGAAAGCCGTACACTTCCCGTACAAATACAAAGCCTGCAAGAATCCCGGAAATCAGCACTCTGCGATCGTCGTAAGTCATTACTCGTAACGAGTGGGCGATAGTGGGCTCGAACCACCGACCCCCAGCTTGTCGATATCTGACTATCCCAACACAACATGTGAAATACATGTGTTCTTAGGTCTCGCCTGATACCTCTTGCCCCGAAAAGCGTCAAAAAGGTATCAGGTTTCGGGTATCAGGGTACCGACCCCTATCTTTACAAGGTATCAGCTCCCTATACAATTATAGTCTAGGTGTCTGCTTCCATGCCAGCCCAAGGGAGATCGGATCATGTCCCGCAAAAAGGAACTGACCGAGATGCCCATGCCCAAGGGGGTCGCCAAACGGTGGCGAAAAAAGTATCAGGGGCACATCTACTATTTTCGTGGCGACTACGAAACGGCGGCGAAGACTTGGCACGCGAAGCGAACCGAACTGGAGACCACCGAGGCTGAAGACCAGCCCAACTGGTATCGAGCCAGGTTCCAACGGATGCTGGAATGGTGTCAAGCACAGGGAATGGTCGAGGATGTCGAAGCCGTCACGAAAGCCCTCGAAGGGACTGACCTCGACCTGTCGAAACTCTGGTGGTCGTATGACGACCGGGAAAAGGGGATATGGTCAGAGCGTTTACGACAAATGGAACGACCCGCCAAAGAACCAACCACCATCGGGCAGGCGGTCGAGGCTTTCCTGGCTGCTCAGTATGTCCGTGTCGCTGCCAACGCAATTTCGGCTGGATACTACGACCTGTTGCGTCGTTCCCTAAACCACTTTGCCGACACGATCGGGCGGCGTGTGGGAGTCGCGAGCATCACGGGACTGACTCTGAGTACCTATCATTCGGCGGTGCTGGGCAAGGTCTCCAAGGATGGATGGTCGCCCGACTATGCCAGTGGGTATATCCGCAGCATGAAGACCTTCGTGACTTGGGCTTGGGAAACGGAGCTGATAGAGAACAAGCCCCGCAACCTGGAAGGCGGGCGGCTGACGATCGAGACCAAAGCCAAGAAAATCAAGGTCTTCACCAACGACGAGATCAAGGTCTTGCTGGGCGCAGCCACCGAACGCAACAAGCTCTACATCATGCTGATGCTCAACACGGGCATGACGCAAAAAGACCTGAGTGACCTACGACCTGACGAGGTGGACTGGACGAAGGGAAGGATCAAGCGCAAGCGGTCAAAAACCCGCAAGTTCGAGAACGTGCCGGTCGTCGAGTATCCACTATGGTCGGCGACCTTCGCCCTGCTGAAAAAGTTTGGCAGCCGTAAGGGTGAACGGGTCTTGAGCAACGCGGACGGCGGAACGCTGATTACCGAGACGCTGACCGAAGACGGCAAGTATTCCAAGACCGACAACGCGCGGTGCCTATTCGGGAAGCTCGTGCGTCGGCTGGTGAAGGATAAGAAACTGAAGACCTTCAAGCCCTTGAAGGTCTTCAGGAAGACAAGCCCGAGTCGCTTGGAAGACAAGCCCGAGTTTGCAGCCTGCGCCAGGTATTTCGGCGGCTGGTCTCCGCGTGGCGTGTCAGAGCGTCACTATATCGCCGTGCCGCAGGCGACCTTCGACCGTGCGGTCATGTGGCTGGCGAAGTCCTACGGGCTGGAAAAGTAGCCGGGCACCGCGACACCGCCCCCGATCGCATGCCGAGGCCATCTTCCCGCCCTCGAATCTCCACCTGAAGGCCAAGTGAGCTGCTGGATCGCAGCCCCGTGGGCAGCCGCCCTGGCCGCGGGAGGTCGTGGCCGGGGCCAAGGATGGGCGACGGCGAGGAGCACGTCATCGCTCTCGGCCGCATCGGGGGTCGTTGCCCGGGCCATCGCGAATCCCCACCCAAGAACCCCACGCCCCGCCTTGATGTCGCAGTCCCAGGGCAGCCGCCGGGGGCCGGGGCCGTGTTGGAGCCCGGGTGAAGCGACGGCGATGAGTCCTTCTTTCCCGGCCGCCATCGGCGTCGGCTGGCATGGCCCCGAAACCCCTTCTGAACGCCCAAGCGAGCCGCCTCGATCTGGCAGCACACTGGGGCAGCCTTGGAGGGCGGGGAGCAGGGATCCAAGTTGCCCCCCATCCCCTTCCATGCGCCCAGCTCGCCGCCGGGGTCTCGTCGCCCTGGGCAGATTGCGAGGGCTGTGGCGGCCAAGCGAGGGCCCCTGGTCACGATCCCTAACATCTACGGCCGCCCCTGGCCCAATGGCTGCTGACTGCCCTCGGCGCCCTGGAGCATGGGCTGGACATAGCAACCCTCGCTTAGCCGCTGAACGCGTGGCAGTCGTGCCAGAGCCGGCCAAGGGCCAAGGAATGCCGTCCGTTCGACCACCGATTTCTGGTTGACAGTCGGGCGGAAAAGTCTATAACGTAGTCGTTCTGCCTGACTGCGTAGTGCCGCGTGGACAGTCCCCGCCAGCGGTCAGGTGAACTAACGGGAATGCTGGCGACTCTGAGTCGCCGATCCTTGTCCCGCAATGCATCAGGCACCCCCGATGGGGGTGCGCGTTGCGGAGACAAGGATGACGAATTCTGCGGACTCTCTCCTGCCCGGATGCCGGTTGGCATCCTCCCAGCATCCCGTACCGCCGGATAGTCCGGCTTCTCACGGTCAGCCGGCCGAGAACGTGCTCGCTGGTTTCCTTTTGTCTGACGACTTGCTTCGGTCCGTCGTCGCCCCTCTTCTGGATCGCATGGATCGCATCGCTGCGGCGGCCGAACGCACCGCGGCCATGAACGAGCGGATCGCTGCCGCGTTTGCACAGGTCGTCGGATCCAAAGTGAAC
>Ga0187848_10001738_pt1 | contig 18140 bp, 11 predicted proteins | sample June2016WEW_4_40_FD_132424 | JGI IMG/M metagenome (GOLD analysis project Ga0187848, IMG submission 132424) | Peatland microbial communities from SPRUCE experiment site at the Marcell Experimental Forest, Minnesota, USA - June2016WEW_4_40 | ecosystem: Environmental > Terrestrial > Soil >... | reverse complement strand
GGCCCGGTCCGGCCCGTCGCCGGCCTAAGCCGCTTGTCAGCTACCAGACTTACCGACGACTATCTGGGTGGGACTTCCACCCACTGGCGATCCGCGCCGTTGGGGCGCACATAACATTCCCGCGTCGTTCCCTCAAAAAAGAATTCTTTCTTAGAGTTCCTGCGCTTTCCCGAGGCCAGCGGCGGACTGAGTGAATGACACTGCCAAGTGATATAGGGGCATTGTCGCCTGCTTCGCTGGGAACGAGAGGGGGGGATGAAAACCCGGCAAGATTGCTCATAGAAGTAGGCTATCACAACTCCCATGGCGTGTCAAGAGCTAAGAAGCAGGATTCAGGAGTCAGGATTCAGGATTCAGGGTGAAGGATGGAGGTTTTTCCCCTGACTCCTGAATCCTGACTCCTGAATCCTGCACTGGAACCTCTCGAGTTGGTTTACATCTAAATGACTCGATGCCTGGGCTATCATTACAGGGCTTGACATGCACTTTTTTGGAGTTACACTTCCGGACAGTCATTCGGATCCTCGTCCCAGTGGAGGCTGCTCATGCTCCCGCGTCTCAGCGTTGCCAACCAACGGCAAACCGCGACAAAGCGCGTTGTGCTCTGCTGCGGATTTGTTGGCCTTTCATTTCTCGCCATTGCGTGCTTTGGTCTCCATCAGAGGATACACGTGTCAGAGAGTATTCTTCCTCACCGTCAGGTTTCTGCCACGCCCACGAAAATTCAGCCCAAGCTCGTCGCGAGTTACGGGAAGCTGCCTCTCAGTTTTGAGGCGAACCAGGGCCAGACCGACGCCCGGGTGCGATTCCTGGCGCGAGGCGGCGGCTACACGATTTTTCTCACCGATGACGAGGCCGTGCTGACCTTAAAGGAGTCGTCAGTTGTCAGTGGTCAGTCGTCAGTAAGTGCGCGCGTAGTGCCGACAGGCACCCGTGCCGACCTGGTCGGGAGGCCGGCAGATGCACGTGTAGCGCAGCACCCGCTCTTCGGTGCTGCGGCTCTACCAGATCTTTTGTCATTATCGATGCCCGAGGAAAAATCGGACAGCGAAGTGGAAAGGCCGCGGGACCGGAGAGCGGGTCCCGCGCTACCATTTTCTTCTTCCCGCCGGGCGGACAGCGGCGAGAGTTCGGGGGTACTCCGGATGCGCCTTATCGGCGCAAATGCCAAAGCCATAGTAACGGGCGCGGGGGAGTTGCTTGGCAAGAGTAACTACTTCATCGGCAACGACCCCAGGAAGTGGCGCACCAACGTGCCGAGCTACGCCCGGGTGAAGTACGAGGGCGTCTACCCGGGCGTCGATCTTGTCTATTACGGCAACCAGCGCCAGCTCGAGTATGACTTCGTGGTGGCGCCGGGCGCCGACCCGAACCAGATCAAGCTGAGCTTCGCGGGGGCGGACGGAATGCGCGTCGACGTGGCCAGCGGCGACTTGGTGCTGAAGATGGGCGAGGAAGAGGTGCGCTTCCAGAAGCCCGCCGTCTATCAGCCCGCTGTATTCCCGGTCCCCTCGTCGTCGTCCCCGTCTGTAGCGTCGCCCTCCGGTCCTGATGCTCGTCACTCATCACTTGTCACTCGTCACTGCTCTTTCGTGCTGGCGGGAAACGACCAGGTGGCCTTCCGCGTGGCGGGGTACGACCCCAAGCGAGCATTGGTGATTGACCCGGTGCTCAGCTATTCCACCTACCTGGGCGGGAGCGGCAACGACGAGGGCCTCGGCATCGCGGTGGACAGCGCGGGCAACGCCTACGTCACAGGCGGGACCAGCTCGACCGATTTTCCCACCGTCAACCCGATCCAATCGAGCATTCAGAACATGTGTTCTTACGGGGCTTGCGGGGCGGTCTTTGTGGCCAAGCTGAATCCCGCCGGGAGCGCGCTCGTCTACTCCACCTACCTGGGCGGGGGCCGGGGTGACCAGGGCTACGGCATCGCCGTGGATAGCGCGGGCAACGCCTACGTGACGGGGATGACCTTCTCGACCGATTTCCCCACCGTCAACCCGTTGCAGGCGACGAACAAAGCAGCCGCCTACACGGCGTTTGTGGCCAAGCTGAATCCTGCCGGGAGCGCGCTCGTCTACTCCACCTACCTGGGCGGCAGCGGCGATGACTGGGGCCGCGGCATCGCGGTGGACACTGCGGGGAACGCCTACGTGACGGGGATGACCATCTCGACCGATTTCCCCACCGTCAACCCGTTACAGGCGACGAGCAAAACAGCCAACTACACGGCGTTTGTGGCCAAGCTGAACCCTGCCGGGAGCGCGCTCATCTACTCCACCTACCTAGGCGGTAGCATCGAAGAGTTGGCCCTCGGCATCGCCGCGGACGCGGCTGGCAACGCCTACGCCACGGGCACGACCTGCTCGAGCGACTTCCCCACGGCGAACTCGCTCCAAGCGAGCTTAGCGAGCGCGTGTTCTGCGGCCTGTTTTGGGGGCGACGCCTTTGTGTCCAAGCTGAATTCCGCCGGGTCAGCCCTGGTCTATTCCACCTACCTGGGCGGCAGTTCTTGTGACATTGGCCAAGGCATCGCGGTGGACGCGGCCGGCAACGCGTACGTCACGGGCGTTACCGAGTCGAGCGATTTCCCTACCGCCAACCCGCTCCAGTCCAGCCTCAGCGGCAGCTCTAATGCCTTTGTGGCCAAGCTGAATCCCGCCGGTAGCGCGCTCGCGTACTCTACCTACCTGGGCGGGAGCCCCGGCGACTCCGGCTACGGCATTGCCGCGGACAACGCGGGCAATGCCTACGTGACCGGGTGGACGAGTTCCACCAATTTCCCCACCGCCAACGCGCCCCAGCCCAGCTATGGCGGGGGTGAGGATGATGCGTTTGTAGCTATGCTGAATCCCGCCGGCAGTGCACTCGTGTACTCCACCTACCTGGGCGGCAGCGGCGGTGACGGGGGCGAAGGTATCGCCGTTGACGCGGCGGGCAACGCCTACGTGACGGGCCAGACTAGCTCGACCGATTTCCCCACCGTCAACCCGTTACAGGCGACGAACAACGCTAGCACGAGTCTTTCGCCCTCCGGCGCGTACGGCATGCCCGGCGGCACGGGGTTTGTGGCCAAGCTCATACCGGCGCCAGCAGTAACCCTCTCAACCAGTACCCTAGCCTTCGGGAGTGTGCTCGTAGGCACCACGACGCCTGCACAAAGTGTAGTCTTAACCAACATTGGGGGTGCTCCCCTGAACCTTACGATTACGAGTATTGTTGCGAGCGGTGACTTTGCCCAGACCAACAATTGCGCTGGGTCGGTTGCTCCCACCGCTAGCTGCACGGTCAATGTCAGCTTCACTCCCACGGCGCCCGGGAATCGAACGGGCGCGCTGACGCTGACGGACAACGCCAGCAACAGCCCCCAAACGGTGACCCTGAGCGGCACGGGGCTTGGAGCCACGGCGAGCCTTTCGGCATCGACTCTGGTGTTTAGTACGAGTCAACTGGTGGGGACAACGAGCAGCGCGCAGCAGGTGACGCTCCAGAACGCGGGCAATCAGGCCCTGGGCATCACCAGCATTTCGCTGACGGGAGCAGACAGCGGCGACTTCAGCTTGAGCCAGAACTGCGGCAACTCGCTGGGGGCAAACGCCTCCTGCCAGATCAGCGTGACCTTCACCCCCACGGCGCGCGGGGCGCGCACGGCTACGGTTTCCCTGGTGGACAACGTTTCTGACAGCCCTCAGTCGATTTCGCTATCCGGCACCGGCATTGCTCCGGTGGCGAACCTCTCGCCCTCCAGCTTGACTTTCTCCGGCCAGTTCGTGGGCACCACCGGCCTTCCTCAGAACATCACGCTCACTAACAACGGCGACGTGCCCTTGAGCATTTCGAGCATCCAAGCGAGCGCGCAGTTCGGCACAAGCAATGGCTGCACCACCAGTCTTGCTGTGGGCGTGGGTTGCACCATCAGTGTGTTTTTCGATCCCTCCGCAGCGGGCTCGCAGACGGGCACGCTGACCATCACCGACAACGCTCCGGGCAGTCCCCAGACCGTTCAGCTTTCGGGCACTGGCATGGACTTTGCGATGTCGAGTCCCGCGACGAGCCAGACGGTGGCAGCGGGGCAGACGGCGACTTACCCCTTGACGCTGGCTCCGGAGGGAGGGCTCACCCAGACGGTAAGCCTGACGTGTAGCGGCGCGCCCTCGCTCTCTACCTGCACGCTCACACCCGGTTCGGTAGCCCTGAATGGGACGGCATCCGCGCCGGTGACGGTGACGGTGTCGACCACTGCGGGGTCGCTGGCGCCACCCTTGGGGAAAGTTTCCCCGCCCAGCATCACAGGATTGGGGCGAATGTTCTGGCTGTACGCGCTGTTGGGGCTGGCGAGCGTGGGGGCGCTGGCTGCGGCAAGGAAACGTCGAGCCGCCTACCTGCTGGGCGCCTGCCTGCTGATGGTGATGTTGTGGAGTGCCTGCGGGGGCGGAGCCCAGGTCGTCCACACGCCCGGCACGCCGGCGGGGACTTACACGCTGGACGTGAGCGCGACAGTGACCTCAGCCGCCACGTCCTCGAAACTCAGGCACGACCTCAAACTCACCCTGACGGTGGACTGAGCAAGCGTAGCGCGGACCTGATTCTGGATGTCCGCGGCTTTCAGCTTCAAATCCTCGCGTTCTCATCGGCTGGCCGACGCACAATATGGGGGGGAGAAGCGAGCGGATGCAAGCCGGGTAGCGGCAACAGAATGTGGCCCATGGCGCAAGAAGGTGTGAAGAAACCGCGTTGTAGGGGCGGCCCTTGTGGCCGCCCTCGGGCAACCATTCGCCAGTTGGCGGATTGCCCCTACGACGCGCCGCCACAACGCGATTTTTTCACACCTTCGCAAGCCCTGGGGAAAAGAAGCAGAACAAGAAACGAGCCCCGGCAGGGGCGACAGAAATCATCGACCACCGTAAGCGACTCTGTCACCCGCTGACGGGGGCTGAAGAGTTAACAATTGCCGCTTCCCCACGGCTTTCGAACCTTCCGAGCACAGGATTTAGGAGTCAGGAGTCAGGATTCAGGATTCAGGAAGAAGAACGGAAGTTTTTCCCCTGAATCCTGACTCCTGAATCCTGCATTAGAACCTCTCGAGTTGGTTTACATCTTAAATGACTCGATGGGTGCTGGTGTCATTTGGAATGAGGATCCACTCGAGCCTCCGGTCATTCCCGTGAAGCCCCGGTCATTCCCGCGAAAGCGGGAATCCAGTCCGACGACAGCACATTTCCAAAGGTTTGCGGAGTAGATTCCTCCCGCCATGGCGGGACGGGAATGACTAGGTCTCGCAAATGACACCAATACCACTCGATACGACACCACTCGATACGAGTGCTTGAGAAATGGCAGGAGAAGGGACTAAAATTCGAGCGCTTTTCGCTCGACCAGGGTTGGATGGATAACTCTTCCGACAGAACCCGATTCGCGCCGCCGTGCCACCAGGACGGTCCGCGCAGAGCGGTGGCGCGGGTAAAGGCATTGGGGATGAAACTCGGCCTGTGGTTTTCAGTGAACGGGGCAGGCTGGTCTTGCGGAGAACCAGTTAAGGAGGCCCTACATCATGAACCGGCGTAATTTTATCAATTCCCTAATCGGTGCGAGTACGACTCTCCCTTTTTGGCAAAGGCCCGCCCTGGCGCACACGATCCACACCTCCGGGCCGGAGCGTAAACTCGCCGTGCCGACCCCTGAGCAGACCGCGTGGCAAGACCTCGAAATCGGCATGTTCGTACACTTCGCGCCCAATACCTGGCAGGACCGCGAGTACGATGACCTGTCCACTCCTCTTTCCGCAATTAATCCCGCGCAGTTGGATACCGACCAATGGGTCGAATGCGCCCTGGGGCTGGGGGCAAAGTACATGGTCTTCGTGGCGAAGCACGTGGGTGGATTCTGCATGTGGCAAACCGAGACGACGAGTTATGGCATCCGGAACACGCCCTGGCGAAACGGGAAAGGCGATGTCATGGCCGATCTTTCCCAGTCCTGCCGTAAGCGCGGGCTGAAGCTGGCAATCTATCTTTCTCCGCGCGATGACAAGTTCGGTGCGGGCACGGGCGGGCAATGCAAGACTCCCGAGATGCAGGCGGCTTATTCCGCTCTCTATCGCCGCCAGCTCACAGAACTGTTGACGCGCTACGGCGAGATGGTCGAAATCTGGTTTGACGGCTCCCTGGTGACTCCTGTGGGCGACATCCTCAAAGAACGTGCCCCGCATGCCATGATCTTTCAGGGGCCCTTCGCAACCATCCGTTGGGTCGGCAATGAGGACGGGTTTGCACCGTATCCGGCTTGGAACGCCGTGTCGAAATTCGATGCGGAGAGCGGCGTTGCCACGGCGATGCATAGCGACCCCAATGAATCCGTGTGGCTTCCCATTGAGGCCGACGTTTCCATCCGCCGGCCCGACTGGTTTTGGAGCACGCAGAAGGAGCGAAACCTGCTCTCTCTCGACCAACTCCTCGAGATTTACTACCGCTCCGTCGGCCACGGCACGCAATTGCTGATCAATATCCCTGCCGACCGCCGCGGGCTTCTGCCTGACGCAGATGGCGCGCGCGCCCGGGGGTTTGGCGACGAAATCCGCCGGCGCTTTGGGTCAAGCGTGGCGGAAACTCACGGGCGGGGTGAATCCCTGACCCTGTTACTTCCTTCCCCGACGCGCATCGACCATGTGATCCTGCAAGAAGACTGCTCGGCCGGCCAGCGAGTTCGCACCTACAGGCTGGAAGCGAGAGCGCAGGGGAATTGGCAGACGCTGGGGACGGGGACAGCTATTGGACACAAGCGAATACAACCGGTGACGCCGGCCGTCGTGGATGCAGTGCGGCTCATTGCCACGCAGAGCGTGGGTCAAGCGGCGATCCGGCGCTTGGCCGTGTTCAATACGGGCGCAACGCCGCCTTCAACCTGGGACGCACCTCCGCCTATCTGGGCAGATGACGCAGTTGGCAAGTGGTCGAACTATAGTTTCGATGTTGATCTGTCTCCCAAGATAACCGCTGCCGGACAGTACCGCTTGCGCTGGGTTCCGCAGGGCGGGGGCGAAGTAGTAGTTGAGAATCCGCAGTTGCGGCTCGATGGCGTGGCGCGGCCCAACCTCCTGCATCGAGTTTCCGGATCTCCTGATGTGTTGATCCTCACCATACCCGGGGTCGGCCAAAAGGCAATTATTGCAGGACGTGTGCGGGGCGCAGAACAAGGAACCTTGTTGTTCCGTCGACTTTGACGCCTGTCTTGTACCCCTTGTTCACGTCGAAGCCACCATTTGGCGATCCCGCCTTGCGGGATCGCCGCTACAGTACCAAATTGACCCACTACCGAAAAGAAGGTAGTGGTGTCATTTGGAATTTCATCCCTTACGAAACCCCGGTCATTCCCGCGAAAGCGGGAATCCAGTCCGTGAACAGCGCATTTCCCAAGGTTTGCGGAGTGGATTCCCGCTTTCGCGGGAATGACTGCGGCCTGGAGCGCCCCTGTCTCGCAAATGACACCTCTGCCGAAAGGAAGACGCGCTTGACTTCTTACTGACAATCTGGTGTATTTCATGCCTTGCGGGGGGAGCGATCTACACACTTTGCCCCCCTAGCACGCAAGCGTGGATCTCGGATGGGGAGAGGGTCCAATGTCAGCGTGCCAGCGGCGCTTAGCTACGTGGGCGTCAGTGAAATCCAGGAGAAACATATCGAATAGTCAGGAGGCCGCAATGAATTCAAGCAAAACTTGTCAAAATACCCTGTGGAAGGGGCTTGCATTTCTGCTTCTGCTGATGGTCCCGATGCTCGTTTGGGCCACCCAGGAGGAAAAGAAGAAGGAGAATCCGCCCCCTCCACGGCCACAGGTCCAGCAACAAAAACCACAGGTTCAGCGGCAACAGCCGCAGGTCCAGCGGCAACAGCCACAAGTCCAGCGACCACAGCCACAGGTTCAACGGCAACAGCCGCAGGTCCAGCGGCAACAGCCCCAGGTCCAGCAGCCACAGCCACAGGTCCAACGGCAACAGCCACAGGTCCAGCGACCACAGCCGCAGGTCCAGCAGCGGCAACAGCCACAGGTCCAGCGGCCACAGCCACAGGTTCAGCGGCAACAGCCACAGGTCCAGCGACCACAGCCGCAGGTCCAGCAGCGGCAACAGCCACAAGTCCAGCGGCCACAGCCACAGGTTCAGCGGCAACAGCCGCAGGTCCAGCGACCACAGGTCCAGCGACCACAGCCGCAGGTCCGGCAGAGGCAACAGCCACAAGTTCAGCAACAAAGACCGCAGGTCCAGCAGCAGAGACAAATGCCACAGGCTCAACAGCAGAGGCAACAGCCGCAAAGGACGCTGACGCCCACGGAGTCGCAGCAGCAAATCCAGAACCTGAACCGTAACCGGGCGACAATGGGGGGAATCAACAGGAACCCCTTGCCACAAGGGCAAGTGACGGTCCGTGGGGATGGCAGTCGAACCATTGCTGCCAGCGGAGGGCGGCAATTCCAAGTACGTCCGAACGGAAGCGTGGCAAGAGTTTCCCTAAGCGGCGGCAGGACGGCGGCCTTCCGTCCGGATGGTAGGGTGAGCGCGATCCATGCAGGTGGGATGCAGATTAATCATGGGCTGCGCGGTGAGCGGCAAATCGTAACCGTGCGTCCTGACCGCAGCCGGCTGGTGAGCATGGGACCGCACCAGGGCTACTTGGAACGTCCGTACATAGCGCGAAACGGCCGGACATACGTTCAGCGCACCTACTGGGCCGGTGGGCGCCCTTACGTACAGGTTTATCGCACCAACTACTACCGCGGCGTGCCTTACTACGGTTACGTGCCGCACTACTATTACCATCCCAGGTTTTATGGGTGGGCCTACAATCCGTGGCGAGTGCCGATTTATTACAGATGGGCCTGGTATGCCACGCCCCCGCCCTGGTATTCGTTCTACGGTGGCTACTTTGCACCCGCTCCGATGTATCCCACCGCCGCATTGTGGCTGACAGATTTCCTCCTGGCTGAGAACCTGAGGCTCGCCTATGAGGCCCAGAGGGACGCCGAAGCCAATGCGGAGGCGGCCCAGGCTAATCAGCCGCCTCCGCCCGCTGCGGAAGGACAAGGATACGCAACTCCAATCACTCCTGAGTTGAAGCAAGCCATTGCAGAGGAAGTTAGGGCGCAGCTTGCAGCCGAACAACAGGGTGCATCGACGGCTCCTCAGCAGCCGGCCCCGAGTAGCACCGAAGCACCACCGGGGGCACTGGATCCTGCTCGGCGTCTTTTTGTGGTGTCCAGCAATCTCGCTGTGGCAACCATCGACGGTCAGGATTGCGAACTCACCTCTGGGGATATCATTACCCGTCTCGATGACTCGCCGGATAATGACAACAAGGTGCGCGTGAGCGTTTCCAGCAGCAAGGGGGGGGATTGCGGCGTAGGTTCTACGCTAATGGTCGATGTCAACGACTTGCAAGAAATGCAAAACCAATTCGCGGAAAAGATTGATACCGGACTTAAGACGCTCGCGGACAATTCGGGCAAGGGTGGTCTGCCACCCGCTCCGGATACCGGCACAACGGCCGGGGAAGTTCCACTGCCACCGCCGGATGCGAACGTAGATAGCGCGCTGCAAGCCCAACAGCAGCAAGCCGACCAGACCGAGAAGCAAGTCCAGCAAGAGGCCGCGCAAGGCGCGCAGAACTACTACTAGGTATATACTCACAGTGCGCCGGGAACCCAGAATGGAAATCCCGGATTACGACCTCAAGGAAAATGTGAGGGGAGAATTATGGAATACTTGGATCATAAATGTATCGAGGGAATCCCTTCTGAAACCTTCCAGCGGCAGCGACCCTACCCGTGGATCAACATCCAAAACACCTTAACCCAAGAGGGTTTGGAGCGTCTCCGTGGGACCCTTCCGGACGTATCCTTGTTCGAACGCCAAGTGGGGATCAAGCGTGGCTATGGGCAAGGCAGCCATGACCGTTATCTTCTGCATTATCGTCCGGGCCTGGGGCTGGCGGAACCCTGGAGGGACTTCGTCGCCGAGCTCTATGGGGAAACCTACCTGTCCTTTCTCCACCGGATGTTTGGCCCGCAAGCCGGAAAGCGTTTCATTCTGACTCTGGAATGGTACTTTGCCTGGCAAGGTTGCGCCGTCTCGCCGCACTGCGACGCGCGGCGCAAGCTGGCTACGCACATTTTCTATTTCAATACGGAAGCAGATTGGGATCCGAGCTGGGGAGGGCACATCCTGATTCTGGACGATGGAGGACGCTTCAAACCTCATTCAGCCCCAGCCTTCGATGACCTGCAAGTCGGCGCCGAAATAGACCCGCGGGGAAATGGAAGCCTGCTCTTCCAGCGTACGGACCATTCCTGGCACGGCGTGCGTCCGCTGCAGCCTCCGCCCGGCAGCTTGCGAAAACTGTTCATCGTCACCATCAACGTGCCCACGTTTCAGGTGTGGTGGCGGCGCGTTCGCGGCAAAGATCCGGACGGTTATCCCTTCAAGGCAAATGGAGTGCCGAAGGGAGATAGCCCAATGAAATAACAGTAAGCAGTAGGCAGTAGGCAGAGGGCAGAACCGCAGGTCCCTCGATGGTTCTCCGGATCCGAAAAACTGTCTCCTTTTGCCAATTCTCCGTATCCTGTTAAATGATTAGGCGGGACACGACAAGTAAGCAGTAGGCAGTAGGCAGTAAGCAGTAAGCCGAAAGAACGGCTCACATTCTAGCAGCATGCCTGAGCCTACTCCTTACTGCCTACTGCCTACTTGCTGTGGGAGGCACAGTGGAAGGAAACTTCTGGCCGCGGATTGCCGTACTGGGTGCGGGCGCCGTCGGTTGCTATTTTGGCGGGATGCTGGGGCGGGCGGGGGCACCAGTCCTCCTGATCGGCCGCTCGCCGCACGTCGAAGCTTTCACCCGCAACGGTTTATTTTTCGACGGCCTGCATTTTCAACAGCAGATTCCGGTTTCGGCTTCCACCCAGGTCAGCGCCGTACGGGACGCGGAAATTGTGCTTTTTTGCGTGAAGACGCTTGACACCGAAGAGGCCGCGAAATCCCTGGCCCCGCATCTTGCGCCGGGCGCCGCCGTCATTAGTCTTCAAAACGGAGTGGACAACGTGGAGCGAATTCGCTCGACGGCCAAAATCGATGCGTTCGCAGCCGTCGTTTATGTGGCTGCCGCCATGACCGCGCCGGGGCGCGTGAAGCATTCCGGGCGCGGCGATCTCATCCTGGGGGATCTTCCAGGGCGCGGTGAGGAAGAGGGGAATCGCCAGCGCCAACTGGAAAGCATTGCTACGCTCTTCGAGCGCGCCGGTGTTCCGTGCCGTGTCTCAGAGAATGTGGAGGGCGAACTCTGGACAAAGATGATTATCAATTGCGCCTATAATCCGGTTTCGGCTTTGGGTCGCGCCCGGTACTACCGCGCGACGGGTAATCCCTGGACGCGCGCGGTGATGGTAAGGGTTATCGAAGAGGCCATCGCCGTGGCGCACGCCGCCGGGGTTCGATTGCCGGATGTCAACATGATCGAGACCGTGCTGAAAATTTCGGAAACCATGGCCAACGCTACCTCCTCGACGGCTCAGGACCTCGCCCGTGCCAAGCGCACCGAGATCGATTCCCTGAATGGCTATCTAGTGCGGCGTGGCGCGGAGCTGGGCGTTGCGACGCCCGTCAACGAGACCCTCCACGCCCTCGTCAAACTCCTGGAAGAATCTGTCTGATTGCGAGCACGTGTCTACGAGAGCTTCGGTGAAGATGCCTTCGTGGTCGAGCGGCGGCGGATCTAAACGGCTATCTTCCACGAGACGCAGGAGCGCGGGGTTCGAGGTTTACTGCGACCCCGCTCTTTAGTTCAACAATCGGGGCCATGGGATGGGCAAAGGCAGCTCACCTGTGAGCCGTAGCGTAAGGCGTTACAAGCGAGGAAGAAGATGGGTTTTGTGCCGATCGGAGTTGAAGAATACGTCAAGCTGCATATGAAGAGCAACCCCGACGAGGATCCCGCCACTTTGTTGGAAGGTATTCGTCGTTGTGTTTCGGCTGCCTTGGCGGGAGCGCGTTGTCACTGCGGAGAACCGATTTGGGTTGTCGGGTCCACTTTCGTGGGTCACGCGTGCTTCTCCTGTATCACGGGCGAGGGTTTTCCCAGCGAAGACTACGAAATTGACGAAGTCCTGGAGGCACGTCAAGCCTCACCAGAGCGCCCGGGCTGGCCAGCATGAACAAGCGTTAGGCTGCGAGTGCTTGAATTTGAAGTGCCGGGCTAATCTGTCCCGATCAAAAGCATCGGGACGAGTTCGCCCGGCACCGTCGCCCTGAAGGGCGCCTCTACCGGCATTTTTCAGCATCCTGCCAGGGCTGAGCCGCCGCAGGAGGGTAGTGGTGTCATTTGCGAGACACGGGCGCTCCCAGGTGCAGTCATTCCCGCGAAAAGCTTGCCCTGAGCTTGCCGAAGGGCGGGAATCTACTCCGCAAGCCATTGGAAATACGACGACGACGGACTGGATTCCCGCCCTTCGGCAAGCTCAGGGCAAGCTTTTCGCGGGAATGACCAGTGTTTCGAAAGGGATCCCATTCCAAATGACACCACAACCCACAGGAGAGAACCCTTGACTTCGCTGGAGCAAGGGCTATGCTAGCTACAAATGACTCCGCCGAGTGTGCGCCGGTTCTTTTGGGACACGAATCCTGAGAGCTTCGATCCCACCGCCTACCCCGCATATACTATTGCTCGAATTCTGGAGTATGGAGACGAGAAGGCAGTTGCCTGGCTGAAGGAAACTTTTGCAAAGGATGACATCAAACACGTGATCCGCGCGGAACGAAGGCTGACGCGCCGATCGGCGAATTTCTGGGCGCTGGTCTATCGCATCCCGCCGGACGAAGTGGCCGCGCTCAAAGCGGGCGGCTAATTGTCTCCCCTGCCGATAGAAGGTGTGAAAAAATCGCGTTGTAGGGGCGGCCCTTGTGGCCGCCCTGGGGCAACCACAAGGGTTGCCCCTACGCCGCGCCGCCACAACGCGATTCTTTCACAGCTTCATAGCGAAGAGAAGGAGTGGCCCCAGCATGCAATCCCCTGACGCCCCGTGGCACGAAGAGGTCCTGGACGAAGCCGTTGAACAAACCCTGAAGGAGCTGCTCCGCGCCGGCGTCCTCGAATGCTTTTACCTTGCGGGCGGAACCGGCCTAGCCCTTCATTTGGGCCACCGACGGTCGGCTGATTTTGACTTCTTCAAAACGGAGGCATTTGAGGAAGAAACGCTGCTCGAGAGGCTTCAGCAGATCCCGGGCTTGGCGCTGGTGGCCAAGGGCGCGGCGACACTGCATACGATGATCCAGGGGACCAAGACAAGCTTCCTCGGGTACAACTACCCCGTCTTGTATCCATTGGGGTCATTCCACGGCATCCAAGTGGCTGACCCGAAGGACATCGCCGGCATGAAAATCAGTGCGGTGGCGAGCCGGGGGAGCAGGCGGGACTTCGTTGACCTCTATGCGCTCTCGCAGAAGTACGGGTTGGAAAAGCTCCTCGAAACCTTCCACAGAAAATTCGCCAAGGTCAACTACAGCACGGTTCACGTCCTCAAGTCGCTTACCTACTTCGAGGACGCGGAGCAGGAACCCATGCCGGATATGTTGGTTCCTCTGGCGTGGGAAGAGGTCAAACAATTCTTCTGCCGCGAGGTCCCTCCCTTATTGGGGCGATTCGAAGGTGAGAGCGGGACGTAGAGACGAGCGCATCGACCGTGTCGGAAGCGACAAGGCTGCTCTGCCTGTGACCAATGCTGAGCACAGGATTTCATAAGCGTGCTAACGTATTCGCGGGGCGGATCGAAGGGTAGTTGGCCACACCAAGCCCTTGGGTCGCACAACCCGCCCCTAGCGTGAAGTATTCTCTCCGAGTGGGCCGTCCGAGAGGTACCCAATACTGTCGACACTCCAGGTTTATCTTTCTGAAGTCCTTGTTTATGAGAAGGGCCGTTACCGACGGCTATCGGTAAACGCTAGGCGGCAAGGCAGGACCTATTTCCTCGAACCTCGTTTCGAGGGATCTGAACGTGATGGGTCATTTATCCGGTTTCGACATACCGTCAAGTGACTGCCGTCTACACTGGCGGAGGGGCCTGAACACAACGGGATTGTACCTAGACGCGACCTTCCTTGACATGAGGCGTGACGGTCCGGGTGCGTCCAAATCTAAGAGCAAACTGAGGTCGAGCCGTCAGCTTGCACAGGTCCCTTCTGGGAATCGCGCTTCGGCTATCGTGCCTCTCGCGCCCTGGATCATATATCTGCCAAAAATGGCTGCCATGAGTTATTCTAAGGGGCGGCGAGGAACAGGCGGAGGCGAACCTCAAGCGGCTCGCCTGTCGTGCCGGTGCAAAATCATATGCCCCCAAACGCGCTTGATTACATCACCATTCGCGGTTTCAAGAGCATCGCGTCGATAGAGAAGCTGCCACTGACAGCCTGCAACGTATTGATCGGGCCAAATGGCTCAGGCAAATCAAATTTCATCGGTGTCTTCGCGTTTCTCCACGCCATCCGCGAAGGACGCTTGCGGAATTATGTGATCGAGGCAGGGGGCGCGGAGAAGGTGCTTCACTTCGGGTCGAAAACCACCAAGGAAATAGACTTTCAACTCTCATTCGCGCCCGCTTTTAACCCGACCGCGCAGGCTGTTCATCCGTTGGAGTACGTGTTGACCCTTGCTCCAACAAAGGATGATGGCCTCTACCCGGCTTCAGAGTCAGCGTCGCTTGGCCTGCCTGGCAGTCATGGACCAGTAGGCTTTGCCCGCCGCGAAAATGGGCGAGAAGCAGGTATCAGTAATCCGAACTTTGCAGACGGCTCTCCTCCGCATTGGGTACGCGTGCGTCTCGGGGATTGGCGTATTTATCACGTCCACGACACGAGCTCGTCTTCGCAAATGCGGAAAACGGGAGCGGTGAACGATAACCGGTTTCTGCAACCTGACGGCTCCAATCTTGCAGCCTTCCTATACTATCTTCACGAAAGGGAGGAGACATCCTACGGCTTGATCCGTCGGACGCTCCAGCGCGTAGCGCCGTTTTTCGACGATTTCAGATTGGAACCGCTTAGGCTCAAGCCGGACGATATCAAACTTGAATGGAGGCACAGGAATTCGGATCAATATTTCGACGCGTCGTCGCTTTCGGATGGCACCCTTCGATTCATTGCTCTGGTGACCCTGTTTCTACAGCCAAAACAGTATCTCCCCTCGGTCATCCTCGTCGACGAACCCGAGTTGGGCCTGCATCCTTACGCAATTGAAATGCTTACGTCTCTAATTCGGGCTGCCTCGACGAACACCCAGGTGATCGTGTCGACACAGTCATCACTGTTATTGGACCATCTTGAACCTGAGGATGTTCTGGTTGCCAACCGCGTGGGTGGTGCGACTCAAATCACCCGTCTCGAGTCGGCGCGTCTGGTCGAATGGCTGAAAGACTACAGTCTTGGCCAACTTTGGGAAAAAAACGAATTCGCGGGGCGACCCAATCCGGAGTGACGATGGCCCGACTCCTTGTGCATGTGGAAGGCCAGACTGAAGAGGACTTCGTTAACTTTGTCCTTCGAGATTACCTGTTGCATTGTGGCTATCAGTCGGTTAGCGCTCGGATCATAGGTAATGCACGGCTGAGGCGCCGTCGCGGTGGCATCCGCCCGTGGCTCATGGTCAGGAAAGACATCGTCAATCACCTTCACGAGGATCCGGGCTGCGTCGCAACTACCATGGTGGATTTCTATGGCCTACCGCAACACGGAGATCGAGCATGGCCGGGACGCGCGGCAGCCGTCGGCGCGTCGGGTCACCAGAAGGCATCGGTCGTGGAAGAGGCGTTACGCGATGATTTGGCCCATGAGATGGGGACAGATTTCGATATCACCCGATTCTTGCCCTTCGTGGTGGTGCACGAGTTCGAGGGCCTGCTTTTCATTGACTGCGCCGCTTTCGCGCGCGGCATCTGCCGGCCTGATCTGGAACCCAGTTTCAGCCAGATTCGTGAAGGCTTTGCCACTCCGGAAGACATCGATGATTCCCCTGTCACTGCGCCGTCCAAGCGTGTTGAGGAGCTCGTGCCGGGCTACGAGAAGCCTCTTTTTGGCGCGCTTGCGATTTTGGAAATTGGACTGGACCCAATTCGCGCCGAATGCCCCCATTTTGATGATTGGTTACACCAACTTGAATCCCTCGTCGCCTAGAGGACGTGCTGTTGCCCTTCGATGATTGCGGCTAACCTCCATATCCAGGAACATCCATTTGGCCGTGTAACGGCCTATCGTTGAACTGCAACATCCTGACCCCCGGAAGTCCCCTTCGAGGAAGTTTGTGCTGGCACAGCACTCGCTGGGATTGATCGCGAGTAACGCCGAAGTGTTTACCGACAGTATCCGCCCCCGATTCCCAGCGATAAATCCCCTTCTCACCAGCAACGGGATTGGTGACCTCAGGCAGCCAGTTTCTAGTTTCCTGTTTCTAATTTCTGCTTTCTAATCTCCCCTTCCTGGGCCTGCCAGCCGCGTGAATTCTTCCGGCCTGCTGCCGACCCGTCTAAAGGTACCGGGCTGCGAGGTTGCGGGAGCGGGACGCTCCCACGACAGCGGGCGAGACGCCGACAGGTCGGGGCAGGCTGCCCGCGCCACAAGAGGCCCCGGACTGCCAACTGCCTTCCGCCCTCTGCTTTCTGCCTACTGCCTTCTGCTTTCTAGTGTCGCGTAACACTTAACTTCTAACAATTGGCCACCGGCTCTGCCGCCCCAGTTGTAGGGGTACGGCTTGCCGTACCCTCTTCGTTTCTATCGCGCGAACGAACCATGAGGGTACGGCAAGCCGTACCCCTACAACTAGGCAGTACGCCGTGACCATTGTCAAGAATTGGATGTTATAGCACACTAGAAGGAGTTCGGCAGATGCTGATGGTAGTTGGGGTAGGCCGGCTTCTTATACGCCGGCGGCGGATTCTTCTTGAGCGCTTCCATCGTCACCTCCACCGCCTTCTCGAGTTGCGGATCGTGGCCTTGGCGCACCAGCTTGGGATCAAGCTCGACCTCGATGTCCGGGGCGATGCCGTGATTCTCCACTTCCCACTCGCCTTTGGTTCCGTAGATGGCCCAGCGCGGGGCGGTAACGGAACCGCCGTCCATTAACTGCGGATAGCCGCCGATACCGACCAGGCCGCCCCAGGTGCGCGTGCCGACCAGGGGGCCGATCCCAGCCTTGCGGAAGTACCAGGGCATAGCGTCGCCACCCGAACCCGCGAACTCGTTAATGAGCATCGTCTTGGGCCCATAAATCGCCTCTTGCGGCTCGGAGTAAGTCACGCCTTCGCGCGTCATGACGAAACTCATCACCGGGCGGCGCAGGCAGTCGATGATGTAGTCGGCAAGGGAGCCGCCGCCGTTGAAGCGTTCGTCCAGGACGGCGCCTTCCTTGCCCACTTGGGCAAAGTAGTAGCGGTTAAAGTTCGTATAGCCGGCGCCGGCGGTGTTGGGCAGATAGACGTAGGCGAGCTTGCCGCCGCTCATCTGGTCCACCTTGCGGCGGTTGGCCTCGATCCACGCCAGGTTCCTCAGCGCCGTCTCATTTTCAACCGGAACCACGGTCACATCGCGGGCTCCGCTGCCGTCCGGCTTGGGACCGACTTTCAACGCCACCTGCTTGCCAGCCGTTTCCTGGAAGAAGCTGTAGATATCGTCGGTGGCGTGCAAGTCGCGTCCGTTCACCGCCAGCAGATACTCTCCTTCTTTTACGTTTACACCCGGCTGGGTGAGGGGCGCATGAAGTTGCGGATTCCAGTTCTCGCCGCTGTAAATGCGCGCCAAACGGAAGCGTCCGTTCTCGAGGGTGTAATCGGCGCCCAGCAGGCCCACCTTCACGGTCTCGAGTTCGGGCTGCGTGCCGCCGCCGACGTACATGTGCAGGACGCTGAGATTCCCCAGCATCTCGTCAAACAAGTAGGCAAGATCGGCGCGGCTTGCGACACCGGTTAGGAAAGGTACGTAGGCTTCCTCCGCCGTCTTCAAGTCCAGTCCGTGGAAGTGCGGATCATAGAAGAAGTCGCGTTCGATCCGCCAAATCTCGTGGTACATCTGCTTCCACTCCGCGCGCGGGTCAACATACACCTCCATGTCCGCG
>Ga0187848_10001733_pt1 | contig 18183 bp, 19 predicted proteins | sample June2016WEW_4_40_FD_132424 | JGI IMG/M metagenome (GOLD analysis project Ga0187848, IMG submission 132424) | Peatland microbial communities from SPRUCE experiment site at the Marcell Experimental Forest, Minnesota, USA - June2016WEW_4_40 | ecosystem: Environmental > Terrestrial > Soil >... | reverse complement strand
GGGCGAGCTCGGCACCTGCTGCAGCACAGGCCCGAGCTCAGCGGCCGGCGTCAGCTGATAGTGTGCACAGTCATTGGCTCCCACGAAGAGCAGCTGGCCGACGCTCAGGCTGACGGAAATCGTGGAGGGGTTTCCCGGGGGGTCACCGAGGTCGACGTTCGCGGCGGCACCTGGGTGGCCAATTCCGGTGCCGGCGCAGAACGGCTGACCGGTACTCCCACCGCCGTACCCAGCACCTAGCATTCCCAACAGGACAACCGCGACATGGCCCTCATCGGCGGCATCACACGCATGGTACCAGCCGCTCATGGCAACTGCGACGGGTGCCCAGTCCCACAGCGCCCGAAGCGCGGGGCCTGTTCCGTATGGAGAGCAGCACGAAAGCGGATCAGACCCAGGGTCTCCCGCCCGCCCGGATCTCATAACCCGTGACCGCAGCCGGGGCACCTGTCGGAGTGGGTGTGGGTGCCGGAGTGGGGGTGGGGGCGACGGACGACGACGGGCTTGGTGACGCGCTCGGAGATCCGGTGGGACTCGCGGTGGTGCTGGGCGACACCGTCGGGCTGGGGCTCGCTGTGGGCGAGGGGGTTGGAGTGGAGCAGGTCGACGATCCGCCGCTCGAGCAGTCGGGGAGGGCTCCTGCGGGCGGCTCGAAAGCCGTCGGCCGCGGCAGCGAGTCGATGAAAGGCTCGTCGATGTATCGGGCCGGCCCGGTGGTCCCGAAGATGTCGTCCATCGGCACCTGCCGGTTCTCGGCCCCATCGGTGTTGCCCACCCAGGTGGCCACCACCCAGCTCGGGGTGTACGCCATGTACCACGCGTCCATGTAGCTGTCCGTCGTTCCCGACTTCCCGGCCGTGGTCCAGCGGAAGTTCAGCCCCCAGTAGGCCGGGTAGCCAAGCAGGATACGGGTGATGGCCCACGCCTGGGGGGCGGTCATGACCTGACGCTGACCGGGATCGGTTGCGGGGGCGCTCCAGAGCACGTCGCCGCTGGCGTCGGTGACCCTCAGGATCGTCTGCGGCGTCACCGTGTGCCCGCCGTTGGCGAAGGCGGAGTAGCCGACCGCCTGGTCGAGCACCGACGTCGCCGAGGTCCCGATCGCTGAGCTCAGGTCGTCCGCGATCGGCGTGGTCACCCCCACGGAGTGGGCAAAGGCGATGATCCTGGCCATCCCGATCATCTGGGCGGCCTGCTCGGTCGGGATGTTGCGAGAGTGGAGCAGCGCGGTGGCAGCGGTGACGTCGCCCTCGTACTCTCGGTCCCAGTCCTGGACCCCGCCGAGGGCCCTGGACTCCGCGGCGGTGTCCTGGAGGATCGTGTTCGGGGTGATGGTGCCGTCCTGGAAGCCGGTCTCGTAGACGTAGGGTTTGAAGGACGAGCCCGGCTGCAACCCGTCCAGGGTGACGAAGTCGTCCTCGCCATCGATCGCCGGGTCGTCGTAGTCCGCCGATCCCACCCAGGCCAGCACCTGGCCGTTGCTCGGATCCATCATCAGCAGGGCCGCGTTGTTGGCCCCGCCGCCCATCCGGGGGAGCCCCTCCTCCACCGCGTTGTCGGCGTTCTCCTGGTAGGTCAGATCGAGGGTGGTCGTCACCGTGAGGCTTCCCTGGAAGGCGCCCGGCTCATCCTGGAGGAGTTGGGGCAGCTCGTCCTCGACGTATTGCACGAAGTGGGCGGCGGGGCCGACCTGCGGCGCCTGTCCATGCGCCAGATCGGCCTGGAGCGCTGCCTGGTTGACCGGGTTGCGGCTGCCATCGGGGTTCAGGGGGTCGACCGCGCGAGCTGCGTCCTTGCTGATCTCGCCGGACGCGACCAGCGCGTTGAGCACGTAGTCCATTCGGCTGTAGGCGCCGTCGGGGTTGACGTAGGGGTCGTACGACGACGGCGCCTGGGGGAGACCGGCGAGCATCGCCGCCTCACTCAGGTTGAGCTGGGAGGCGGGTTTGCCGAAGTAGCGCTCCGCCGCCTCCTGAATGCCGTAGGCGTCCTCCCCGAAGTAGGTCAGGTTCAGGTACATGCCGAGGATCTGCGCCTTCGAGTACTGGCCGGTCAGCTCCTGTGCGAGCAGGGCCTCGCGCACCTTGAGCAGCACCGACTTGTCGGCGCCCTGGCCGTAGAACGCCTCCTTGGCGACCTGCTCGGTGATCGTGCTCGCGCCCTGGGCGGGGCTGCGCAGGATGACGTCGACCACCAGCGCCTGGAGGATCCGCGCGGGGTTGAATGCGCCCTCGGAGTAGAAGTTCCGGTCTTCGGCGGCGATGATCGCCTCCTGCATGATCGGGGCGATCTGCTGGAGGGGAACGTCGGCGCGCTGCTCCCCGTTGTCGCCGACCTCGCCCAGCAGCCTTCCGTCGCGGTCCAGGATCCGGATGGTGCCGGTCGCGGCTCCGATGGCGTCGAGGCTGGGGAGGGTCAGGGCCGCGTAGAGGACCAGTCCCCCGAGGATGGCAACGATGCCCACGATTGCCCCCCCGGCGAGCCAGAGCCCGCGGCCCAGGGGGGATCTGCGGCGCCACCAGCGCCCCGCGCGCCCGCGCGGGCCTGGCCGCAGGCCGGCCCGGCGGCGATGCGGCCTGACCGGCCCGGGTCCCGACCCGACCGCTGCCGGCCGCATCGCACCACGCTCCGACCGCAGCTCACCGGCGACGTGGGCCGGTCCCGGCTGCGCCGGGTCGATGCCCTCTCCCGGACCAACCAACTTCATGCTCCCTTCATCGTCGTGGGGCGAAGCTCGGCGCGGCGGCCGACGCGGTTCACGGCGATCACGACCTCTCCGTCCGGGACCTCCCCACGGATCGGGGATGGCGACCACCATGGCCACAGTACCCATAGGGACAACGCAGGCGGTACCACCCAGGGTTTCGCTCCGCCCCCGATCCCTCACTCCGAGATCTCAAGGTGACCAAGGTGGGCCGATGCTGTGGGAGTCATGTCACAGGGTTGTCCGAGGGTGTACCGAAGCCTCGGCATGTCGATGTCATGAATTCATCGGCACATGGGCTTCCGCGCTGTCCGCCCCTCGGAATCCCCCACGCAAATGACCGCGGGAGCGATGGGGCTGACGGCAGAGCTGGATTGGGATGCGCCCGAAAGCGCCCTCCCTTGCGGTCAGGGTGGGGGCTGCGGGGTCGTGCCCTCTCTCTCGGACCTCACTCGGCTGGGGTGGGCGACCGCCTTCGCGGAGGTGCCGTCGGCGTGACCCGGGTCCGGCGCCGCCACGCCTCCTCCAGGAGGAGCGCCACCTCTCCCGGGGTCGCGCGCTCGAGGTGCACCTGCAGCGCCGCGAGGCGGCGACCCCACCGGATGGGTACGCACATCCCGGTGGGCTCCGAGGATAGCGCCTCGATGCGCTGCGGCTCGAGCATCACGTTGAGGTGCGTGTCGTCCCAGAGCGTGGCGAAGATGTGCCCGCCCACCCGGAACGAGGGGCGGCCGTGGTGGTCCTGCTCGCTCGTTCCGAGAAGGCCGAGTGCGAGCCGGCGCACACGCTCGGGGCGGACCACGCCCCGATTGTAGGTCCGCCGCCGCGGGTGAGAAACGCGGCAGAGCTCCTGGGCCGAGGCGCCGGGGACACCCTCACCCCGCCCCGGTGATCCGGTCGGGCTCGGCCCTACTCCCCGAGAGCGACCCCTGGCGGTGAGCCACCGCGCTCGGGTGGGTCAGGCTCCGCCCCGATCGCCGCTCCACAGCGCCGCCCCGCCCGGAGGATCACCGCGCCGGCCGCCGAGCGCAGCCGGCCCGTTCAGCCGACGGCGGCGAGCGCGGCGACCCCAGCCCGGGTACCGGGGCGCTCCACCCGCTGGTCGGCATCCAGGCGACCGTCGCGCAGGTGGATGATCCGGTCAGCGCGGGCGGCCAGGTCCAGGTCGTGGGTCACGATCAGGAAGGTGACCCGGCTCTCCCGGTTGATCCGCCGCATCAGTGAGAGCAGCATCTCCGCGGTCTCGGTGTCGACCTCCCCCATCGGCTCGTCGCCGAGCACCAGGGTGGGCTCGCCGATCAGCGAGCGGGCGATCGCCACCCGCTGCTGCTGACCCCCCGAGAGCTCCGCGGGGCGATGCCCCATCCGCTCGGCGAGGCCCATCTCCTCGAGCAGCACCTCCGCCCGGCGGCGTCCCGCCCTGTGGTCGGCGCCCGAGTAGCGGAGCGGCAGGAGCACGTTCTCCATCGCCGAGAGCGTGGGCAGCAGGTTGAACTCCTGGAAGATGAAGCCGATCCGCCGGCTGCGCAGCTCGGCCCGCTCGCGCTCCCCGAGGCGGCCGGTGTCCACCCCGTCGAGGAGAACCCGTCCGGCGGTGGGGCGCATCAGCAGGCCGGCGCAGTCGAGCATGGTGGTCTTGCCGCTCCCGGAGCGGCCGACCACGGCGGCGAACTCGCCCTGCTCGATCTCCAGGGTCACCGCGTCCAGGGCCCTGACCACCTGGGAGGCGCGGACGTAGTGCTTGGTGAGGCCTTCCAACCGCAGCGTGGGCATCTCTTCTCCTACTGAGTGAGCTCGGATTGAACGTGAGGTCGGGCGGCTACTGAGCCCGGAGCGCGCGGACGGGGTCCATCCGGGCGGCACGGATGGCGGGCAGCAGCCCGGCCACCGCGCCCAGCGCCACCGCGAAGCCGATGGCCAGAGCGGTCAGTCCCGGGGTCACCAGGAACAGCCCGCCGCTCGGGTTGCTGCCGTTGAGCAGCGTGGTGAGGACGAGACCCAGGAGGTAGCCGGCGACGCCGCCGATCAATCCGATCAACGCCGCCTCGGCGAGGAACTCGCGGAGGATGTGGTGGGTGCGGGCACCGATCGCCTTCTTGAGCCCGATCTCGCGCACCCGCTCGCTCACCGACATCAGCATGGTGTTGACCACCGAGAGCCCGCCGATGACCAGCGCCAGCAGGGCCGCCGCGGTGGTCATGACCGTGAACACGGCCCCTCCGGACTTGAAGGCGTTGACGAGGGTGCTCGGCTTGGTCGCCTCCACGGTGGGCACCGCGCTGTTGATCCTCGTGGCCAGGCTGTCGAGGTTCACCCCGGGTTGGGCGTACACCACCGCTCCGGTGATGAGCTGATAGGGGTCGACCTGGCCCCGCAGTGCTGTCGGCAGGCTGTCGCCCTCGATCATCTGGGCGTCGTGGAGGCTGACGTAGGCGCCGCTGTCCGGCGCGGTCAGGGTCGGTTTGAGGATGCCGACCACCGTGAACCGATGGTTGACGAAGCCCGGCTGGGCATCGCTGGGGCGCACCGGCAGGGCGATGGTGTCGCCCACCCTCACGTGGAACTCGGCAGCGATCGACGACCCCAGGTCGACCTCCAGACGTGAGGCGTCACCCACCCACCGACCGCCGGCGAGCGAGAGCTTGAGCGGCGAGTAGCGGTTCCAGTTGGGGTCGAAGTTGGCGATGAAGTCGGGGACGCCCATGCTCACCACCGACGCCGAGCCCGGTTTGGCCGTGTCGTAGACGCCGGGGGAGACGGCGAGAACACCCTGTACGCGCTGGATCCGGTCGAGGGTCGAGAGGTCCATGTACCCGCCCCCGAAACCACTCGAGGAGTTGGCGTCGGCCACCTGGACCGTGTTGCTGTAGTAGTTGATGCCCCCGGCCAGCAGGGTGTCGAAATGCTCCGCCATGGCACCCATGGTGGTGAGGGCGAAGATGCCCATGACGATGCCGATGACGGTCAGCGAGGTGCGCACCTTGCGGCGCCAGAGATTCCGAAAGATCTCCACGTCAGTCAGCTCCCCTGATGCCGGATGGTCGGCTCGCCGCGGCTCGCGATCGAGCGCTCAGGCGGGGTGCGCTCCGAAGCTGGGCCTGTATCACGCTCTGAAGCCTACGAAGGGATGTCCGGCGCCTCCAGCCGGCCAACCCACCAGTTGCTCGGGGGGTCGGCCTTACCCCGGTGCAGCCGGCGACCATGCCGGCGCCGGTCGGCTCACCGCGCAGCCGGCGGCACAGCGGATCTCGGAGGGTTTGCATGGCCGCGATGCTACGGACGCCCGAGGCGGTCCACCATCGGGGATGACCCTGGAGAACCCCTGACCCGGATCTCGCCGAGGTCAGGGTGAGGCCGAGGATCCAGTGCCGGCCGGGCCCCCGTCTCAGCCCTGGATCAGCGGCCCACCTCGCGCACCCGCATCGCGGCCATCGCCCCACCGAAGCCCACGACCACGATCGCCACCATCACCCACAGGCCGGTCCAGTACACACCGGTGGTGAGCGGTGTGCCGTAGAGGTGGAAGAGGGAGAGGTTGAGGGCCCAGCTCGGCCACCCGAAGAGCGGTGCCAGCAGGGGCACGTAGAAGCTGGCCACGGCGACGACTCCGAGCACGGGCACCGCCACCCGCGGCAGGCGCGCGATGACCAGCGCACCGACGGCCCCGAAGGTGAGCGCCAGCAGCGCCAGCAGCCCGGTGGCCACTAGCAGCCGCCCAGTGTCGAGGTGCACCCCCTGGCCCGGTGCGACCGCGGCGGTCACGAGGGAGCCGAGAGCCGCCATCAGCAGCGCGCCCACGATCAGGGTGGCGCAGCGCTCGGCGACCACCGCCCAGCGCGGCACCGGCTGGGCGATCTCCATCTCCAGCCTGCCCTCGGCGTCGTCACCCGCCCAGTGAGAGGTCTGATTGATGGCGTAGGCGGCAACGATGAGCGCCGCGATGCTCAGCCAGACGGAGCTGACCACGGCGGTCTCCGCCGAGTTGGTGCCGGCGGCCTGGACGAAGCGATTGAATCCCGAGACCGAGGCCAGCAGCTTCCCGGTGCCGCGGGCCAGGGAGACGATCAGGGCTGCCCCCACCATGGTCCCGACCACCCAGCCGACGAGTCCAAGCCGCTGCTGCCAGAGGTTGCGCAGCACCGGCAGGCGCAGGAGCGGGTTCTTCGAGGGCAAACGCACCACCGGCGTGGCGGTGACCCGCCTGCGCAGCAGGCCGGCCATCAGGTCCCGCTCCCGCAAGGCCGCGACCGCGAGGCCGATCAGCACGGCGGCGGTCACGTAGAGGGCCAGGGTCGCCCCACCGTCGAACCGGCCGCCAGGGACGACCGCGGTGGTGAGGTCGGTGAGGTGGAAGGGCGAGATGGCCGCAACTCCGTCGAGTCCCGGGTTGACCCTGGCCACCGCGTCGAGGACGTAGACGGCAAGCAGCACCGCCGCGCCCAGACCCAGGGCCCCGCGCCGGGTGGTGGCAAGCTGCGCGGCCACCAAACCGACCCCGAACGCGACGAGGGTCATCCCGAGCAGCGGGAGCCCCTGCTCCACGAGCGAGCCGAATCCGATCGACGCCTTCCCGCTGGCCACCCCGGCGGCGGTGCCCAGGCCGGTGATCACGACCGCGCCCGCCGCCGCCAGTGTGAAGGCGGCCACGCGGGCGAGCACCAGCCGGGCGCGCCCCAGCGGCGAGGCCAGCCAGGTCTCCAGCAGGCCGCGCTCCTCCTCGTTGCGGATCAGCCCGGTGGCGGCGGCCAGGCCCCAGGCGGCGAACACCAGGGTCAACCAGGTGAGCCCCTTCCACCAGAGGTACCCGGCGACGGTGTCCGGGCGGAGCGGCAGGGGGATGAGGTAGGCGAGCTGCGGACCGAGGGCGATCGTCTGGCGCCCGAAGGTGGCCCGCGCCGCCGCCGTCCCGGCGGCGGCCAGGTAGGTGGAGCCGCTCGCATACGGTGAGACGAAGCCGAGGAAGGCGACCCCGACGAGGGCCCAGCGGTGGGTGCGGAGTCCGTACCGAACCATGGTCACGATGCCGTCCCGTGACCGGCCGCCGGCCAGGGAGGCGGGTGGGCTGGAGGCGGCCGGGACCGCGGTCATCGGGCCTTTCCCGCAGGTGCCGCGGCCGGCTCGGCCTCCTCGCGGAAGACGGCGAGGAAGACCTCCTCGAGGGTGGGTTCGTGAGTGACCAGGTTGAGGACCTGGCCGCGCCCCAGCACCTCGAGCAGCGGCCCGAAGCCGCCGCGGACGGCGCAGCTCAGATGGTGGTCCTCGACGGCGACGTCCTCCACGCCGGGTAGGGCGCGCACCAACTCCAGCGGCACCTCCCCGCCGAAGTCGGCCTCCAGGCGGTGATAGCGGAGGTGGTGGAGCTCGTCGAGGCGGGCGACCTGGACCAGCCGGCCCTGGCGGAGGATGCCCACGCGCTGGCAGGCGCGCTCCATCTCGGAGAGGACGTGCGAGGAGAGGAAGACGGTGCAGCCGCCGGCCGCCGCCTCCTCCACCAGCCGGTAGAACTCCTGCTGGATCAGGGGGTCGAGCCCGTTGGTCGGCTCGTCGAGCGCCAGCAGCCGCGACGGGTGCATGAGGGCGAGCACCAGCCCGAGCTTGCGCTTGTTGCCCGAGGAGTACTCGCGGTAGCGACGGCCGAGGTCGAGGTCGAGGCGCTCCGCGAGGCTGCTCACCCGGGCGGAGTCGACCCCGCCGCGAAGACCGCCGACATAGGCCACGACGTCGCGACCGCGGAGGCCTCCCCACTGGGGCATCTCACCGGGCAGGTAGCCCACCACCCGCTTCACCTCCACCGGGTGGGCGTGGCAGTCGACGCCGAAGATCTCGGCCCGGCCTCGGGTGGGCCGGACCATGTCCATGAGCAGCCGGATGGTGGTTGTCTTGCCCGCCCCGTTGGGCCCGAGGTAGCCGAAGACCTCCCCCACCCCGACCTCGAGGTCGAGGTCGAAGAGGCCGTGGCCCTCCCCGTAGTCCTTGGTCAGCCCCTCGGTGCGGATCGCGACATCCATGCTCAGCTACCTCCTGGTGGAGATCAGCGGGCCCATCTCGGCTCCGGAGCCGAACCAGAGCTGCAAGTTGTGGTCGTCCAGCAAGGTCACGGATCCGGGGAGGATCCCCAGGATCCGCTCCATCGCCTCGGTGTACCCCGCCATCGTCGACGCGACGGTCTCAGTGGAGACGGTGCCCTCCTGGCACCCGACGAACATCTCGATGGCCATGTCCTGGGCGCCGAGGAGGAGGGAGACGACGGCACGGGCGGCCCCCTCCGGAGAGCCGGCGGACATCAGGCCCTGCTCCGTGCCCTGCCGGATGATCGCCGCCAGCATCGGGACCAGCGAGCCCACCAGGTGAAGTCGCAGCTTGTCGCGGGTCAGCACGTTGTCGTCCGAATACCAGACCCGGATCAGCGCGAGCATCAGCTCCCGGCGCTCCGCCTTCCATCCGGCGATGCCGGTGAAGACCCCCTCCAGCTTGGCGACGCCAGAGAGCTGCGGGTCGGCGGCGATGGGCGCGACCGCGGCCAGCGCCGCGGCCACCACGTGGTCGACCACCGCCTCGAGCAGCGCTCGCTTCGAGCTGAAGTAGTAGTAGAAGGCGCCCCGTGAGGCGTCGAGCTCATCGAGGACGTCCTGGACGCTCATCTGCTCGTAGCCACGGTTCTGGATGAGGCGCAGCCCGGCGTCCACGAAGGCCTCGCGCCGGAGCGCGCGGGCCTCGACGTTGACCGTACGAGCCACCTGGACCGCCTCAATAACCGACCGACTGTCGGTTCAATAATAGGCCGCCGCGGGAATCGCGTCAACGGGGTGCAACGCACGGCTGATCTGCGGGCGCTTTGGTAAGGCACCTTGACATGGCCTCCACGGTAAGGTACGTTGACAACGTGGCGCAGACAGTTGTCCCCGCGGCCTCGGGAGCAAGCCGGCGGCATGCGGCGAAGGCGGTCCCACCGCCGAGCGACCCGACCCTCACGGAGGAGCCCGATACCGCCGCGGCGGCCGATGTCGACCGCCAGGTGATGGCGCGGATGGCCCAGGCCAACGCGGAGCTGCTGGTGCGGGTGCTCCGGGGGGAGGAGACGGTGGCCGGGGACCCAGCGATGGTCGCGCTGGCCGCCGCCCGCAGCCTCGGGGTCGTGGTCGACGACATCCTCCGGGGCCTCGTGGTCCGCGCCCGCGCCGACGGGCGCACCTGGGCGGAGATCGGTGAGGTCCTCCACGTGACCCGGCAGGCGGCTCTGCAGCGGTTCGGCGGGCCACACACCGACCCCGGGCCCCCCGACGAGGCTCCGGTGCGACCGCTCCCGGGTGCCGCGGCCCTCGCCAGCGTGCTCCTGGAGCACTTCCTCAACCGGCGCTGGGACGAGCTGCGCGCCCACTTCGACCAGCGGATGCTGGACGCCTGCTCCGTGGTCCTGCTCGCCTCGGTGCGGGCGCGCCTGCCGGCGACCGTGGACGTGGCTGCCGGCGGCGCCGAGCCCCGGGTCACCCAGCTCGGCGAGCACACCGTCGTCGACCTGCCGCTCAGCTTCAAGCGCGGCTTCAAGCGCACGGAGGTCAGCGGCCGTGTCGTCTTCGACGACTTCGCACGGGTGGCCGGGTTCTTCATCCTGGCCCAGTCCCACCCCGGGCTCTGATCGCGGGAGATGAGAGGTTCGATGCAACCGACGAGCGGAGCCCGCTGGTTCACCCGACGCCAGGTGGGATTCGGCTTCCGGCCGGTCACCTGGCAGGGCTGGCTGATCACCGCGGTAGCGATCGCCCTCGTCGTCGCGCTCCTGGTCCTGCTCCGGACCTCGCGCGGCATCGCGGTCGTGGCGGCCGTGGCCGTCCTCGCCGTGTACCTCGGCACCGCGGCGCTGCTGGGCGGAGTTCCCCGGGCCGCGCCCGCGCCGGCGCCCGATCCGCTGGCTCCGCCCCCCACCTCGCACCCCACGTCGTTCACCACGTCGCCCCCCGCCTCGTTCACCACCTCGCTCGCCACCGCGCCCGCGCGGGTGGCCATGCTCGCGACCCCGAGCGCCGGGCTCCCCTCGCCCGACGGAGCGGCGCTCGTCGTCGGCCACCTGACCAAGCGGTTCGGTGAGCGCACCGCCTTCGAGGACGTCTCCTTCACCGTCGCCCCGGGCGAGGTTTTCGGCTTCCTGGGCCCCAACGGAGCGGGCAAGACGACCACGGCCCGCACCCTGGGAACGCTGATCGCCCCGACCTCGGGGAGCGCCGTGGTCGCGGGCATCCCGCTGCTCACCGAGAACGGGACCGAGATCCGCAACCGCATCTCGATCATGCCCGAGAACCCCGGCCTCCACCTCCGCCTCACCGTGATCGAGAACCTGGAGCTCTTCGCCGGCCTGTACGGGCTACGCCACCCGCGTCCCCGGATCGATGCGGCGCTCGAGGCGGTCAACCTCGGCGCGCGCGGCCGGGACCTCTGCGGCAGCCTCTCCAAGGGTTTGCGCCAGCGGGTCGGCCTGGCCCGCGCCCTGCTCAGCGACCCGGCGATCATGTTCCTCGACGAGCCGACGTCCGGTCTCGACCCGGTGGCCGCGCGCGAGGTGCATGACCTGATCAACGACCTGCGCCAGCGTGGCGTCACCGTCTTCCTGACCACCCACCGCCTCGAGGAGGCGGAGCGCCTCTGCGACCGGGTCGCGATCCTCAACAGCCGGCTGCGCTCGGTTGGGCGCACCGACGAGCTCCGCGAGAAGCTCTTCAGCCGCTCCCTGGCGGTGGAGACGGCAGCCCCGCTCGCCGCGCCCGACGGTGTCTTCGACGGCGCCACCGGCGTCGAGGGCTGGCGGTCGGATGGTGACTCCAGCTACGTGCTGAGCGTCACCGACCCGAGGGTCGCCGCGCCGGCGGTCACCCGCGCCCTGGTCGCAGCCGGGGCCGACGTGCTCTCCATCGTCGAGTCCCGGCACTCCCTGGAGGACGTCTACCTGGAGCTGATCGACGAGGACCCGGAGGCGGCAGCGCGATGAGTTTGGACGCCGGACGCATCCTCGCCGTGGTCCGAAAGGAGTTCCGGGCGCTGCGCCGGAACCGTTTCATCATCGGGACGATGACCGTGCTCCCCGTGATCTTCCTGATCAGCCCGATGATCGAGATCTTCCGGCTCAGCCCGGGGATCTCGGAGGAAGTGGTGCAGAGGCTCGCGGGCTCGACGTTCCTCCTCCTGATGATCATCCCGGTGGTCGTGCCGGCCGCCATCGCCGCCTACTCGGTGGTGGGCGAGCGCGAGCAGGGGACGCTGGAGCCGCTGCTCACCACCCCGGTGCGCCGCGAGGAATTGCTGCTCGGCAAGGCGGCGGCCGCGATCGTCCCGTCGGTGGGCATCGCCTACCTCCTCTTCGCCGTCGTCGCCGTCTGCGCCAAGCTCTTCGCCGCCGACCCCGCGGTGACGACGGCGCTGTTGCAGAGCTCGCAGGTCGTCGGCGAGATCCTCTTCGCGCCGCTCCTCGCGGGATGGTCGATCTGGGTCGGCATCGCCATCTCATCGCGGGCGAGCGACGTCCGGGTGGCCCAGCAGCTGGGGACCCTCGCCAGCCTCCCGCCGCTGGTGGTGGTCGTGCTGATCGATCTCCAGGTCCTCACCCCCAGCGTCAGCCTCGCGCTGACGTTCGCGGCGGTGCTGCTGGTCGCCGACGTGGGCATGTGGGGGGTCGTCTCGGCGATGTTCGATCGCGAACGCCTGCTCACCGGGGCGCGGGCCACCTCCGGCCGCTCGCGGCGCGCCGCCGGCTGACCGTGACCCGGTGCGTGATCCTGCTCCGCGGGGTCAACGTGGGCGGGAACAACGTGATCCCAATGGGCGAGCTGCGCGCGTTGCTCACCGGCGCGGGATTCGGCGGTGTCGAGACGTACCTCCAGAGTGGGAACGTGGCGGTCTCGGCGCCGGGGGCGCCCGAGGCCGTGGCGCGGCGCTGCGAGGCGCTCATCGCAGCGCACTTCGGCCTGGACATCCGGTCCCTGGTGCGCACCCATGCCGAGCTGGAGGCGGCGGTGCGGGCCGACCCCCTGCCCGGCGCGGCCGACGACCCCCGGCGCTACCAGGTGACCTTCATGGAATCCCCACCCGACTCGGAGATCATCCCGGTGCTGAGCACCGCGGCCACCGCGGGCGAGCGATTCGCCGTGGTCGGCCGCGAGATCTACGCCTGGCACCCGGAGGGCATCGCCGGATCCCGGCTCGCGACCCTGCTGGCGGGACGCACGCTGAAGCTCACCGCCACCACCCGCAACTGGACGACCGTCACGACACTTCTCTCGATGACGGCGGGCTGAGGGTCCGACCGCTGGGCGTCCCGCCTGAGGACTCGGAGGAGGTCGTCGCCAACAGCTCGCCGAGCAGGGCCCGCACCCGCCCGTCGATCTCGTCGCGGATGCGCCGGACCACCGGGAGCGGCTTGCCCGCCGGATCCTCCAGCTCCCAGTCGAGGTAGCGCTTCCCCGGGAAGAAGGGGCAGGCGTCACCGCAGCCCATGGTGATGACGACGTCCGCACCCTGCACCGCATCGTCCGTCAGCGGCTTGGGAAATTCCCGCGAGATGTCCAGCCCGATCTCGGCCATGGCCTCGACCACCGCGGAGTTGAGCTGGTCGGCGGGCTGCGAGCCCGCGGAGCGGACCCCCACCCGTCCGCCGGCGCGCTCGTCGAGCAGGGCGGCGGCCATCTGGGAGCGACCGGCATTGTGGATGCAGACGAAGAGCACCTCGGGAGGCCGGCTCTCCACCTCCGGGCTCACCCGACTCTCCCCCGCGACCTCGGGCAGACGGTCACGGCTCAGGCCGGGCTCGAGATGCCGACACCACCGCGGGTCGCGCCACCGAATCGCGCCTTCTCGGCGGCGATGTCGAGGGGTGCCATCCGCGCCTGCATCCCGGGGGTCAGCAGGGCCGCGGGGACCAGCCAGGAGACCTCGAACTCCAGACCGTCCGGATCGTGAGCGTACAGAGCCTTGGTGGTGCCATGGTCGGTCGCGCCCACCAGCGCGCCGTGCTCGACGAGGCGGGACTGGACGCGCTCCAGCTCGTCCAGGGTGTCGACCTCCCAGGCGATGTGGTACAGCCCCACCGTGGTCCGGCCAGCGTCCGAGGCGGCCGCCCCCTCGCCGACGGTGAAGAGGCCGAGGTCGTGGTCATTGGTGCTGGCCGGAGCCTGGAGGAAGATCGCCCGTCCCCCGGCCATCTCGAAGACCACCCGGAAGTCGAGCACGTCGCGGTAGAAGGCCGCGGTGCGCGCGGCGTCCCGCACGTAGAGCACGGCGTGATTCATGCGCGTGACGGGCATGGGCACCTCCCCATCAACCGGAAGCCAGCGTGCGGCAGGCTCAGCATAGGGCTCGACGGACGGAGGACGCCTTCGGGGAAACCCTGCCCGGCCATCGGTCTCACGACGTCGGCGGCAGCGCCCTCAGCACGCAGAACTCGTTGTCCTCCGGGTCGGCCATCACCACCCAGCTCACCTCGCCCTGGCCGATGTCCTTCTGCCTCGCCCCCAACTCAAGCAGCCGCGCCACCTCGGCGGCCTGATCAGCGGGACGGAGGTCGAAGTGGAGCCGGTTCTTCGCCACCTTGGTGTCGGGCACCGCCAGGAAGAGGATATCCGGCACCCCCTCACCGAGCTCCAGCCACCACTCGCCGTCCTCCGGACCCCGGGGTGGCCTCGCAAACACCGCGCTCCAGAAGCGGGCGACCCGCTCCGGGTCATGGCAATCGACCACCACACACTGCCAGCGAACAGGCACCCCTCGACTCTACGGCGGGGGCACCCGATCCCCGGCTACACTTGGCGAACATGCGTTTGTTTCAGATCGGTCCGCTCGATCCCGGCTACCCGGCCGGGCTGCGCCTGGCGGGCGGTGCACCCCTGCTCTGGTGGCGCGGCACGGTCGGTCCAGAGGACGAGCGCAGCGTCGCCGTGGTGGGTACCCGCTCCCCGAGCCCCGAGGGGCTCGCCCGCGCCCGGAGCCTGGCCCGGGAGCTCGCCGGTGCCGGGGTGACGGTGGTGTCCGGGCTCGCCCGTGGGGTCGACACCGCCGCTCACCAGGCCTGCCTCGACGCCGAAGGGCGGAGCGTCGCGGTCCTCGGCTGCGGCATCGACCGCGTCTACCCGCCCGAGAACGCCGGGCTCGCGGACCGGATCGCGGCTCACGGCGCCGTCCTGTCGGAGCTCGCCCCCGACGCCCCGGTGTCACCGGCGGCGCTCCGCCGGCGCAACCCGGTCATCGCCGCCATTGCCTCCGCCACGGTGGTCATCGAGGCGGGGCCCACCTCGGGCGCCCGCATCACGGCGCGCTCCGCTCTCGCCCTGGGCCGGCACCTCTTCCTCTCCGACCTGGTGGCTGCGGAGCCCTGGGCGGGGGATCTCCTCGCCCGGCCAGGAGTGCGCCGGCTCGTCTCCGATGCCGGCGTGGAGCTGCTGCTGGCGCAGCTGGCCGGGGGTCCGCCCACCGCCCCCGTCCAGCTCGCGCTCCCGGTGAGAGCGGGCGAGTGACCGGATGCGGCGTCTGCGGCCGGCCGCTCGCGACGGAGACGGCCGGCTGCCGCAACCCCCTCTGCGCCAGCGCGTCGCGCTGGTTCCACTGGAACGTCGCCGTCGCCGAGCGGAGCGGCCTCCTGGAGAGCGCTCTCAACGCGTACAAGTACGAGGGGGATCGGAGCCGGGCACGCGTCTTCGGGACCATGCTGGCCGGATACCTAGTCCAGCGGCGACGGCTGCTCGGAGGGTTCGACCTGGTCGTCGCCAGCCCCACCTTCGTCGGGCCGGGAGGCCGCGACTTCGACCACGTGCGGCTGATGCTCACCGAGGCGGCCCTCCGGACGGCGCCGGGTGATGGGCCACCATTCGACCTCGGGGGCGTCCCCGCCATCGTCAAGACCGGGCCGACGCCGCGCCTCGCCGGACGCGGCCACGCCGAGCGCCGGCGCCTCGCCGCCGAGCGGCTCCGTCCCGCCCTTCGCGTCCCCGACCCGCGGCGGACCGCCGGCAAGCGCCTGCTGGTCGTGGACGACGTCTTCACCGACGGTCGCACCCTCGACGAGGTCGCCCGCGCGCTGCGCCTCCAGGGCGGAGCGACTGAGGTCTGCGGTCTCGCCCTCTGCCGGCAACCGTGGCGCGAACAGGCGGACAGGCCCGCCGGGCCCCGACCGCAACGGTCATGATCGCGGGCGGCATGGACCGCGCCGCGCCCGCCCCTCCCCCTCGCGGTCTCCGGCTCGCCCCCCGCGACCTGGACGTGCTGCGCTTCGCCGTGCGCCACGGCATGGTCTCCCCCGAGCAGCTCAGCGCCCGCTTCTTCACGGGGCCGGCTCCAGCGCGCCGCCGCCTGCGGGCCCTGGAGGCGGCCGGCCTGCTGGTCGCCGACCGCGTGCTGCCGGCTCTCCCCAACGTGGTGCGCGCCACCCCGCGCGGGGCCCGCCTCGCCGGCTGTGACCTGGCTCCGGCGTCGCTCGACCTGGCCCGCGTCCGCCACAACCTGACCCTGGTCGATCTCTCGGAACAATTGCTGGCCACCCACCCCGGCAGCTCCTGGACAACCGAGCGCGAGCTGCGCCGGGACCGGATGCGGGCCGCCCGCGCCGGCGGCGCCTGGGAGCGGCAGCGCCGGGTCCCCGACGGGCTGCTGCGCCTTGACGACGGCACCCGGGTCGCCGTGGAGCTGGACCTGACCCCCAAGCGCTCGGCCCGCCTGGACCTCCTGGCCGGCGCCTACGCGGTCGACCGCGACGTCGACACCGTCTGGTGGTACCTGCCCAGCGAGACAGCCGTATCGCGGCTGGGCGCGCTGGTGGCGGAGAGGGGATTGGAGCACCTGATCGAGCCTCGCGCCTGGCGGAGCCGTCGCGGCTGCTGACCCCGCGCCGGTCCCATCGCACCAATCGCCCGATCTGAGAAGGAGATTCTGGTCGTGGTGCGATCGCCGCGTCCCCGGAGCGATCGGCGTCCGTGAGACGATCCGCCGCCGAGATGACACCCCTCGGCCGTTCACCGCGGCCTTCGGCGCCCTCCTCCCCGCCAGCGCCGGACGCCACCCTCCACCCAGCCGGCTTCGTGAGGTTGGGGGTTGACTCGGTCAGCCGCCGGCCCTTCGACGTCGCTCTCCCCGATGGGATCGTCCAGCACGTGACCCTGCTCGGCCTGACCGGCTCCGGGAAGACGACCACCGCGGAGCGGCTCGCCGAGGGGGCCGTCGCCTCCGGGGTGGGGCTGCTCGTCATCGACGCCAAGGGCGCGGGACTGCGGGCCGCGGCCCGGCGGCTGGCGGCCGCCCGCGGCATCGACCACCGCGAGGTGGTGCCCGGTGCCCCGGGGACACTGGGATACAACCCCTGCGCCGTGGGCAGCCGGGCCCAGGTCGCCGACAAGCTGGTCTCCGCCTTCACCCACGGTCCGGCCGGGCAGGTGTACCGGGTGATCGCCCTGGAGACGATCTCGATCCTGGTCGGGATGCTCCGGGGCTTGGGTGAGCCGGTGACCATCCGGCGGCTCCGCCGGGAGCTGGACCGCACCCGGATGCCCGGTCTCGCGCACCGGGCCCGCGACCTCACCCCGGACCTGGCCGACGACCTGGCCGAGCTCTCCCGTCGGGGTGGTGTCTCCGCCGATGCGTTCGAGGGCATGCGGGCCCGCCTCGGCGCTCTCCTCCACGGCGAGTACGGCGGCATCTTCGACAGCGACGGGCCACAGCTCGACCTCGCCGCCGCCCTCGCCTCCCCGGGGGTCACCTACATCAGCCTGCCGGCGCTGGCGGTGAGCCAGGACACCGCCCTGATGGCCCGGGTATTGATCCAGGACCTGAAACAGGCGGCCTTCCTCCGCCTGCAGCAGCCGGACCCGGCTCCGGCGATGCTGGTCCTGGACGAGTTCGCCGCCCTGGACGACCCCGAGCAGATCAACGACCTGCTCCGTCAGGCGCGCGAAGCGCGGCTGGGTGCGGTGGTGAGCACCCAGCAGCTCCCCGACCCGCGCACCGCCCACGCGCTGCGCGGCGCCCTGCTCGGTGCAGGCCTGCTGATCGCCCACCGGGTCGGCCACGACGACGCCGAGGCGGTGGCCCGGGTCATCGGCACTGAGCGGGGCGTGCAGGTGACCCGCACCCTGAGCGACGCCGGCGAGCCGGTCCGCCGCTCAGTGCGTGCGGTGGACCGCTACGCCGTGGACCCCAATGTGATGAAGCGGCTCGCCACCGGAGAGGCGGTGGTGCTCGGGGTCGCGGGTGGGCGCCGGGTGGCGACCATCCGGGTGCTGCGGCCCGAGCCGGCGGGTGAGCCGTGACCACCCGGTTGCCAATCGCCGCCGCTCCGATGATCCCTCCTCCGGCGGCCCCTCCCCTGCCCCGCCCGGAGACCCCACGCCCGTCCGGCCGTCCACCCGGCCCCACCGGCGCCGTCGCCTGGATCGCGCGCGGGGTGCGCCGATGGTGGGCGGCGGGGCTGGTCAGCCTCGTCTGCGCCTGGTCGGGAGTGTGGCTGGCGGTCT
>Ga0187848_10001730_pt1 | contig 18194 bp, 11 predicted proteins | sample June2016WEW_4_40_FD_132424 | JGI IMG/M metagenome (GOLD analysis project Ga0187848, IMG submission 132424) | Peatland microbial communities from SPRUCE experiment site at the Marcell Experimental Forest, Minnesota, USA - June2016WEW_4_40 | ecosystem: Environmental > Terrestrial > Soil >... | reverse complement strand
TCAGGTCGAACAGCGCTGTAAGCGTGGAACGGGCCACCAGGGGGGCACTGACCGGTTTATGTCTAGGGCACTGACTACCCTCATTGAAGGATATCGGCTCGAGCCCTTGGTATCGTTAGCGATATGGACCTTCCGCGTGGTGCAGGTGTCACGGCAAATCAAATGAAAAAGCGCGTCCTTGCTTGCTTTATGGGGATCGACGGATCCGGAAAAACGACTGTTGCTAGATCGCTGCATGAATCACTGTCGAGCGCAGGGATTTCTAGCACGTACCTGTGGTGTGGCTGGCGAGGCTTTGAGTCGTGGCTGTTCAAGCCTTTTGCGTCGCAGACGAAAAAGGCCATTACTAGACGTGGCAGTGAGGAGATCATCACATCAGCACATTACAAGATTCCTTTTTTCGACTGTTTCACCTGGCTTGATTACTTTGTGCGGGTATGCCCGCTGCTCGTCGCTTCGTTGCTGAAAAACACGATCGTGGTAGCGGACCGCTATGTCTATGATGTGATACTTACCCTTCACGCAGACGGTTCGAGGTCGTACAGGTTTGTGGTATGGCTTTTTAAGTTGTTCCCCCAACCCACTATTATCTTTTACGTGAACGTCCCCCCCGAACTTGCCTTTGCCCGAAAGGATGACATACCGTCACTGGAGTTTTTGCGCCGAAGCGACGACGAGAAACGAAGGTTCATCGCGCAGCTCCCAGTTGAAGTGATCACACTCGACGGCACGCGCACCGTGCAGGAACTCACTGAGGAGGCATTCACCGTTACTACTGCACTCATCACATGACCAAAACCATCGTACTGGGCATCGACTCGCTTGATCCATACGTTTTGTCTGATCATCAAGCCGCGCTGCCGAACTTCGCACGACTTATGCGCGAGAGCCCGACGTTTGTCTCAAAGTCGGTTTTTCCGGTCGATACCATCCCGGCTTGGGCAAGCATCAATACCGGCTTGAGCCCAGGAAATCACGGCTTGCTCTACGTTTACGACATTTTTGATCCCAAGATGGGTGACCTGCAAAAGCTAAGCATTGACTCCGTGAAAGGACGGACGTTCTGGGATTACCTGAGCAAAGAGCACTATCGATGCGTCATCGTTTTTCCTCAGCTAATGTACCCCCCCTGGGACGTAAACGGCGCTATGGTGGGCATATCACCGCTAGAACGAAGGTTAGACTGGGTGTCTACGGAGATCACCATTGATGCGTACCCTGAGGGCGTTATGGCGAAGCACGATATTCCCCACACGCTCCGGAGCCTGTGGGGTGGATTTCCTGGAATCAAACATTTGGGAGAGTGGATCACGCTTGGAAAAACGGTACTAGAAACGGAAAAAAGGATCGCGATGTCGCTTAGCCAGAACGAAAGCTGGGACCTTTTTTTCGTCTACTTCAACTTGTTAGACGTCATTCAACATAGACTCTGGCGATTCTTTGATGAACGTGACCCGACGTATCCGGGTATCACGCCGTTCAAGGGCACGATTTTGGACTGTTACAAGATAATCGATGGCTTTGTCGGGGAGTTTACCGACACGTACCCCGACGCGAGGGTAATCGTGCTGAGTGACCACGGCCACCACTCGAGGCCTGCCCGAACGGTCAACATCAACGAATTCTTACGAAGAGCCGGCTACTTGACCTCAAAGGGCGACCGGATGAAGGCGCTTAGTACGGTGAGAAAAAGCATTTTAGATGTATCGAATAGGTTGAACATCGAACACTACCTGATTCGGTTGGTCGTGATAAACGAGCGGCTCACCAAAGCCGGTAAGTCAATGTACTCGTCTGCGGGGTCTATCGATCAGTCCAAAAGCCGCGCTTTCTTATCGAACTTCGCGGGCATCAAGTCGTACCCGCACGGCGGGATTGAAATTAATCGTGACCTAGTGTCAGACGAAGAATATGAGGAGTTGCGGAGCGTGTTGATTGCTGCGCTCTCCGAGCTGAGCTCGCCTGATCATGCACCGCTGATGCGATGTGTAAAGGCGAGAGAGGACGTTGACTCCGGAAGGTTCTGCGAGCGTATCTATCCCGATATCCTTTTCTGGCTCGCGGACGGGTACGGCGTCGGGTGGGAGCTGTACTCGAGCCTATATGGAAAAGCGCACGATCACAAAGTGGCATCTGGGGGGCACAATAAGGATGCGGTGCTCTTGCTCAGGAACATCGAGAAAGAGGTGAAAGACAAATCTCCGAGCATCATGAGCGTGACGCCCTCTATATTAGACCTCTACAGCATTGATTGGAAAGAAAAGCGCCTTGACGGCAAAAGCATTTTTTAAAGAAGCTTAGGGGTCACTAACTTCGCTGCCCTTGGTGCAACACGCCTTGGCGGTTCGGCACAAGGCCTTATTTGATATCGTTCACATTAAATTACAGGCAAGGGCAGATCACAAAGCGCCCAGTTAGGAGCCACGCACGAACGAGAAGAAGTTGCTCATGTTCTAAAACATATGAAAAAGAAACGCGCGCATAAAGGTGACAGCGGCCGTGTCGGACATATACGCCTAAAAACTCGTCGCGGTGGACGGATGGCCATCCTAACATGAGCCGCGATCGCTTGAAGGTCGCTCTCATTGCAGACACCTTCGCCATTGAGCGAGGAACTGGGGTTACAAGGTACAGCGACGAGCTGATACGGGGGTTGCAGAAATCGTGCGACATCGAAGTAATAGGCGCCAGTGCAGCTGGACCACCTAGGTCTGTGCTCAACCACATCATCGTCACACCCTCAAGAGTGTTGCGGAACAAGAATGACTTCGACGTTTTTCACGCACTCCGCCCCGTCGACGCATTGTCTCTTCCGTTGCTCGACAAGCCGACGGTAGTGACGTATCACGATCTTGCCACGCTCTTATATGGAAAAGGAAACAGCCGGTACGTGAGATTGAGCGCGCCGCATTTCTATAAGTTAGGGAAATGGTGCAGCATGGTCATAGCAGACTCTTCGCAAACTAAAAACGAGCTCGTGCAGCATTTGAGCTTCCCTCAAGAGAAAATACGCGTCATCAACTTAGGCGTTGCAGAACGCTTTAAGCCGCACGAGAAAAATGATACGAATCACCTTTCCATTGGTTTTATCGGCGCGCTCGGAGCCAGAAAAAGGGTCGATTACCTCTTGAAGGCTTTTCATCATTTAACGAAAGAGCATCCGCAGCTCGACGTGAAACTCAGGATTTTCGGCCGACGTGATATGGAGTTTCAGAATCTTATAATGCTTGCAGATGACCTTAACATACGAAAAGGCGTAGAATTTCGCGGCCCCGTGCCTGAAGAGGATCTAGTTGACGTGTACAACTCGCTGGACGTGTACGTGGTCCCGAGTGAATGGGAGGGCTTTGGTTTGCCGATCCTGGAGGCGCAACGGTGTGGAATTCCGGTCGTTATCAGGGCCGATGCACACATCCCTGAGGAAGTGAGCCGCTTTTGCCTGAAGGCAGCGAGCGAGCGTCACATGGCGGATATTCTCTACGAGATCTTTGAAGGTGACGAGTTGAGAAAGTGTATTACAAGAACTGGAACAGCATATAGTAAGCGATTCACGTGGGAAAAAACACTCAAAGAGACTGTCAGCCTATATAAAGAAGCACTGCTCGGCGACCTAAGTTAATTTTGAGAGCCCCTTTTGAACAGCCGACTTTATACGCCCCAACAATGTTAGGCTCTTGGGGCTGAACTGGTGCAGTTCAAGTGTGATGGATGTAACATCTTCGCATAGATCTGCGACGGCGAATGTAGGGCTCAGGCCTATCACTTTTTTATGTGTTAAGATCTCCCTTACTGCAGAGTTTCGGGCTGACACTGGGAAAGCTATTTTCACCTAAGGAGTCCACGGCACTATGTAGAAAATTGCGGCGTAAACCTTGGAATTAAACGTGGATGCTGTTTGCATTCATGTCGGGGATCGCACTGACTCCGGTCGCATTGATAACATGGTGCTGGTGTTTTTGCCCGTCGAATCGTTCACGCTACGCATCTACCTGCAGTGATTGCAGAGTCTTGCGTGCCGTCCTGCGCACCGCGCGAGTCATTTGCTGCAGAGCGATCGGCGACGAGGTGCTCCAGTCTCCAAAAACGGTGTGGATTTTCGATACGTGGTTCTTGTGCTTCTTTATGACTTTTTTAAGTGCTACATAGTATTCCTTCGGCAGGAACGGTGGCGCTGCCATATGACAACGGGAAATCAATCGGTCGACGGGCATCGTTGGCGTTGAAAAAGTCCCGACTGAAGCGTGATACGTGTCAAAAGGCAACACGTAAAGGGCAAAGCCGAGCAACGTGCTGCTCACGCAGTACTCCACTGCGTATAAATGCCAGCCTTCGCACGTCATCTCGTCAAACTGCAAGACGTTGAATACGTCGCGCGGAACGATCGTAAGGCACTCGTCTAAAGTTTGCACGGCGGCCGGTTCGGCTCCAATTCGGATCCCTGGGGCAGTCGGTGGAGTACCGTTTGTCAGGTTGGTCAAGATACTGCTCCCTCCGTCTTTTCTCCCTGCGATTCCAGCGACTCCAAGGTTTGGCAAAGAATCCAACATCCTCTCTGCGTCGCGTAGCCACTCAATGCTGCAAAAGCGAATATCTTGATGAACAAACATAATGTATCTGCCGCGCGCTTTTCGACCGCCGAAGTTTAAAGCCTGAGCTGCTGATGCGAACTGCTTTTCAGTGTTATCAATCGTTATTAACTCGTGCTGGACTGTTTGACGACCAAGGCTGTCCAGCAAGAAATCGGCAAGCAAGCGCTCATTGTTGTAGACACATACGATTGATATCATTGCTAGTTCTGCTCAAGAATGCCAAATGTCCTTTTTATCTCACATGTTTCGTCTTTAAGGCCAATTATAAAGCATTTGTGACCACATTCCTGAAATGAGCTAAGAAATAAGGGGTAAGAGCACTCTAGATTCCAAAATGCAGAAAATTGTAGAAACGGCTTGAGCATTTCGGCGCAGGCAGCTTTGATGTACGTTTTTTGGTCTGTTCCAGGTATGAACCTTTCTATCGCATTTCGCCAAAAGTACAGCTGGAGTGTAAGAGGGCAAATGCGTGATGAAAAAAGGGTATTAACGGCTTGAAGTTAGGCGAAAAACTCATGGCTTTCATTGCCGACGTCTTGTCAAAACGCCCCCGTGAGCTTTGCTCTAGTCGTTACTCGAGCCGACTACCATCGAGGACGCTAGCTGTGAAACAATTAGTCTGCGCGAATGTTAGAATATTGATGGCGTACTACAAACTGTTGCAAAGGCATTTTTTTGTTAAACGAGCTTCGGGCGGACTCGCGTTGCTATTCCTTGCGCCTCATAGCTCTCACTGTCAAAATCAGTTTAGTAAGTGCCCCTGTAAATCCCATAAATGAGTTTAATCTCGCGTATGGTGAAACCCCGCAGCGCCAGCAAAATGGTCAGATAAATTACCGCAGCAAGTGCGATCGATAAAACTATACTTAAGGGCCCAGAGGGACTCAACGCGAGCAGAAATAGGGCCATAATACTCGAGCCGCAGATACTCTTAACGATGAATCTACCATTGATGTCGAACTTAAACTGTCTAAACGAATAGTGTGTAGTTAACACGAAAGCGAGCAGGAATGCAAGGAAAGTGGTGAGTGCAGCACCTATGATGCCAAAATAGGGAATAAGTATTAAGTTTAAACCGAAATTCAACACAGCACTGAGTATCCATATCGTGCCAATGATGGCAGTCTTCTTTTTTAACGCGATTATTACAACAAGCACCTGATACGCTCCAAAGAGTGCCGTTCCTGCGGCAACAAACGGGGTGACTAAATAGCCGTTTGCTGCAATCTGCTGTGTAGTTAACACAAGCAAAAGGGGCTTTGACAAGACCGACACGGCAAAAACGCAGGGTACCGCTATTCCCGCAAAATACTTCAGTGAATATGTCAAGATCGTGCGTACTTCCGCTATGTTGTTGTCGTCGTAGTGTTTTGAGAGAACTGGAGGAAGAAGTGTCATTAATGGTGCTGAAATCATGGCGAGGGTACTACCGAGGGAGTATCCCGGCGAATAATAGCCCACCGCTGCGGCACCTAAAAAAAATACAATGAGATAGCGATCGCTTGAAGTTACGATCAATTGCGATAAATTACCCGGGATCAAGGGCATGCCAAAAGCGAGGTGCTGTCGCACGTGCCTGAACGTCGGGATAGCAATACCAATCTGCGCGACGATGAGATACATCATCGCGGCGAAAACCATAAGTTGCTGAATTAAGAGTGCTATCACGGCGCCTTCGAGTCCGCGACCCGAGAGGACAAAATACGCGACTAGAGCCGTGTTTAGGTACGCGTTGAAAAAGGTTAAGACAGAGTACCTTTTGATCTGCTGGAACGTTACAAAATACTGTACAACATAAAAATTCAGGCACGCAATCAAGACGTTCGGTACGAGCAGCAGAGCTATTGTGTTATTGTTCTGAAACAAGCTGGCTGCGATTTGTGGCACAAGCAAAAAAAACAGCACAGAAATAATCGAGCTTGTAAGCAATACGATAAATCCCATGGAGTAGAACGCCTCTCGGATCTCGCGTTTGTCAGTCGCGGCAGCAAGAAATCGAGTCATTGCAGCAGGCAGCCCTAAAGTCGTAAGCACAGGCAATAGGGCGATTGTAACCACGATCAAAGCCCAGGCACCATAATCAGCTATCGCGAGGTTTTTTGTTAGAATAGGAAGCAAAATAAGGTTGCTGAGGGCTACTAGAGGAGTTAGTACCGCGGTCAATCCTAGTCGCCGAGCAGTGAGTGTGTATTTTTCCATTTACTTGGAGTGCCCTGCGCGATACAAAGCGATCTTGCGCTGGACGGTTGTAGCCGGCCACTGTTTATATTTGCCGATTTCGCGCAGCGTTGCTAGGTCATAAAAAACATCTAGGTGGCGTCTAACCGCCATGGGCTATCAGTCTTCCCTAAGTCGTTTCCTTTTTTGGGCAATGTTTTTGGCTTTGTTGAGGGCATATCGGCCACTTCTCGAAAGTTTACGGTTACGCTTTCTTCACTAAAATTGGCACCTTTCTTCGCGCGCCCTCATATGATTCAACTCAGCAAATACCCATTGGTTCGCTGCTTGTCTTGATACTGTGAACTGTAATCGAGAGAGTTGACAAACCAATGATGGTATTAAGAGACTTTTTTCAGCCCTGCTCTACCATTATTGACCATGCGTTGCGTACACACGACTGCTCAATATCCACTGCCGCCGTCTGCGCCTAAGAAGCTGGGAATATTGGCGCGGCTATTCTGACTGAAAAAAGGAAGAGTTAACGACGAAAGCGTATAATAGAGCCTATACAAGTCGTGCATTTTTCATTTTTGTGAAGTGGTTATGGCCGCTTCGGACCCCGTTTTAATTCCCATTTTGAAGCCGATTCTTTTATGCTAAAATTGTATCTTTATTTGTCCGGTCTTTATCTAAAAATATATCACCCCGCGTAGCCGCGCATAAACAAGGCACTCCACGCCATTTTCTCATCATGATTCCGGTCGGTTTCTATCTCAAGTCGGCACGGTCCAAAACGCTGTCATTATTGCGGGTGATATTTCCATTCTTTTTCGACATATCAAACGTGCGCTGCGAAATGACATCGCGTAAGTCATCACGCCACGTGCCGCTTTGATTCATTTTTTCGTCAAGGGGGGGGTGACAAGATGATAAAGAAGTTGTCAGCTATTAGCGTGCTTGTGATGGTTGCCTCATTATCGATAAGCAAGTTGCACATCAACAACTAGCAGCCACCAAGCGGCAAGCAGCGCAGTAACAAAAAGGGGGGTCGGAATGTTTACTCCCTTTCAGTTTTTAAGCCGGCGAGTCTGGGAACTTGAGTATGTAGTAATTTTTATTGCTGTCAAATTCAATGCAGAGCAATTTCAAGTCTTGTTTGTATATCAGGTTGGTTCTTGATGATTTCTTGCTTTGTTATTTCTGACAGAAAATGGAACAAAAGATACTGGCACAAATAGAAAGAAAACACAAAAGCTTAAAGGCAAAGATCAAAAACATATGCACGCGGCGTCCCACAAATGTATTTCAATACGGCGAGGCGCTTTGAACGATAGATAAAAAAGCCCCTTTTTACGCCATAAAAAAGGCTACAAGTCTCTTTCAGCGTGGTTTCAAATAGAGCGATATCATGAATAAGCCAGATTCTATGGATGAAAGTCCCGTTTACACGGGTGAAAGAGCAATTGAAGGCGCGACCCCTTCACTTACTTGGCGAGATCACGTAGCACGATATCAATTTGCCAGCCATTATGCTCGTGGAAGAGTCTTAGACATTGCTTGTGGGACCGGATACGGATGTAAAATATTGCTTAATAGGGCGACGACGCGAGTCGTGGGGATAGATATATCGCAAGACGCTATTAACGTAGCCTTAAAACAGTATAAAAACGATAGAATCGCTTTTATGGTTGGCAATATCCTAGACATTGAGTTACCGAATGGATCGCAAGACGTAATTACTTGCTTTGAGACGATTGAACACGTCGCAGAGCAAGAGACGGCTATCAGTGAGCTTTGTAGGCTATTGAATCCAAACGGTACACTGATTATTTCAACTCCGAATCGTAAGGCAACGCCACCAGACGGGCCAGTTTCCCCTTTTCATGTTAACGAGTTTTCGACTGAAGAATTTGTCTCATTCCTGCGTCCTCATTTTGGAACAGTGACAGTTTTTGGACAACGAGGGGTGAATAAGCTTCTCTTTTTGCTTTTCGCAATACCTTTTGCCAGAGTCATTAAGAATCGACTAGCCGTGCTGCTGTCATTCGTTGACGCGAATGTTGAGGGGGTTGAGGGGATAACGACCGTAGTATCATCTAGTCTAGAGAGCATGTCATCATTCAAGGAGTATCGCTATGTCACCGCTGTATGTGGGAGACCTAGAACGAGATGAAAATCATCACTATTCTTTCGCCGGATTTGTCTCACAACTGTCTTCGCAGGTATAAAAAAATTGTCAGCTATTATCGTACGTGTGGGGGTTGCCTCGTTATCGATAAGCAGGTAACACAAGTCAACCGCAAACCACGCAACGACTCTCTCCTGTCTCGGAGCCGCTGAACAACAGCCCTTCGCCCGGCATTACGGCGGTCGCCCCGTCCACCGCGCAACCCCATTATCGGACGTACAGTCTCTCCAAAGCCCACCGACCTCACCCCGACGGTCTCCCTAACGCATACACCTACGTCTAACAGCGTTTCGACGCCGGTTATGTAGAATCTATAACAAGCCCCGTCTAGGGTGAGCGAACCGTGCGCTTTTACGTCGATGCTTCTGACGAGACGCGACCGGTGCGGCAATCGCCAGATATCGAACGTAGGAACCTCACCATCACGGAGACCACAAACGGGTGTGAAGCGAGTTAAGAGATCTCTTTAACCAATCATGCTCAAACTGCGGTTATCGACGAACATACTGACAGAATTCTTGCACCGAGCTAAAAAGCCATTTCTTGTGAAGTCTAGACGCTGCGCAGATGCGGTACATCCTAAGCGTCTTTTTCCAGCTAAATGCTCTGTAGCCGATTATTTTGCGCATGGAGACAAAAATCAGGGAAAAAAAGAGCGCGGCCCAGAACTGCGGCGCATTCAGTCGCTTGGTATATAAATAGATATTTGATAAGACCTCCAACGTACTGTCCTTAGCGTTGTAAGTTAGTTGATTGCTGATGCATCCTAGATATTGAGGAAGGACCTTATCCCCACCAAGCTGCTTACCAACAGGATGCACGTAGTTCGGATGTCTTACTTCCGCATCAGCTACTAAAAGAATAGTCATTCCGTTGGTCGTTGCCCTAAACGAGTAATCCCAGTCTTCTCCGCGAACAAAGAAATTATCAGAGTCATAGTAACCGACTCGATCAAGCACTTCTCTCGAGATCAAAGTACCGTGAGATGCAAAAAAGTCGATATTCCGGTTTTTAGCCTGTGTATCTACGGGAATAACCCGCCCCCAGACATTTTGGACCGATCTCGTATATAACAATTCACGGTGCGGATTGCGGATTTCGACGATTTTCGGGCAAAGGATATCTGCTTGATGAGCGTATTGGAGGAGGGCGGCTAAACATTCACTTTCAACAGTTCCGTCCTGATCGAGCAGCCATACCCAGTCAAAAGCTTTGCTATGGGCAGTTTTCATACCAAGAGCGAAGCCCCCAGCCGAGCCGATATTTCTCCCGACTTCTATGTAGCGAGCGAACACATAATCTTGTGAGTACTGCTGAAAGATTGATCTGTCATCCTTCAGGTGGTGGTGTTCAGAGTTATCCACTACTATCAAGCCGCTTAAGCTCGTCGTGCCCCGTAAGGAGCGAAGCAGCTGCGATAGCCCCGCGGGATTATTGAACGCGACCGTAACGGCGCATACCTGGACGGGAATACCCCCCACTACTTCGGATGATTCGTTTCTCTTCACTTTTGCTCTCAGGTCGGCAAATGTCCAACCCAGCAGATTGAACGTAGATTTTGATTCATCTGACAGCGTAAGCTTGAAAACACGCGCTTTGATAATAATGAAAGGGTGTTTACACTTTAGTTTTTGTTATCCAAGAAGGCCCATCCTGTGGACATTCGACCTTGTCGTTGGTCCTTGTATCGGCTCGCATCTATATAGAATCCTGCGTCCAAGAGAAGCCTTTTTTCTTTGCGAAACCATAATTGACATTCATACGGGGCAAAAGAAAAACAGCTCTTGTGAGCAAATTGCATTCCTTTATGCAATCAAAAACTAGACGATAATCTCACAAGCATACTGTAGCGATACTTTCTCCTTTCATCTAATTCACGAGCTTTTTATAAGCGAAAATCCCCTGCTATTAAGCGTGCGGCAGCAAACACCAAGCGTGTCTTAAGACTAGCTTAATGCGCTGCATCATTGCGAGAAAGTGTAGGGACGCTGCAATCAAGAGCGCAAGCGGCGCGCCATCAGTAGAAACATTATAACAAAGAAAGCACTGGTAAACAAAGTGAACCACTTAAAAACTCCGTCAAAGGCGTGATAAGAAATTAAGCTACGGCCGCGCAATCTCATCATACGCATTTTTGTAGGTTGATTAATTAATTAGGGTCCTGTCGAACGAATTAATCGTTCTGTTCACGTGTAGTACTGGTGAAAGAGGGCATCATACACGGCCAGGTTTTTCGCGGCAATAACCCGCCAATCGTATGCTCGTTTGCCACTTTGTCGATCAATGATGAAGGATTTGTGTCCCTTAAGCACATCTATAACGGCACGTGCAAGAGCCTCTGGGCTTCTCGGCTCTACCAGCACGCCTGCTTTAAAAGTGGCTACAATATCTGGAAGTCCGCCTACGTTTGTCGCAACGAGTGGAGCGCCGCACGCGAGCGCTTCTAGTGCAACCATGGGCACTCCCTCCCTCAGTGACGGCATCACGACAACATCAACGGCACTATAATACAAGGGCAGAACATCATCAGGAATCTGCGGCTGGTTTTCTTTATTTGGCACGAACTCAACTCTAGCATCAATGCCCAACTCCTGTGCCAGCTTGACGAACTGCGCTCTCCTAAATCCCGTTCCGACGATGAGCAAAACGGTGTTGGGACACTCCTTGAGAACCGCAGGAAAACATTTCAACAAGTAGTCGACTCCCTTTCTTAAGTTCAAATTGCCTACAAAAAGGACATATCGCTTATCAGGCGCTAACTCAAGCATCTCCCGTGCCGTGTCCTTACTCGTCTGAACAAAGTCATTAAAATCGATGCCCATCGACAGCCGCTGGATTTTTTCTGTCCCCGTTAGTCGGGCGACATACTGTTCCTCCTCGCGATGTAAGAGGAAAATACGGTCAAACCGCGGGATCGACACTCTTTCCAGAAACCATTGGCCGCCTAATAAGTACAACGTCAAAGCGCCCAACTTGATAACTGTCCGGGGCGAATCATGGGCTTGCTGCAGCAGCGAAGCGGGGGTATCGTGGTGTTGCACGATAATAGGAACCTTGTTTACTATGAGCGGTGCCAGGAGCGTGTTGTAAGAAAAAAGTCCGTGAAAGTGCAGTAGAACCCCCTGTCTTCGCGATTCAGCTTTTAGTGCTCGTAGCAAATCGCGGGAGCACCAGTCGCCGATGTAGCGCAGTGTATTACAGGGAAACACGCGCACGGATATACCATTGTCCGTCCACGCAATTTCTTTGCGGATGGAATCGACAGCCCAGCATTCTTGCGCATACTCGTCGGAGGCCGCTTGTATGCGCCGCGCCAGTCTCGAGTGCCATAAAGTATCATAGAATGAGTAATCCCATGTCTTGCCCGCTGGATGAATGCCGCGTAGAGAGTTGGTATAGATGTGTATTACTCTCCGCTCCATTGTTGACTCCGCTGTTAGGATCCAATCGCCGTCTGGTATTCAATCGTGCCCAACTTATAGTTTCGGGTGGACGTAATAAACAATACTTCGTCCAAATAATCTTGCTGGGCTCCTCCAATGTTAGCAATGCTCGGGCCCCTCATAATGATTGTAACTTAGTCGATTTTGTTTGACCCGACAGTACGTTAGGCCACACCGTCTCAGAACAGCTGTTACTTTTTGAAGCCAAATGGGCTCAAACTGCTTATTGTTTCACAATCAAGCGACTCACGCTCACGAAGAGCGGGTGCAAGCTGCACTGCTGCTTTATAGCAATGAGTGACGCGTTAGAGGGGCTCAGCTGACAAGTGGGGTTAGTAGGTTGCCACAAGATCGCAAAAAATAGGCTTTGAAATTAAATATTAAAGCTTGCGTGAGCTTACATTTCGTTCGGTGAATCTAAATGCTCAGATATCAACAAAAAAGCGTAGAGTTGTCATGAATGGCTTTGCAACAACAAAAACGATCCTAGTGGAAAAGGCCCGGGTACTCTTTTTGAAGAAAAAAAATCTGTAATCTTCCTCTCTTATGTCCCTGATTCGTCTGCAAGCGATGGTACTGAACAGTTCGTAATCAGACAAATCTTTTTCGACAAAGTCCACCGGCTTCTTTAATTTCGCAAACACACCCGGTGAACGTGAATCTGGTTCTAACCTTAAAACGTGGCAGTCTGAAAAAATGTTCGCAATGTCATCTAATTCAAATCTCCAGTAGTCGGAAGGCGCCGCATGATATGGGTAGCCAAATGAGCGAGTGGTGAGTAGGATTATTCCCTCAGGTTTGCAAATGTGTTTTAACACAGATACAAACTTCCGCCAGTCCTTTACGTGTTCAATTACTTCAGTCGATATCACAACTCCAAAATCCTCCGCTGCAAAGACGCTCAACAAATCTTCTCCCCGACAGACAAGGTCGACGTTTGGTCCACCTTTCAAATCAGTGCCAATATACTCAGAAGGTTTGAAATGCTCTACAAGAGGACGTAAACTCCCATTCTCATCGTAAGAGCCAACTTCTATAACGCGCTGTCCTTCGGTATCTTCTGCAGTCAGGCTTATTGCGCCGAAAATGATGTTCGAGATGTCACACATAATCTCTTTCACTTGCGGGTTGAATCCACTTCAGTTTCCTTTTTTAAGACTATCTAATTTTTGATCTGTGTGTTCTTACAGGCCAGCTCCAAAAAGAGACCGCAGGCCGGTACGATCAAGTTTAAACTACAATATTTAGAGCAAATAATCTTGCGCGGCTCATGCAATAACTCACCCCATGCAAGCGGGACCCATTCAGCGTGAATAAGATCAGTTGAACTGCACCCTATTAAAACCGCTTGCTCTTGCGAGGAAGACAATGCACAACAAAGCGAATATGTTGCCGGAAACTCTCTGGACACAATGTTGTTGTTAGCTTTCAAGCAGTTTCTTAACATAATATGTTATAGTGATCTTTTGGAAAAGTCCAGTTATTTGAACGAATAAACCTTTCAACTTAAAGAGTCTACTGAAAAATGATAGTTAAAGAGTATTGAATAAGCTATCTTTTGTCTCACTAGAACCTATGGACGCGTTTTTTTTGAATTTGCCCGCACAAGGGGATCCACAAGTAATTGATAGCCGAGCCCAACAATGTGGAATAGAGGTTACAGAACCGGGATGGACAAATGTGATACTGCAATATCGGTCACCCGAGATACTCTCAAGATTTGTGGGTGACCGATATATGCCGTTTAAAACCAAACTATCACTGGCGCGACAAAATCTCCCGGCGCCTGACGTTTTTCTCACACGAAGATAAGATCCTGCCACACAACATCTTGTAGGGAGCTCGACATGGCTAAACTTTTCATAATCGGCTTCCGGAAAGCAAGTTGTAACACCGTACCGCAAAAATCTTGGGCTCTTTTTAGCGCTAAACCGAGGGCCTGATTCTTACTCGGGTTCTGTATCTCCCACTGACACAATTCCTGCATCTCTAGTATGCGTACAGATCTTCATCGCGGCAATCGCAGCTACCTTTGTTGCAAGGTTCTTGACCACTGGAAGAAAGAGAATACGTCAAGATGTGTCGCAGCAAGTGCGGGATTTATATCAGGAAACGTTGAATGCACTGTAAATATAGCTTGGCACAGGTGCACGCATAATGGAAACTGCATCAGAAGATCCGCGTAGTCGCAACATGGGGGCAGGGCATCCGTATCGCATCACGCCAGTCAACAAAGCGCTTGTGGGGGTATTAATCTGTACACTTGCGCTCTTTGGAGCGATAACCTCTTCGAAGCTCGGAATAATTGATCCCTTTCTTCACGCAGACGTCGCGTCACTAATTATTGTATCTCATCAGACTCACATTGATCTCGGATCAACTAACCTAAAATATGTCCCTGGGTTGGGATTTCTTCTCGTTGCGATCACTCAGCTGAGCGCTGTTTCGCCACAGACCTTGGAGTATATGCCTATAGGTGCAATTTTCGTTCTACTTTGCACTTATTCGCTGGCGAAACGGCTTCTCCCAGGCGCCTACAGGTTTGCTGCGTATCTAGTTGCGAGTATCTTGCTCGTTGATGTTTTCTCAACAACAATGTTTAGCATTTGGCAACACACTTTTGGCTTCATGCTCTTTTTCTTATTCATTTACGTTTTTTTAGACCTTGCGAATAAACGAACGATCGAAACGCTTGCCGGTTTGAGTATCCTCTTCATTGGTGTTCAGCTGTATTCGTACGATGCAGAATTAATGGTGATTCTTTTCTTCCTTTTTGCAAGTGTCCTCATGTTTGCACGGCCAAAAAAGGATAGAGTCCAAGCGTTTTCGTTAATCCTCGCCTTTATTGCAATCTTCTTAGGGTTTAATCAGATTATATACGGTGGTTACCTTCCTAAGTTTAGCGTTTTCAGTTCTCAGCTCGCCACATCATTCGGAAATTACGTATCTATAATAACGCACGTAGCGCCCTCAACGCCGTGGGGTTACATTACCCCTGCGCCGTCCGTCGTACTCAGGCTGTTGACTACGGGGGGGTTTGTTTTGCTATTCCTGCCATCGATCCTCGCGGCGGTATACATCATCTATGCAACGGTTCGGGGCAGATCCGTTAGCGCATTAAGAGAGTTTACCTCGCTTACTGCGATTGTGTTATTAGCGGTACTCTTTGTGTGGCCAGTAAGCTTAATAGTTTACAGTGAGATTGGATTAGTTCGCCTTACATCGTATTATAGCCTTATAGGTCCCCTCGTGATCGCTGTCCTTTTAGTGTACTTACTAAATAAAACGCCAATCAAAGGGGTTAGGCATCGCACTTCCCGTATCGTAAGCGCCTATTTGGTCGTGCTGCTCATAGTGTATGCCATGATATTGCCTCTTCAGATCTCGAGCGGTGTCGTGCTGACCTTCCCAGGCAAGGACGCGAATGTCGATCCCAGTGCAGCATGGTTCTTTAATTCGACGCATAACGTCGATGAAATTCTCAGTGATGAATACACACAGGGCGAGTATGCCATTATTGGCGCGCAACATGGAATCGCGTCTTTTTATCCTAATACCTTCTACACACCCCAAACGTACGGCAGCTTGGTGGATCCTGGCAACACGACGGGGAACGGTGGCTCGCCCTCATTATTGACAAATCAATATATTGTTATCAATTTAGCTTCATACTCGGGACAAACAACCGCAGCGTGGGCCCCCCTTGAGCCATTACAGCCGCACATGGACACCATAAATTCAGACGGCCATTTGGTCCGAATATATGATGATGGAAACGTGTACACTTACAAAGGGTTGTAACATAACCGACTAGTCGAACTCACATAGATTGGAAATCAGTGTTCGTTTTGGATTGAATGCGACGTTCTGGATAATTGGATCAGCGATTTCGATCAGTTATAGGTCCGTATCTAATTTGCGAAGATTCTGGTTGCTGTTACAATTTAAGGCTTCAGTCGACGATTTCTTGCGTGTCACGCCCATATCACTTCTAGGTTTGCAGCGTCCGTTACTGCGCGATACAGTTCGTGTTCGTTGTCGAGTCTTAAAAAATGTGTGCTTTCAATCATCAAATGATCAGCTTCGATCGCAATGGAGGCATTCCTGCCCAGAACAAAGAGCGAAATTTGGATAGCCGCAATAACCCTTAAGATCGCATAAATACGCTTTTTTCAAAGCATAGAAGTACTTATTTTCAAACTCGAAGATGACGATCAGAAAGGTACGACGAACGCAACTCTGATTCGTGCGGGGGTGTTCTTCGGCGGCTGATTATGGGATCCCCTGTAAATAAAGACGTATAGTGCAAGCCAGCTCAGAAAAACGGTTAAAAAAACAAATGACTTTAAAACTTCAGCCGTCACTAGCTGTATGATTCATGCTTGCAGTATATTGCGGCAATTAATACACGAGGCCTCCGTCCACGTTAGCAAAAGGTGCAAAAATGGGCCCTAAGGTCAAAGTCGTTAATCCAATTGTTTGATGATATGGCATGCGACGCCGAATTCAAATAGGGGCCAGATATGAGTAAAAAAGGCGGCGGACATACTCGCGATACGTCACAATACGATAGATCTGGTAGTGACGTTCTAGCGTGATTTTCCTAGTCTTCCCTCTTTATACTGGCATACAAAAAGGATATGCTATAATAATCGGACTTTCAAATATTCCTATCGTTAAGGGTTAACAGAAGGTACTGCAAAGTCGTAATACGGCTGAACGAGGTACACAGGCATAACGGCAATTCAGCCCTCTGCAGTGAACAGTACATATGGCCAAAGAAGAATCGCCAAGCACCCCGTTGAACGCAAGTAATACGCTTCGGAGTGGTTCGATTTTTAACATTGATATCGACTTGAAGCTCATCCTTGCGGGAACGTTTTTATCAGTTTTTTGTATCTTCTTCCCCTACATCAACGAAACTCTCTTTCGTGCGGGCGCAGGCTTACTGCTAAGCTTATTTCTGCCAGGATACGCACTTGGCGCCGTTTTGTGGCCGAGCACCGCACGTCTGCGCGGGGTCCCAAGGATCGCGTTATCGTTCGGCTTAAGCCTCGTCATGACCCCGGTTTTGGCGGGCATTGTAAATAGTACGCCGTGGGGCATCACTTTGCCCTCACTTGCGGTCTCGCTAGGTACTTTCACGTTTGTTTGCATTGCAGCGGCTCATTATCGAAGGCAACGTGTACCTAGCGCCGAGCGTCCAACTTACACGTTTTTGGGGACTAGAGATGAATCATTTTTTGCTCGATCATTTGTTTCACAGAATCGTTTCAATAAGACGTTAAGCGTCGTACTCGCGAGTTTGATCGTGGTTTCAGCGGCCGCACTCATCGTTTACGGTACTGGTACTTCCAATTCAAGTCAGAACTACACGCAACTATACATCTTAGACGCTAGCGGAGGCACCATCAATTATCCGTTGAACTACACATTGGGCTCGCAACAAGCGGTCATCGTTGGCATAACCAACCACGAATCTAAGAGCATGCAGTACAACCTCACTCTTATCCAAAGCAATAACTCGAGCTCTGAACAGCTCTATTCCAAACAGGTTGTTCTTCCAGACAACACCACGTGGCAGAACGTAATCAATATTAAGCCCACTGCCGTAGGCGAATTTAAAATAGAGTTCTTGCTTTTCACAGATAGCAATAGCTCCGCGCCGTACAGGGAGGCGTATTTATGGGCGAATGTGACCAGATAACCACGTTTTTTAGGTGTGTCATTTAATGCAGTGAGTCCCCGAGAGCGTCTGACGGCGATCTTCCAACACAGTTCTGCTCATAGCTGCTCTTGAAAGCAATGGTGTCT
>Ga0187848_10001726_pt1 | contig 18205 bp, 9 predicted proteins | sample June2016WEW_4_40_FD_132424 | JGI IMG/M metagenome (GOLD analysis project Ga0187848, IMG submission 132424) | Peatland microbial communities from SPRUCE experiment site at the Marcell Experimental Forest, Minnesota, USA - June2016WEW_4_40 | ecosystem: Environmental > Terrestrial > Soil > Wetlands... | reverse complement strand
GCCGGTGGCGTTGCGGGTCAGCCTGGCGATGGGGCAGGCGCCGTGGCAGACCCTCGGCCGCGAGGGCACGGTGCAGCTCTCTACGGCGTGGCAGGCATACCGCGTGGTGGTGCAGCCGGGCAGCGGTGAGGAGAACGCCCGATTGGTGTTCGACCCGCCGATGCAGACGGGGCGGATCTGGCTGGCCGGCATGAGTCTGCGTCCCGGCGGTGTGAGCGGCCTGCCCGCCGGCGAGACGTTGCAGGCGGGTACGGTGGCCAGCCTGCCCCATGACAAGCTCGCCGACCGCTCGTCGTCGGCCACGCGCGACTGGGTGCGATTCCTGTGGGAGACCGAAGATGCCTACTGGCAGACGCGTTACCACTACCTGAAGAACGGGCTGAAGGTGCAGGGAGTGGTGATCGGCACCGTCGTCGGCTGCAGCACGCCGAACCTGATGGCCAAGCTGGACTGCATTGACAGCCATGCCTACTGGCAGCACCCCGTGTTCCCCGGCCGGCCGTGGGATTCCTCGAACTGGTACGTGCGGAACGTCTCGATGGTCAACGCCCGCGGCGGCCTGCTGCCCGGCCTGGCCTTGCACCGGGTGTTGGACAAGCCGTTCTGTATCACCGAGTACGGCCACCCGGCGCCGAACACGTTCTGCAGCGAAGGGAGTCTGCTGCGCGGAGCCTACGCCGGCCTGCAGGATTGGGACTACCTCTCCACCTCACGGTTCGCCCAGCGCAACGACTTCCCTTTGCGGCGCATCCGGCAATGGTTCGATATCGACCAGCACCCAACCAAGATGATGACGCTGATCCCGGCAGCAGCGATGTTCCTACGCGGCGACGTAGCGCCGGCGAAGGAACAGGTAGTGGCCATCCTTGACCGCCAACAGGAACTGGACCTGTTGCCTCGCCAGTATCCGTGGAGTTTGGTTGACCTCGGCCCGCGTGGCATCCCGCCCGAAGCGACGCTGGTCCATCGCGTGGCACTGGCAGTCGAAGGCCAGACAGTGCCGCCCGACGCCCTGCGGCCAGACCAGGTAAAGTTGCCGAGGGACGACTTTGTGTCTGATACCGGCCAACTGAAGTGGGACCTGCGTCGCCCCGGTCACGGCGTGGTGACCATCAACACCCCGCGTAGCAAGGCCGTGGTGGGCTATGGCGGCGGCCAACGCTACGAGCTAGGCGGCCTCGTGATCGAGCCCGGCCAGACCCGCCAGGACGGTTGGAGTGCCCTGACGCTCACCGCCATCGAGGGCGACCTAGCAACCGCGCCGTCGCGCTGGCTGATCACTGCCACAGGCTATGTCGAGAACACCGACATGGGTTGGAGGGACACCGAGCACACATCGGTGGGCAACAATTGGGGTACGGCGCCAACGCTGGTGGAGGGCATTCCGGCCAAGTTCATCGTGCCGTTTACGGTCGACCGGGTGCAGGTCTGGGCGCTCGACGAGCGCGGCCAACGACGGATCGCCGTGCCGTGCCAGCCGGCCCCGGGCGGCCATGCGGTGATCGCCATAGGCCCGGAGTGGAAGACGCTGTGGTACGAGGTGGCGGTTCGCGGTCCATCGTCTGACGCCCTCTGGAACCGATTTCAGCCAAAGACCGCCATCGCTGCCACGCCGGCGTGCCTCGCCAGTCACTGACGAGAGTGTCCTGGGACCAGCATTCTCCTGGTTTCATTGACCGAAGGGTGAATCTGCTGTTGTGATGACTATTCGCCCGACTCCCTCGGGACGAAGCCGCCAATTGTCATGGATGATGAGCGACTGTGGTCACGATTGCGCTGGCCAGAAGATTACTTGGAGCGAATCGGAGCCCCTCACCAGCCGAAGAACCGATAGGGGTCGTCCCATTCTGCAGGTTGGTCCAGATAAAATCCATTGAGCCAACGGCACTTCGGCGATTGTCCATCGGCCAGCTTGACCGGTGCCGCGAAACGCTCTAGAACCGGAGTCTGCCCATGGACCCCCAGATTGCCCAGCAACCGGGAAAGAAGGCAACTGGTCCGGCGGAAAGTACGTTTGGTATTCTGCTGCTTGATATCGAATTGCCAAGGCGCAATCTGGCAGAAGACCACACGTCCCTCTAAGGCATTGGCGAGCACGCCGTCGCCCACAGTCTGGGCGCCGCCAGTGACCAGCGGGACGTCCCGCGGATCGCGGTTGTGGACATCCGCCGGCCCGGCGCCGGCCAGCGGCGAATTCGCCGCTGGAGGTTCAAAGTATGTGCCAATGTGCTCGGCTGACTTGGTTTCCACCTTAACCGGCAGAAACACGCTCGCCTCCGCGGAGTCCAACCCGAGGGCCAGCACGCGCCCGTCTTGTTTGAGCCACGTCGCAATGGCATCCTTGTCCGCGGCCAGGGCGGCGCCGCCGCCCGCGGAAACCACCAGGACGCGATCGGCCTTCAACGCCTCGGCGGCGTAAGGCTCAACCGCGAAGCCCGCCCGTTGCAGGTGCTTCTGTCCGGCTGGATCCCCGGCATAAAGGATGGTGCGCCGCGCGACAGGCTTCCAAGCGCTGGTGTAGGACAATAAGTTCCGCGCCAGCCGTTCGGCGGCCGGATCGGCTTCCGTGCGCGCGGTGACATCCATCTGGCAGAAAATCACCAACCCCTGTCCTTCGCGGTACTCCATCAGGGGGCTGTATTGCAGGCTGTAGCCGCCATCCACCAGGGGCATAAAATCGCCGCAGGCCGGCTTCTCGATCAGCACACTGGCGACGTTGCCCCGGTTGCCGCACCGCCAGGGGCGTGTGACCGTCACGCCGGCGCTGGTAATCGCAGGGTTTATGATCGGATAAGGCAACTGCTTGTAGTTCAGGCGTGGCGCCATATTCGTCGCATCGCCGCGCCAGTCTTTCAGGAGATTCTCATCCAAACCGGCCAGGACCGGGTGATCTGGAATCCGCCTGAAAACCTCCCGTAAACCGTACTCCTGTACGCGGAACCCGAACCGCTGCTCCAACACGTCGGCGTGCTGTTCGAAGACGAGTACCCGCAGGCCTTCGCGGACCCGGGCCAGGTTCGGGCCAAGGCCCTCAGGCGTAAGCGCGTCTTTTCCGACGATCAGCACGTCGTACTTCGCCATGTCGGCATCGGCCTGGACCGTGTCGCCATGCACGCCCAGCGCTTCGAGCATTCTGGTAGTCTCGCCCGGCGGGTCGAAAATGGCCAGCTTTCCGCGGACGGCCGGCGCCGGGTCCGGCCCCAGCACGTTAATAGTGAAGGTGTCTTCCTGGGTACCGCCGGGAGTGAACTTGACGGAGAGCCACAGCGTGTAGGCGCCAGGCTTGATTCCCTCGGGCACAGTGAACTTCAACGGTTGCATGTGGATATCGCCGGTCGGCGACGTGAAGGCTGCCTTGCCGCTCTGCGGCGTGAAGGCTGCGTAGCCGGGCGGGGGCAGGTTCACCGACCAGGCGCAGTCGCACGAAAGCGGAACACGGCTGTTGTTAACGACAATGATTTGTTTCTCGCTCGTCTCGCCTGCGCGGAAATTGTGCCCCTTTTCGGTGAATGCGCCGGGCTTGCCGCCCAGGTACGCCAGCAGCGGCTGGTTGTTGCGCAGCAGCGCCTGGCCGGCCACCGTGGGAACCCAGTCCGCACGTTCATAGGCATAGATCATGGAGTCGTATCGGGCATCGATGAAATCGGGGCTGTAGCCGGGACGTTGCAGGTTATCCCAATCGACCTTGAGCTCCTGGCGACTACGCTTGACCCCGGCCCGGAGTCTCCAGTACTGGTCGAAAGTCCAGGGACTGGTGGCCGACACGCCCCAGGTACGGAAGGCGCGCCAGTTGTCGGCGGTGTAGCGGGCTACGACTTCCATGACGCCATCGAAAACGGGGTCGGCAAAGTAAACGGGGTATTCCCAATGCTGCCAAGGCTGCCCGGCTTTGAACTTCTTGGCTTCCCAGCGCAAGTCTTTCTTTTCTTCTTCGCTGAGCTTGAAGGCGGAATCGCCGAGCCACTGCGAATCCCATTCCGCTACGCATAGCTCGCACGGAACCTTGCCCTGATGACCTTGCCAGGGCAGCTTGCCCCGGAAATAACCCCGATACATGGTCCAATTCAGGAAATATGGCATACCGTATTCCGTGGTGAAGATCGGCTTCACGCCCTTGGTCGCCCAATGCTCAAACCAATCGGACCGTTCTTGAACGGGCACGAAGTTCAGGTAAAAGTTGCTCGTCCACATCATCCCCAGGTTGCCCGAAGAGTGGTGATAAACGATGCGGGTCGGGTCCAGCTTGCGGATGATTGCCTGGGCCTTGAGCGCCCTGTTCTGGTTACGATCGGGCGGTGGTGCATAGACGCCGTCAATCAGGTCCGGGTTCATGACCTCGAAGTAACCGGTGGCATTATGGCTGGTCGAATAGGCGACAACGGAGGGATGGTTCTGGGCCACCCGCGCATAGAACGCCGCGTGTTGCGCGTACCCATTGGTCCGTACGGCATCGTCGGTTCTCCAGTCGTAATCCTGGAAATGCGGCATTGAGAGTGCAACCAGCATGCCGGTGTCATCCGCGGCGGTCAGCGTTTCCTCAAAGCTAAGATGCGTACCGGGTTTGCAGTCGTAATTGTGGGTATAGACCATATTGATGCCTACGCTCTGCAAACGCTCGATCGATTCTTTGGTGGCGGCGTAGGTAGCCAGCCCCGCGCCAAGCGTGGGATTGTCCAGCGGCTTGTTATCCCAGAAAACACGCGTGCCGTTGAGCATGAAGTCGCGGCCTTCGATCCAGAATTCCCGAAAACCGAAGCGCACCGGCAGGAAGACGTCCACCGGCTTTCCGGTGCTGTCCAGCAGCGAGAGTTCCAAATCGTACTGATTCTTCGGCATATTGAGGTCCCACAGCTTCTCCGGCTTCCATGGTTGCGTGAAGCTGAAACGGCCGTTCTCGAGGTCCGCGTCCTTGAACGCCGCGCTGAGGAGGGTCTTGACCAGTTGACCCTGGTCCGAGATTTTCGCCTGAAGCTTGTAGTCCGGCCCGGAGGCCAGTTTAGCCAGATCGGCGTGCACCGTCAGAGCCCATTGCCGCACCGAAGGATCGACCTTCACATTCGTCACACGCGCTTGCCCAGGCGTGCTTACCAGAAAGACATCTCCACACAATCCCCGATATTTCACCGAGCCTCTTATCTCCTGGGGCATGTTCGTGTCGTTGAAGGCCAGCATCGTCTCCTTGAGCGGGAGGGCCTCTACAAATATGGAGAGCACATGCTTGCCTCCGGGCCGCACCGCGGTCGTCAAGTCCAATTCCCCGGCCGGGAAGCACAGCTTCCCGAGTTTTCTTCCGTCCACGTAAATGGTCGCGACCGAATTCACATAAGCCAATGACAAAGCGATGCGCCTGCCCGTCCAATCGCCGGGAACGGTGAATTCCCGCTGATACCACGCTCTGATGACTTTGGTCAGGTCCTGCTTCTTCCAACTTGCGTGGGGGTAAGCGGTCTGCGATTCTTTGCGATCGAATTCGTCGTGTCCCGGCCATGCGCCAGGAACCTTGAAAAAGCCCCAAGCGCCCGCAGGAACGACGGTCTGGCCGATGGCCCCCGGCTGCCAGCGCCACAGGCCGTTTAGGCAGACGCGCTCTCGTGTGGGTGATTTCTCGCGAAAAGCCTTGTCCACGTCCCAAACGGCCTTGACGCCCGCGGGAAGCGCCACTTCAGCCTGTTCCGCGGCGAAAGTTCCTCTAGGCGACCAGATTAACCCCAGGACCAGGACCAAGAATGTTGTCAGATGAGTACGCATGAGTCCTCCCCGTATTGTCAGTGCTGATCGTGACCCCAATTCCCACCTTGCGGAGTCCCGCAACTACGCGGTGGTCTTCCTGCTGCCGGAATTCGTCATCATGTTTCTTCATGGACGGCACCACACTTTGTGAAGCAGACCTTGAGCACGCGAGCCCCAAATGTGCAGTGTAAATGCCAACAGTGGGATGGTCAATAGTCCTTGCGCGGGCGCATTTGGTTCGCATCACCACGCCACGGCTGCGGGCAGGCGGTTCCAAACTGCCATTTTGTAATCAAGAGTCCCGAAAGGCGGTGAAATTGGGACGCGAACGAGACTGTCGCGATAGTGAGCCGAACGCGCCATCGGGAGACAGACTCGTGTCCACCGTGGGGCGCGGCCATTTCCTGCCTCGGTGCGACACCCCGAAACCATTTGCGGGCGTGGCTTCATGTCGCCCCGGTCCGATGTGACCGACGCGAGCTGGCTGACTCATTGGTTCCCTTACTTCCTGAGGGCTTCGATCGCATCGTTGACCTTGGCTCGGAAGGCTTGCCAGTCGTCGGCGCCGAACAACGCGTCGTGGTCGCGCTGCCCGAGTTTGAACGAGGCCATGCGGTCCTTAATGAGTTTCGCGGCGGCCTGGGCGGCGGGGCTGCCGGCCTTCTCCTTCGCCAGGCGCTGGAGAGTCAGCAGGCGGCGGTAGTCGCCCAGGCCCTCCCGGTTCAACTCGAAGACGACCGCCGGGATCAACTGCCCATCGGGGCCGACATTGCACCAGCAAAACTCGTCTTCGCGGCAGTCCAGAGCGTAGTAAGGGTCGCCGCCCGTGGCGTTCCAATACCAGTCGATGCGAAACTTCAGCCCGAATTCCTTGGCGGCTTTGTACATGTAGTCGCCGAAGGTCCAGCGGTCGCCGGCGTTGTAAAAGGCCCAGTCGCCACCGGCGTCGTGAATGGCCTTGACGGATTCCTCGCTGTGCCCGTTCAGGTTGGCGATGTGAAGGGCTTTGGCCAGACGGAGATGATCCTTATCCTTAACGTCATCGACACTTGTGGCGCCGGTAAACAGCGGCGGGCCTTTGGGAAACGCCTTGCGATAGGCCTCGGCATTGGCGATTGAGGCCGTCAGGCCCTGGTCTCGCGGCTCATCGCAAAGGTTCACGTAATAGGGAATCCAGCCCTTCTCCTTGGCGCGTTTGTCGACGGCGGTGTAAATGGTCTTGAGGAACTGGCTGTAATCGTTGAAGCCGCTGGACCGCATCTTCTCGGTGTCGATCTGATAGGCATTGTACCCGCCGACCATGCTGCCGTAGTACATCACCGCCTTGAAGCCCAGCTCCTTGGCGGTGGCCATCAGCTTGTCCGTGCGATCCACCCAGGGGAAACCGAGATTCGCCGTGCCGTCCTTCTCGATGCCGCTGAACCAGAGCATGACGCCGCTGCTGAATAGAGTGAACCCATACTCGCGGATCTTCTTCAGCGACGTGACATTGGCGGGGTCGGAGAAAGGAACCTCGTACCCCCACGGCCCGGCCGGAATGTCCAGTTCATCGAGCGTTCCAGCCCGGACGCGTAACGCAACCGGGACTTGGCATCCGCCGCCTTTCTTGGCCTTGACGGTCAGCGCGCCCTGGTAAAGCCCGGCGCGGGCGCCGGCGGGAACCTTCGCCGTCAGCCAGAACCGCCGGACGATGTCCTTGGGCATGTCGACCGTATGGCTGGGCATCACGTACCTGGGGACGATCGAATAGATGGCACCGTCCAACGTCAGGCGACCAAGCCGATAGGAAACGTAGCCGACATCGATGGCTGAGGCGGGGATGGTCCCACCCGGGCCGGCCAGGTCGCCGATCGTCACGGACACCTTGCCCAGGTCCCGCAAGGGGGATACCGCCAGCGTCATCGGGGCGTATTCACCGGCGAACGCATCAGCGGCAACGGTCCTGCCGAGATCCTCCTTCAGCGGCGTGTCGTTATAGTAGACCTCCTTCATCAAGTCGCGGACGAATGTCACGTAGCCCCGCTGCTTCTCGGCCTGCGAAGGCACCAGCGGATCGCCCGCGGCTGGATGAAGGGATCGCTTAAACTGCGTATCGAACTCGAAGCGGCGGTCCTCCACGACAGACCGCAGGAACCTTTCGCCTTGCGGCAGCCTATCCAGCGGGAAGACGACCAGGGCCGACGGCGCGTTGCCATTGCCCTTGCCCGCGAAGCCCAGTCGCAACTGCCCATCGGTCACCTGCACGTCGAAGATCTTCTCTTCGTACGATTTCTCGTACTTGTCGAAGACGTTGTCCGTGGGCAGATCATCTTGGTAGAAATGCTTGAAGAACCTCTTTTTCCGGGCCGCGTCGTCGAGAACCTCATCGACCACGGGCTTGCCTTGGGCCAGGATTGTCCGCGTCTCGTACTCCTGGCGATCACCCCAGAACCCCGGCGGGACGTTGACGTTCAGAAACACCCGGTACCTGCCGTTGGGCACGTCGACGAGGAACTCCCCGCTGTCGATGTAGAAGTAGGCCTCATACAGCGAATCCGGCTCGAGGATCCGCGGATAACCCTGCGGCCGGGTCTTGGTGTTCTTCAGGCCGTAGCCTTTGATCTCCGAGTAAATGCTGCTCGGGAAGACGGGCGTGAAGCCGTTCATTACGGGAGTGGAGCTGTCGGACTGGAAGTCGAAGGCGAAGAGGCCGTCGAAATGCGTGTCCTCCTTGGGCACGGCCCGCTCGAGCCGAACGTTGCTGATCAAGAGCGGTGCCGCGGGTTTCTCATCGATCATCACGGCGTACTTTTTGATCCCGGCCAGGTTCAGGCGTTGTCCCCCCGAGGATTTCTCGCCCACGCACATCTTGCCGATGGGGATGGTGATCGTGCTGAGGCCCGGCGGAATCGTCGTCTGGTACTGTCCTCGCGTCCAGTAGTCAACGGTCGCCAGGTCGTAGAATTCAAAGTAAACCCTCAGTCCGTTCTTCGCGGCGGTGTACAGGTCCATCCGCAGGTAGTCGTAACCGCTCCAGTTCTGGTCGCCGGCCCAGATGTCGTAGGATTTGTCGAGCCGCGACGCCTTGACGCCCTTGGCGCCCGGCAGGTCCACGATCGGCGAGGGCTTGTCGGAATCGCCGACGTTAAATGGGTTCTTGTTCTGGAAGTCGGCGAGGAGCTTGATTGCCGGCCCGGCAGACGCCGCTGCGGCGACCGCCGCCTTTTTGGCCGAGAGGTCCGCGCCGCAGACGTAGCAGGTCTTCCAGGCCGCCATGTTGCGGGCCGTACATCGGGGACAGCGCATGGCTGTGCCATCCAGCTTGCCTGGCGGAACAAGAGGTGATTCCTCCTTCTCGAACACCGGCTTGGGCGTCAACGGCACGTCGTCACCCACCTTCTCCAGTGTGACGTCGTCGATCCATAGGTAGCCGGGGGCGAAGAGACCGAAGGAGGGCCCCATCACCTTCTTCTTCGTCGTGACCGCGCCGACGTAGGTGATCTTGGTCCAGCCGAAGGTTCCGTTCTTGTCGAGGTTGATGTAGTGCTCATCGAACATCAACTCCGTGGTGGCCCGCCACTGGCCCAGACCGATGTCGAACCCACGGAGGTAGGCCGTGGTGCGGTATCTGCCGGGCTCCAGCGTGCGCTCCTGCCATAGGCGCATCTTCGTGGCGGTGCGGCCCACCAGCGCGGCGGAATGCCTTCCGGAGTGCGCGATGTCGCTGAGGCACACATCGCACTCTCCCTCCCACAAGTGGTGGATCCACTTGGGGATAATCTGCCCTTCGCTCGCCTGAGCGGCGGGATCCTCGAACGAGGGATTCACGACCAGATTCTTGTCTTGCGCCGCCACCATGCTCCCCAGCGCCCATAGCGCCGACGTGCCCACAATCCACTGTCGAAGCATCATTTCCGCATTCTCCCCATCGCGTCCACAACCGCCGCGAATCAGCATTGTACCATTGTAATCCGTTTTCGGGAGTCTGCAACGATTCTTGCGACGCTGAGATCGGCTGGGGAGCCGTCAGATGCAGGGAGTTCCGGCTGTCTCGGTACTCCCTTAGCCGAAAATTCGTTCTAGCAGTTGCAAACCGGCTGGATGCCGTTCCACGGCCCAGTACGCCTTCGCAGATCGCAGTCCACATCGAGCGCCACGAAAAAGTCAAGCAGTCAAGCAGGTCGGGTGCCCCGTTCTTGACGACCGCGATCCACCGCTATTCACCCGCGTCACCCGCCGAACATGAGCTAAGCCCGCTCCGTCAGTGCCACCTGCGGCAGGTCGCCGTGTCGGCAACTACGGTAGCTGCGTCGATCGATGTGGCCGACGCACGCCAGCGGCCAACTTGGGCAACGCCTCCGCCACCAACGCCTCGGCCTGCGGACGGCTCTGAAGCTTCCCCTGCGGCATGAACAGGTCCAACGTCTGCCGCACCTTTTTCCACGCCTCCCCGCTCGCCCTTGTGCGTCACCGGTCATCGCCAATGCCTAACGTGGCCTACCGATTGGCCAGGTAATCCGGGAGATTCGCCTGCCAGGTGAGCCGCACCTGGAATCACAAATCGCAGGTGCCAGATCGTTAATGTGAATGGGCAATCGGGCTGCGGGCGCAAGCCCGCGCCGTGCTCTTTGTGATTGCCGTTTCTCGGCCCGGGTCTACTTCTCGCTCTTGCGGTCCTCCTGGCACTGGTCCCAGGCGGCCTTCTGCAGAATCGCGGCCTCGTCCTTGGTGATGGGCGTCTTGTCCAGGCCCTGCGAGTAGACGGGCATGCCGACGGGGCTACAGTCGGTCAGGGCGGCCAATATCACGCAGGCGTTGATGTAGTAGCCCTTGACGCTGGGGTGGGCCCGGTCGGTGTACCAGAAGTCCAGCTTGGGCTCCTTGGCCCAGGCCTTCGTCCAGGACATGCCGCAGCCTGCCACGCGGCCGGCGACCTTCTTGGCCATCGCGGCCGCATCCGTGTACATCGCGCCGGCCCTGGCCTTGGCTTGCTCGATCTCACCCGTGGCGACGAATAGGATCTTCGCGCCGGCCTTCTTGGCCGCGTCGGCGAACTTGGGCATGTACTCCGCGAACGTAGCGCCCCCGCCGTAGCTGTAGACGATCTCGTGGACGACCACCCAGTCCCAGCCGCCGGCCGCGATCCGCTTGCGGGCCAGCCCGTCATCCCAGAACCCCTTGGTGCCGACGCCGCCGACAACGATCTCGTCGGCCAGGATCACCGGAACGTTCTTGTCGGTCGTCGCCCGCGTCATCTCCTCAATGATCTCCGCTATGTCGCTTACGCAGCGGAACTGGCTGTTGCCGATGAAAAGTACCCTGAGCGTCTTGCGGCCCACCGGGGCGCCGACGTCGGACTTGACCGGCTTGATAATCGTGCCCTCGTCGTTGGGCTTGGGGGCTCTAGCAATGGCGTAGAAGTCCTTGGGCATCTCGACGACATTCATCTTCGCGCCGGTCTTGAGGCTGTAGCGCTGGAACATCTCAGTGGGATGGCTGCGGTGCAACAGCATCTCGCCGTTGGAGACGCAGATGCCCCATAGGTAGTTCTTATCGGTGGGCTTGAGGTCGTCGGTGAAGGCCAGTTTGACATCCTCCATCGGCTTGCCCCCGGCGTCATATCGCTTGACCACACCAGCGGTCTTCTCCAGCACGTAGAGAATGCCGTTTTCGTCCACGTCGAACCCGCCATAGCCCCAGAACAGGCCGCTGCCGGCGTCAAGGGTGCCCTCGCTCTTCACCTCCCAGAGCTTCTTGCAGGTAGACTTCCAGCTCTTGGGGTCGAACCGGCAGCAGCGGACCAGCGGGGCGCGGTTGACCACATAGATGGTGTTGGTCCTCTCGCAGACGTGGAAGTGGGCCAACTCGCCCTTATCGTCGGCCGGCTCCCGGGGGATCCGGTAGATGCCGCAGCGGATGCCGTCGGGGTGGAAGCGGATCACCCTATCCAGCCCCTGGTCCAGGGCGTAGAAGTCGCCGCTGGGGCCGGTGGCAACGCCGGCCGGCGAGCGGAAGCCCGCGTCGGCGATGATCGTGAACCGGTTGACCACGTTGAAATCCCTGTCAAACAGCGTCACGTTTTTGGTGAAGTGGGCGTAAGCCACTCCGATGAGGCCCTGCGAGCTGGCCGCAACACCGGCCACCGAGCTGTTCATCGCGGGCAGGCCAACCATCTTGCTGCCGTCCCGTTCGCACTGGACGATCATGTTGCCGCAACTGACGTAGACCTTGTTGTCTTGTCCCAGACTGAGCACCACGCCGGCCCCCTCCGTGGCAAACTTGAGCTTGGGCGGCTCGGCGGCAAAGCACATCGCGGCCAGGCAAGGGAGCATTGCACATACCGTCAACAGGGCGATCCTCTTCGTCATGGTCTGCTGTCCTTCATTCCAGGGACTCGTCGGTCACACGCACCAGGGCGGACTATGCCGCCCGGCAGTAAGTATAACACGCCAAGAAGCTGCAGCAGGAGGCCCCGCCTCGCTGGCTGCCGGGCCGCGGCCGGCTTGCCGGCTTTCCCCCGCTTGTGCCGTTTCGACGTGTCGGTCGATGTGTCCGAAACGCACAAGCTAGACGCGTCCGAACGCGTCGGTGGGGGCGACCGACGCAGGTTAGCTGGTCTCGGTCGTTCCGAGAAAACGGTGGTTTTTTGGAAACCCCATCAAACGTATGACTTGATGAGATGGATCGAAGTGAAACAAGATCGCCGCGCGCATTGCGAAAGGTCGAGGAGATGAAGAGGCGGAGGCTTCTCCAGGTGGTCGACACGCTTGATCATCTCCAGAACTTCCACCAGATCCTTTTCTTCAGCTCTCAGGTGGACAGCAGTGGTTGCGGCTGGTTTCCAACTGGCAACGTGTCGCCGCTCTCCAGGGTGGCGATGTAGACGTTGTTGACCGCCGCGCCTGCCCAGGTGCGGCCGGAGGCGTGGGTTACGATGGGCTTGAGGCTTTCCGGGAGCCAGGCGACGGGCTCGCCGCTAGCAACTCGCTCGATAACGGTGTCCGGGCCGCAGCTCAGGGCGCGCAGTGGCAGGCCAGCGGCGATCGCACAAACGTCCCCGACGCCTTGGATCACTTCCAGACATCTGCCGCTTGCGGCGTCCCACACCCGCACCTTGTTGTCATCCGAGCCGCCGACGATCCGGCGGCCGTCCGGGCTGTACGATACGCTCAAGACGCGGTATTTACGCGCGCGCAAGACGGCCAGTTGCGCTGCGCCCAGGTGCAGCGGCGGCGGGCGGTGGCTGCGAAGCCAGGGGAAGTTCGCTTGGGCCTTTTCCTTCTGGCGTCGCCAATGTTCCAGCAAGTCGTGCAGGCGAGGGCTGGGTCGCTCCCGGGGGCGTAAGGTGGCCGCACCCTGGTTCAAACTACCCTCACCTCCTGCCCCTCTCCCGCGTACGGGCGAGGGGAGGGAGGAACCATCACCCCCGGGCTCGCGGGCGGTAGAGGGGAGATAGTGTTGGGCGGCGTCGGGGCAGTCGTACCACCAGCAACTGTTCCAGAGGCACTGGAACAGGCCCTGCGGGTAGTCCTGTGCGTGCCTGGCGATAAAGTGGATGTCGCGCCGCAATGCCTCTTCCAACAGCCGCAGGATGCGCCGTTGAGCGTGGTCTTCCGGTAACACGGCAATCGCAGCGGAGAATTGCCCAGCCAAGTCGAATACGCGGCTGGCCGTAACATTTGCCTCCAGGTAGAAAAGCGTGGTGAGCGTCTGTTCCAACGAATCCCACGGTTGGCCCTCGATCTGATGATGCGTCAGCTCCGCCAGACTGCGAGGGTAGTTGCCTGTCCAAGAGCCATCGCCCGCCGGGTCGCCCTTGCGCTGGAAGTAGGCCGCCAACTCGACGTGACGGGCCTGCTGCGTTTCTGGGGCCTCCACGTAGCGCTGGTGAACCACCTTGGCCAGTTGCCGGTGGAAGAAGTCGATCAGCCCTTCTTCACCACCGCCGACTGAAGCCCGCGGCTTGAGGTAGAACGCCAAACTGCGGTACAAACGGGACCAGAGGGCCATCGGAAAATGCTGTTCGCCAAGTCGCGCCAGCAGGTCCAACAGTTCGCTCTCCAACAGACCGTGCCGGCCGGTGGCCACCAGCGACAGCGAATGCTCGACCAGTTCGCGCCCGTGGTCCTGTTCCAGACGCTCCAGCACCGTCTGGAACATGCCGGGCACGTCCGTGGGAAGACGGGCGATAAAATCGGCCAGGCGGTCGAAACTGCCAAACAGGCGCAGTTCCTCTGCCGCCAAGTGCAGATACAACGCATTGGTCGTTTCGCGTTGGATCGTTTGCTCTGGAGTCGGCTCATGGCGGCGGCAATAGACGCCCGTCAGGATGTACCCCAACTGGCTGCGGTTCTCGTCCGGCGGCACGGGCTGGCCTTGGGCCATCTGCTGCTTGCGCCACAACCGGTGCTTGCGGGCCGTGGTCAAGCGCTTGCGGGCTTGTTGCGACTGCCGGGCAATAATAAAGCCCTGGTCCACCAAGCGCAGCGAGGTGACGATCAAGTCCTGCCGATGCCGGTACTTGCGGCGGGCTGCATCCAGCGTGTCGCCCTCCAGACTACTGACGATCAACCGCAGCCTCGGCGACACCACGGGTGGCAACCAGCCCAGTTCGTGCGCGCGGTACGTCTCGTCCAATTGGTTCAGCACGTCGATGACCACGACCAAGCGAGACTGTTCGGCAGCCCGCTGGCAGAACCGCCAGAACCGAACCGGCAGTTCGCTCCAGTCTTCCGGAATCTCATCCTCGAACCCGAACCGCCGGGCCAGCTCCCGGCATAGCCGCAAGAGCATCTGCCGTGGATCGGTGGAACTCGGCGATGCGCCGACGAAGTGGTAGAGGATGAAGGTGTCGGGCTCCAACCGGCGAAACTGGCTGACGAACTTGGCCAAAAGGGCCGATTTGCCGCAACCGGGCGTGCCAGTAACGACCAGCGGACCGGCCGTTGCCCCCGAGGCAAACTTGTGCAGCCGGGCCAGCAGATGCCGTTGGCCGATGAACAGCTCCGTGCGGGTCTCGATAAAGAAATCGTGGTACGCCCGATCGGTATCCAGCGGATCGGGCTCAGGGGCCTCTTCGGGATGCTCGGCTTCGATGGCCGACCACAGGTCTTCCAGCACCTGCCGGCCGAAGGCATCCAAGTCGTCGTACCGGTAGTTCTCCCGGACCGGAAGCCCGGACGAACGGATGTGGTCCTTCAGCTTCCGCAACTTCTCGGCGTGCTCGCGATCCTCGGCGCGAAAGTCGGGCTGCTTTTCCGGCAACAGTGCGTTGATGAACGTCGGGGCTCGGAAGTAGAAGAAGGCGTGGGTGCGCATCTGAGGGTTGTTCAGCACGCCATGGTAGATCTCCATGGCCGTGATCGAATGGCCCGGCTCGATGCTACGAAACGAGTCGACCTGCTCTTCATCGGGGATGTCGTAGCGGGGCGGAATCCAGCCGTATCGCTCTCCCAAGAGCCCGATAAAAAACGGCCGGCAGTCCTCGATTTCGTGCAGACAGATTTCCAGGGCCTTGCCCCGCTGGGCGTCTTCTTCGGTCACGCCCCAGCACAGGTCAACGTCCACCAAGTGCAGATGCCGCGTGGCGCACCGCTCGCGCAATTCCGGGAACACCACACGGACCAGATGATCCCGCTCGGCGTGCATGTCGCGAAAGGTCGAGGAGATGAACACGCGGACGGTCTTCCAGGTAGCGGACATCGGCAACTCCTGCCGGCGAGAGTCTTGTTACTCGCTATTGGTATAACCGCTGCCCAGTCGAACCGCCAGAGCCCCCAGTCTCGGGGATCTTAAGGCGTGGTCCAGTATCAAGAGCCTGACCGATGACCAAGTTGCCCTGCTCTGCCAGAACTACCGCCTTTCCAGAAGCAAGGCCGAGCAGGATGCCTACATCTATTCTCTTCAAAAGCAGGGCTACTCGGACGAGCAACTCCAGGCTGTGAAAGCTGGCGTTGCCGACCTGCTGACCGAAATGGAGGACCAGGGCAACGCCTGCTAATTGGCCTTGATCTCACGTCGAGCCAGGCGGCGGATCTCCTCTTTCAGGACGGCGGCAATGTTGGGCATGGGGGTGGCTCCAAAGGGACAAGGGGTAATCTGGGTATTATACCCGCCAGTTCTTGGGCTTGTAAATTGCCGCCAGGATTGGTAGTATGATTCCCGCACTGGCGGAAAGGCTGCTGCCCGTACCGTCCCAATTGGTGCAGTTCGCAGGACGTGCCGCAGACGCCCCGCCGATGCCCGCACATTGGTGGGGCCATTTTCGTTGGAGCAATCCCGCCAATATCACCGCTCTGAAGGGGCTGAAAGACTTGGTGTAGCAACGGCATTGTGCAGCAGCAGCGTCAACGGGAGAAGCATCATGGGCGAATTGTCGCAACGTATCGTTGCCAAGGTGAGCGGGCCTGCCTGGGAGCCGCTTCGCCGGCAGTTCATGCAGATGGCACAATTGCTCGTGTCGGTTTCCCCTGACTCCAACAGCGAGCTACTCACCACCTACGTCAAATTCACCGTCCACACCACTCCCGAAAGCCATGTCTTCGCTGCGATCTGGCTGAAAAACAGCAAGCGATTGGTCGTCGGCCTGGCCTTGCCCGAGGACCATGAAGCCGAGGAACTCGGGCCTGCGCCGCCTGGAATGATGTACAAGGGCCTGACGAAGTATTTCGTGGTCGAGCGGAGCGGGCCGGTGCCGAAGGGCCTTGCCGCCTGGGCAAAGCTGGCGTATCGGCGCGCACTGTCTACAGAGCCTTGGGCATCTGTCGCAGGCTTCGCGGACGAACCTGCCGCCAGGGACAAGGGGAAGCAAGGGCAGGCAAGAACGCCGCTGAGGCGAGCGGGTTGAGCGCATAACAAACCCTCCACGGACCAGAGCCCGTGGAGGGTGAACGCCGACGCACGACCCTTCCGCTTTGAATCGCTACGCTGCTGTCCTCTTCTCCGTTGCTTCCAGGGCCACCGTGTTCAGCATTTTACTGTTCGACCGGCTGCGAGATCAACAATTCGACGCTAACGGCCGACAAGCCCGACCAGCCTTGAAGCTCCGCATCCTCTTCGGCAATCACGGCAGCAGCTTCCGGCGTCCATGCTTCGATCTCCACCACGACGCCGTTGCTGTAGATGACTTGATAATCGTTCATCGCCTGGTCTTCCAGAGGGCGGGGCACCTCACCGGCTTGGCTCCTGCATCCCGATGCCGCACAGCACAAAGGGCAGTGCAACACCTCGAAATCCGTGTCCGGTCGGATGCCAAGCATCCATCCATCGGAATTCGAGGCTGCACGTCTTCAATCCTTCACGGATTATTTTTCGGCTGGTGCTTATGGTTCCCGGTGAACGTCCTCGTTCTCCCTTATCGTCCAAAAAGCAGCGCGGCGCAACCAGGAATTTCCTGACTCGCATCACCGGGTCAGGATGGTGTGTAGCACCGGCGTTTGTGCTGACCCGAGGGTCACAGGAGGAAGCCAAAGCACGCAACCGCTTGGGGGGCTTGGTCTTAGCTCGTATTGACGCAACAACTGCTACTCGCTACGATTCGCCTCTCTTCTGCTGTGTACCAAGGATGGTCGCTCATGAATCTCAGCCAAGTCGTGCCACGGTTGTTCGTCGGCTCATGCCCTTCCCACGCTGACGAAATCAGTCACCTAAAGACTGACTACGCCATAACGGCGATCTTGAACCTTCAGACTGACCACGATCTCGACTACTTGGACTTGGATTGGCCCCGGTTGGAAGCTCGCTGCCGAGAACAAGGCATCGAGTTGCGCCGAGTTGCGATCAGCAATTACGATGGGCCGGACCTGCTGGCAAAACTTCCCGACTGCGTGCAAGCCCTGGACGAGTTGTTAGGCAACGGTCACACCGTCTATGTCCAGTGCAATGTCGGCATGAGTCGCTCACCCGCCGTCGTGTTGGCCTACCTTGTCTGGCGCTGGGGGTGGAATCTCGACGACGCCACGGAACACGTCACTCGCTGCCAGTCCTGTTCGCCCACCATTAGGGCGATTGTAAGAGCCTGTCGAGACCGTGTTGCGGCCTGAAGATCACACGCTCAGTTCGTCCGCAGCTTCCATCTGCCCTTGCTCGGACGATTACTCTATTGACAACCGCTTCGCGTAGACGGCACGAATGGAAGCGGGTGGTGTTCACCCACGTCTCCCTGCCGCCGAAATAATCTGCACGCGCGTTGGCCACGAACTGCTCCGTCTGGATACCCTGAACTGTGTTATCATTTCCGATCCTGTGCCCCACCACCAAGGATCGCAGAAAATGTCCCCCGGGATTCGCCACTCGCCCATCAAGACCGTCGTTTTCATCTGCACGGCCAACTACTACCGCAAGGGTGCCAAGATCGTCGCCGTCTGCGGGATACGGTTGCGTCCTTCTTGTTGCGCTACCACACGTCTGCTAACCTATTCGGCATGAACAGCGAGATTCAGCCCGCCATCCGGTTCCGCGGCCTCGTCTTCGACATGGACGGGGTGCTCTGCGATTC
>Ga0187848_10001724_pt1 | contig 18211 bp, 17 predicted proteins | sample June2016WEW_4_40_FD_132424 | JGI IMG/M metagenome (GOLD analysis project Ga0187848, IMG submission 132424) | Peatland microbial communities from SPRUCE experiment site at the Marcell Experimental Forest, Minnesota, USA - June2016WEW_4_40 | ecosystem: Environmental > Terrestrial > Soil >... | reverse complement strand
GCGCTCTACGAACATGACTGCACGGTGTTTATCAGCACCAACACCTTCCTGAACGGCTACGCGCGCAAGGCACATCCCTACGACTTCCGCAGCATCCGGTATCTGTTTGCCGCCGCGGAGAAGTTACAGGAAGCCACCGCGCAGACATGGTCGCAGAAATACGGCGTGCGCATCCTCGAAGGTTATGGCGCGACCGAGTGCGCTCCGTGCCTGAGTGTCAACACCCCGCTGGAGCCGCGTTACGGCTCCGTGGGCCGCCTGCTGCCCGGCATGGAATCCAAACTGGAGCCGGTAGAAGGTGTGGCCGAGGGCGGGCGGCTCTTCGTGCGCGGACCAAACGTGATGAAAGGCTACTTGAACGCGGAGGCGAACGCGAAGTTCCAGGCCCTCGGCGGCTGGTACGATACCGGCGACATCGTGAGCGTGGATGCCGAAGGCTACCTGCACATCCTCGGGCGGATGAAACGCTTTGCCAAGGTGAGCGGCGAGATGGTTAGTCTCACGGCGGTGGAGGACGCGCTGGCGGGGGCGTTTCCGCACTACGGCCTGCATTGCCAGATCGCCGTCATCACGCGCCCCGAAGAAAACAAAGGCGAAGCGCTCATCGCCGTGACCAACGAACCGAAGCTCACCCTGGACGAAATCCGCGACGCCATCAAAGCCAAGGGGTTGACGAACCTGAGCGTGCCGCGCGAGATAAAAGTGGTGAAGGAGATTCCGAAACTCGGCACCGGCAAGGTGAATCACCGCGAGCTTCAAGCGCTGATAGAATCGCCGTCGAATCCACCCGCTCCGCCCACACCGCCAGGCAAATAAATCAACTTCAGCCACTGCGAACGGAAGAAAAGTCCCGCGAGTTTGCGGAGAAGGGAACTGAAACCTTTTCGCCGACACCTTATAATTTCCATCCTTGCCACGGAAAGTGGTCAATCCCGCCCCTTCTGATCTCTGACGGCAAAAGTGTGGTTGTGCGGGGCTGGCCTCTTTCCGGTCAAAACCCTATCGACGAGTGGTAAGGTCACGAGGCGCTATTCCGACTGTAATTTGCAAACCGTCGCTTCAAAATATCCGTCCTTGTTTTGAAACTACCCTGATCGTTTGTGCTGCGGCTAGCGGCCTGGTAAGCGGCGAGGTCCGCGTCTACGTCTTTTTCTCCATTCTTAATTTTTAAGTTATTCCCCTCCAGTTCGCAGCGGAATTTTACTAAAAACTCGCGCACCAACTTGAGCTTTGCTTGGTCAACGCCTCTGATGAACCAGTAGTACACTGGGACAATTCCTTCGGAGCCAAGCAATGGATCTTTATCAATGAACACTTCGGACATTGCATCAAGATTGCTTGCCATTCGGTCTCGGGCTCGATCCTTTTTGGTTTTTGGTGCGGTTTCCCATACTTGCACCAACTCGTTGAGCTGTTTTCGTTTCGTGTCTACTGGCTTACCAAAGAATTCAAAACTCAGCAGCTTTGTTGCGGTATTCAAGTCCGCGCCACGCTTAACCTTGAATCGAATACACTTTACAAAAAACGTGTGGAAGACGGTGGCCCGCGAGATTGCGGGGACTTCGCCAACCATTGCGTTACGGATTTCAGCACCCGTTAGGGGCTTACTGTGGTTCAAACGCACGAACATCTCATTGATCTTGCTCTCGTCATCAGTCACCACGCGCATGACGGTAAAGCTGTAAGTTTCAATCTTCTCGGCTAGTTCAGGGTGATTGGATTGAAGGTCAGTGTAGCTTAGGCCGGCGAGCTTTAGCTTGGGATTCTCGTCGAAACGAAAGCCAGGGTTCAATACCACTTTATTGTCTAGGAAATCAAACACTGCTTCAAATCGCTGTTTTCCGTCAATAATCGCATACTTACGTTTCTTTCGGTTCAGCTTCTTGGCTGAAAAAAAGGAAAAGTCGGCTATGTAGATTTTGGGAATATCGTACTCATTCAGAATCGTGTCGATCAGGTAGGCCTTATCGACATCGCTCCAAATGTTGCCCCGTCGTTGATACGTTGGGCTCATGTCGATGTTTTTCCTCTGTGTCACCCACCATGACAGAGGCTTCGGCTCAAATGGCAGTACCTTGAACATAATCAGACCTCAAAATCGAAATAACGTTTCAATTCTTTCGCAAGACCAACGAAGTCAGGGAACACGACGGAGTCGGTAATTCCCACTTCGATAATTGCCCTTTTGAGTTGGGCCAGTTTCCGTTTCGGAAACTTGATTTTGACCAAGCAATCTTTTGGAAATTGACCGTCCTCATAGGCCGTTTCCATCGGTACCGTACTCTGGCCGAAGATCATGAATACACCTCTTTGTGCCACTATTCTCCCGCTGTTGTGCGTCCCGTACAAGGCAACCGGAAATTCTTTCATACCCTCGTAGTCCTTCCGATGGACGTATCCCTTGAGTTCGTCGTCAGCTACCGATAGAACTTCGCGCTTAAAATTTGTGTCTTTGAGCGCGTGCCGGTTCCACGTTACCGGATCTAAAATCCACACGGCCGCATCAGATGTGAACTTTTTTTGGTCGTTTTGCTTCGCTGCCATGACAGCAAAATAGAAGGCCATGAAAGGATTTTCCGACCAGTCGAGCAACCGGGTGGGAATGTCGTAGTGCTGCATGAAGAAAAGCGGCTCCCATTCTCCTGGCAGTGGAGGCGGCTCGAACGGATTGGCCCGTTGACGAAATCGTACAAGCAAGCGCGCTTCTAAATCTGCGAGTTGAGATGACGCCGTGAATTTCGGATGCCTGTACAAGGACGGTCGGAGTTCGTGGCGTTTGAAATCGCCGCAACCGCGATACCAAAGTGGACCTGCCGATTTCTTTCTCCGGGCCTGCACTAGTTTCGTAAACGCGTTCAGTGAATCGATGGTGATAACTGCCATTGGCATATTGAGAGCCGGGTTACAGATACCAAACTGAAGACACAAAGTCAATCAATCGTGCCCGACATAGGCGGTTCCGCCATTGCCACGCTTCGTTTTCAACGCGAGCACCAGCCAAAGCGCGCTGGCCACGATCAACGCCATGGGCAAAATCAAAACGGCCTTCTGCAAATTGCCGCCGAATGAATCCGCGAGCCGGCCGACGATCTCCGGCGACCACATGTCGCCGAAAAGGTGGATCGTGAAAATGGAAACCGCCATGGCGCTGGCGCGGAGATTCACGGGCGCGGTTTCCAGAATGAGCGTGTTGACCGGTCCGGTGGACAGAAAAAGGAAGAACATCGCCGCCGCCAGAAACGTCATGGACCAAAACGTCGAGCTGGCGAGGAACGCGCCAAACGCGAGCGGCACGGCGGCCAGCACCGAGAGTCCCAGCGTCCACGCGTAGCCCGCGCGATTGCGCTTCTGCCACGCGGTCGCCGCGAATCCGCCGATCAACGTGCCCACGAGTCCGGCGACTACGAGCACCGCGCCGAAAAATTCGCCCGCCTTGTCCACGGCCACACCGTGAGCGCGATGCAGGAACGTCGGCCCCCAATGCCCGAACGCACCCAGCGCGAACGTGTAGGCCGTGTAGCCCAACACCACGAGCACGTATTCCGGGATGCGAAAGAGATTCACGATGTCGCGGACGGAAGGTCTTTTTGCCGCTTCGACGGTCTTGCCCTCGGCCTGGCCGCGTTTGAGTTCGGCAAACGGCAGCATCACGAGCGCGAGGAGCAAACCTGGCGCGCCCGCCCAGATGAACGCGTGGCGCCAGCCCCATTTCGCGGCGATGAGTCCACCCATGATCGTGCCCAGCGCCGCGCCGACGGGAATCGCGACGTAGAAAATCGTCAGCGCGTTGTTCCGTTTCGCGGGGCCATAGCTGTCGGAAATCAGACCCGGACTGATGGTCGCATAGCTCGCTTCGCCCAGGCCGACGAGTACGCGAAACGCGAGCATCATCGCAAACGTCGCCGCAAAGCCCGTCAGGATTGTGCCCAGGCTCCACACCAAAATACCGGCGGCGATGAGCCATTTGCGCGCGCAACGGTCGCCCAGCCAGCCGAAGACTGGCGACGTGACGAAATAGCCGATCATGAATGCCGTCACGAGCCGTCCGGCCTGGCCGTCGTTGATGCCGAGATCTTTTTGCAACGGCGTCAACACCGCCGAGAGTACATAGCGGTCGAGGTAATTGAACAGGTTGAGGCCGGTGAGGATGAACAGAACCCAGGCGGGCGAGAGTTGCTTGCGCGGGGCGGTGACTATCATCGGTTGCAAAGCTAACCCTTGCCGCGCCGGAGTGTAAATCGAAGAACGTCGGCTGTTATCGAAAATTGAGCCGGAGCGATGCAGTTGGCGTGCGGTAGAAGCGACGCCTCGTCGCCTGGGGGTGGCGGCGACGCCCTCGTCGCCGGACTTCTGGAGACAAACTGTTTTGTGTGGTCGGACGGATGCGCCGGGGGCGGCTCATTCACCCTGCGGCGACGAGGCGTCGCCACCACCTTTGCCTGTGTCCGCCGAATCGGCGCAGCCCCACAAGCGGATCGAGTCACGTAACGGAGGCGACGGGCGCGGGAGCTTCAGTTTTCACGGGGCCAAATCCTTCGGTGGCTCTTCCGGTTTGGGATCGGGTGGCCTCATGGGCGTCAGCGCTGCCAAAATGGACTTTTGCACCGTCAGATTGGAAAGATTTCCCAGGTGACCGCCTTGCGCGAAGACCGTCAATTGTTCCGGGGCAAACGTGGCGTGGAGCCAGGCCAGGTCTTCGTCGGCCAGGAGAAAATCGTTTTGATTGACGATAATGCGGATGTCGGGGTTGGCGCGCAGCCCGGCATCATACGTCCGCAAATCGCCGGCTTTTTCCAGCGCTTCCGCCGTCGGTGAGGCAACGCCATGGGCCTGATAATACGGAGTCGCAAACTTCTCAAAATAATCCTGGTAGGAATACTGAAGGATTTCCTGATACAACGGCTCGCGCCTGAAATTCCGGATCCGGTGTTGCAGGACTCCCTGATTATTTCGCCGCTGACTGCTGAAAATAATATCCCGCAGCATGAATCGAAACGTCATTCCGATGAGAAACTTGGATTCGATGGCGCTGAACGGCAGGGAGGATCGCGGCGTGAGACTGAGTTTGCTCAAGGCGGCCACCTTCAAAAAGGTGTTTTCGATGTCGTCGGTTCGTTCCGCGCCCGGCCAGTCCAGGGGCGCCCGGTAAAATTCGTCCAGCTTGGAAATCCCATACGTCATTCGAACGGGTGTATTGATGGCGACGTAGCGGTCAAATTTAATCAACGGTCCGCCTTCGCCGAGGTTTCGGCGGACAGGCAACTGACTTGTCGCGCCGAAGTCAGACGGAGGCGGATTTGTCGGTTCAGAGGCTGCGACGAACAAAGATTGGAATGCACCCATGGAGTAGCCCATCAACGCCCGGTTGCCCAACCGATCCGGATACAGCACATGCAAGCGGCGATCAATTTCCGTCAACGCGACGTGCAAGTCGTGACCGTCCACCGGCAGATAAGCCGGCATCGCCGCCGTCGAAGCGTGTTCCATAAACTCGGAGTTGAAAGGGCTGCTGACGCACACGGCGGAGAAGCCGTTTTTGTAAACCAACTCGGCCAGCGCCAGGGAGGTTTCGGCCAGACGATGCGAACCCAGCCCGGGAACGATATAGACCACGTTCGCCTTTCCCGGTTGCAACCAGAACGTGAATTTTAATTTCCGGCCCGTTGCCGGAATCAAAGCCGACCGGGTCTTGCCGTGGCCCGGGAATTCAGGATCTTTGAAGGTGAAGAAGACGGATTCGAGGGTTTCCAGCGAGGCTTCGTCCTGTTTTCCCTTCACCTGGAAATCCGCCACCCGGTTCTCTCTCGCGAATGTCCAGGCATACTGAATCTCGGAATACGGATCCATTTCGGCCTGGCTGAAGCGCACATATTCGCCCACGGTGTCGGACAAATCGTTATACAGGATCACGTAACTGAGATAAGTGTAGGGGCCGAGATAGGTCAGCGGATCGTTCGCGACGAATTTGTAGGGAGCGATATAGATCAGTGGATTGGCCGCCGTGTCGGCGGCCAGGCCGACGGTATCCCGTTCGTTGCTCGGTCCATAAATCGGCAGCATCAAAAAGCACTGCGGCTTCCAGCCCCATTGGCCGAAAGTCTGGCCAAAATCCGCGTCCGATTTCGGGATTTTCCATTTGGTCGCCGGATCGAAGAAGCCGGCCACACCCACGGTGGTATTGCAAACGAACCGGTAGGATTCATCGCGGGCGCCGCTCCACTTTCCCTGGAGCAGATTGTTGATCAGTCGTCCCGGGTAAGTGAGGTTCCGGCCAAAATTTCCGATTCCGGTTCGGACCGGTTTCACGACGACAAACCGGTAGACCCGGCTGCTCGGCTTGATGACGCCGGTCATAAGCCCTTTGTTGAAGCCCCACATCACCCGATTGAACGGTTCGATGGGGTCGGGGACGGATTTGGGGAGAACAACGGTCTCCGCTACTGGCGGCCTCGTAAAGCCAACGGCCGGTTCCTGCCCGTGGGCGAACGGCGAGAGGCACAACGCCAGGACCACCAGGACCACCAGCCCCGAACTTCGAATTTTCCGATCCGGTTGGATTTTCAAGTCACTCGCCTTCCCGGCCTTGAGGCGAAAATCCTTTTGGGCTTCGGCGTTCAACGCAAGCTGCGCGTCGTGCCCTTGCCGCCGACCTGGTCCCGCGCCTGCGGGATTGATGCAGCAAACCGTCGTGGCCGCTTCGTAATAATGGTGCCGAATCTTAACAGTTGTGGCTTCCGCTTCCCTCCAATGGATTTCGATTCCGGTCCGGTTCAAGCCCGGCGCCGGCGCCGGCGGTGGTGCGGCGGTTGACTGCGGACTGCGGAGGAATCGTTGTTCTACCATGGCGAGATGTAAGCACGGAGAACCGGGCGGTCGCTATGGGGTGTTTACCCCATTGGAGTTGTCATGAATCAAAGCGTTCTCCGGGCGGGGGCCTGACGCTGGCCCGACAGAATTACTTGTCTGGCATTCGATTCATTCAACGGCCAATCCCTCTCGGCGAACAAACGTCCCCTATCCGGCTCAAATTCTGCCGATCAAAACGAGGACGAGCAGAATAACCACCAGCAACCCCAGACCGCCGCTCGGGTAATAGCCCCAATTCTTGCTGTGCGGCCAGGTAGGGAATGCGCCAACCAACATCAGAATGAGCAGAACGAGCAAAATAGTTCCTATTGACATGGTTTTCCTTTCAGTTTTCGAATTTGGTATGATCGTCCATTTTGGACGAGCCTTTTCACGACCTAACAATAAGCCCGGAAACCTTGCGGGCGCTATGGGGTGTTTTCCCCATCTGAGATTCTTTTTAATCCAACTCCCGACCTGGCGTGTCGCGGCGAACGTGGTCAGCGCGCGAAGGGAGGGGAAAAACCGGGAAACGGCCAGGTTGTGAACTCCGTCGGGTTTTTGTTGCCCTGTGACCCCGAAAAATTCGGGGCCGCAGGGCCGATTGGCAATTTAAAGGCGAGGTCACTACGAGCGGCCTCGAGGGCCGCCTCGGAGGAACGTGACACGCACCCAATTGCCAAAGTGTCTTGTTGTTGTTGGTTTCTGGTTTCCTGGCCGCCCGATCCGGTCGCGGCCACGAACCGGCGCAAATTTCACTGAATCTGCGGAACCCGGATGTCTCCACTGTGATTGAGAATGCCGAAGGCAAACAACAGCCACACGACGACGCAAATCACCACGACGCCGTTGAGAATTTTTTTGATCTTTCCGTCCATCGGAATATAGGTGTTGACCAGCCAGAGCAACACGCCGATGACGATCAGGGTGATGGCGAGAGAAATCAGTGACATATATTACCTCCACTGTGGCTGAGTGTTTTATTATTCATGCTGTGAATCTAAGCCGGAGAGCGGAGGGGTGCTATGGGGTGTTACCCTACCAGGAATTTCATGAAGCCAGCTTCCGACCCCGCCGCGTCAATTGTCAACCATTGAATGCCATACCTTCTTCCAATGCATTCGTTCGAGGTCATCACGCCGGAAGCCAATTGTCCGCGCTCTCGCCTTCAGCCAAAGCGGCACGGGGCTGCCTTGATTCAGAAAGTCTCGGTATTCTTTGTTGGCGACCCCGATGTCGTCGTGGCGAAGGTCAACCGCTTCAGCTTCGTGGGCCGGAGCTTCAAGCAGAGTGTTCATATCTTTGCTCCCGGGTTGAAGTCTTCAAGAAATTACAAAGCGATCGTGGCCTCGAAACTCAACCAGGCGCGCCTTGATGGCGAGCCGCACAATCCCTCTGGCCTTGTGTTTGCCGTGGGCGTCGTAAACGCTCGCGATGAACTCACCAAACGTCAGGGCCTTCTGCTTGTGATTGATCTTCATGGCATGAACATAGGGCAAGAAACCGCGCGGGCGCTATGGGGTGTTTACCTCATATGGGATTTCCGCGAATCCGACGTTCTCTGCGCGCGGCTGGGGCGCAGGCTGCGGGCTGAACCTGGAGCGAGAGAGAAAACCCCGATACGGCGTACCGCGCTAAACGATGGTCAACTGGACGCTGAACAGTGGAGCGGAATCATCATAGCCGTAAACCACCGGCTGATGGCTGGCTTCGCCAGTCTGGCGGCGACGCGATCTGTTCGCGGGCACTGTCGGGTACACGCAAGACCGCTTGTACCATTTGCAACAACCGATCCGGCGAGACGGGTTTTAGCAGCGCGCCGGAAAGGTCGAACCACGGATTCTGGTTTAACTCCTGCGGCGTCATTGTTCCCGAGGCCAGGATGACCGGCAGCGCCAGGTGCGCGTCACGCAGCCTCTTCACCAGCTTCAAGCCGGACAACCCTCGGCATATCAAGGTCGGTGATCAGAAGATCGTAGGTGTGGGTCAGAAGCGCTTTCCAGCCGGCGTTGTGGTCTTCGACGGCGTCAACCTGATAGCCGTGGCGAATCAACACCTCCGTTCCGAGTTGGCGGATGCCCGTGTCGTCATCCACCACGAGGATGCGCTGGGGCCGATGCGTTGCGTCTGGGATTGGGGCAGTGGCGACCTTGGTATTGCGAGTATTGAGAGGTTGATTCATAGGAATGAAAAATATTTGTCGGGAGCCGGCTCAAGAATCACAAAGCGATCGTGTCCGCGAAACTCAAGCAGGCGCGCATTGACGGCGAGCCGCACAATCCCTTCGGCTTTTTGCCGGCTACAGGCGTCGTAAACGGCCATGATGAACTCACCAAACGTCAGAGCCTTTTTCTTTTGATTGGCTTTCACGACACGAGATTAGGACGGGTAACCGCGCAGGCGCTATGGGGTGTTCATCCCATCTGCGTTTTCGTGGATTTAGCTCCGGCCACAAGTGTCCGCGCTGGAGGAGTGTCAACTGGATGCCGGACCGGGGATTGAAAGCATCATAGCCGCAAACCAACTGCTGACGGCTGGCTTTGCCAGTCTGGCGGCGGCGCGATCTGCCCGCGGGGACTATCGGTCGCGCGCAGGACGTTTTTCACCGTGTCCAGCAACACATCAACGGCAAAGGGTTTCAACAGCGTGGCCGCCAGTTGAAGCGACGGGTTTCGGGCCAGTTCGTACGTGGGCAATCTAACTGCGGCCAGGACGACCGGCACGGCCATGCGGGCGGAACGCAGCTTCCTGACGAGTTCAACGCCGGTCAGCTTGGGCAGGCTGTGCTCGGTGATCAGAAGATTGTAGTTGTTGGCCTGAAGCGCCTCCCAGCCGGCGGCGCCATCTTCGGCGGCGTCAACGTGGTAGCCGGGAAGAGCCAGCACATCGGCGTACAGCAGGCGAAGGTCGCTGTCTTCATCAACCACGAGAATCTGGTGGGGCGGATTCGCCTGGCATTGAACTGATGCGCCCGCCGGTTCTCCCGCTTGCAATAGTTCGTTACCTCTCATAGCATCATAAATATAAGGTGGAAACGCTTGCGGGCGCTATGGGGTGTTTACCCCATATGTTTTTTTGGATTCAGCCCCGGCACAAGTGTCCGGGCAGCGCTGCCAGCGTCAGTTCCACATCCCGCGGATCGTCTTCGACCAACAGGATGTTTTTGATGTTTCTAATTTCAGTGTTCATTCAGACCCCGATGGGTTGTTTGGGGATCGAAAAGTAAAATGTCGCGCCGCCGTCCACCACGCCTTTCGCCCATGCCCGGCCGCCATGCCGTTGAATGATCCGCTGGACGTTGGCCAGCCCGATGCCCGTGCCCTCGAACTCGTCGTAGCTGTGCAGGCGTTGAAACACGCCGAACAGTTTGCCGGCATAACGCGGATCGAAACCCGCGCCGTTGTCGCGAATGAAGATCACCGTCTCGCCGTCGCCGCCGGGCCTTCGCCGCGCCGTAGTGTGCTGCATCGGCTGTTGTGCTGGCATCGTGCCCGGTTGCGTTTGCTCGTCTGCGGCATTTGCTTCGGCCACGCAGGCGGGAGCACAACCGATTTCGATCTTGGCCTCGGCGCGGGCGCTGGTGAACTTCACCGCATTGGAAATCAGATTGACCAGCACCAGGCGCAACAGGGCACGGTCGCCCCGCACTGGTGGCAGCGGGTGGATTTTCCACACGATATTCCGCTCTTTTGTCTCCGCCTGAAAATCGCCCAATGTCTCCCGGACCAATTCGTCGAGATTGACGTCCGCCTTTTGCAATGCTGCACGCCCGACATGCGAGAACGCCAGCAGGTCATCAATCAAATCTCCCATCCGTTGTGCCGACCGGGAAATAGCGATCAGATGCCGGAGGTTTTTTTCTGAAAGCGACGGCCCGGCGTCTTGTTGCAGCAGTTCCACGAAGCCCGCGACCTGGCGCAGCGGCGCGCGCAAATCGTGGGAGACAGAATAACTGAACGCCTCCAGTTCCTGGTTGGCGGCTTGCAGTTGCGCCGTGCGTTCGACGACCCGTTGCTCCAGTTCTGCGTTGAGACGGTGTATTTCATCTTCCGCGTGTTTGCGTTCCGTGATGTCGCGGACGTTGCATTGGATCACGTTGCAGTCACCGGCTTGATACACGTTGCTGACAAACTCCACCGCAATGTGGCGGCCATCCCTCGTTTCCAGTGGCAGGTTTTCATAGCGGACATACCCATGCTGGTGCAGTTGCTTGAACCTGGCCTTGTTGGACACGATGTCCCTGAACGGGCCAAGTTCCCAGATGGGTGTGCCGACCAGTTCGTCGTGGGAAAAGCCCAGCATCTCGATCAAGAAAGGGTTCACATCGCTGATTCGCCCCGAGTCGGCTTCCAGAATCAGGATGCCATCCTTTGCCGCTTCGAACAGCCGGCGATAACTAAGTTCGGAGGTGCGGAGCGTCTGCTCCGCATGCGCCTCGTCGTCAGTCACGTTCTCAATTTGATGATTTGTCTTCATTCCACTTTCACCCAAATCACCGTTTGCCCCGGCATCATGGCGGCGATTTAACCAAACTCACGGCATTCAGAGATACTTCGGGAGCAGCGTCTCTTTGCAACCGTCGTTATTGTCGTCCGGGCGCAGGATTTTTTTTACCGCCTCCACCAAATCGTCATTGGAAAATGGCCGCTGTAGCGTGGCGTCGGGTTTTAGCCACGGCTTTCGGGCAAATTCATCCATGGGCAGATGGCCGGTGGCCATGATGACCGGGAGTGTCATGCGCGCGGAACGCAGCTTCTCGATCATTTCAATGCCGGTCATTCTGGGCATTTTGTTATCGGTGATGGTGAGGTCGTAGCTGCTGGCCTGAAGCGCCTCCCAGCCGGCGGCACCGTCTATGACCGCATCAACGTCGTAGCCGGAGCCAGCCAGTACATCGACGCTGAGTTGGCGGGTGTCACTGTCGTCATCAACCACGAGAATGCGGTGGGGCGGATTCGTCGGGCGTTGCCGTGGTGCGCCGGCTGGCTCTCCCGTTGGCGACATTTTGTTGTCCTTCATATCATGATGCTTAAACAGTTGGGAGCCGTCGGCCGCGCTATCCGCTTCGTGCAGGACCTTTTTCACCGTTCCCAACAATTCCGCGATGGTATAGGGCTTGAGCAGCGTGGCGGCGGGTTGGAGCCAGGGATATCGGGTGAATTCCTCCGTTGGCAATTCTCCTGTGGCCATGATGACCGGCAGGGCCATGCGGTTGGCATGCAGCTTCTTGAGCAACTCAACGCCGGTCAGCCTGGGCATGTTGTTGTCGGTGATCATAAGATCGTAGCTTTCAGTATTAAGCGCCTCCCAGCCGGCTGCGCCATCTTCGGCAGCGTCCACGTGGTAGCCGGAGTGAATCAACGCTCCGGTGTTGAGCTGGCGGATGTGCGGCTCGTCATCCACCAGGAGAATGCGACAGGGCGGAAGTGGCGCGCAGGTTGACTCTCCCGCTTGCGAGATTGTTTTATCTTTCATGACAGGACGAATAGTAAGCTGGCAAACCTTGCGGGTGCTATGGGGTGTTTTCCCCATGTTCACCCCGGCGGACATGGCACGCATCCGGGTGTTCTCTGCGCGCGGCCAATGCGCTCAAACGGGCGGTTGAAGGCCGCGCTTAATCACGGCCCCGATTCTTTCCGCAAACTCTCCATCCACGGAACAATCCGGTCGCGATGTGGGAGCGAAGACGCTCCCATCGCTGAAACGGGCCCGGTCTCCTGATTTTTTTGACGCTCCAATTCCAATCAGACCATTTCTCAATGACCACCGGAACAAATCTTGGTAGGGCGGGCAGTCCTTCCGCCTTCGCGGCGCGCCAAAGCGCCGCGAAGGCGCGACGGCGGCTGCCCGCCACTTGTCCGCACAACGATTGCGGTGTCCCGCAAAGCGGGAGAGTGACGCGCCCTGCCCATTGCACCGATTTCCACTGGGAATTGATATCAGACCATCTGGATTTGCATGGGGGAAACACCCCATAGATTTTTCAGGAGCACGGGTCCACAATATCCCTGTATTTATGTCAAAGCATGAAATGGTGAAAGCAGTTTTCGGCAGGTCAAGCCGAAGCGGCTTTCACTATTTCTTGACTTCGGTATTCCCCATGAATCATGCACCGACGGCCGGGTTTGACTTTTTGGGCGGAGTAATGGTTGTCAGCTTGACAGTGGGAGTGGTGCTTTTGATGCGTCTCCTTCTGGCGCATTGATTTGTCTGGTGTCCGCCCTGACTCGTCTTTCAGCCGCGCTCCAGATACAGTGTCCAACTGTACCCGTTGCATATTGAGCCTGTGTTTTGTGGTTCCTGTTCGCCTAATGAAATCTTGGACTGCGGCGGCCAGCGGAGCGCGACGCCGCTTTGGAAAAGGACGAGGCCCGGCTGGTTTGCATCCGAAAGCGCTGTCGCCGCTGTGCTCCAGTCTTCGCTGCGCTTCGCCTCGGCAGGCTGCCAGCGCAGTCCAAAAACTTCCGCCCAGGTTCCAGCGCATCCCGGTGACAAAATTAATTGTGCAGACACGCCCTAAACGATGGTCAACTGGACGCTGCTCTCGATGATTCCCGCGCTGATGGCGTAGCGGGTGAGTCCGGCGGTGTCGTGAACGTCGAGCTTGCTCATGACCTTCTCGCGATGTTTTTCGACGGTCTTGATGCTGATGCCCAGTTCCGCGGCCGTTTCCTTGTTGGCTTTGCCTTCGGCAATCAGTTGAAGCACTTCCATCTCGCGCGAAGTCAGGCGGGCGTTGCGTGACTGCGACCGTCCGGCTCGATCCGACGATTTGCCATCCAGTTGGTGAAGCCGCCGGGCAATCGTAGGGCCGTAAAACGTTTTTCCTTTTTGGACTTCCCGGATCGCATCGCATACCACATGAGAAGAGTTTTGTTTGAGCAGAAATCCCACCGCGCCGGACTCGACTGCATTTTTGACATACGCGTCATCACTGTGCGCGGAGAGAATGACCACTTTGGTGGCGGGGACGGCTTTGAGCACCTGGCGGGTGGCCTCCAAACCATTGAGCAGGGGCATCGCGATGTCCATCAACACCACGGCGGGACGAAGTTTTTTGGCCAGGGCGACCGCCTGGCGGCCGTTTTGCGCTTCGCCGACCACTTGAAGATCGTTTTCCAGCTCCAGCATCTTGCGAAAACCTTCGCGAACAATTGTGTGGTCTTCAGCCAGCAGAACAGTGATTCGTTTCATAGAGATTCAAGGTTTGGTTTTAGCCGGCTCCATCAGCGGGTTTTCCGCCCCCCCCGCGCCCGGCAGTTGGCGAGCGGAATCTGTGCCCGGACGGTGGTGCCCTTGCCCGGTGCGGATTCGACGCTAAAGTTGCCGCCGACCATCTCCAGCCGCTCGCGCATGCCGATCAGCCCCAAGCGTGTATTCCGTTTGGAGTGCATGACGCGTTGCGCCTGAAAGGATTTGCCGTTGTCTTTGATTTTCAGGCAAATGGCGTTGGGGAGTTTCTCGAAGTTCACTTCCACCCGGCTGGCCTGCGCATGCCGCGCCACATTGGTCAGCGCTTCCTGGGCGATGCGGTAGAACACCGTGCGCGTGGCATTGTTCAATTGTTCAATCTTGCCGGAAGAAAAGGTCGTGAAATGAATGTGGATGCCCGTCCGTCTCGTAAATCCTTTCATAAATGAGTGCAGGGCGGGAATCAGCCCCAGGTCGTCCAGCACCGTCGGGCGCAGTTCCCGGGCGAACCGATGCACGATGTCCACCGACTTCTCGACCATCCGTTGCGTGCGGGTGATCTTTTTCTGGAGGCCTTTGACGTTGACCATGGCCTCCGCTTTCAGTGTCGCCAGTTGGATATTGATGCCCGTCAAGGTCTGGGCAATTTGATCATGCAGTTCGCGGCTGATCATCTTGCGCTCTTCCTCCTGGGCCGACAGAAGCTGGCGGGACAGCAGCCGCAATTGTTCCTGCATGTGCCGCGATTGCGCCAGCAACTCGCTGTAGTGATGCTCGCTCTTTCTGAGGGACTCCTCCACCGATTTGCGCTGGAGGATCTCCTGTTGCAACTGCCGGTTCGAGGCAATCAGATCCACGCTGCGCTGGTGGAGCGCCTGATTCAGTTGAACCAATTGGTCATTGTCCTCCCGGGCCGCGCGATGCGTTTTCTCGATCGGGGTGATGACCTCGGCAAAGAATTTTCCCGCCCGCCGGACCATCGCTTCCCGGGTGCCGGGAGAGTAGCCCGGCAACACCAGTGTGATCAACGCCTGCTCGTGAAACCGGGCCAGATCCAGCGTCTCCAGCCCCAGGGCCATGGCCCGGCGTCCCAGTCCCTGCGCCGACTGCAAGGTCGTCGCCTGTGGACCTTGCTTCAGGTGTTGGCGCAGCGCCACGACATATCGTTGCGACAGCCCGTTAAGTTTGCGTGCCATTTTAGGTGCTACTTTACGTCCGATGGTGAATACCGAATTCACGAGCGAATCGTTTTATGCTTTTTACTGATTTATCCACCAACCGTTGCGTGCTGGCAATCTCTTTCTTGAGGCCGCTGGCGTCGATCGCGGCCGCCTTTTTCAACGTCAACAGGCGAACATTGATGCCCAGCAACGTCTGGGCAATCTCATCATGCAGTTCGCGGCTGATCCTCTTTCGTTTGTCCTCCTGCGCCGACAGAATCTGGTGGGTCAGGCGCTGCAAATGTTTCTGCAGGTCACGTGATTCCTTCAATAGTTTTCTGGTGTGTTCCCCGCTTTTTTTGAGGGCCTGCTCCACGGTCTTGCGTTGGACAATGTCCTGTTTCAGGGACCGGTTGGAGGCCGCCAGGTCCACTGTGCGCCGGCCCAGCGTCTGGCTGAGTCTGCTCAAGCGGACGTTGGCCTTGAGCGCGGCGTGATGCGTTTCCTCGATCGGGGTGATGGCCTCGGCAAAAAAAATCTCCGCCCGCTTGATGAGGCCGTTTCTGCTGCGGGAGGCTTCCAGCGTGGCGAGTGCGTCCTCGTGAATCCGGGCCACGTCCAACGTTTCCAAATCGAGGGCTGCGGCCTGGCATCCCAAATCATGCGCCGGCTGCAAGCTCGCCCCCGAGCCTTGCCGCAGATGCGTTTGCAACGCCGCCACATATCGTTGTGACAACCCGGTCAACTTTTGTTTCATGTTCGTTTCATGTTGTACATGTTGTATGCCGGATTCAGGCGCGATTCTCCGGGATGCGTGTTCCCTCGACGGCGCGCCACGAATCCAATGCAACTATCAGACGATTCCTTCAACTTGTATATGGGGTGAAAACCCCATGCGGTTTCTCGGTGGTTCTCCACGAGAGCCGCCATTCGTTGCCATTGGTGAGGATGCCCCAGGTGAGCACTTGCGCTTCGTTGAGATAGTCGCGGATTTGTTGATGCGGATAACGCTGCCGGCTCTTGCTGATCAGGGAAAGCGGGTGTCCGAATTTCTTCGCTTCAAGAATGGCTATGGCTGCGCGGTAGCGATGGCTTACATCTTTATTGAGAACAGCTTCCTTTTCCTCCTCGCTCGCGTAGAGCAGATAGTCGGGTTCAAGCTCCTGCCGGGTTTCCGGCAGACGGAGATTGTCAGACCAGGCGAACCCGAGTTTTTCGATAATTTTGTCGATGAACTCCTGCCGCACGCCCATCTCGTTGTCGTATTTCCGCAGGGCGAACGCGCGCCTTTCATAAAGTGCTTTGCAAAACTCCCAAATCGGCTGCGCCTCGGCATCGCCTGGCCACCAATCGTTTTTGCTCAGGCGGGCTTTGAGGTAGTGGTCGGAGAACAGGCCTTCCGTCTGCCAACGCTTTCAGACTTCCGGCATTCCCAGAAATTCGGGGTGGTCGGAAATCTTTCGCTTCGGCATGGAGATTTTCTACACGAAGCGCACCCGCGACGCAATCCTGCCGCCAAATCAGGACATTACCGCTGCGACGGGGACGGCGGCGGCCGCTTTCGGGGAGCACCAACAACAACGCCCGGTAGGGTTACACCCCATAGCGCCCGCAAGGCTTTCCCGTCTATTCTCCTATACGTGAGGAAAAGACGGCTCTTTTCAAATGCGAAGCCGGCCAGCGGCGACTGCAGACTTCAACCCAGCTTTACTGCTTCAAGGGAATGCGTCACGCCCGGAATCGGGAGCTGTGCGCTGCTGGTTTCTCACTGGGACGTGGCCACATTCAACGTGGAGGTGCGGCGGCGTGCAACGATCAGCCCCGCCCTGCGGGATCAGCGCCCGAAATTTGAACCGCCCGAACTCGTGGCCTCCCTGTCAAAAGACCCCGTCCCCTGCCAACCGCCAGAGTTTGGCGCTGGCCCGCCGATTTTTCCCTGGCTGTACTGTTACGGCGCAGCCGCGAACCCGAACCCCCACCGCAGCCACGGAACGCAATCCACTCTGCCAAACTAAACAGGAAAGACAAACAGGAAAGGAACAATCACCATGAATGAAATCATTGAGCAGCTCAAAGAAGCAGTCAGTCAATTCAGCCCCAATCTGTTGGGCGCCTTGGTGGTGCTGGTGGGCGGCTGGATCATTGCCCTCCTCGCCGCCGCGCTTACGAGGCGGCTGTTGCGCCGCACTCAGTTCGACAACAAGCTGGCGCAATGGATAGCCGGCAAGGAAGCCCCGCCCCATCTTCCGGTCGAGGCGTGGGCCGGCAGGGTCCTATTCTACGTTATCATGTTGCTTGTGCTCGTGGCGTTCTTTCAAGCCCTGAAACTACCGGTCCTTTCGGATCCGCTGAACCTCATCGTCACCAGCATCACCGGCTACCTGCCGCGCATTCTGGCGGCGGGCCTGCTGGTGCTCGCGGCCTGGGTGGTCGCCAACGTGTTCAAGCGCGTGATTGCGGGGGCAGCGCACGGATTCAAGCTGGACGAAAAGCTGGGCGATGCCGTCGGCGGTGAAGAAAAGGTGAAGACCTCGTTGAGCCAGACGCTTTCCGAGGCGGTCTATTGGCTGACCTTCCTGTTCTTCCTGCCGGCAATCCTGGGAACACTCGATATCAAGCCCCTGCTCGACCCAATCATGGTGATGTTTAACAAGTTCTTCGCGTATCTGCCGCAGATCATCGGTGCGGGCGCGATCCTCCTGATCGGCTGGCTGGTGGCGCGCATCGTGCAACGCCTCGTGGCCAGCCTGCTCGCCTCGGCGGGAACGGACACGGCGAGCGAGAAATGGGGGCTGGCGAAAAGCCTGGGCAAACTCAAGCTCTCGGGCTTGATCGCTCTGGTGGTTTATTACCTGATGCTTTTGCCGGTTGTAATTTCCGCCCTGAACGCGCTCCAGTTGGACGCCATCACCGCGCCCGCCAGCGCAATGCTCGGGAAGATCACCAATATGCTGCCGTCCATCTTTGGCGCCGTGCTGGTGGTGGGCATTGCCTGGGTCGTAGGCCGCCTGCTG
>Ga0187848_10001719_pt1 | contig 18232 bp, 15 predicted proteins | sample June2016WEW_4_40_FD_132424 | JGI IMG/M metagenome (GOLD analysis project Ga0187848, IMG submission 132424) | Peatland microbial communities from SPRUCE experiment site at the Marcell Experimental Forest, Minnesota, USA - June2016WEW_4_40 | ecosystem: Environmental > Terrestrial > Soil >... | reverse complement strand
CAGTTCCATCACGTGATCGACGTCGTGCCGACGATCCTCGAGGTCTGCGGCATCCCCGCCCCCGAGCAAGTGGACGGCATCCGGCAGGCGCCCCTCGAAGGCGTGAGCTTCGCCTACACCTTCGACCGGGCCAACGCAAACGCCGCCTCGAAGCACAAGACCCAATACTTCGAAATGATGGGCGACCACGCCGTCTACCACGAGGGCTGGATCGCCGCCACCAAGGTCATCCGCCCGCCCTGGGAAGTCGCCGGGCCGGTCAACCAGGACCCCTTCAACAAGTGTACCTGGGAACTCTACGACCTCACGAAGGACTGGACCCAGTCCGAGGACGTCGCGGCCAAATACCCTGAGAGGCTCAAAGAGATGAAGGACATCTTCGCCCGGGAAGCCCGCAAACATCAGGTCCTCCCGTTGGACGCCTCGGTGGCCACGCGGCTCGTCATGCCGCGCCCGAACATCACCGCGGGCCGCAGCGAGTTCGTCTACACCCGGCCGCTCACCGGCATCCCGCAGGGCGACTCCCCGCTCCTGCTCAACTGCTCCTACACGATTACGGCCGACATCGAAGTACCGGAGGGCGGCGCGGAGGGCATGCTCCTGACCTCCGGCGGCCGTTTCGGCGGCTACGGCTTCTACCTGCTCAAGGGCAAACCCGTCTTCCTCTGGAACCTGGTGGACCTGAAGCGGGTCCGCTGGGAAGGGCCGGAAGCCCTTACGCCCGGCAAGCACACGCTGGAGTTCGACTTCAAGTACGACGGTCTGGGCGCCGGCACGCTCGCCTTCAACAGCATGAGCGGCATCGGCCGCGGCGGCACCGGCGTCCTGAAGGTGGACGGCAAGGAAGTCGCCACGCAGAAGATGGAGCACACCCTGCCGCTCATCATGCAGTGGGACGAGACCTTCGACATCGGCTCGGACACCGGCACGCCCGTCGAGGACAAGGACTACCAGGTGCCGTTCGCTTTCACCGGTAAGTTCTCGAAGATCACGATCAAGATTGACCGTCCGCAGTTGACGCCGGCCGACATCAAGCTGCTCGAGCAAGAGGGCCAGCGGAACAACCGCGCCAGCGAGTAGGCCCGCTCGCACTCGGCCAATTCATCCAGTTGTTTGGGGCCGGGAAAGGGGAGATCGCCCACTTATGCCTTCTTGTGTTGCGTCTCCCTCAATGTCAGTGGTGTCCCCTTCCAGATAGGCCGCCGAGCCATCGCGGACCCCGGCAGTCCAGCCGCGCTAGAATAGCCACGGTGCGAAGGTTCACCCTTCAGGCGGCTGAAGCTGTGGCGGAAATGTCAGCGGCGCCCTAAGAATGACGACATGCCTTCGCTGCCGGGCGGCTCGACAAGACCCGCCCCTTTTGACACAATCGCTTCTCTTGCTGCGAGTTACGCAACAAGATGTTCTCCTTGGCACGGGCAATGCTGACGCAGAGCATGTCGTAACGACCGGCCGCTTCTTGGCGACCTCGCAGAAACGGCCCCACCCCCCGACACAGAAGGAGAAACGCCATGCGACGCCTTATCCTGACACTGACGGTTGCGGCCATCTTCGGGCTGGCTTGCAGGACCGTGCAGGCCGACGACGGCTATCGGCCCTACTATGTACCCGGCTACGGCGCTCCGTACCCCTGCTACGGCTGGGCTCCGCAACCAAACTATGCGGGTCCCCAAGCTTACGAGGACTCGGTCCGGCGGATCATGGCGGCCCACTCTCGCTACCGGTACTTCACGCACCCGCTGTCGCTACAGAATGCCCCTCCCACCCAGGCCGATTACTACGGTTGGGGTTGGGGCGGGTGAGATCGCAATTCCGACCTGCCGCACACCTTCTTTCACCCTACCAGAACTGCGCTTGCCCTAAAGATATGAGGGCCGGAAAAGGGGACATGGGCCGGAGAGGGAACATCACTCATTTGCCTTGTCCATCCTGCCAATATCAGTGATGTCCCCCTCCGTCCCCCAGTGATGTCCCCCTCCGTCCCCCCCTCCGTCCCCTTTCTCGGCGATTTCTCACCGAAAGATTGAATCAGCCAAGGGCAAGTCCCGTGGTGATTTTAGCTTGTCCCCGGCCGCCTTCGTAAAAATCGAAAGCCACCTCTCGCAAAAATCTGCTTCGTCTTCGTCGTCAATAGGACGCGGCGGATAGGCAACACAGCGCGTTCCCATGGCACCACCGCTACCGACCTCCGCGGCCTCGGCGGGGTTCGTCAGTGCGAATGGCCAATTCATTTTTCCACTTGGCACCGCTGGGTTTGTACAATAGGCAACCTCGAACCAACGGCACCCGCTCCACTCTGCAGGGCTCCCATACCAAAGCGATGCCGACGACTCGCAACTCGGAGCGCTAATCGAAATCTGGGCACCTGCGACCAGCTCCCAAGCCGCGCGGCCAAACGGGCCTTGGGGAATGATCACCCGCGAAGCCGCCACGGCCAGTGTGGCCTCACCAAGCGACACGGAGCGCGACCAAGCGAACGGCTGAGCCTTATCATTCCCCGCACATTTTGCCGCCGGCGCGGCGTCGCAGATCTTCCTCAGAAGCCGTTCCACAATTCCGTCCCTCAGGCTGGCTTGGGCGTCCGCGGCCAATCGGTGTCGTTCTTGCCCTCTGAACTCTTCCTCCTGTTCCTTGGACTCCCGCGTGGCAGCTTCTGTCACGAGTCTGCGGTTGACCTCGGCTAGTTCCGCCGCGGCCCCGCGGCTAGCTTCGCCACCCGCTGCATCGCGAAGCCGCTGGAGCAGCGTGGTGACCCGGTCTCGGGTCGGCCGCGACTGCGGTTGCTTTCGCAGGAGCATCGACGCCAAGGAGGCCATTAACGGGTGATGTTCCTCGAGCTGTGGCGGATTGGATGTGAGGTGCTGTTCACGGTAATTCGGCCCGCAGAATGGCGGGCGACCCGTCAGGAGTACATGGGCGATGCACCCCAGCGCGTAGAGATCGGTCGCCGCTGTTGCGGTTTGATCCAACCATTGCTCCGGTGCCGCGAAGGGTTTCGTCAGACAGTCCTTCAGCGTGCGAAGCGACGTCGACTCCTCGATGAATCTGGCAATTCCAAAATCGGCGATCTTCCATCTTCCATCGTGGAACAAGACGTTGCCCGGCTTCAGATCGCGATGGACGATGGTCCCCACCTCCTCAAGGCCATTTACGATTTCCAGAAGTACGCCAGCGGCCTCCTGGTCGGACCAGCGGCGACCGGCGTCAACGTCGTCCCGAAGACTTTTTTCGGCCCGCGGCATAACGATGAAATACGAATCCGACTCGGAATCTTGTCCCGAATCCAGCACACGAATCACGTTCCCAAAGGCTTTTCCGGCCAGCTCTTCTGCGAGCCGAAGCTCTCGGTGCGCAGCCTCCGAAGCGCTCACCTTGAGGCGCTTCACCGCGACCTCGTTGCCATCGCGATCGGTTCCCTTAAAGACCTCGCCAAAGCCGCCAGCCGGCCCGAGGAGCGCAGCCGGGTCGTACTCCCACTCATTAGCATGCAGCCGTATATGCACCATACTGACATGCACCTCGTATCTAGCGAACGAAGCCACGAAGATGGGGCGTGACCCTGCCTTAGGATAGCAAAACCGCGGCGAATTTCAAGGTCCGTACGGCAATTTCTCGCCGCAGGCGGGGGTTATTCGTCGGCCGGATGCCGGTTTGAGGCGGAAAGTGGACACTCATTTACGCCTCCCCCTCCGCACCGCTTCATATCTTCCATTGCCGCCCGGTAGCGGCGTGCACAACGTGAATTTGCGGCCGGGGGTCGCCGGGCAGGGACTGAAACGTCAGGCCGACCGTGTGGCTGGCGAGAACTTCGGGCGCGGCGAGGGTGGATTGGCCGGCCTTGGCCAACCGGCCGTCCTGCTGGCGGTAGAGTTCGAGTGCCCAGGGGTCCCGGTCGACGACGAGCAGTTCCACTACGCCCAGGCTGCCGTAGAAGGGGATTTTGTCGCGGGTCCGCTCGCCGGGGCTGATGATCTCGACCAGGAAATCGGCCGCCCCGCACCAGTGTGTGCCGCAGTTCACGGCCTTCCCGCCGCGGAGGAACACGGCCACGTCCGGCTCGCGGTAGTTCTCCTTCCAGCCCTCTCGGCGGTCGCTGAGATTCACGCCGGGGAACACCTGGCCGGCCCCGGGACGGCGAATGACCTCCCTTAGAATGTCCACGAATTCACCCACGAGTTCCTGATGATCGTTAGTGGGGAGCGGGGTGACGACATAGACTCCTTCCCAGACCTCGTCATACTGGTCGCCGTCCGTGCCTGCCCGCTCGGCCAAAATATGCTTTTCCATGTGTGGGTCGAACGCCATGACAGCCATGAGCGATTCCCCTCTTGCACTTTCGCCCTTTTTCCTACCTCACACGAGCCGTTCGATTTCGCCGGCCGCCTCACGGCGCCCATTCGGCGAACGCCTCGTCCCAACGCACCCCTTTGCCGTCTTTCAGGAGTGCGGCCTTGCAAAAGCTCGCGTCGTTCTCGGCACCCTCTGTGGCGCTCAGGCCGGCGGCGACCGGCACAACGGGGTGGCCGGTGCGGCGAAGGAGGGTGGCACGGCGAAGGGCGCGCTCAACGTCGGCCCGGTCCACGACCGTCGAGACCTCGATCGCCAACCAGACCTCCTCACCTTCCGCCTTCCCGCGTGGGCGGCCGCCCACGATCAGGTCGATGTTGAAGAGATCGTCCATCTCCACGTCGCTCAGGCGCGACTCCAGGGCGTCGACCACGTCGTTCATGTCGACCACGCGAACCCGCCGCAGCCAGCGGCCGAAATAGCTCGTTGCTCGGAAACGATAGTGCAACTCCAGAAGACGCCCGTCCAGCGACCCCAACCTGTCTTCTATTCGGTTGAAGTGGTCCTCATGGCGGATTTGAATCCTGGCCAGCTCCTCGATGGATCTCTCCAGGCCCTGAACCGACTCCTGCAGGCCCGCGACCGCTTCTTGCAACTTCTCGACCGCCGCCTCGAGCCGAGTCAGCCGATCCTCCACCCGACTCAGGCGGTCCTCCACCCGAGTCAGGCGATCCTCCACCCGAGTCAGGCGGTCCTCCACCTGGACCATGCGGCGCTCGAAGCTCCGCTGCGCCTCGGCCAAATCGCGGACGATCGCGGGCAGGGCTTCCAGGTCCGCGCTGATGATCATGCGGCGCAGCTCGACCTGCCAGTCGGGATGCTCCGACAACAACTGCTTGAAGTCGTTGAAATCGTTGACTGTGAAGCTCATGACGGCCGCTCCGAAGCCCGCGCACAGCCCCGCCCCGACCTGCCGCACCCATCTTCCATCCTACCAGAACTGCGCCGGCCGTCAAGATATGGACAGCGAGTAGGTCAGGCACCCCGTGCCTGACGACTGGCTGTCAGGCACGGAGTGCCTGACCTACGCGTCTACGCGTCTGTGCTTGCCGTCAAGATACGGACAGTTCCTCCCGGACCCGCCGCGCGGCCGCGACCATGTTCGCCAGCGCCGCGCGGACCTCCGGCCAGCCGCGGGTCTTCAGCCCGCAATCGGGATTGACCCAAAGCTGCTCGGGCCGCAGCCGCACCAGCGCCTTGCGGAGCCGGCCGGCGATCTCGCCCACCTCGGGCACCCGCGGGCTGTGAATGTCGTAGACCCCCGGACCGATGTCGTGCGGATAGCGGAACTGCCGGAACGCCTCGAGAAGCTCCATGTCGGACCGCGAGGCCTCGATCGAGATCACGTCGGCGTCCAACTCGACGATCGCCTCCAGCACGTCGCCGAACTCGCCGTAGCACATGTGCGTGTGGATCTGCGTGCCGTCGCTCACCCCGCAGGCCGCCAGGCGAAACGCGTCCACGGCCCAGCGGAGATAGGCCGCCCGCTCGCAGCGGGCCAGGGGCAGGCCCTCGCGGAGCGCCGGCTCGTCGATCTGGATCACGCGGATGCCCGCCGCCTCCAGGTCCGCCACCTCGTCGCGGATCGCCAGGGCGATCTGGAAGGCCGTGTCCCGCCGCGGCTGGTCGTCGCGGACGAACGACCATTCGAGGATCGTCACCGGGCCGGTGAGCATGCCCTTCATCGGCCGCGAGGTGAGCGACTGGGCATAGCGGCTCCAGGCGACGGTCATCGGTCGCGGCCGCGACACGTCGCCGTAGATCACCGGCGGCTTGACGCACCGCGTGCCGTAGCTCTGCACCCAGCCGTTGGCGGTGAAGGCGAAGCCTTCCAACTGCTCGCCGAAATACTCGACCATGTCGTTGCGCTCGAACTCGCCGTGTACGAGCACGTCCAGCCCGATGTCTTCCTGAAAACTGACCGCCTCGTCGATCCGGCAGCGGCAGAACTCGTCGTAGCGCTCGGGCGACCAGTCGCCGCGTTTCCGCGCGGCGCGGGCCTTGCGGACCTCCGCCGTCTGCGGGAAGGAGCCGATGGTGGTGGTCGGCAGCAAGGGCAGGCCAAGGGTCTGCTGCTGCTGGGCTCGCCGCTGGGCAAAGGGGCGGCTGCGGCGGAGCATCGCCGGGGCCACCGCCGCCAGCCGCGATTTCACGTCGGCGTGATGGACGAGCGGCGATTGGCTCCGATCCTGCCGGGCCCGGTCGCCGGCCGCCAGCCCATCGGCCACCGCACTGGGCCCCTCGTCCACCGCGCGGGCCAACAGGACGATCTCATCGAGCTTCTGCCGGGCGAAGGCCATCCAGCCGCGGAGGTCGGCGTCGAGGTCCTTCTCCAGCTCCAGGTCGATGGGACAGTGCAAGAGCGAGCAGGAGGGGCCAACCAGGATCCGCTCGGGGCCGATCCGCCCGGCCGCAGCCCGGAGCTGGCCCGCAGCCCGACTCAGGTCGCACCGCCAGACGTTTCGCCCATCGACCACCCCCAGCGAGAGCATGCGGCCCGCGGGGAGGAGATCCAGGGCCGGCGTGAGTTGCTCCGGGGCGCGGACCAGATCCAGGTGAACGGCGGCGACCGGCAGGCGCAGGGCGGCCGGCAGATTGTCGCCCAGCGCGCCGAAGTAGGTTGCCAGGCAGAGTTTTATTTGCGGCGAGACGGCCGCCAGCCGCCGGTAGGCGGAGTCCATCGCGGGTGCCGCCTCGGCGGGCAGATCGAGGGCCAGCACCGGCTCGTCGATCTGGACCCAGTCGGCTCCCGCCGCGGCCAGGCCGGCCAACAGCTCTTCATACACGGCCGTCAGGCCGTCCAAGAGCGCCAGCGGGTCGGCGCCGGGCGACCGGCTCTTGCCCAAGAGCAGGAACGATACCGGCCCGAGCAGCACCGGCCGCGTGTGGATGCCCAGGTCCAGGGCCTCGCGGAAGGCGTCGATCGGCCCGGTCGAGGCCAGGCGGAACGATTGGCCGGGCTCGAACTCCGGCACGAGGTAGTGGTAGTTCGTGTCGAACCACTTGGTCATCTCCAGCGGCGGGACCCGGCGGGAGCCGCGGGCCAGGGCGAAGTAGGTCTCCAGGTCCAACGGCCCCTGGGGGGCATGGAAACGATCCGGGATCGCCCCGACCATCGCCGCCGTATCGAGCACGTGGTCGTAGAGCGAGAAGTCGCCAGACGGGATGTGCCGGATGCCCGCGTCCCGCTGCAGCTCCCAGTGGCGGCGGCGGAGTGCCCGGGCCGTGGCCCAAAGCTCCTCGGCCCGGCAGGTCCCCTGCCAATAGTTCTCGATCGCCCGCTTCAGCTCGCGGCGGCTGCCGATGCGGGGGAAACCAAGGTTGGCGGCAATGGCCATAGGTGTAGTTCCGGTCCGGGAAAAGGGGACAGTCCCCATTTGCCGGAACGGCCCGGAGGCCGGCCCCGCGTCGCGGGAGTCGCACAAATGGGGACTATTCCCTTTTTCCTCGTGCTCAAGTGGTGCGGAAATGCTACGCCGCCGGACAGGGCGAGTCAAGTTCCCCGGATGGCACGCCGGCCGGGCAAAAGGTATAATCCTGTAGAAAGAGGCGACAATGCACCCAACCCTGGAACACCTGTTGGCCGGCGGACCCGTCGTAACGGACGGCGCGTGGGGGACGCAGCCTCAGGCGTTCGGCCTGCCGCTGGGCGAGTGTCCCGACGCCTGGAACCTCTCGAATCCCGACGAGGTGCAGGCGGTGGGCCGGGCCTACGTCGAGGCCGGCAGCCGGGTGATCCTGACGAATACGTTCGGGGCCAACGGCTACATCTTGTCGCGGCATGCCCTCGAGGACCGGGCGGTCGAGATCAACCGCGCGGGGGTGGCCATTTCCCGCCGTGCCGCCGATGGCCGGGCGCTGGTGTTCGCCTCACTGGGACCCAGCGGCGTGATGCTCACGCTGGCCGAGGTGCCGGAGGTGGACCTGGAGGCGGCCTTCGCCCGGCAGGCCGAGGCCATGGCCGCGGCGGGGGCCGACGGCATCGTCATCGAGACCATGTCCGATCCGGCCGAGGCGGCGCTGGCGGTGGCCGCCGCCAAGCGGACCGGGCTGCCGGTAATCGCCTGCATGACGTTCGACTCGGGGCCCCAGCACGACCGCACGATGATGGGGACCACGCCGGAGGCGGCCGCCGAGCGGTTGCTGGCGGCGGGGGCGGACTGCGTCGGGGCGAACTGCGGCCAGGGGCCGGCCGGCTTCGTCGCCATCTGCCGACGGCTCCGCGCCGCCGGGGGCCGGAGCGTGTGGATCAAGCCCAACGCCGGCCTGCCGCAGATCCGCGACGGCCAGGCGGTCTACCTCCAGACGCCCGAGGAGTTCGCCTCGTACGTGCCCGAGCTCATCGACGCGGGGGCGGGGTTCTTGGGCGGCTGCTGCGGCACCACGCCCGAGTTCATCCGCGCGGTGGGACAGAGAATGCAGCGAGGCACCGCGCGGCTGTGAAGACACCCACACGACAGCAGTTGATGATCCGCCTTGCCAAGGCGCGACGCGTGCTTGCCAAGTTCGGCATCGACGGAACCTCGGACTACGCAGAGGTCATCGTGGCGGAGGCCCTCGGCGGAGAGCGAGTACCCAGCGGCGTGAACCAGGGCTACGATTTGATCGTACCCAAGTTTGGGCGTGTCGAGGTGAAGTGCCGCCAACTTCCCAGGGATGGGCGATGCGAGGAGCGGGTGGACTTGCGGGACACCAAGGCGGACGGCTTCGACCATTTGGCGGTCGTCGTGTTCTTCCCAGACTACAGTGTAAAGGGGGCCGTGCTCGTCCCGTACGAGCAGGTGTGGCCAATCATCGAGAGCCGCACCTATCGCCGGATCGGCTACAGCGAGGCACGCCATCTTGACGGGGCGGTAGACATTACCGAACCCGTATCCGCTGCCGCGTCCCGGTAAAGAGGCTGGCTGGGCTCGCTGCGCGCGACCCGCCCTACGTGGCCTTCAATCCCCGCACCCAGTCTCGGAAGGAACAAATCCAACTGGTTTCGTCGCTCGCCATGCGTCGGTCCAGGAATCGCTTCACCTCCTCCAGGGGCAGGAAGGGGAGGGCCGGGCTGCGATCCTGCCGGGTGTAGGTGCCGTCAGATTGCAGTTGATAGGCGCGCAGGGTCGCGCCATCGTACAGCCAGACCTCCGGCACGCCGAAACCGGCGTACATCGACAACTTGTTTAGCGAGCTGCGCGAAATGTCCACCTCGATGGCTAAGTCGGGCGGCGGATCAACGGCCGGGTCATAGGACCCGCGCCCCCGCATTCGCGGCTCGTTGCCCACGTAGTAGCACTCGTCGGGCTCGAGGCCGTGTTGCCTCATCGCGTCCTTAAGGGTCGTGGAGCCGGCGCTACGGATTGGAATCGCCAGTTCCATCGTGGCAATTTCCACCACCCGACCCAGGAGCCGCTTAACCCATTCGTGTTCAGAGGATGGCGACATGATTTCCAAGCGTCCTCGATCGTAAGTGAAACGGGTGCCACGACAATCATTGTCGGCCAGGAGGGCCTCGAATGTGGACCAGGCGATGCCGGATAGCACTACGCGGCTTTCGGGTTGAGGTGTTGCAACGGACATTTGGGAGCTCCTCCGGCCGGCGACGATTATAGCAAGCCCCGGCAACGCTCGGTAGGGATGGTCAGCCGCCCTGACTCCGCCACACGGCCCAAACGGCAACCACTCGACCCTCCTGGTGGTCGTCGTAATAGATGGTCAGCGGAGGGACCTCCAGATCTCCGCAAGCGGGCGGCCTCCCTGCTCGGCACGCATCGCGACCAGGGCGTCGGGCGCATAGGGGCAGGCGGCGGGAGCCGCAGCCGGCGGCCGCGGGACGAAATGCCCCAGGGGGCGACCCGTCTTGTCAACAACCTCCACCGGCGCGATGGCGCTCTCAAGCTGCGTCGTCAAGGGTTGATCAACGGTGATTCGATCCATTCTGCCACCCTCCACTTTCCCCTAGTATTATAGCCCGGCGGCGGCCGGGCCGTCGAACGTCTCTTTTCGCGCCGGCGGCTCCTCGATGCGTCGCGGGGCCACGGCGTCGGCCGTGCCGGGTACGATCATCGGGCTGGGCGAGGCGGCCTCGATGAGGCCCTTCAGCTCCGCGTTGCCGATCGTCTCCTGCTCGATCAGCCGCCGGGCGATGGCCACCAGCGCCGGGCGGCGGCTTTCCAGAATCCGCCGCACCTTCTGCTCCGACTCCGCGAGGATCCGCTTGATTTCCTCGTCGACCTCGCGGGCGGTCTGCTCGCTGTGCGTCCGCTCGGCCGACAGCTCGCCCCCGCCGCTGAGGAACGGCGAGCGGTGGCTCTCGCGGTACGTCACGCGCCCCAGGCGGCTCATGCCGAAGTCCATGACCATGCTGCGGGCGATCTCCGTGGCCCGTTCCAGGTCGTTCTGCGCCCCCGTCGAGAAGTCGCCGAAGACGAGTTCTTCGGCGGCGGAGCCCGCCAGGAGCACCTGGATGCGGCTTTCCAGCTCGCCTTCGGTCACGAGGTAGCGGTCGCCTTCGGGCCGGTGCAGGGTGTAGCCCAGAGCGGCCAGGCCGCGGGGGATGATCGAGACCTTGTGGACCGGATCGGTGTTGGGAAGGCTGGCGGCGACCAGGGCGTGGGCACTTTCGTGGTACGCGATGCGCTGTTTCTCGTCGGCGTGCATCACCCGCTGCCGCTTCTCCAGGCCCACCTCGATCCGCTCGACCCCCTCGGTGAACTCCTGCATGGAAACGGCGGTCTTGCCGGCCCGCGCGGCCAAGAGCGCGGCCTCGTTGACCAGATTGGCCAGGTCGGCGCCGACGAACCCCGAGGTGATCCGCGCCACCTCCTTCAGATCGACCGATTCGTCCCGCCGGATCCGGTGTACGTGGACCTCCAGGATCTCCTCGCGGCCGCGGACGTCGGGGCGATCCACGAGCACATGCCGGTCGAAGCGCCCAGGGCGCAACAGGGCGGGGTCCAAAGTTTCCGGGCGGTTCGTGGCGGCCATGACGATCACGCCGCTGTTGGAGCCGAAACCGTCCATCTCCACCAGCAGGGCGTTGAGCGTCTGCTCGCGCTCGTCGTGCCCGCCCACGATGCCGCTGCCGCGGGTCTTGCCCAGGGCGTCCAGCTCGTCGATGAACACGATGCACGGGGCCTTGGCCTGGGCCTGCTGGAACATGTCGCGGACCCGGGCCGCGCCGACGCCCACGAACATCTCGACAAAGTCGCTCCCGGACAGGCTGAAAAAGGGCACGCCCGCGTCGCCGGCAATCGCCTTGGCCAGGAGCGTCTTGCCGGTTCCCGGCGGGCCGACCAGCAACACGCCCTTGGGGATCCGCCCGCCGAGGACCTCGTACTTCAGGGGCTGCTTGAGGAAATCGACCACCTCGCGAAGCTCGCCGACGGCCTCGTCGATGCCGGCCACGTCGTCGAAGGTCACGCCCACGTCTTCCTGGGCGTAGAGCTTTCCACGGCTGCGGCCGAAGGCCATAGCCGAGCCCGTGCCCCCCAGCTTCCGCACCATGAACAGGAACAGCGCGACTAGGACGCCCGTGAACAGGAGCATCGGCAGGTAGTAGCGCCAGCCGCTGGGGGCCCGCTCGCCTTGCACGTCGCCGAACCCGTTGCGGCGGGCCAGCTCGAACAGCGCGTTGTGGTCGTCTTCCAGCCCCATCCGCGGCGTGCGGAAGGAGACCCCGGACTTGGGCTCCCCGCGCTGGTCGTCCGGCCCGACCACCTGGCGGGTGACCGTGCCACTGACCTCGTGCGGGCCGATCTTCAGGTTCGCCAAGTCCGAATAACGGACCACGAGCCCCTTGCCCTTCTCCCCCTGCGGGACGTCACGGAACGCCTTGGAATGGTGTTGGGGATCGCCCTGCTCGATCAGCGCCACGAGATGGCCGTAGGGGATTTCCTCCTGGTTCTCGCTGCTCCACAGCACGACGGCCAGCAGGACGATCGTCCCCACGACTATCAGATACCAGCCGGCGTTGTTAGCGCCGGCGGCGGGCCTGCGCTGCTGGGTGGGGTGGTCAGGCGGCGATTTGCGGGGGCGTTTTCTCTTCGGTTCCATGCGCGGCGTTCCCGAGGCGAAGGATTCCTTCCATCATACCCTCACGGGGAGATCTTAGGAAAAGATATGCCCCAGTAGAGTGGCATATGATGGTTGGCGTTGGACTACCCTGACGGGCGCCGTGCGAGACCATGCCGACCATGCTGCGCATAGTGCCCGACGGTGCCCGGTCGGCCACCCAGAGGGTACCCGGCGTGGTTTGCGGGCTCTCCACGCCGTTGGCTGCTCAGGGCGTGTCACCCGGCGCGATGTACCACTCTCCGGCGGCAAGCCGAGCGGCCGTTCACGCCCCTTGATTCGCCCCGGGAGTGACCTGGTCGAGGTTGGACTTCGCGTCGAAGGCCACCCGGCCCGTGATCCACGCCAGCCCCGCCAGCGTGATGCCCTGGAAGACGGGGTTGGTCCAGATGTCCTCGCGGTGGCCCAGCGACGTGTAGAAGACGCGGCCCTGACCGTGCCTGCGGGCCCAAGTGGCTGGGAAAGGCGGCCGCTGGTAGTGGGGCCCCTTCATCGCCGGCTTCTCGGGAACCGGGGCCACGGCCAAGTCTCCCGGCGGAGTGCCGAAAAAGGCCCCTTTGACCCCCTTCGTCTCCTGTACCAAGATCACGTGCAGGTCCTTGGCGAATTTCCGCTGCGCGTACCATTCTTCCATGAGCGTGATGCAGCGCTGGTGGCCCAGCTCCGCAATGCCGGGGAACTGGGAAGCGATCCGCAGGGTCGCCTCTTGCTGGGCGTCGTGTGCCACGAACTCGGCCCCGACCATCGCCAGGAACGGGTCCAGCGTGGTCCCCGCTCCGGTCGAGCGGAACGAGTCGGTGCAGGCGTGCAGTCCCAAGAAGCCTTTGCCGGCGGCCACGGCGTCCAGCAGCCGCTGCTTGCCCGCGACCGTCATCGGCGTGCCGTTGCCCTTGGCGGAGATCAAGTCGCCGCTGGTGTAGAAGGCGAAGGCGTCGTAGGCATCGAGGCTGCCGTCGAAGAGCCGTCCGTCCTGGCTGCACTCGACCTGGTAGCCGGCCTTCTTGCCCATTTCGGTCAGTACCTTCTCGGAGAAGGCCAACTGCCCATCCTGGCGGTGGACCACCGAGTGCTCGAAGCCCGCGCTGCGGGTGAAGTACAGGATTCGCTTGGGTTTCGGTTCCGCGGCCAGCAGCGCGTGCAGCGGCAGGGCCGAGAGTCCCAGGGCGGTGGACGCGAGTTTCAGCATGTCACGGCGTTTCACGGGAGCCTCCGGGGGAAGGGGTTTTGGATTTGAGATTTTGGATTTTGGATCCGAGATTGAAATCGACCGTGGCATTACGCTTGCGGCTTCGCACGATGTTCTTGTTGCTCAGAACTCCAGGCGGAGCCCGGCCAAGCGGCACTCGGTCTCGGCCATCAGCGCGTCTTCGGCGGCCTCGTCGGGGGCCTCGTAAGTGACCGACAGCCGGAGGTAGGCCCCGGCGTCGTCCCAGGGGACCGTCGAGATGGACAGCTCGGCGATGAGGTACTGCGCGGCGGCTTCGGCCGTGTCGAAGCCCGGCCCGCCGGCCACCCGCTTCGGGCTGGGCGTGTAGAGGAAATACGTGCCGCCGGGGGCCCGGCAGTCGAAGCCCGAGCGGCGGAGCACGGTCACCAGCTTCTCCAGCCGCCGCTGGTACTTGCGGCGGGTCTGGCGGGGGATTTCCGGATCGTCCAGGGCCGCGGCCGCCGCCTTCTGGATGGCGATGAACGGCCCCGAGTCGCAGTTGTCCTTCACGTCGGCCAGGGCGCGGACGATCCGCTCGTGCCCGCAGACCCAACCCATCCGCCAGCCGATCATGTTCCAGCCCTTCGAGAGCGAATGCACCTCGACGCCCACGTCGCGTCCGCCGGGCACCTGAAGGAAGCTCAGCGGCGGCTCGTGGTAGGTGAGCATCAGGTGGGCCGCATCCTGCACGACCACGATCCGCTCGCGCCGGGCGAACTCGATCACGCGGGCGTAGAACTCCCGCGTCGCGACGCGCCCCGTCGGGCTGTTGGGGTAGTTCAGCACCAGGAGCTTCGCCCGGCGGCGAATCTCCGCGGGAACAGCCTCCAGGTCGGGCAAGAAGCCGTGCTCGGCGCGAAGCGGCAGCGGATAGACCTGACCGCCGTAGTATTTCGTGTGCGTCCCGGCCACCGGGTAGCCCGGCACGGTCATCAACGTCACGTCGCCCGGGTTGATGAAGGCCGCCGGCAGCATGGCCAACGCGGTCTTCGTGCCGATGCAGTGGTTGATCTCGCGGGCCGGGTCGAGCTCGACCTTGAATTCCCGCTGCATGAATCGCGCCGCGGCCTCCTTGAACTCCGCGATGCCGTTGTCGGCGTAGCCGCGGTTCTCGGGGCGCTCGATCTCCTCGGCCATGACCCGGCGGACCGACGGGGCGGCCATCTCGTCGTTCTCGCCGATGCCGAAGTCGATGAGCTTCCGCTCCGGGTGCTCGGCCAGGGCGCGGCGCTTGGCCCGCTTGATCTTCTCGAACTTGTAGATCTCGCTGCCTTTGCCGTAGCTCGGGCCGCCGATGCGGTCGGCAAACAATTCCTGAAAGTAGGGGTCGGACATGCGTGGAATTCGTGATTGTAGAAAGCCCCCCGACTGTGTCGGCGGGGTCGCGTGCAAGCAGGCGCCACGTTGGGGCACTTACGCAGTATACGCCTCAATTCCATGATTCTAGTTGGGCGGACCGCGGTCCGCAACCAGGCCGCAGCCGGGGGGTATTGCCCGGCCCCCAGGGAAACGGTCAAATGTACGCAGTCGCCACGAGAAAACGCTTCCACGGTGAGGCCGTGAGGGTGACGGTTGAAATCCCGGATGCCGTCCACCGGTAAGTCAAGGCCCGCGCCGCCCTGGAGGGCCGGACGCTCAAGGCGTTCCTCCTGGAGGCGATCCGCGAGAAACTGGCCACGCAACGCCGTGGAAGACCGGCCGGTTGGCGAGCCGTGTTCGGCAAGGGCGACAAGAAAGCGGTTGAGGAAGTTCAGCGGATCATAGACGAGGAGTTCTCCAAAGTCGATCCGCGAGACTGGCAGTGATTCTCGACACGAACGCCGTTTCCGCGATTATCCTTGGCGAACCCGGCGCGGAGGCCGTGGCTGCCGGCGCCGAACGGCATCACTTGCCGACGATCGTGCCGGGCCTAAAGAGGCTGTCCTGGTAGCGCCGGCACGCTGGCGTCACGCCCCCGGAAACGCGGCCACCGTCAGGCCGGTCCGCCGGCGGACCAACTCGGCCACCGCCTCGATCTCGTCCTTGCCCAACGGGATGGCAAAGCTCTCAGCCGGCGGCCGGGCAATGGTGTGCGTCTGCACCAGCTTGATCCTCCCGCCCGCGGCAACGATCTCCAACAGCCGCCGGCAATACTGCTCGAGCTCCTCGGCCGGCGGCGGCTGCTCGCCCAGCCGCATCCACAGCGACTGGATGACGATCGGCCGCCCGCAGGCCGTCTCGCACAGGTTCTCCAGGATCCGCGGGAAGCCCACGCGGCTCCGCGCCACCTTGCGGTAGTAGCCCTCGGTGCCGGCGTCCAGCTTCGCCCAGATCTCACCGTTGTTGGCGTCGAGGACCTCCAAAGCGCGGCGGACCGGCTCGCGCTCCAGGAGGCTGGCGTTGGTTATGAGAACGATCTTCAGGTCTTGCAGGCCGCGGGCCTGCCGGGCCTCGGCCGCCACGCTCACCACCTCGCCCAACAGCGGCGAGGCGGTCGGCTCGCCGTCGCCGCTCAGCGCGATGTCATTGAGCCGCCGCAGCGGCTCGGGCGTATCGCGGAAGGGCGGGCCCTCGAAGATCCGCCCGGACACCACCAGCCCGAGCATCTCGTCCAGCTCTGCGGCCAAGCTTGGCAAGTCAGCCGGCCGCAGTGCGGCGGGGCTCGGCAGCCCGCGGTCCACCTGGCAGTACACGCAGTCGAAGTTGCACGACTTCTCGGGGTTGAGATTGATCCCCAGGGAGATCCCGCCCGCGCGGCGGCTCAGCACCGGATACACGAACCGGTTCGCCGCGTAGCGTCGGGGATGGGACTGGAACGCGTCCACGGCTGGAAGCGGCTTCACGGGACTCTCCGCAGCGTCGTGTACTCGTCCAGCGTCACGGCGGAAAGCGCCCCGTCGGGCTGCTCCAGGAGGATCACGTCGCTGCGGACCTTGTCGTCGAAGTTCCGTATGAAGTGCAGCCCGTGGCGGAGGCGCTCGGTGCGGACCACGGTGCCGGCAGCCGTCGTGGTCCAGTCTTGCGGGCCGATCTTCACGAGGTGCTCGACTTCGACCCGGTCTCCCGGCCGCAGCTCGCGGAACAGGGCTTGATTTGTCGTTGCTTCCATCTGCCATCCTCCGGCATACCCGTGGCTGCCACTCGGCCTTAGGTCTTAGTCCAAGACCCAAGTCCCAAGACCTAAGACCCAAGTCCCAAGACCAAAACCCCTCCGCGTTCCGCCTTCCCTCACACTTCCTTGGCGTTGATCCACGACATGAGCCGTCGCAGGCCGCGGCCGACCTGCTCGACCAGGTGGTTCCGCTCGCGGCGGCGGAGCGCCTGGAACGAGGGCGCCCCCGCCTTGTTTTCGAGGATCCACTCGCGGGCGAACCGCCCGTCCTGGATCTCGGCCAGGATCCGCTTCATCTCCGCCTTGGTCTCGTCGGTGATGATTCGCCCACCGCGGGTGTAGTCGCCGTACTCGGCCGTGTTCGAGACGCTGTAGCGCATGTAGTTCAGGCCGCCCTGGTACACCAGGTCGACGATCAGCTTCAGCTCGTGGACGCACTCGAAGTACGCCATTTCGGGCTGGTAGCCGGCCTCGACGAGCGTCTCGAAGCCGGCCTTCATCAAGGCGCTCACGCCGCCGCAGAGCACGCACTGCTCGCCGAACAGGTCGGTCTCGGTCTCCTCGGCGAAGGTGGTCTCGATCACCCCGGCGCGAGTGCCGCCGATGCCCTTGGCGTAGGCCAGACCGACGGCCAAAGCGTCCTTGGCGGCGCCTTCCCCCAGGCCGATGAGGCAGGGCACCCCCGCGCCGCGGACGAACTCGCTGCGGAGCAGGTGGCCGGGCCCCTTGGGGGCCACCAGGATCACGGACACGCCCCGCGGCACCTCGAACTGCCCGTAGTGTACGTTGAACCCGTGCGAGCAGACCACCACGCTGCCCGGCTTGAGGTTGTCGCGAATCTGGCTGCGGAAGACGTCGGCCTGCAGCTCATCCGGCAGGAGGATGGTGATGATGGCCGCCTTCTTGACCGCTTCGGCGACGCCAATGGGCGTGAAGCCGTCCTTCACGGCCAGCTCGTAGTTGGGCGTGCCCGGCAGCTCGGCCACGATCACGCTCACGCCGCTGTCGCGGAGGTTCTGGGCGTGGGCGTGGCCTTGCGAGCCGTAACCCAAGATGGCGACCGTCTTGTTCTTCAAGAGCGAAAGGTCCGCGTCCTTGTCGTAGTGGATTTTCACGGGCATGATGATCTTCCTCGGGTGGGAGGGACAAATGTCAGTTGTCAGTAGTTAGTAGTTAGTTGCCGCGCGACAACTGACAACGGACAACTGGCAACGGACAACTGACAATGGACTCTACTCCGCCGGCGAGCCCTGCCGGCTGCGGATCAAGGCGATCCGCCCGGTCCGCGCCAGCTCGATGATCCCCAGCGGCCGCATCATTTCGATAAACGCCTCGATCTTGCTCTCCTGGCCGGACATCTCGACGATCATCGCTTCCGGGGCCACGTCCACGATCCGCCCGCGGAAGATGGTGGTCAACTGGGCGATCTCGCCGCGGCGGCCCGCGGGGGCCGAGACCTTGATGAGCATCATGTCCCGCTCGACGTACTCCTGCGCGCTGACGTCGTCCACGCGGACGACGGTCACGAT
>Ga0187848_10001718_pt1 | contig 18251 bp, 14 predicted proteins | sample June2016WEW_4_40_FD_132424 | JGI IMG/M metagenome (GOLD analysis project Ga0187848, IMG submission 132424) | Peatland microbial communities from SPRUCE experiment site at the Marcell Experimental Forest, Minnesota, USA - June2016WEW_4_40 | ecosystem: Environmental > Terrestrial > Soil >... | reverse complement strand
TCCGGCGTGGGGCCCACTGTTTGCGCCCACGGACTGCCTTGGCGCACAGTGGCGATTTCCGCCTCGGACCAGTTTTCGGGAGGCCTGGTCTCCCAGAATGACTGCCCCAGAAAAAAGAGCAGCGTCGCCAACCCACGCATCATACATTTAATGTAATATGCTGGGCATCCGGTTCGGTCGTACTGGGGATCTACCGCGGGTACTAGAAATTCAGGGGCAAAGCCCAGAAGCGGCTCAGTGGGACCCCTCCCAGTACCTCGGCCACTACTTCCGCGTAGCCGAGGCAGAAGGTCAGGTGGTCGCTTTCCTCGTGGCGCGGTCCGTTTACCCCGGCGAATGGGAGATTCTGAATCTCGCGACCGACCCCCCGCACCGCCGAAAAGGCTACGCCAAGCGCCTCATTATAGACCTTCTGACGAGCGGCGCCGAAGCTGTTTTCCTAGAAGTCCGGGAGTCCAATCGGGCTGCCCAAAAACTCTATAAATCCTTGGAATTTATAGAAGTTAGTATCCGTAAACACTACTACCGCGATCCCCCCGAATCTGCTATTGTTCTTAAGTTTCATTCATGTTAAGTTGGCCGTAGACGGTCATGCCGTCCTTTGATTCTAGATCGGAGATTACCCACCGGGCCTCGTTTAGCGGACCGGGCTCGGCGCGGCAACCTCAACTGGGAGGAATTGCCCAAATATGGAACGGACTGCACAACAGGAAGACTTGAAAGCGCACCTGATGGCGACCAGTGAACAGTTTAGCCGCCTGGCTGCTCAGCATTTGGAGTATGCCCATAGGCTGGATGAACTCGAAACGCATCCCCATCTGACCTATGAGGAAGAGTTGGAGGAGACGCGTTTAAAAAAGATGAAACTTCGTGTCAAGGATCAAATGGAAGCAATCATGGTGGAGTACAAGACCCAGCACGCTTGACGATTCGGGTGCGCAGGTTCGCAAGGTTTCAAAACGCCCGGTTGGCCCTCGGCCCGCCGGGCGTTTTGCGTTTTACCGGCGCCCGGCTGACCGCTGTCACTCAACTTATGCCCGACGACCCCGAATTGCCCATCCGCATTCCCATTACGGACGTCTTCGATCTGCACAGTGTACCCTCCCGCGATTTGAAGCCCATCGTCGAAGAATATCTCCTCGAAGCGAACCGGCTGGGATTCAAGGCCCTGCGAATCATTCACGGCAGGGGAATCGGAACCCGCCGCGAGATCGTGCATGCCATCCTGGCGAAGACTCCTTTCGTAACCGACTTCCGCGACGCTCCCCCGGAAGCCGGCGGTTGGGGAGCCACGCTGGTTACTTTGCGCTAGACTCAGGGCGGCGTCCAAGCCTAGCTGGACAGCAGAACTTCTGGGCCACGGATGGACACGGTGCACACGGATCAGAAGCGGAACGCCCGGCGCACGGGGTGCGCGATGCTGACTCGTGGCGAGCGCCTTCCGGCTCCCGGCTTCCTCGGCTTCTGAGTTCTGTTGGCCCCGTCAGAGACCAACTCGTTCGGCGAAGTCCCCGATCGAGCTTAGAACCGTTCTCCCATAAGAATCTTTGCTTTTTGCGGCAACTCGATGAATAATATGTCCTGCACCGGGATACGTTGGCCTTCGGAGGAATGTGAGAAACCGCACGCATTGGGTTCTGTTCGTAGGGCTTTTGTGCGCCGCGACTTCAGCCCACGCACAGGGTCCGACCATCACCATTAGCTCTTTGCAGGCCGCGCCGCTGACCGCACAGAGGGGCGGGGTATTTAGACCCTCCCCATCCGCGCCGCCACAGCCCGACCAGCTTGCCGGGACGCCCGTGGCAACCGCCGCGATCACCACGGGCACGCCGGCCGTCCCCAGCAACGGCTTTGTCCTACTCATCAACGGCACAAACCTACTCAATGGCTCCGACACATTCGACTACGTCCAATGGACGGACCCGGCCGGCGGTTCCTACCAGATTGGCTTGTCCCCCGATAGCGTCGGCGCTTACGTGTACAGCGTCGCGGCTGCCCAGATTCAGGTGTATATTCCGCCTGCTCTCTACAGCACCGCGGTCACTTCGCCGGATTCGGTGACAATCCAGGTGTTCGAATTCCCGCCGCCAAGCAGCTTCAACCTGCCCCTCCAAACCTCGAACATCGCCACGTTCACTTTGAACCCTCCTTTGGGCCTGACCTTGTCTGGAGCGGCCTTACCGCCCGGCGTTGCCGGCAACGCCTATTCCCAGCCATTCTTTTATGGAGGAACTCCCCCGTACGGGCCCAACAGCCTGGTCTCCGGAGCCTTGCCACCTGGCTTGCCCGTACCCACCAGCGGCCAGCTTCTGGCGGGAACGCCGACAACGCCTGGAACCTATTCCTTCACTCTGTCGGTGGCGGATGAATGGGGCAACACAAAAAACCTGACCGAAAGTCTGTTGATTGTCGCACGCCTGCAGATCGTCACCACCGGGCTGCCACCCGTTCAGACCGGGTCCGGCTATAGCGTCACGCTCGGAGCGCTGGGCGGCTTTCCCCCTTATACTTGGTCGGCAACCGGACTGCCGGCTTCCCTTACCCTCAACAGCCTAACCGGCGCTCTGACCGGAATTGCCCCGGCGCCAGGCGGCTACATATTTAGCTTCACCGTGGTGGATTCGACCGGCGCGACGGCTTCGGCAACCCTCCCGGAGACCTTTACTCCACCGCCGTTACTCTTCTTGACCACCTCGCCGCTGCCCGGCGCCGTCGTGGGTACGCCGTATTCCATGGCGTTTCAGGTGACCGGCGGAGTTCCCGGATACCGGTTCTCGCTCGTTGGCGGTTCCCTGCCCGGGGGCCTGACCCTCAGTTCGAACGGCGTTCTCGCCGGCATACCTACCGCTTATGGGCAGTTCAGTTTCTCGGTTCAAGTCAGCGACTCCGCCGGCAACACGAACAGCCTGGGATTCATCCTGAACATTCGTCCCGCGCCCCTGGCGATCACCACCGGAGCTTTACCGCCAGCGACGGTCGGTACACCCATTAGCATCACGTTTGCAGCCTCCGGCGGTGCGCCGCCCTATTCCTTCAGCGGCACTGGCTCCTTCCCCCCTGGCGCGCAGCTAAGCGGCGCGGGCGTTCTTACGGCGCCCGCCCAAACCGCGGCCGGCTCCTACACCTTCCTGATCTCCGTGGCCGACACGCAGGGAAACAATACCAGCAAGTCGTTCACCCTGACAGTCTCCGTGGCTGCGCTGGTCATCACCACCACCTCGCCGCTTGCCAACGCCACTGTCGGAACGGCTTATTCCGCCGGTTTCGCCGCCTCCGGCGGCATTGCGCCCTACACCTGGACCGCTATAGGCGTTCCTGCGGGTCTCAGCTTCTCGTCGACAGGAGCCCTCAGCGGGACGCCGACGGCTGCCGGTTCCTACACCCTCTCCGTGACTGTCACCGATTCGAGCCAGGCTTCGCCCCTGGCCGGACCCCTTACCGCTACCGGCAGCTTTGCGCTCACGGTTTCTCCCGCTAAGCTCACCATCACCACCACCAGCCTCGCCAACGGCACGGTCGGGGTGGCCTACTCGGCCGGATTTAGCGCAACCGGGGGCGTGACGCCGTACAGTTGGTCGCTGAGCGGTCTACCAGCCGGCTTGGCGGGCAATTCCTCGGGCGCCATTTCCGGCACACCGACGGCCATTGCCACGGCGACCGTAACCGCGACCGTCACCGATTCGACCGGTACCAAGGCCACCACGTCTCTGCCACTCACCGTCACCGCGCCTCCGCTGGCGATTACCACCTCCAGCTTGCCGAACGGCGTGGTGGGGACGCCCTATTCGGCCGGTGTTGGCGCCAGCGGCGGCATTCCGCCGTATACCTGGACTGTCGGGGGACTTCCTTCCGGCATCAGTCTCAGCGGGTCCAGCTTATCCGGCAGCCCCACCGCCGCCGGATCCTTCCAGGTGTCGGTTGCGGTGAAAGACAGTATCGGCGCCACCGCCAGCGCGTCGTTTCCCGTCACCATCGCGCTGCCGGCTTTGCCGCCAGTCACGGTTACCGGAGTTTCCAGCGCCGGACCAGCCTCCCAGCCGCCTATCCAGACCGGCATCTCTTCCCCGTTTCCGGTCCCCATTACCGTCAATCTGACGCTGACCTTTGCCCCGATTTCGGGCGCTGACGACCCCAGTATCCAGTTCTCCACCGGAGGCCGCACCGGCCAAGAGACGATTGCCGCCGGATCGACCCTCGCGTTGCCCGCGCTGGCCATTCAAACCGGCACCGTAGCCGGGACCATCACCATCACCGCCCAGCTCCTGGCGGGGACCCAAGACATCACTCTAAACCCCGCCCCATCGACCACCATCGTCATCCCTTCCATGGCGCCCGTCATCACCAAGGTGAGCGCCTCCACCTCCGCCGGCGGTTTCACCATCAGCGTAGTGGGCTATGCCACTTCCCGCCAGGTGACGCAGGCCGTGCTTCAGTTCACGCCGGCGGCCGGAACGACGCTTTCGTCCACCACCTTCACCATTCCAACAACATCTTTGTTTACAACGTGGTACGGAAGCACCGCAGCCGCGCCATACGGAAGCCAGTTCACCCTGACCCAACCCTTCACCGTCTCCGGCAGCACGTCGGCGGTCGCTTCCGTTTCCGTAACTCTGTCCAACAGCCAGGGGAATTCGAATACCGTGACCGCGCCAGTGCCGTAGGCGGACTGATTTGAGCCACCGATGGGAATCTGCACGAGAAATCCGGTGGGACAGACGATCGTTTTCTGTCGTCTGTCGGGCAGTTGGCTCGGCGAGGGCTTGACAGACCACAAGAAACGATGGTCTGTCCCACCTCGGACCGCTCGGCCCCCCCGCGCGGTAAAATACACCCAGACGGCGAGTGGCCCGCTTTTCCCTTCCACGTTTTGAGAAGGTTAGCGTCAACCTTAGTAGACACACGTGGACACCGCGGTTCGAGACCAGATGAGCGAAGTTGTCGATCCTGTGGCAGAGCTGGAGGAGCGGCGCAACCGCTTTGCTTCCGAACACCTGCGACGTATTTTCGGGCAGATTTACCGCATTGTGGGCAACGTGGCGGATGCCCAGGATCTTACCCAGGAGGCGTTCATCAAGGCTCTGCAGCGGCACGATCAACTGAAGGACGAACAGAAGGCGGCTCACTGGCTGTCGAGAATTGCAACAAATACGGCAATCGATTTCTTGCGCCGGAGCGGGCGCGTGACTCTTTGCGAAATCGAGGAGGGCCGGGAAAGCCACGACGAAACTCCCGAGCGAGTTTTGCTGCGGAGTGAGTACCGGTCCTATTTGGAAGACGGTCTGCGGCTGCTCACACCTCGAGAGCGTGCGGCCCTGGTGTTGCGGGACGTGGAAGGATTACCAGCGGAAGAAGTGGCCAGGCAACTGGCGTGTTCGCAGGCGACCGTGCGGTCTCATATCGCCAATGCGCGCACCAAACTTCGCCGCTACCTGGAAAAGAGAAAGCGGTAGCATATGAAACACCCCGATCAGGCAACTCTGGCATTGCACGCGGGCGGGGACCTGGGCGCAATCGCCCGATGGCGCACCGAGCGTCACCTGGCGCACTGCGGCTTGTGCCGGCGCGAACTGGCGGCTTACCGAAGCGACCGCGAAGGCCTGGCCGAATTGCATTCGTTTCCCAACGTGGCGTGGGGGCGGCTGGCCTCGGAAATGCGCGCCAATATTCGCTTGGGACTGATCGCCGGAGAGTGCGTTGCCCCACCGCCGCGCCGTTCGCCTCTGGCATGGAGTCCGGCGCGTCTGGCGGCTTTTGCCGCTGGACTGGCGCTGGCGGCGGCGACCGTATGGATGGAATGGTCCGGACCGGGTTTCGTGCCGGCGTCCGGAGCAGTCGTGGAAACCACCGCGGGCGGCGTCCGCCTCACGCGGGGCAGCCAGGCGATGGGCCTGCTGAATCGCGCTGGAGAGAAGGTGACCTACACCGCCGGCGCGCAGGGCTCCGTGGAGGCCCGCTACGTGGATACCAACTGCGTGACGGTGAATCAAGTCGATGTCGATTAATATCTGGAGGAAGCTCGCGGCCAAAACCGCGTTCTCGGTCGTGTTCGGGTTCGCCGGCGCGATTTTATTGTGTGCCCAGGACGGGCCGCTGCCGGCCGGTTCGATCAATGTCAACTTTCCCGACGATGCTCCGGTGGCGCTGATGAAGTCGGCCGACCAGTCTCACGCCAGCGCGCGCGGCGCGGCCCTGGCCATCGACCTGCACCTCGCGCTCACCTTGCGCAACATCGGCTCCGCCTCGATTCGCGGCCTGGCATTGCGGGTAGTTTCGCAGGAAGCGGCGCTGGGCGGCAAAGGCTCGGTCACTCTGACCAGCCTGAATATTGCCGCCGGCGACGCCTTCCCGGTGCGCATCGACATGCAGTTGATGAGGCCTTCGCAAGCGGCCGCCGGTCCGCTGGTGGAAGTCGCTCTGGATGGCGTGTTGTTTCAGAACCTGGCTTTTTACGGGCCCAATCGCCTGGGTTCGGAGCGCACCCTGACCGCGGCGGAAATGGAAGCCGGGCGCGACCGCCAGTATTTCAAAAGCGTGCTGGCGCGCGGCGGCCCGGAAGCGTTGCGGCGGGAAGTTCTGAACAGCCTGGCCCGCCAGGCGGCTCGTCCGCAACTGGACGTGCGCGTCTCGCGCGGCCATGCGGTCACCTCCGCCGCACTGGGCCCCGAGCGCACCGAAAACTTTGCCTTCTTGCGGTTCCCCGATTCCCCCGTCGAGGCCGTGGCGGGCCGCGCGCAAGTGGCATTCAACGAAGCTCGCGAGCCCCGCATTCAGGTGCGCAACCTCTCCAAAGAGCCGGTTCGCTACGTGGAGGTCCGCTGGCTGGTGCGAGACTCGAATGGGCAAGAGTATATGGCTGCCAAGTTGCCGGTGTCGGCGCCGGAAGGTATCGCCCCCGGCCAGACGGCTGGCGGCACGGAAGAGACTGCGCTTCAATTCCGCCGCAACAATCAGCCGGTCGCGATCGGCGGCGCGGTGGGCTTCGTCAGTCAGGTGGAATTCTCGAACGGCAAAGTTTGGGTTCCGGCGCGCGTGGATTTAGACCGGGACACGTTGCGCGACGTATTGCCTCCGTCCGCCGAAGAAGAGCGCCTCACCAATCTGTACCGCCGCAACGGCCTCGACGCTTTGCTCCTCGAACTCAAAAAATACTGACGGCTCTTTCACCCGTTCCGCAGCGAAAAGGCCGACCGGGGGGCCGGCCGCGGACCAGGGGGTCCGCCCTACTGCCAGTCGCGCCTGGCGCCGATGTGTGAGAGACCACAGTCTCCTTGAAACCCGAGCCCCTGTTTCTGCGTCGCATGATGTTGTAGATGCACGATTTCGCTGCGTCTCGAAACGCTGTTGTACGCGATAATAGAGTCGTGCGCGCATCTCGCAAGATCTAGAGGAGAATCCGAACGTGAGACAAATTTGCCGTTACCTTCCACTATCCCTGCTGCTTTCCCTTTTTCCAGTTGCCAACGCGCAAAGCCAGTTCGACATCAACCTGGGCTTCGGCGCCGCCCAAGCCAAAGCTGCCTCGACCGGCCTCGATTCCTACTATCTCACCAACTGCGCCATTGGCAGCGCTCCAAGCTGCGTCTCAACCAGCAGCCTGAACAGCTTCATGCTGGGCTTCGGCGGCACCGTGCTGATCAAGCATAATGTCGGCGCCATGATCGACTTCACCACGCAGCCGGCGCAACAGACTTACGCCACTTTGCCCGCTGCCTACAACGGTACCGGCTATCCGGAGACGATCAACTCGCGTTCCACTTTCGGCGATTTTGACGTGGTGGCTCAGCCGGTCAGCGGCAAGCGCGCGGCGCTGCGTGTCTTCGGCGGCATTGGTATAGACAATCTGAAATTCTACGAGAACACCAGTTCCACTACCGCGCTCACCGGCACCCAGAACTACTCCCAATACGCCGGCAGCTCGAATCACTTCGCGGCCAATTTCGGCGCCGGCGTGATGATCTACGTCACCGATCATATGTTCATCGAACCCCAGTTCAAGGCGCACTGGGTGAATAATCTGACGCAGTTCGGCACCTCGTTCGTAACGGAAGAAACTGTCTGGATCGGGTATAGCTGGGGAAATAAGTAGCGCGCGCGGCCTGCCGATCTTGAGAGGCGGCAAATCAATGTGGGGCAGACCATCGTTCTTCGTGGTCTGCCATACATGCGGCAGCCGAGAGCCCGCCCGTCTCAGTCAATCCAGAGCCAGGCTGGCAGACCACGGAAAACGATGGTCTGCCCAGGTCTGCCCCACACTTCTATTGCTGGGTGGCTTGTGCCGCGGCGTCGGCCAAGTCGTCCACCTGCACCGGCGGGTTGTAGTAGAGGATTCTCTGGCAGCTTTCGCATACCATGATCTGGTCACCCTTGTGCAGATCCTGTAGAAACTGCGGCCGCATCGACATCTGGCAGGCGGAGCATCGTCCGTCGATGGCCTCCGCCACACCCACGCCACGGCGCGACTTGCGCGTTTTTTCGTAGCGCTGATAGGTGGCCTTGCCCACTTCCGCAGTGATCGAGCCGCGCTCTTTCCCCAGTTCCTCCAGCGCTCGCCGATCCTTCTCGGTGCGTTCCCTGGCCTCCCGGCTCTCGCCCTCGACCTCCACTTTTTCCGCCTGCAAGGAAGCGTCGGCCGCCTTCACCGCCTTTTCCAGCGGTTCGGATTCGCTCATCAATTCCAGGATGCGGTCTTCGAATTTGCGGATTTCCTGCTGGCAGAATTCGATCTCGTTCTGAAAGGCGCGATATTGATCGTTGGTCTTCGCCTCAATCATCTGATCTTTCAGCTTCGAAATCTTTTGCTCCTGAATCTGGATGTCGCTTTCGCGCTGCTTGCGCTCCTTCTGATTGGCGGCGAGCGCGGCCCGGTCGACTTCCAGCTTCCGCTCGTGCGAGATCAATCTCTTTTGGATTTCCGCGATGTGCTTGGGCAACGCGGCCACCTCGCGCTCCAGCTCGCCCAGACGTTTGTCCAATTCCTGGAGGCGGATCACCAACTTCAGGTCGGGAAGCATCTCTATGTCCGCAGTGTAGCATGCGGTGCTCCGCGATTCTTCACCACCGCCGCAGGGCGATGGTCAGCAGCACGCAGATCAGAATCAGGAAAGCCAGTGCCCCACCTACCCATTTCAGGCGGCGCTTCCGGCGCGGCGATTCCAGGCGGATGCCGATCGCCGGGGCCGGGCGCGGGCGCTTGCGATCCGCCGGCGGCGCCGGAACCGGCCCGCGGTTTCCGCCCACCGCCGCGGGCATTTCAATCACGCGGCGCTCCACCGGCGTCACCATGCCATCGCGATATTCCAGCTCGCGCGTCAGACCCAGAATCACCACCGGGTCGTTTACCGCGGACACTTCGCCCACAAACTGGCGCGGCACCCAGAGTTCCTCGGCGCTGCGGCTGTTCACGACTAGAATCTCCGACCACGTCGCGCGCCGGTACACCCACTGGTTGTGCCGGATATTGCCGATCGCCGGATAAAACGAAAACGGGCGCGAGCCCAGCCGGCTGAGCGACGGTGGGATGGGAGGGGAGATCATCGCGGCGCCTACTTCCTGCCCGTCATTTCCTTCCCAGCAGGCGCAAACGCACAGCCAAGGCTCTTGCCTGGCCGCGTTGGTAACTTAGAAACTCGGGAGTTCCGATCACGTTGTTGACCGCGTTGGCGTTCAAGTGGTTGGTGAGGTTGTCCATGCCTATGCGCCAGGCCCACAAATAATGCATCGCATGGAACTTGCGTTCGAAATGGAGGTTGACGTTGACGTAACCGGGCAGGCGCAGCGAGTCCACCGGCCCCTGGACGAAGCCTTCCTGAGTTACCGCGCTGAACGGCAGCCCGGTGCGGTACTCCACCAGGTAAGCGGCCGCCGTATCGCCGATCAGAAACTGAAGGCGCCGCGGCAGCCAATTCTTGGGCACCGGCGCCCATCCCCACCCGTGGATCCGGTTCGGCGCTTCCCATGGCAGCGGTCCCGGCATCTGCGGCGCGAAGATGGGGTTGGCCAGGTTGTAGATCACGGCTTCGTTGGTCCGGGCCGACGACCGCGTATATCCCGCCGACCATTCGAACTTGCCGGAGAAAGAATGCTTCACGCTCAACGTGACCGCGCGATAGAGGTCTTGCCGCGAATTGCCCAAGTAGAACGTGGCGCCGTTCAGAAACAGCTCGTTCGCCGCCGGCGTGGCCGGCACGAACGAAAATCCATGATCGCCGGTCCGGTTCATCAGCTCAATGCGGCCGGTAAAGCTGGTCGAAAGTTTTCTCTCCGCGGCCATGCTCGCTACCCGGAAATAAGGCGTCTTGAGGGCATCCCGGTTCACCGTAAACTGGGTCTCCACCGGTCCCGTTACGCTTCCGTTCTCGGCATAAAAGGTAGCCAGACTGGCCTGTCCGGGCGGTGTCGTGATGGCGCCCAGATAAATCGGGTCGTAATAAAGACCCCAGCCCGCCGATAGCTTGGTCCCGCCCAACCCTGGCGGGGCCCAGGATGCCGCCAGGCGCGGCGCCACCTCGAGTTCGCGCACAATCTCGTTCCATTCGGCCCGCACACCGGCCTCGATGGTCAGGTCCTCGCGCGGGCTCCAGTGATCTTCCAGGTACTCGCCGCCTTCGAAATTCTTGCCCGCCTGAAAAGGCTCGCCGACAAAAGTGACGTAACGCGCCACCGTCTGGTCGGCGTTCAGCACTTCGTAAGGGTTGAACACCGTCCACTGGTGGAACGCCTCGCGTTCGAAATCGCTCCCGGCCTTCACCAGGTGCGTTCCGTGCCAATGGTGCACCGGCAGAAACAGAGTGCCGAGCGCCTGCTGCCGGTAGAAATGCTGATCGGTGGAAATGTAATAATTGCCGGCCGCGCCGAACGGGGTCAGTTGGTAGAGCTGGTTGCCCTGGGGAAGATCCCGGTTCCATCCGCGCGTATCCGCGAATCCAAATTCCACCAGCGTCCCTCCCCCGAAATACTGCTGATCGCGGATGCTGGTGACAAATAGCGCCTGCCTCAGGTTGGTGGTGGTCTCGGCCGGGTTCACGAAGCTCAAGCCCAGGCGTGAGGTCGAGCCTAGATCGGCCAGCAAGCCGGCGGTCAGAATATTGCCGCGGGTGAGGTCGATCCGTACGCGGCTCAAGTCGGTTACCGTCAGACCATGGGTGCGGTTCTGGTTGGGTGGCAGGCCATGCACGACATCCACGTTGTAGAACGCGTCCATGCCGTTGTGAAACCACGCGCGGCCCTTTTTGATGGGGCCCGAAACTTCCACCCGCGGGGTCCACTTATTGATGTGGAGGCCGAGCTCGGTGGAAACACCCGGAAAGAAATTCGTGACCGCAAAACGCCAGTGGTCGTCGCCCATGCGGCTGGTCAGCTTGAGCGTTCCCGCCGAACCGCGTCCGCTCTCCGCGCTGAACCGGCTGCTCTCTACCGCGATCGATTCCACGCTGTCGATGTTCATGCGCGCATCCAATTGGCCGGTCACCGGATTGGAGATGTTGAAGCCGTCCAGGGTGTAGTTCACCTGGTTCGAATCGCCGCCGTTCAAATGGTAGCGGCCGCCGTTGTCCTGGACCACGCCGTCGAACAGTTGCAGCGCGTTGCGGTAATCCTGCGGCGCCGCGTAGGGAACATTCAGCATCTCGGTATTATCCACTTCCCGGCGATCGGTGGGCTGGGCGGGATCCACCGCGGGCGGCGAAGCATTCACATCCACGCGCTCGGAAAACTCTTGCTGATGATTCAGCGTGACGGTGATGTGTTCGACGTCCGCATCGAGCACCCGCGCGGCTTCATGAAAGACGTAAAACCCCTGCCTTTCGACGCGGATTTCATATTCTCCCGCCGCCGGCAGGGTGACGCGAAAATTGCCGGCCGAATCCGTCGATGCGGTAACCGCGGCGGGCGGGCGGCGAAACTCCACAACCGCACCCGCGACCTCGGCGCCGGTTTCGTCGACAACTCGTCCGCTCAGATTCGTCTGGGCATGCAGCAACCCGCCAGACAAGAGCGACAGCCACACTACCGCTCGATCGCGCCTTCCCAACCGCACAGTGTCCTGCTTTCGCGCTTTCCTCCAGGATACACCGCGGCCGAACGTGAAAACACACGCAGAACTGCTAGAACTATAGCGGCGGTCGTGATTTTGGCTACGGATGAACACGGATGAACACGGATAAGCCCGTTGTTTTCTTATCCGTGTTCATCCGTGGCTCTCGTTCTTGGTTTGCCCCTTCTACAGCGGAGGAACACCGATCCCGGAATCCTCCAGCGCCGCTCCCACGCGGAGCAGACGGGCTTCTTGGAAAGGAGGAGCGACGATCTGCAGGCCGATGGGCAAGCCGCTCGCATCGAGACCGCAAGGAATCGACAGCGCGGGCAGGCCGAGAACGTTGAAAGGCCTCGACATGCGGGTGGCCGCGGGGCGGACGGGCTCCTCCATGCCGCCGATGGTTACCGTCGCCTGGCCGATGCGCGGAGCGGTGATGGCGGTGGCGGGCGTGATCAGGCAGTCGGCTTCGGACCAGACCTCCGCGAAGCTCCGTTCGAGGGAGCGGCGGATCCGCTGCGCCTGGATATAATCGGTGGCCGGAATCAAGCTGCCTTGATCGAGCAGCGCCAGCACGTCTTGGCCGAACAACTCGCGCCGCTGGTGGTACGGCGCCAGCACGGCCGCCGCTTCGGAAAGAAGAATGATCTGGCCAACCGCGTTGAGGGCGGCGGGGCCGGGGACGCGAACCGGCCGGATTTCCGCCTCCAGAGCTTCGGCGCGAGCCATGGCGCCGCGAACCGCGGATTCCACCTCGGGGTGGACGCGCTCGAACCAACTCTCGGCGAAACCAATGCGCAAGCCGCGGATGCCACAGCCTTCGGCGGGGACGAAATCCTCCGCCGGCCGCCGCGACGAGGCTGGGTCGCGCGCGTCGAATCCGGCGATCGCGTTCAGCATTACGGCTGCGTCCCGCACGGTGCGCGCCAGCGGACCCATATGATCGAGCGTTTGCGCCAGCGGCAGCACGCCGTAGCGGCTCACGCGGCCATAGGTCGGCTTCAACCCGACCGTGCCGCAGAACGACGCGGGGATGCGGATGGAGCCGCCGGTATCGCTGCCCATGGCGGCAAATACCAGGCCGGCCGCCACGGCGGCGCCGGAGCCGCCGCTCGATCCGCCCGGGCTGCGATCAGGATTCCAAGGGTTGCGCACCGCGCCGAAATGCGGGTTCGCGGAGGTAATGCCGTAGGCCAGCTCATGCTGGTTCAGCGTACCCAGCATGACCGAGCCGGCTTCTGTCAGGCGTTCCACGACCGCGCAATCGAAGGCCGCGATGCGATCGCGATACACCAGCGAACCGGCGGTGTTAGGCACTCCGGCGATGGCGAAGAGATCTTTTACCGCGATCGGAATGCCGTGGAGCGGCCCGCGGTCGCGGCCGGCGGCCAATTCCGCGTCGGCGCGGCGGGCATCGGCGAGAGCGCGTTCGGCGGTAATCGTGAGGAATGCGCGCAGGGATGGGTTCAGCCGTTCGATCCGAGAGAGCGCGGTGGTGGCGAGCTCGAGCGATGTCACCGAACGGGCGCGGAGGGAACGGGCAGCTTCAAGGATGGTCACGCGCCAGGTTCTCCCGTGGGGCAGACCATCGTTCTTTGTGGTCTGCCATGCACCCACTGCTCGACCAGTTCCAGTCGGCGGGGAAAAGAGCCTGGCTGGCGGGCCACGAAAGACGATGGCCTGCCCCACGGAGACTCGCTATGCGGCATCGGGCCCCTCCGGATCGAACGTGCAGGCCGGCTCCAACTCCGGCGGGAGGTTCTCCGTCAACGGCCGAAAGACCGCTTCGATGCTTTCGAGCGGTTGCGTAATCCGTTCGAGCGCCTCGCCCGGCAAACCCGCGGCTTGAGCTAGTGCTTTCCAATTCGTCACGGTTTGAATTACTCCTTCGCTAATGGGTCTACCCGGTCGCGGCGGGCCGTCCATTCGGCCCCGGCCAGCACCACCATGGCCGCTACGAAACTGCCCAGCAGAATCGTAACGGAGTATTGGAACATATGGTACTCGTTCTGGAGCTTCGAAGCGATCAGCGAGCGGGTGAGCAGGTTCACGTATTTCAACGCTTCGAGCACCAGCCCCACCCAAATTGCCACGCCAGCGACGCGGGCGGGATCGATCCTGCGATTGGGAAGCAGCCAGTAAACCAGAAACAGCGCCAGGATGTTGAGCGGCACCGCGGCCAGCTTGGTCAACAGCAGGGTAAGCCAGTGCGCGGTGGCCCCCTTGCCCAGCCACGAAACGGCCCATTCGGCGCTCAGTGCGGACAACATGAGCGACAGCAGGACCAGCGCGCCGCATGCGAACACCATGCCCAGGCTGACCGCCTGATTTTTCCAATAGCTGCGGTTTTGAGTAACTCCCCAGGTGCGATTGAGCGCGACTTCGAGCGGCTCGAAGATGCCGTTCGAAGTGAGCAGGAGCAGGAACATGGAGGTCCAATGGAGACGAGGCACCATCCACGGTTGCAGGTTCTGGGCTACAACATCGCCGGCGGAACCGGGGAAGACGTCGCGGATGGCCAGGTAAATCGCGCCCATCCCGCCTTGCCAGTGAAGCACGTCGCGGAAGAAGGACAGCATCACCATGAGGAACGGAAAGAACGACAGCAGAACGCTAGCGGCAATGGCCAGCGCGAAGACGTGCGCCTCGATTTCGAGCAGATAGCTGACGGTGGGCCGGATGCGCGCCCACCACGGGCGGTATTCCTCAAAGTGTCGAAAAGGCAACTTTCAGGTTAGCTCTAATAGAAAAAGGGCGAGGCCGAAGCCTCGCCCTTTCCTACGGACGTTGCCGCCCGCCCCACCGCGGAACTCCCCTTCACGCTAGAAATGCACGCGGATCCCGAACTCCATGTTCCGCGGCGAATTCGCCTGGCCGCCGTTGGGATTGGATGTTCCCAGCACGCCCCAATCGGCCGGATCGTTGGTAGCCAGGTAAGGATTATTGAACTGCACGTGGTTGAGCAGGTTGGTGAACTGGAAGATCAAGGTCGCTCCTACCCGGCCTTCCTTCCAGACGCCGATGTCCTTGGAAACCGTGGCATCCAGGTTCCACCAGGGCAACTGCCGAATCAAGCCGGCGGAGCCGCAGTTGGTATCGAAACCGAGAACGCAATCGCGGAATTCGCCGTAAGTGGCGGCCGGGTTGGTAAAGAACTGCACGTTCTGGCCGCCGTTGTCGCCGTTGGAGTTGACGCCCACGCCGTTGGGGTTCGCCGTGGGGCTCTCCGATACCACTTGGTTGTAGTGCGCCGAGCTGCCGCCCGTATATGGGTGCATCAATACCGCGCCATCCGGTCCATAGTCGCCGTCGGTGGCGGAGTTGGCCTCGCCGAACGATTCCAAGCCGCCGTTGTCGTTGCTGACGTTCAACGGCGCTCCGCCGTGAGCGACGAACAGGGGAGCGATGGTCCAACCACCCAGCAAATGCCCGATTACGCCCTTTTGGGTGCGGTAGTACGGCGATTGCCAGATCATGGTCAGGTTGAGGTTGAACTTGTAATCGAAGTACTGCGGACCGTACATCGCCGACATGTGCCAGGGATCCAGCACGGTATATTCGCTGGAGGCCTGGTCCTGGTTGCCGGTGCCCAACGCGCGGCCCCAGGTCAGGTTGGTATGCACCGTAATGCCGTGCCAGTCGCGCAGGGTCAACTGCGCGTACACTGCGTTGTAGTTGCCAAAGCCGATGCTGGAATCGGAGTAAACCGCCGATACCTGGCCGCTGCCCCCGTTGATCGGCGAGCTCGGCATGGTGCGTCCCAGGGTCCAGGAAGGCGCAGCGTTCATAGCGGCCCACAGGTCGTAAACCGAGGTGCTCTGGACCATGCTCGCGCCGCCGATCGAACCATTCAGAACCGCCATGGTGCAGCTTCCATAACCTTTGCAATAGGCCGAGTTGGCGCCGCCGAACGCGTTCTCAAAGAACGGCTGCGCGGCGACCGTTGCGTTCGGGGAAAAGTTCTGGTTGTACAGAGACCAGTAGGTATTGGCGTACGCCTGGGCAAAGCTCTGGCCGCCCAGGGTGGTCATGTACGGCACCGCATCCAGGTCAACCTCCTGCCATTCGTGCCGTATCAGACGGCCGATGTAACCCAGCTCGAACATGGTCTTCGAGTTGATTTCCCGCTGGATGCTCAGGGTGAAGTTGTCGGTGCGCGCCGGGCGGAAATTCGGGTCCAGAATGCTACCCGAGCCGGCTGCGGCGTTCCCGTTGAACCCCGGAATGAAAGGCTGGGCCAAGGTCTGCGAGACGGGCGGCAGCGGCGCCGTCAGCCCGTCGGTGCCGATACGGAATGCCGTGGCTGGCGTCGCGCCGCCATTGCCCAGGCACTGGCCGGTGGACGTGGCGCCGAGACACGAAACCGGTTGCCCCAACCCCACGCCCAAAAGCGGAATCAGCACCAGGTCGACGCCGTTCAAACGGCTCTCCACCCGGCCGTACCCGCCACGGATCACGGTTTTGCCGTCGCCGAAGAGCTTGCCCAGAAAACCGTCCTGAAATTTCGGATTCCAGGCCGCCGAAACGTGCGGACTCCAACCGCCGTAGAACGGGTTGTAGGGATACTTGGTGCTGGCGCCGACCACGTCGCGTACACCGTCGTACGCCAGCGTCGGATTGTAGACCTGACCTCCCAACGCCGCCGATTGGCGCTGGGCAAGGAAACTGGCCAGTTGGATCGGATGACCGCTCGAGTCGGTGAGCTCCACCTGCTTGCCGTTGATTTCGTAAGGCGGCATCTCGAGCTGGTAGCCCAGGCCGTAAGTCAGCGTGAAGGTCGGCTTCATCTTCCACGTATCGGTGAAATACACTTGGTACGAGGGAATGATGCTCTGGTCGAACATCGGCGTTCCCGCCGGGTTGAGCGTCAGGCTGGCGCCGCTGCGGGTATACAGATCCTGGGGCTGGGTCACGATACCGAGAATTTCCTCGTAGTATCTTTCGTAAGTGGAATACTGGCTGCTCGGAACACCCGCCGGGATATATTGCGAAGAAAAGCTGATGCCCGGTGCAAAGCCGGACGACTGCCCGATCTGGTCCACCGGCTGGTTCATAATGCCGCCGCCGTTGTCGGTGCGCTGATGGTAATCGAAATTGCGCTGGTACTGGCCGCCGAAGCTGATCAGGTGATTCCCCTTGATCTTGCTCACGTCGTCGCGGATGCCCTTATCCTGTCCGTCCCAGAAACGCTGGCGCGTCTGCTGGGTGTTGACGTTGTAAGGAATCAGCGCACTGGTGGTTTCGCCGCCCATTTCGAGCGCCGCCGTCAAGCCCGGCAACTGCGGTATGGCGCCCGCCGTGCCCCATTGCCAGAAGTTGCGCAGGTAGCTGAAGCGGAAATCGTTGGTGGTCGAAGCGTTGATGGTGGTGGTCAGCCCCGCTACCCAATAACTGGGAATCTGCGGCCGCGGCGCCTGGCCGGCCGGTGTCCCCAGCTTGTCGCCCGAAATCGCGCCCCCGATATCCACCTGGTTGGTGGTGAGGTCGATATAGCGGTAATAACGGTAGCTGCTCATGAACCGCCATTTGTCGCTGAAATCGTGATCGATGCGAGCGATCTCGTTATTGCTCTTGGTGGGCAGCGACACCACGCCCTGAAATCCTTGCGTGTTGTAGTGGTCGCCGCCCGAAACTACGTTGGCCGCCGGCATGTATTTGTTCCAGATCTGCGACACCAGCGAATTCAATCCGATTCCGCGCGGATCGCAGGCGCCCGCCGGGCAGGTCGCAGGCTGGTACGTCACTCCTCCCACGGTTACCGGAAAGGGGTTCAAGTTGTAAGGCACGTATCCCGTGGATTCCGAAATCTGAACCACGCCGGCTTTCAGCAGCGGCGTGGGCACGGGCCTTTCGATGAGGGAGGACTGCGGGTAGCGGAAGCCTTCGTAATTCACGAAGAAATACCACTTGCCGCCCAGCAGGTTCTTGGGGATGAGCTGGCCGCCCAATGCCCCGCCGAAGCGGTTGTTGTGCGTGATCGGCAGGGGCGTGTATCCAAGGTTACCCGAAGGCGTGTGGTTGTTGTCCCAGTTATTGGCCGCGCCCACGTCGGTGGCGTAGTAGTATTCGTATCCCGCCCCGTGGAACGTGTTGGTGCCGCGCTTGGTCACCATCTGCACCTGGCTGCCGGAGGAGCCGTTAAAATCGGCCGTTTGCCCGGCGGTAGCAACTTTGAATTCCTCGATGCTTTCGATGGGAGTGGGCATCACGCCGGTGGGCG
>Ga0187848_10001714_pt1 | contig 18292 bp, 15 predicted proteins | sample June2016WEW_4_40_FD_132424 | JGI IMG/M metagenome (GOLD analysis project Ga0187848, IMG submission 132424) | Peatland microbial communities from SPRUCE experiment site at the Marcell Experimental Forest, Minnesota, USA - June2016WEW_4_40 | ecosystem: Environmental > Terrestrial > Soil >... | reverse complement strand
TGCCGGCGATGCTTCCCGGCGCCAGTGAGGCAGACCTTCTCGCCCTGCTTCCCCACCGCTGGCGCCCCGCCTGATCTTTGCGGCCACCAAGCCCGCGCCCGGCCGGCGATTTCTTCCTACGTGTTCTGCCGGACGCTGACGTATTTCGAGATGCGGGCAAAGCGAGCGTGTTAGGCCCAGTACCGCCTACCGGGAAGTCGGAGGCTGAACCCGATGACGGAAGCCATCATCTTCGTGGGCATCCAGGGCTCGGGGAAGTCATCCGCGGCCTACCCACGTATAAGGCTGCACTGGACCTCTGCCAAGTCACGAAGCTCAATCCCCCTTCGCTCCCATCCCCCAATGTTGTCCCCAGCCTGCGCGGCGTTCCATCTCGCGCCCCATCACGCAACCGCTCAACTGGTCCCCTCTGGCCGCGAAAGTGGCCCCCTCCCCAGCCGCGCGCAACATTCAAGGCCCCACCGCCCCTTACCGGCGAGCGGATGCCGTGGTGGCGAACGCGAAGCCCGAGAAGAAACCCGTTGGAAAAGACTTCAAGGTCGGCTCCGCCGACATTGAAGTTAGTCTCCTCCTGGACAAGCCCGAGATGAACGTCGGTGGCGTGATGCCCCTTGCCAGTTTCCCCCCCACAGTAGAAGATGATGGGAGACAACCTCACGGAAGGGATGTGATGCCGAAACGAACAAAGAAACACAAGCCGTCAGCCCCCGCCCAGTTCAAGATCGGAGATCACGTCCGGGTGCGGCACGGCATCAGGGACGAGGACCATCCCGACATGCCGTTGGGCGGTTGGACTGGGACCATCTCCGAAGTCGGCAAACACGGCATCTACAGCGTCCGTTGGAGCCAGGAGACGCTGGCGAGCGTCCACCCGATCTACAAGAAGCGGTGTGCAATCGACGGGACGGTTCTGGAGGAGTATTGGCTGGGCGAGGAGGATCTCGAACCCGATCCGGGCGGGCCGCTCACCATCGAGCAGCCGACCGCCATCACGCCCCGACCGCTGTCGGAAGACGAGCAGGGCGACAGGGTGCGGATGGTATTCGGGCTGACGCGCGATGATCTTCTGCCCGACGCGGACGAGGATTCGTTGGAGACGTACTATGACCACCTTGTTGAGCGAATGTCGCTGCCGGTGGAGGCAGGGTATTGCCCGCAGGAGAATTTTTTCAATCCGTCGCCTGTCCGCAGGGTCAAGGTCGTCGCCCTTGACCGTGAAGTCGGCTGGGATGAGGATGAAGGCATCCTGTGCAAGATTCGCACCGCCAAAGGGGAGAAGGTCGTGCCCCTGACGGACCTGGAATTCCGTCGCTTGGACCCGAATTGCCAACTGGTCGAAGATTTTGTTGCTTGGTTTGTTGGCAACTTGTCGGAAGACTTGGACGACGGCGACGAGTGGGACGACGACGAGGACATGGAAGAGGACGTGGACGATTCGCACGTTCTGGAGGAGGCGACTTGGCGTGATGTGGTGTTACTGTTCTTGGAAATCGTCGCCTTCGCCGCTTCTTACGGTGCGGTGGTGGGGGCGGCAGTCGCAGCGATGCCGTGGGCCAGGTGGGCGGCGTACATTGGCGGCGGCGTGTTGGGGCTGTTCGTGGCGGTCGCCCAAGTTGCATCTGCCGAGAAAGACATGCCCATCATCGCACCCCGATTCAGGAAGGGTTTGAGCGGATTTGTCGGGCTGGTCACGGGCGCGGCCCAAGGTGCGTTCTTCGGCATCATGGCCGTGGCGTTTATCGGAGCAGTGTTGGGCGGCATCGTGGGTTTATTGTTCAGGCTACTTGTCGGTGGCACAAATGAGCGATTCTCCCAGGTTTTCCCAGGAAGCGTGCTGGTAGCCGCCGCCTGTGGCGTAACCGCCCAGGCGTTTTATCTGAATCGGGTCGCAGCGAGCGAGGGGTTTCGGCTTGGGGCTGGGATCGGCCTGGGAATCTCAGTGCTGTTTTGTCTTGTTTCACTGCCGTTGGCATTTCTTACAATCAGGAAATCTTGACCTGTTGGACGCAATATGAGACTACCGGAATCCAAAATCAAAGAGGCAATCCTTCACCCCAACGCGGATATCCGCGAGAGGGCGGTACATTACTTTGCCGAGTCGTTCAACCAGGACACGTCGCTAGTGCCTCTGGTCATCCAAGCCGTCGAACGCTATGGCCGGGAGGGGGCGTACCCTCTGGTCGGCTCTTCCACCGATCTTGCCCATACCGACGAAACCATCTCCTGGGTGGTCGAGGAATTGAATCGGGAAGACGCCGCCCAGTACGAGAACTACACATTCAACTTGACGCGGGTGGTGTGCCACGCCGATCCGGCACTGCTGCTCCACCGCGACACGCAGATTATCGAAGCCCGGCATTTCTTCGCCAGTTACCGGGATGCCTTCCTTGAACGCCTGGAGATGCTTTCCTGGGACGAAGCCGCGTGCTGGCGGGAGTTGGAGGTGATCTGCGAGGCCGGCAAGGACAAAGACGACACCAAGGATGTGGAGATGGGCCGGGCCGCTCATGTCTTGGAAGCCCTGGCCCGCATCGGTGGTCCAACCTGCGAGGAAGAAGTCCTTGCGGTCATCTCCCAGCCCGTCGTCACGTTCGAGAACAATCCCCTCAAGTGGATGGAATTGCTGATGGTGGATCTGGCCGGGCTGATCCGCCTGCGCACCGCCGTGCCGATCCTCGTCGCAAAGCTGCATCAGGACGACGATAGTTTGGCGTCCAAGTGTGAGGGTGCGCTCATAAGGATCGGGAGCGACGATGCGATAGTTGCCATCGCGGATCAGTTTCCTGCCGCCGAGAACCATTTCAAGCTCTATTTTGCGGGCGTCATCGAGGACATCCATAGTGATCTGGCGGCAGAAAAATGCGTTTCGCTGCTGGTTCAAGAGAAGGAACGCTTCATCCAGCGGCGGCTGGCGGAAGCCGCTCTTGCCAAATTCGCTTACGGTGCCATCGAGCCTGTTCGGCAGATGGTCTTGACTCAGCGGCTTGATGGCGAACTCCGGCATCTTCGCGACTACTTGGTCGAGACGTGCGAGATCATGGGGGAGCGATTCCCCGAATACGATCAATGGAAAGCCGCTGGTGAGCGAGAGCGAGAGGAACACCGCCGACAACTTGAGGAGGTCAGCGGCGACCCGCAGAGGATGCTGCTGTTTGCCATGCAGAAGGCGAAGGAATACTTTTCCAGCGACAAAGACGAGGAGGAAACCCCTAAGATTAAGCCGCCGCCGAAGCAACTGGGCGTCGGCATGGGGCCGACAGGTGGAAGTGGAATCACCGCCGCATCCGGCCCCGGCACGCCTGCAAGGAATGTCGGCAGGAATGACCTGTGCCCGTGTGGGAGTGGGAAGAAGTACAAGAAGTGCTGTTTGAAGAAGCAGGGGAATGAGCACTTGTTGAATTGAGGACACAGCGGGGTCGAGACGGGGGTGGTTGCAGGCTGGCAAGACGACTACAACGAAAGCAAGGGGTGATAATGACTTGGCGAGACGAGAAAAGCCAGCAAGTCTGGCTCTGGATCGGCCTGGTATTCCTGGTGTTCTACACGGCTGAAGCAGGGCTATTCTGGGGACCGGAACCCCGAGTCATTGTCCCGCCATTCGTCTACCTGCTGTACTGGGGGACGTTTGGAGCCATCCTCATCGTGTTGATCGCACGGTCGGCAGGGAAGGCCGATCCCAAGAAGTGGCTGAACATGATCCGATCGACCATTTTGGGCGTGGGGATTACTTCGGCTGTGGTGGGCATTCCCTTCCTGATTATTGCTCGGACGCATGACATCACGCTTGGTCATGCGGTGATGCTGTTTACCATCGCGTTGGCCGCCGTCGTGATCGGAGCGTGGTCTTTCAATGCTGGATGGTTGCTGGCGGGGTGCCTGTGGGTGTCAGGTGGCTGCATGATCTTGGCATTGCCACGGATTCAAGACTACATGTTGGGTGCGGTCCTGGCGATTGGCTTCATGGTCGTCGGGGTATTGCGTCGATCGCCAGTGACGGTGTGCGGTTCCATCGAGAAGAAATAGGCTGTCGGCGGATCGAGTTGCTGGCCGACTTTGCCGGAATGCCCGAGCGACGGGGTTGCTGGAGCCGTATGCTGGGGCCAGAGGGGTCGAGACGGGGTGGTGGCGTGACCAGCTTCATCTTCACAATCGTCGGCGTCTCACTCTCCGGTGTGATGGCTCCCGGCCCGATCACGGCGGCCACGTTGGCAGCCGCGGAACGGAATCGTCATGCCGGTGCCTGGGTTTGCGTCGGCCATATCCTGGTCGAGCTTCCTCTCATCCTGGTGCTGGCGGCTGGCCTTGGCACTTTCCTGGAATCCAGAGGGATTCGTGCCGGGATCGGACTGGTCGGCGGTCTGCTCCTGCTGGCCATGGGGCTACAACTGCTGATGAGCCTGGGCAAATCGGATGCCAGTGCGGCGGCCTCCGTCCAGCGGCATCCTTTGTTGGTCGGCATCGTCCTGAGCGGTTCCAATCCGTACTTTCTGCTGTGGTGGGCAACGGTCGGGCTGACGCTGACCAGCCAAGCGATGGCATTCGGCGTCTTGGCCCTCGTCCTGTTCGCCGTGCTTCACTGGATGTGCGACCTGGGCTGGCTGGAAGTGCTCTCCTTCACCGGTTTCAAGGGTTCGCGGGTGTTGGGAAACCGTAGCCAGAAGGTGGTTTCCGCGACCTGTGCCGTGCTGTTGCCGGGATTCGGGCTGAAGTTCGTCTATGATGCGGGTATCGGCCTCCTGAGTAGGGCGTAGGCTAGGGCCCGATGGCGGAAGAGAACCATGTTTGGCTGGCTGAAGGGCGAGTCGAAGTGCCCAGTGACACCCGAGGTGCAAGCATGGCTCGAAGGCCGCGTGGCGTGGATTGCGCAACAATTCGGCGTCGAGCGGCTCCGCAATGCGCCTGTGGTGTTGCCGAACGATGGCTTCTTTCCCGACGAGTATCATGGAACCGAGGATGACGCTCGCAAGTTGTTCGAGCGGGTCTGCGGCTACATGGGCATTGCTACCAATCGCGTGGAGCTGCGATTCTACAAGGTGAGCACCCACCAAGCCCGAAACCCCTATTGGGACGATTGGGCGCTGACAGCAGGCTTATATCAAGAGCAGGACGGGCGGGCGGTCATCCAGCTTGAAGAATCGCAGTTCTCCGACCCGCTCGTGCTGGTGGCCACATGTGCGCACGAATTGGCCCACGTCCACTTGCTTGGTGATCGTCGTCTACAAAGAGATGAGGACGACGGCGAATTGGTGACTGATCTCTTGGCGGTGTTCCTGGGTTTCGGGGTCTTCCTGGCGAACGCCGCGTCACGCTCGAACGTGCTTCTGGGTCGTATCGAAGGCCGCAGCACTGGCCGACGCGGCTACTTGCGCGACACTGAGTTCGCCTACGCGCTGGCAGTGCTGGCTTGGTTGCGGAGCGAGGACACTTCCACTTGGACGATCCTTTTGCGCCCCAATGTCCGAGAGCCCATGCTGGAGGCAGTCCGTTGGTTGGCAGAGACCGACGAGAACACACGCCTTCCGCGAGGACGGCGTTTCGACAATATCGGTCAGAACGCCGGCTCAATACCCCTTTCACCGTATCCTGATCTCGCCCAGCCAGACCCGCCCGAAGACGAGCCGGATGACCTGGATCACGTCGGCCGGGGCGTCTTCAACCTCTTGGCTGGGCGCTTTGCCGATGCGATACGCGAACTGAGCGCTGCCATTGAAGAGAGCCCCGATGATGTCGAAGCCTATCAGCAACGAACCCTGGCGCACATAGCGTCAGACCACCCCGAAGAGGCGCTGGCGGATGCACACCGAGCGGTCAAGTTGGCCCCCGACGATATTGAGTCGTATTTCGTGCGGGGCAAATCGCTAATGTTGAACCGCCTTCACGACCTGGCCGTGGCGGATTTCGACGCGGTGATCGACGACAACGACGAGTCAGGGCACGGGGACGCACGCTTGGCTGAGGCGTATTATCAGCGGGGGCTTGCCCGTGCCTTTCAAGGGGACGCCTCTGCGGCGGCCGGCGATTTCAGTCGAGCGATCGTGAAGGCCCCGTATCGCCCTGAACTGTACGAGGCACGAGCCATAGCCTATGAGTGTCTCGGCAATAGCAACGAGGCCGAGCAGGACCGTGAAGAAGCAGACTGGCGCAGGGGGAAACCACCGAGCTAATAAGAGCCCGGGCCAGAATAAACTGAGACGAAACCCATGAAACGCCTTCACCAAATTCTGCTGATCGGCACGTTCTTGCCGCTGTATTAGCTGGCGATAATGGCGGTCCACGAACTTGGGCATGTCCTTGATGCCGTTGCCACTGGCGGAACGGTGGAACGAGTCGCCCTCCACCGCCTGACGATTTCCCGAACGGACGTATCGCCCACTCCCAACCTCATACTGGTCGTCTGGGGGCCGGTGGGCCGGACCCCAATCCCTCCCCTTTATTCTTTACTTTTCTTGGCCGGGAGCACCTGAAGGGTTTCGATTCGATGCCGCTCGACATCGGTGTGGAACCTGATGGTGACCACATCGCCCTTCTTCAGGGCCTTCAGTCCGGCCACCATGCTCCCCGGAGGCCAACTGATCGCGTAGCCATCCAGCGGCCCGTTCTTGGGTTTCACCGCAACCCAGAAATCGTTACTGAATTGGACCTCGCCAGTTACCGTCCCCTTCAACGGCGTTCTAGCTCTGTGCATAGCGAGCACCTTGTTGCCGCCATCGCCCTTGGTGTAGGTGAATTGCACGCGGTCGGAGACAAAGACACCCTTGCACTTGGGTGGGAAGCCGAACGTATTCTTGTCGAAGCCTTCCGCAAGGGTGAACTTGGTGGGAGCATCCTCGCCATCGACCCAGATCATGGCGAAATCTGGCTTGTTGTCTGTCAGAACACCCATAGCGGAGATGGGTTTGCCTGGCTTGGCATCCTTGGGGCTGTCAGCCAGGATGACGCCACTCGCCAACAGTGCCACCGCCAGAACGATTGCTGCCTTTCGCATCGCCGTCTCTCCTTGCGTGTCGAATGTGTTGGGTTGGGAGCTGATCGTCTTTCGCCCTCATGGGCATTATCGAGTCCCAGAAAAGGTGTAGCAGCCCACCGTTCTACCTCGGCTTCCTCACCTGCATCGCCTCCAACTTCGCCAACGCCTCCCGCCGTCCCATCTCCCGCACGGCGACCAGGGCGGCGAGGTTATCCTTCCCAGGCCGAACTCTGTCGTGCTCCCAGTTGTAGACCGTCAGGCCCGACACGCCGACCAACTTGCCGAAGTCGGCTGCCGAGAGCTTCAGCCGCTTTCGCTGGGCTCGCACGGATCGGGCTGAGTGCCGCACGCCCTCCAACTCGCCTTCATCCTTGGTCTGTGGCTGGCCGAGGCGTTTCTGCTCCTGGCCCTTGAGGAAGGCGATCTCCTTCTGTTGGCCCTGCACCGCCCGTTTCAATTGTGCGATGTCACGGCGGTACTGGGCGACCGCTCCCTTGGTGGAGGACGTATTGGCCTTGATCTCACGTCGAGCCAGGCGGCGGATCTCGTCTTTCAGGACGGCGGCAATGTTGGGCATGGGGGTGGCTCCAAAGGGACACGGGGTAATCTGGGTATTATACCCGCCAATTCTTGGGCTGCAAAAGGGGGCTACCTCTTGCCTTCTGGTTGTCGGAAGTCCAAGAGGATGACGACGAGGACTTGGGGGAAGGCTACGATGAGGAAGACGAGGACGAGGGCGAGGACGTCGAGGAGGATGAGTTCGATGAAGAAGACGAGTCATTGGAGTCACCGCAATTCCCCATCGGTACCGTTGCCTACTACGGCCCCGACGACAAAACCACCACAAAGATCGTGGCGGGCGTCATCAAGGAAGAGGGTGCTGAGCCGATCATCAAGCGATGGGTGGCGACCGACGTGACGACGAACCCCAAGGTTCAGAAGGAAATCACCAGGTTCTTCAAGAAGTATGGCGTCACGCAGGTCGGCATGAGCGACGGGAACATGGGATGCCCGCACGAAGAGGGAGAGGACTTCCCCGTGGGTGGCGACTGTCCGTTTTGCCCGTGGTGGAAAGGGAAACAGGGCAGTTGGGCCAAGGAATGATCGCCCTCTCCATCGCCGCTGAATTGACAGCCTGCCGGGCTCTGCTATCCTTGTGGTTCGGGCGGGAGGAATCTGCCCCACCTTACCGAAGCCGTGTAGCCGGAGGCGATCCACGCTTCGTGATATAGGCCCCGTCTGGCTCCCGCCGGACGGGGCCGTTCTCGACAGGGGCGGCCCCATGCCCAATTCAAACGAACCGATGTGGCAGGAGTCTGATAGTAAGCCGAATGGTCCCACGCCGACACCCACGATGTCGCGCCAAATCGGGCTTTTGCGCCGGGTGGCAATCGTCGGCAGTAGCGGTGTCTTGTTTTGGCGAGCTACCTCTCTGTCAGGAATGCAGCCGCGTCAGAACTGGGGAATCGTCGTTGTGCTCGGGGTGGCTTTCGCAGCAGCACTTACCTGCCTGATGCTCATGCCGGCGGCAACGGGCAGATTGCGTCGGCACATGGATTTGCTCCTGCCTCTTAGTCTCTATATTCCGACAGAAGCGTTATTGAGCTGTCTGGCGGCACTCCCCGTCCTGTCGGCGGTGCTTTCTCCTTCCTGGTCACTCAAGATTCTCTCCCTCAGCTTCTCTCACTGATGTTTGTGCTGCAAATCACGCTCGCTGTTCTCTATGCTGGTTGGACCACGATCCTCGTCCTTCAAGCGGTCAGACAGGATCATGTCGATCCGGTTCGGGGCTTCACCGGCACGCCAAACTGGTTCTGGCCAGTGCTTGGGGCAGAGGCTCTCGGTTGGATCGTCTTGTTCGCGGCCCTGGCGATTGCTATCACGGTGGGCGTGGCGGTTCTTCCCCTGGCACTGGTAGGGATCGGTGTTTTCAGCCTGGTCTGGAACCTGATGACCGCTGCCCTCCTGCCGATTGTGGTGGCCGAGCGAAGACCCTTTGGTGAATCTGTGAGGGAGGGCATACGGATTAGTTGGCAGGGAAAGAGTCGTTGGTGGTTGCCCGTTGTCTCTCAAATGGTTATGTTGGGCTGGATCACGTTCATCGCTGTGTCCTATACGAGTAACCCCCGCCCCGGCTCATTTACCACGCAGAACAAGACGGACTTGAGCATCAATGGATTCTGGACGGGCGGCTACGAAAACGAGTGCCGTTGGCACAGCAAGCTGATGGCGGCAGTCGAGACGGAGCCCCTGCCACTGGCTGAGTTCCTGTTGGGTGTCATCTTCGCTGTCCTTGCCATCGTGGTCAAGCTGGAGATCACCGCTCGGGTGTATCCTTCTACGGAGGTTGCAGGGGACGATTCAAGCTCAGCGAATCACGAACCCCCGCAGCCGATGTGATCGCATTCCCGGTCAAATAGGCTCTTGACCTTTCTTCCCCGGGGCTTCCTTCGCTTGCTCAATGACGTGGCATCGAATCCAGCGGCAGCGAGGGCCAGTGATCGTAAGCCTGTCATTGATCGACCACAGGACCGGCCAAGGTGGCGCTGCCCGTCGTCCACACTTTCGTTGATGCGGGGGGCGTCGTGGAACACGGCGAAAAGTTGGATGATTTCGATGTTAGCACCTGTGGCCTTCGCAAGCCGCAGGCCGTTTTCGAGAACCCTTGTCCAATGCCCGACCCCATGCGTGCCGTGCCAAGGCAGGGCGTAATCTTCAAGGATCGTGTGGACGATGGGCTTGAGATTCGTCATTTTCCCAACGTCTTGTGGGTGCCGTCGCAGTAAGGTGCGGTTCCCGTTCGCTTACACGCGCAAAGGGATGCCGCCTTCGGTTCATCAACGACGAATCTCAGGGGAGTGAAGGACGTGCCTTTGTGCGATCCGTCGCAAAATGGCTGGGACTTGGATTCCCCACAGGCGCACCACCAGTGTTCTCCCGCTTCAAGTTGCACCTTGAAGGAGTGCCGACCCGCAATCTTGGGTTCTGCCATTTCAGTTCTGCTCTTCAGGGTTGTTTGATCGACAGGCTTTTCGCTGTCTTCCATTCGCGCATGGCTACAGGTTGGCTGGGATTCTCGCAGACACTCATTTCAACAATCACCCTGTCGTCAGAGTCAGCCGCCTTGTCCGCCAGCAAACATGATACTCGCCCATCGGGCAGATCGAAGCACCTGAGCGTCATGTATCCTCCCTGCTTCGACCTCGGCGGTGCCATTGCCATCTCCGTTGCTTTCGCACCGGACACCGACAAGGTTTCCAGGGCACGCCCCAGCGGCATCCCCACACGCAGAGTTGTCGCCGCCACCCCTGCCAATTCGTGCGTGCTGACCACCTTCCACACCGCGTCCTGGATGATCCCCGCCAGCTTGGCATCAACGACCTTGTACGGTTCTGTGGGCAAGCCCTTCGGGTTCTCCCTGTACAGCGTGGCGAAAAACGTGCAGCCGACGACGTAGGACCCGACGTTATTCAGGTGGATACCGTCCGCGAAGAGCTGTTTGATGTCGTTGTAGCCTGGGACTTGGCCTGCCTTCATCCCTTGGTTCAACTCGTACATGACATGGCCCACGGGGACCATCAGGATCGGCTTCTTCAACTTCGGATACGCCTTGCGCAATTCGAGCGTCAGCCGCTTGAAGTAGTCCTTGCTTTCGTTGGTGTTGTCCCAACCGCCCGTGTACTTCTTCAGCCAAGCCGTGTCGAAATCATCCTTCCCCTGTCTCGGCCAACGGGCGTAGACGTAGACCTGAAGCTCGGGGCTCTTGGGCAACGCCAAGTCGATGAAGTTTTTCGCCATCACAATGTCGCCGTCCTTGCCGTCCAAGTGGCGGTCGAAGGGCTGAAGGCTCAGGACATCCCACTGGAAATTGGCAAGGGCGTTGGGGTAGTGGCCGAAGGGCTGCTCCTGGAAACCATCCTTCGGATGCTGCCAAATCCATTGCAGCGGCGCACCAGGGATCATGTGCCGTCCCCAGACGTGGTTGTGGCCTCGGCTCTTCGCCAGTTCGGCCAGTGCCCGATAGTTGATGGTGTCGGTCACGCTGTTGCCCACGAAATAGACGCGGAGGGTCTTGGGGGCCTGGTCTGCGCCAAGGGCTGGGACTACGATGCCGAGAGCGAGCAACGATAAAACCATTCGGCGGAACATCACGTTGGCTCCTGTTCAAGTCTTGCCCGCGATTCCCAACTCCTCGGCATGGGGCTTCAAGGCGTCGATCACAAATTGGATGTGGCTGTCGAGGTCCACGCCCAGCAATTCCACGCTGCTGCGGATAATCTCCCTGTCCACCTTGGCGGCGAACGCCTTGTCCTTGAGCTTCTTTCTCACGCTCTTGGGTTCCAGGGTGGCGATGCCCTCGGGCCGCACCAGGCAACAGGCGATGACGAACCCCGTCAATTCGTCGCAAGCCAAGAGGCACTTGTCCATCATGGTCTTCGCCGGCAGATTCCACTTGGTCTGGTGGAAAGAAACGGCATAGGCGATCTCCTCCTCGCCCTGCTCCCGCAGCCAATCCACGATCCGCTTGGGATGATCTTCCGGCCACTGGTCGTAGTCGGCGTCATGGAGCAGGCCCGTGATGCCCCACTTTTCTGCGTCGGCCCCATCGCCATATTTCGCCGCCGCCGCCGGCATCACGACCTCCACGGAGCGGGCGTGGGTGAGCAGGGAAGGGTTGGCGGTCCAGGCTTGAAGTTGCTGCAATGCTTGTTCACGGGTCATGGGCATGATTCAACCCTCCGCTTCGCGCTCGGCTTGCCGCTGACAACAAATACATTTTGTTGCATACGGCAACGCCGTCAGCCGAGCAATGGAAATGTTGGTCCCGCAAACTTCACAAATACCATATTTCCCCGCCCTGCATTGGCCCAAGGCCGCCCCGATCTTCTTCAACTCCGATGCTTCGACATCGGCCAACTGCGAGTCGCTCTCAATTGCCGCGAAAGCAACATCGTCAGCCGCGTCGGCGGCCAATTCCCGCAGCAAAGACAGATCGCCCGCCAATCTTCCTTGCAGAGAGTCACGACGATCGGTCAAAACACGTTGTAGTTCTGCAAGTTCGTCTTGTCGGCTCATTGTTCGCCTTTCAATAGGGCTGCTATCAACGCGACGTGCCACGACCGCCTTTTCTTCACGTCCGCCTTCCTCTGCGGTGATTGTCGCACCTTCGGCGTTGGGTGCAAAGCGGCTGTTGACTCTGGCAAGGCGTCAGGCAGGATAGGGAACCTGGTCAAGTTAGGCAAAGGCCAGCTGCCTGTGGACGGTAAGACGGCGTTGGTGGCCCGCCCAGAGCCCAATTTTCGCTTGTGGCGACCAGGGTGGCTTCCACACCACCACCAGGTGTCAGAGAAAAAGGTCTCGGGGGAAACGTGAGAGGTGCCGGGTGTTGGGTGTGAGGTGTAAGGGGACAGAGGGAAAGGGGAACCCGTTTCCGCCTTCCCCTTTTTTCGTTGAAATCTGATTCCATGGGCTTCGGATACGCTGGCGATAAGCCAGTGGGCCACGGGCGGCGGGCCGCGACCCCACCATGACAGTCCTCGCGTTCACCGGCACTTGCGACCATCCAACCCAGTCATTCAGTTCGCCCACAACAGATGCAAACAGCCTGTCCAGCCAAGTGCAACACTCCCCCCAGAGGACTAAGCGACTTACGTTCTGTCGCACAAGACGCAACTCACTGAATGGCAATGGTTTGCAGATTGTTCAAAGCGAGTGGGACAGAACAGCGCCCCGAAAACACTGTCCCACTTGACACGGAGGAATAACGACTTACGACCTCAGAAAGGAGGAAGGATCAGGGATGAAGGATGAAGGCAAGGCGGGATCCTGTGTCAGTCCTCACCTGCCACCTGCCACCTGTCACCTGCCACCTGTCACCTGTCACCTGCCCCTTGTCGCCTGCCCCTTGTCGCCTGCCCACTGCTCACCGCCCACAGATAGCGGTGCGAAGTGACGAAGAGCACGCCGTTGGCGGCCACCGGGCTGCAACACTCCGGCGCGCCGAGATGGATCTCGGAGAGCACCTTTCGTTGCCGGCCGGCCGCCAGCACCATCAAGCCCTTCTTCGTGGGCAGGTAGACCTTGCCGTCGGCCACCAGCGGCGAGCCCCATATCTCGGAATTGCTCGGCTGGAACCAGTAGCGCTGGCCGGTGTCGGCGTCGAGGCAGTGCAGTCCCTCGAACGTGTCGGCCGCATAGACCAGGCCGTCGGCGATGGCCACGGTCGAGAGGCTGCGGCCGATGCGGTCGTAGGTCCAGACCTTGCCGCTGGCGGTAACGTCGCCGGTCTGCGTGGCGTCCATGCAGCAGAGGATGCCGCGGCCGCGGCCGTGGGCCGGGTCCTGTCCCGTGGCCACGTACACGCGGTTCTTGTAGAACACCGGGGTGGCGATGATCTCGCTGGGGCCGATGAACTGGCCGTCGTTGTTGTTGCCCTGGTGCTTGCGGACGTCGCCGGAGAGGTACGTGAACTTCTTGCCGCCGAATTTTTTGTATTCCGGCGGGTTGCAGTCGAACCACCAGACTTTCCTGAGCGGCACGGGTTCCCTGGGGACCGTGTCCAGCGCCTCGAAGGCATACACCAGCCCGTCGCCGGCGCCGAAGAGCACCAACCGCCGGCCGCCCGCCACCGCCAGCGTGGGCGACGACCACTGCCCGTGAAACAAGCGCGTGCCGATCTTCTCCTGGTCGACCGCCGCCAGCCGGCCCGTCTTCTTGTCCAGACCGATCAGGCTGGGGGCCAGCGGCGAGGTGAGCCTGGTGTGCCCGCGGTCCACGCCGTTCGAGGTGCACACGTAGACCACGTCGCCCACCACCAGCGGCGACGAGCTCACCGCATCGTGCGGCCAGACGTTCAGCTCCCGGATCATGTCGTAGCGCCAGAGGATGTCGGCGTCGGTCGGCTGCAATGCGACGGGCGGGCGGCCGGGACCGGCCATGTACTGCCCCTCGTCGGTGAACGGCCCCCGGTTGCCGTGGGCCAGCCCGTTTACGCCGAGGCACAGCACCTCGCAGCGGTTGCTCACCAGCCACGCGCGGTCTGACTCGACCGCGGCCGACGAGCACAGGCCCAGGCTCATGTCGTCGAAGTTCACCGGCCGCGGCTGGCAGTCGAAGCGTGGTACGACCAGGTGCCACAGGAGCTTGCCGGTCGCCTCGTCGAAGCACATCTCCCGCCCGCCGCCGCTCGGCGAGAGCCGCTTGTCCCCGAGCCCGTCGTCGTTGGTGCCGACGTAGATCCGCCCGCCGGCGATCGTCGGCGTGCCGTAGGTTTGCGAGCCCAGCCGGGCGACCCATTTCACGTTGCGGGTGGTGGCCAAGTCGATGCCGGCGCCCTGCGGGCTCTTGCGGCCCGGCTCGAAGGTGGCCGGCAGGGGCTTCTCGTCGGAAACCATGTTGCTGCCGTCGCGGCCGCCCCAATGCGGCCAATCGGCAGCCAGCAAGATACGCGACGCGTAGAACCAGCCGGGCGCGTAGGGTGGGTCGAGTCCTACGAGCCCCACCATGAACCAGAACAGCAGGCCGGCCCAGACGGGCCGCCGCACGACAGTCCAGGAGAGCGACATCTTCAATCGTGGCGGGATTGGGTGGGGAGATCCGGGGCGGGGGCTGAATCCTCCATTATAAACCCTACGGCCGGCTCACGGTTCCGGGTCCGGGGCCAAGAGCGGCCGCTCGTGCGGGATGTGTCCCCGCAGGTCGCCCAGCCAGGGCCAGTAGACCCTGCGGCCCAGATCCACCTCCGTCACGAGAACCTCGGGGTCGGTTGCCGCGGCCGCCAGCGGCTCGCCCTTCTTGCCGTAGATGGCCGTCTTGAAGTCATAGCCGCTGGCCACCAGGAAGCATTGGTTCTCGATGGCCCGTGCCCGGGCCAGCGTCTCGTCGCCGCCCCAGATGGGCATGAGGATCACTTCCGCGCCGCGGGCTGCCAGTTCCCGGGCGACCTCGGGAAACTGGAGATCCCAGCAGATCATCAGCCCCAGGCGGCCGAAGTCGGCGTCGAACACCGGGTAGTCGGTCCCGGGCGTGATCCCGCCGTCCACCTCCTCGCGCGGCGGGCACACCTTGCGGTAGCGGCCCAGCAGCTTCCCGTCGCGGCCCAGGAGCACGGCCGTGTTATAGACCGCTTTGCCCTCGCGCTCGTAGAGGCCGGCCACGATATAGAAATGGTGCTTGGCGGCCAGCTCGCCAAGCAACTTCGTCGATGGCCCGGGGATCGGCTCGGCCACTTCCACATAGGTCCGGCCGGTGCCGCACACGGTGATCCCTTCGCCCAGGCAGACCACGTCGGCCTTGCGGCGGGCGGCCCCCCCCCGCGGGGCGACGAACTGCCGGGGGGTTTCCTCCGGCGTCTTGCCGCCGCGGGGCCGGTGGTTGACCGCGGCCAGGCGCACGGTTCGCGGCGGCGGCGGTGCCGTTTCCACGAGCGTCACGCCCCGCCACAGCACGTCCCCTCCGGGCGCCCAGCGGAGGTGCAGCTCCAGCCGGGCCTGCGCCGCGCGGTCGGGGGCCCGGTAAACGTCGGCAATCACGTTCCAGCCGTCGCTCGTGCGACGCCGCAGCGTGGCCGGATATTCATCGTCGCCGACCGGCTTTCCGGCCGCATCCAGCCAGACGATCCGGGCCAGCACGCAGCGGCTCACCGGGGTGACGCCCCAGGCGCGAAACTCGGCGGTGAAGCGGTAGTGCTCGCCGGCCGTCGCGGGGACCTTGCGGAGCCAGCGGCCGTCCAGGGCCCGGCTGCCTTGGCCGGACATCCGCAGCCAGTAGGCCGACGGGCTGCCGCCGGCCGGCCGTTGGACGCGGAACCGCGGGGCGATCTCCGCCCGCGGCGCGTAGGGCTCCCACCCGTCCGGCCCCGGCCGCATTCCCTCCGCCCCTCCTGTGCTCTCCGCCCCCGCCGTACCGGCGGCCGGGCCGGCAGGCCCGGACTTTCCCGCCTTGTCGGCCGGCAGTCCATTGCCCGCCAGGCCCGACACCAGGATCGCCGCGAGCAGCATTCCAAGTCCGCTTTTTCGGTTCATCGTAAGACCCTCTCGGTCACTCGAACGCGAGATTCGCCGTCAAATAGGGGAGCAGCTTCTCCGTCGGGCTCGATATGGCGACGACCACCGTATAGGTGACCACGTTCTGAGTCATAGTGGCATTCAGCCGGATCTGCTCTACTTTGCCCTCAAAGACCTTACCGGGGTAGGCATCGACCGTAAAGTGGACGGATTGCTGCTTGTGAACCCGCACGATGTCAGCCTCGCTCACGGACGCCCACACCTGGAGTTTATCCAGGTTCGCAACCAGAAAGAGCGACGCGGACTCGAGGGTGCCAGCGACCATCTGCCCCACGTTCACGCGGCGGGCGATGACAACGCCCTTGATCGGCGACGTGACCGTAGTGTAACCGAGTTCGATTTCCGCCCGTTTGAGTGCGGCCCTGTTCTGGGCGAGCACCGCCTGGGCCACCGTAACGGATGCCTTGGCCGCCTTGTAGTCGAAGTTGGCCGAATCGAAATCGGGGCCCGAGATGGCCTTGCTCTTCTCCAAACCCTGGGCGCGTTGCAACTGGGCCGCGGCATGTTCCAGGTGGAGCGCTGCCTGCGCCAACTCGGCTTGGGCACGCGCGCAACCGGCCCGCTCCTGCTCGACGCGGGTTGCGTAGATCTCGCTGTCGATTTGTGCCAGCACGGTGCCCGCCTCGACCGGCGAGCCGTAGTCAATCGACTTTCCCTCGGCGTGTGGGTCGGCACCGAAGCTGGCGATCCTGCCGGCCACTTGTGGGCCGACATCAACCATCTCCGCCGGCTCGATCGTCCCCGTGGCGGTAATCTTCTTCCCCGGACCACCCTGGCTCACAGTTGCCGTGGGGGCTGCCGGCTCGGGGTTGTCGGCCCCGTAGGCACAACGCCCGCCTTCACCAGTAAGTACCGTCAGCCCGGCTAGCACGATGAGTAGCTTTCTCACGGCGATCTCCTTTGATTGGAAGATTGTAGGGTGGGTCGACGGGCACCGTGCGAAGCATGGTCGGCGAGCCCCACCATTTCGGTCGAATTCTTGTGGTGGGGCTCGCTGCGCTCGACCCACCCTACCAGCTTTCACTTGTTTATCCTCCCCACGACTGCCGCGACTGCCGCACGGCGTCGTACAACGCGAGGAGGTTCTCGGCCGGGGTATTGGCCTGGACGTTGTGGACGGTGTTGAAGACGAACCCGCCGCCGCGGTTGAAGATCTCGATCCGCTCGCGGACCTGGCGGCGGATCTCGTCCGGGGTGCCGAAGGGGAGCGTCCGCTGGGTGTCCACGCCGCCGCCCCAGAAGGTGATCCGCTCGCCGTACTTCTCCTTCAGGGCCCGCGGCTCCATCCCCGCCGCCGAGCACTGCACCGGATTGAGGATGTCGAAGCCCGCCTCGATGAAGTCCTCCAGCAGGGCGACGACCGAGCCGCAGGAATGGATGAACGTCTTCCACGGCGTGTGCTGGTGGACCCAGTCGTTGACTTGGCGGTGGAAGGGCTGGAAGAGCTTGCGGTAACTGTCGGGGCTGATGAACGGCCCGGTCTGCATGCCGAAATCGGTCCCGGTGATGAACACGGCCGTCACGCGGTCGCCCACCGCCTCGTAGAGCTTGGCCAGGTTCGCCAGGCCGATCTCGCACTGCCGCCGGAAAACCTCGTAGACGAAGTCGAAGCGGGCCACCGTGCTCATGTACCACTCGGCCACCTCGCGGATGCCGCGGGTCCGCTTCATCCACGGGGCGGGCACCAGGGCGATGTCGCCGAACGCCGTGCCGCCGAAGTTCGCCAAAATCGCCCGATCGCCGAATTTGCCAAGCCGCTCCGCCTCGCGGGCAAAGTGCTGCAGATCGGCGTCCGAGATGGGCCCGAACTCCTCCAGATTGTCCTCGACCCGCAGAGTGTCGTCGTCGATCGGCTCCTGCCGGCAAATGCTGTCGAAGTAAAAGCCCCCCTTGGGCATCCGCCCGCTCGCTGGCACCGAGCGGTCGCCCTGGGGATACATGAGGATGTCGCCGTTGGGCTCGGGGAGGGTGTTGAAGTGTTCGGGCACGGCCACGGGGGTGCCGTCGAAGGTGGTCCACGGCTTCCACTTGGCGTTCTCGAAGCCGAACATGGTCCGCGGCCCGCCCAACTCGACCACGTCCACCCCCAGGGCCTCCTGGAGGTCGGGGGCGATCTGGCCGAGCATCTGGTAGGGCTCGACCACCTTGACCCGGGTGCCGGGCGGGTCCAGCCCCAAAACCTGCCGGAGCTTGTACACGCTACTGACGTGCATCCCGGTAACGGCGCTGCCGCCCAGGTCCAGCGGGACGTAATCGGGCT
>Ga0187848_10001712_pt1 | contig 18305 bp, 15 predicted proteins | sample June2016WEW_4_40_FD_132424 | JGI IMG/M metagenome (GOLD analysis project Ga0187848, IMG submission 132424) | Peatland microbial communities from SPRUCE experiment site at the Marcell Experimental Forest, Minnesota, USA - June2016WEW_4_40 | ecosystem: Environmental > Terrestrial > Soil >... | reverse complement strand
TTCCAGCCGCCGCCGCAGCGGACGGCATACTTCTCCAGGCGCCGCCAGCCGGGAGTGGTCTTGCGGGTATCGTAGATTCGCGCCCGGGTGGCGGAGACGGCGTCCACGTACTGTCGCACGAGCGTGGCGATTCCCGAGAGCCGCCCGAGAAAGTTCAGCAGCAGCCGCTCGGCGGCCAACAGTCCGCGGGCCGGGCCCTCGATCCGGCCGATCGCCTGGCCCCGGGCGACCGCCTGAGAGTCCCGGGCGGCCCCGCGCCAGCGGAGCCCGGGGTCGAAGGCCGAGAGGGTGCCGGCCACCGCGGGCTCCCCCGCGAGGATGCCTGCTTGCCGGGCGACGACGTCCGCCCGGCCCGGCGCGTCTTCCGGCACCAGCGCCGCCGTGGTCCAATCGCCCCGCTGGCCCAGGTCCTCGCGGATGGCCAACTGGAGCATCTCCTGCCACCGCTCGCGCAGGTCGTCGTCCCAGAGGGTTTGTTGGAATTCCTTGGCCATGACCACTTGTTCGGCCTTCGCGGGCGCTTCGGGTTGGTACGCCATTGCGCCCCGCGCGCGGTATAATTGTCTCCCATGGCTTCCTCTGCGCCCAGCCCTGCGGCGAGTGAGCGGTTCCGGCTGCTTCGCCGGGCCGACCAGGTGGTGGTTGCGCTCCTGGTCCTGGCGGCCCTGGCTGCCGCCGTTGCCTGGTGGATCTCTCAAGGGGGCTGGCGGAGCCGCTTGATCGAGGTGGATCGGGCCGAACCCGAATCCGCCGCCTTCCAAGTCGACATCAACGCGGCGGACTGGCCCGAGCTGGTCCAGCTTCCGGGTGTGGGCAAGGCATTGGCCCAGCGGATCGTCGAATCCCGCCACACGCGGGGCCCCTTCGTAGACAACGAGGACCTCCGCCGGGTCCGCGGCATCGGCCCAAAGACCCTCGAGAACATCCGGCCTTACCTGCGGCCTGTGCCGGATGGCCGGAACCTGGCGGGAAAATGAGCTGGAAAGGTCTTGGGTCTTAGGTCTTGGGCCTTGGTTTTTGGTGCCAAGGCGATAAGCCCTAGCTGCCGGGACCCAAGTCCTAAGCCCTAAGTCCAACTTTCGGGAATAATCCCTGTTGGGCTGGGCGAACAGGTATAGGGAAGCTGATAAGGGAGAACACGCAAGGTGCAGTATTTCTGCGGCCCCGCCGCTTGACATCCGGTTCAGGCCATAGGAAGATGGAAGGGTTGGGCCCAATATTCTTTTTGCCGCCGCGGTCCCTCCTTTTTCTTGCCCTCCCCGGAACCAGGGGCCATAGGTAGGCCGAACGGCGGACATTACAAGGGAGCCTCGTATGCGGACAGAGCGGCGCGTCGGTAAGAACTGGGTTTGGTTTACCCTGGCGGTCCTGTTCTTTGCGGTCCTGATCCTCAATACGGCCAGCCAGTTGTCGCTGGCCCAGGAGGGGGGGGCGGAGGCGGCTGAAGCAGCGCCGGACAACTTCTTCATCTGGATCATCAAAGTCTCCGGGTTGATCGGGCTGGTGATCCTGTGCCTGTCGATCTACTTCGTGGCCACGGTGGGGCGGATGTTCGTCGAGCTCCGCCCGCAAACCGCCATGCCGCCGGAGGTCCTCGCCCAATGCGAGGCGATGCTCGAGCAGCGGGACTTCAAGGGCATCTTCAACGTGGTCAAAGAGGACGACTCGTTCTTCAGCCGCGTGCTGGTGACCGGCATCACGGAGTTGCCCAACGGCCTGAGCGAGGCCCGCGAGGCCATGGAGCGGGTCGGCGACATGCTCACCACCGAAATGGAAAAGAAGATCAGCATGATGGCCGTGCTGGGCACGCTGGGGCCGATGATCGGGCTGCTGGGGACGCTCAAGGGGATGATCGCCGCCTTCAGCATCATCGCCCGGCAGAACACGCAGATCAAGTCCGGCGAGGTGGCCGGCGCCATCTCGGAATCCCTGGTGCTGACGTTCGAGGGGGTGGGCCTGTCGGTGCCCTCGATCTGGTTCTTCTCGTTCTTCCGCAACCGGGTGATGTTCATTTCGGTGACCACGATGACCCGGGCCGACGAGTTCCTGCGGCACTTCGCCCAGGCGGCCCGCGGCAAGCCGGCCGCCGCCGCCCCGGCCCGGGCCAAGACCTAGTCGAAAGAAGGAGTTTCTATGTCGGGTTCTAGGAGGGGCGCCCAAAAGGCCGAACCGAATCTCACTCCGATCCTGGACATGGTTTTCCAGTTGATCACCTTCTTTGTGCTGGTGGTCAATTTCAAGTCCGCCGAGCTCGACCTGACCCTGAACCTGCCGGTCGTCGGCTCCGCCCGGCCCCGCCCGTCGGGGACCAATCGCATGCTCGTCCTGAACGTCAAGGACGACAAAGGCGAGGTGGCCCTGAGCGTGATGGGGGTCCTCCACAAGAAGGACGCGATCAAGCCGTACCTGGACCGCGAGAGCAAGAGCGCCCTGATAGCGAACGATATGACCTTCGACGACGTGAAGGACGGCAGCAAGGAGATGAAAGACTTGATGGTGATCCGGGCCGACGCGAAGTGTCCCTTCGGGCACGTCAACTACGTGATCACGGCGTGCCAGGAGGTGGGATTCCGCAACTATTGTTTGAAGACGGCGCCCGTGGTCGCGGGCCGTCCGCAGAGGTAAGGGAGCATCGGCCTTATGACCTGTCGCCACAGCCAAGAAGAAGTGGAGTTGAACCTCGCCTCGATGCTGGACATGGCGTTCCAGCTCCTGTTCTTCTTCATCTTGACGTTCAAGCCGCCGCCGGCCGAGGGGCAAATCCTGCTCCGCATGCCCCCGCCCCAGCCGGTCATCGGCGTCGGGACGCAGCGGGCGGGCGAAGACGAGAACAAGGACCCCAACGAGGTCAAGCCGGTCAAGACGCTCACGATTACCGTGGTCTCCAAGGAGGGCGGTATCGACGCCATCGCGGTCGGCGTGCCCCCGGAGATGCGCCCGGTGCCCGTGATCAACCAGCTCAACGACGAGTTGAGCAAGTATTTCACCGGCTCCGGCGACGCCTTCGAGCAGGTCATCATCAATGCCAGCCCGGAGCTCGCCTGGAGCGAATTGATGCGCGTCGTGGAGATTTGCACGAGCCAGCGGTTTTCCGACGGCAAGCCGCTGGGCAAGCTGAGTTTCGTCGCCCTGCCGTCAAGCCAGATGCCGTAGAGAAGTTTAGCGGGCGGGCTTGCCCGCCGTTCAGCGCCGGAAAAGGCGCGGGCCGGAGGCCCGCCCCCCGGAGGTCCAGCTTATGTTCCGCCGCCGCAGTCAGGAAGAAGTCGAATTGAACCTTGCGTCGATGCTGGACATGGCCTTCCAGCTCCTGTTCTTCTTCATCTTGACGTTCAAGCCGCCCCCGGCCGAGGGTCAAATCGGGCTCCGCATGCCCCCGGCCCAGCCCTGTTGTCCCACCAAGGGGACGAATCCGCCGGGCGAGACAAGCGGGGACCCCACGACCGTCCAGCCCCTCACAACGCTCGCCATTCAGGTGGTTTCCAGGGACGGAGGCATCGACGCCATCCAAGTCGGCGTGCCCGGGAGAATGGCCCCGGTGCCGGCGATCAACCAGCTTAACGACGAATTGATCAGGTATTTCAAGGGCTCCGCCGACGCCTTCGAGCAGGTCGTCATCAGTGCCAGCCCGGAGCTCGCCTGGAGCGAGTTGATGCGGGTCGTAGAGAGTTGCGCGAACCAGCGGTTTTCCGACGGCACGAAGCTGGGCAAGCTGAGTTTCGTCGCCCTGCCGTCAAGCCAGATGCCATAGGCGATGCTATGCGTCATCCCATATCCGAGTATCGTCAGCAGCGGCCCCGCGGCGGGTTACCCTCGCCGCGGCTCGCCTCGATGCTCTTGATGCTCGCGGTGGTGGGCATGCTGATTTACCGCGCGAAGGACCCGGCGGTCTGGAAGTGGCTGGCGCCGGGCGGGGACAGTCCGCCGGCGGCCAGGCGCGAGGTTCCCACCCAGTCCCCTGTGGCCCAGGCCGCTCCGCCGCCGGCGGCCAAGCCGAAGGCTGCTCCCGGCAATCCCCCGGACGCAGTCCGGGGGCGTTCGGACAAGCCGCAGCCCGTCCCGGAGGCGTCGCTCAAGCCGCAGCCCGGCCCCGAGTCCCCGCCGCAGTCGCCGCCGAGCCCGGAGGGTCCCACCAAGCCGGAAGTCGGTGGGCCGACCGACGAGGACCCGGACGAGATGGACGAGATGATCCATAACGACGCGCTGGTGATCGACGACGGCACCCTGCACACCACCAAGACGGACCAGTACGCTTACAGCCGCCTGCTGATGTGGGTCAAGAACCAGTCGCTCGCCCGCCTCCGCGAGCGGGTCCCCAAGGACAACAAGGACGTGAGGTACGACCGGTTCACGGCGGACCCCAACGAGATGCGGCTGCAGATCGTGGAGATTCCCCTGGACGTTCGGCAGGTGGAGGACTACGGCGTGGAGGGGCCCGGCGGGGGCGAGCTCTATGAGATCCAGGGGTTCAACCGGGAAGGGATGTTGTTCTTCGGCGTCGTCGAGGGCCTGCCGGAGGGCTGGCCCAGCGGTGCGCAAGTCCAGCAACAGGTCCGCTTAGTGGGATATTTCTTCAAACTCCAAGGCTATTACCCGGCCAGTGGAAAGACGCGGGGGGGGCCGCTTCAGGCCCCGGTGATCGTTGGCAAGTTGGCGTGGCAGCCATCCCTGGTGGCTGCCCGTGATGACACTTCCGGGTGGGTTTGGGGTGCCATGGCAGTTGGGGCTGTAGTGATCGTCGGCATGGGAATAATGCTCAAGGGCGTGCTGGTCGGGAAGTTGTTTCGCCGCCCAGCCCGCGTCCGGTTGCCCAGCCTGGGCCCGGATCCGGATGCCCCCGCCATAGACGATTGGCTGGACATGGCCCAGTCGGAGGGTACAGACCAGGGGAATAATATCTCGGGCAACGGCGAATCTAAGAGTGGGCACGCCCACCCGGACCCAGAGGCGGATGACGGTCATCCCCCCTTGTTTCCGGGTGGATTCGACAGCATAGGAAGTTGAAAGGGCGCAGTCATGGCAGAAGCCGCAGCGAATTCCGTTCCGGTCGAGGAAGAAGATCAGCTCCAAGACGATACGCTTGGGGCCCGCTTTACGGAGTGGGTCCGCACCGAGCTGGTGTGGTACGCCGGCAGTTTTACGATCCACCTGCTGGGGTTGTCGATGCTGCTGTTGATTCCCAACAGCGTGCTGAACCAGGGCGACGCCGATTCGCTCAAGCTCGACGCGGTCCAGGCCGAGAAGCAGGACAGCGACAAGATGAAGGAGTTCGAGAAGTTCGACGTCGGCGACATCGAGGAGGAGCAGCCGAAGGAATTGGACGTCGATCCGACGCTCGAAAAGCCGGGACATGAGGCCCAGACGGAGGACTACATCGACGATAGCCCCGTCTACACGCCCAAGGGGGGCGGAACGCCGACGGGCAACAAGGACATGGTCGGCGCGGGCGGCTTCAACGTCATCGCCTACGGGTCCGGGCCGAAGGTCACCGGCGCCGGCGGCGTGGGCGTGGGCCTGGGCACCGGCAAGAACTGGGGAAGCGGCGGCGACGGCGTCGGCTTCGGCGGCCGCGGCAGTGGTCACCGCAAGGCCATGCTCGCCCAACACGGCGGCAATAAGCATACCGAGCGGGCCGTCACCGGGGCCCTCGTCTGGCTGGCCAACCATCAAATGCCCGACGGGAGCTGGAACCTCCAGCGGTACACCTCGCGGTGCAAGGACGGCACGTGCACGGGCACGGGCCAGGTCACCGCGGACACCGGGGCGACCGCGATGGGCGTGCTCCCCTTCCTGGCCGCCGGCCAGACGCACAAGACCAAGGGGCCGTACCGCGGGAACATCGCCAACGCCATCAATTGGCTCATCCGCAACCAGGAGCCGAGCGGCAACCTGGCCAAGAACTGCGTCCAGCCCATGTACTCCCATTGCCTGGCGACCATCGCCCTGTGTGAGGCCTTCGGACTGAGCGGCGACAAGAACATCGGCGTGGCGGCCCAGGGGGCGGTCACCTACGTCATCAATGCCCAGAACCAAGCCGACGGCGGCTGGCGGTACAACCCCGGCGACGCCGGCGACACCTCGGTGGTCGGCTGGGCGATCATGGCCCTCAAGAGCGCCCAGATGGCCGGCCTGCAGGTCGGCGGCTCGACCTTCGGCGGGGCCAGCAAGTGGCTCGATCTGGTGCAGACCGGCCCGTACAACAGCCTGTACCGTTACCAGCCCGGCCGCGACCATTCCAACACCATGACTGCCGCCGGTCTCCTCTGCCGGCAGTACCTGGGCGTGAAGCGGGCCGATCCCATGATGCAAGAAGGCACGAAGTACCTGCTGGCCAACCTGCCCGACATGCAATTGCCCAACATCTACTACTGGTACTACGCCAGCCAAGTCCTGCACAACATGAACGGCTACGAGTGGGACGAGTGGAACCGGCGGATGCGAAAGATCCTGTGCGAAAGCCAAGTCCGCGATTCGAGCACCTGTGCCAACGGGAGCTGGAACCCGGCGGGCGACCTGTGGGCCAGCCGCGGCGGCCGGGTGATGATGACCAGCTTGGCGTGCTTGACCCTGGAGATCTACTACCGGTATCTGCCGCTGTTCAAGGCGAACGAGGAAGCGCCGGCCGGCGGCGCCGCCGCCCTCCAGCCGGCAGCCGCTCCGCCCGCCAAGAAAAAGGCCGCCGACGCCGAGTGATAGAATAGCGGCGCCCGGCCTCCCGTTAACCAGCCGTAACGAGAAGTTGAGGTTCCAGCAAACAGAATCGGGCCCAGCGGCAAGGGCGTCTTGCGCAGAGCCGTGAAGCGGCAAGAGTGCAGCGGAACAAGGATTATCAGGGGGCTCCTCAAGCGGGTCTCTGACCGCCGAGTGGTTCTTCTTCGTGCGCCCTTGTGTCTTTGCGGCCATGCGCGAGACCTCGGCCCCGGCGCGTAGGTTATGCTCCAGCATAACGAGGCATTGTGTCGGAAAGGGTGTTATGCTGAAGCATAACCTACGCATGTAGCTTTGCGCGGGACCTCGACCCTGGCCCCCAGCACCACTCACCTCGCATGAAAAACATCCACATTCCTTGCCTGTTGCCTCTGGTCTTTCTGGGGTGGTCGCCGGCTCCCGCCGCGCGGGCGATGGACGACCCGATCGAGTTCCTCCATGCCTTGCAGGGCGGCGGATACCCCGACGTGGCGGTCGACTATCTCAACGCCCTGAAGGATGACCCCAAGGCCCCCAAGGAACTGCTCGACGTTTGGGACTGGGAGATGTCCAAGAGTCTGCGGGCCGCCTCCAAGTGGGAATACAAGGAGGCGGACGCGAAGCGCGATCTGGAGCAGGCCGCGGCACATTTGAAGAAGTTCATCGACGAGAACCCCAAACGCCCCGAGGCCGTCCGCGCCGCTGCCGAGTCGGCCGCCACGCTGGCCGAAGAGGCCGTGCGGGACTTCGAACGGGCCAGGCGGATGGAGGACAAGGAAAAACGGCCCGCGGCGATGGAGGCCGTCCGCACCAAGTTCCTCGAAGTCCAGCAGCACTTCGCTCAGGCCCTGAAGGTCAACCGCGCGATTCTGAGCAAGACCGCGGCCAAGGACCGCCGCCGAGCGGATCGCGAAGACGAAGTCCTCGACGGCCGCGTGAAATGCGCCATGGTCGATTTCTACGTCGGGCTGACCTATCCCAAGTCGAGCCCGGAGCGGGTCACGAACATGGAAAGGGCGGCCAAGGAGTTCGACGACCTCTACCAAGCGAACCGGCAGAATCCCAGCCTGTGGAGCCTGACGGCCCACTATTTCACCGGCCGCTGCAAGCAAGAAGAGAACAGGCTGACGGAGGCCAAGGACTACTATGAAGAGGTCCTCGTGGCCGACACCAAGGACACGACGGCCTCGACCGCCGACAACCCGAAGGCCTCCCGCAAGGCGCCCACCATTACGCCGCTGGACGACCTGCTGGCCGAGGTCGAGCAGCACTACCTGGAGTGCATCGTGGCCGAGGACGTCAAGGGCTACCTCAAGGAAGTGGGCGACTGGCGGACGCAGCACAAGGCCCTCGAGAAGCGCAACGGATACCAGGCGATCAATTTCGACCTGGCCAAGATCTTGCTCCGGCTGGCCGGCGGCGAGAAGACCTCCCCGGCGGACAAGAAGCGGTATACGACGGCGGCCACCCACGTGCTGAGCGACATGGTGAAGATCCCCAGCCAGTACCAGCAGGAGGCCATCAAGCTCCGCCGCCAGCTCCTGGGGGGAAGCGACGCCGACGAGGGCCTGGACGAGATCATCGAGCGGGGCGACGAGGCGGCCCAGGCCAAGAAATGGGCCGAGGCCATCGACTACTACAAAAAGGCCCTGGAAGCGGCTGCCAAGAGCAAGGACGCGGCCAAGCGGGTCGCCCTGCTCCGCAACGCCGTGGCCGGCTGCAATCTCAACATCGGCCTGGAGGACTTCCGCAAGGGCAAACTTGAGGACGCCGCGAAGAGCCTCCGCTTGATCACCGACGACCCGGAGCTCCAGGGCACGCCGACGGCCTCGGGGGCGGCCGCCCTGCTCCTGAACGTCCTGTTGAGCCAGTACAACGCCCTCAGCGTGACGGCCGAAACGGAGGATGCCACCGACGAAGATAAGACCGCCAAGGTCGAGGCCCGCAAGCAGTTGGAGGACACGGCCGCCAAGATCATCGCCCGCTGGCCCGGCAGGGCCGAGGCCGACGCCGCCCGCCTGTACAAGGCACGGCTGCTGGTGATGGACGCCGATGCGGTGGCCAAGGCCCCCGCCGGCAAGTCGGAAGCCGAGGCGGCCCAGCAGCGGGTCACCAAGTTCCTGGCGAAGATGGAAGAGGCCACCGCCCTCTTCAAGGATATCCACCCCAAGTCGGAGCACTACCCCACCGCCCTCTACCTGACCGGCTACACCTACTGGCGCCGCTACCGCATCGAGAAGCGCGAGATCGAGCGGATCGAAGGATCGGACCCGCCGCCCGCCGGCGAGGCCAAGAAACTCCTTGATGAAACCAAGTCCATGATCGAAGCCTTCCGCCAGAAGGCCGTCCGGGTCATGGAGGTGGCGGTCAAGACCTTGAAGGACTCGCCGCCGCCGGAGGGCAGGCAGCAGTTGGTGACGCAGTCCCAGCTCCTCCTGGCCGAAATGATGATGGAGCTGAATGACCCGAAAAAGGCGGCCACCCTGTTCCAGGCGCTGGTGGACGACCTCGAAAAGGCGGAGGCCAGGGGCCTGGACCCCACCGCCCTGCAGGTGTGCAACGGGGCGGTGCAGGCCTACCTGCTCCTGGACGACATCGACAAGGCCGCCAAGGTCAGCAAGCTGCTCTTGAAGCTGGGGCCGGACGCCCCGAACGTCAACCTCTCGCTGGCCACCTTCGGCCGGCGGCTGGAGGCCGAATGGAAGAAGGCCCAGCTCGCCCTGGAGGCAACCAAGGGCCCCAGCGAGGTCGAGGCCGCCAAGAAGAAAATCGAGTCCTACAACCAACTGCTCGGCGACCTGCTCGGGAACCTGGGCGAGCGCGAGAAGCTCTCGCCCGCCAGCATGGTCTGGATCGCCCGCACCTCCGTCGCCCTCGGCAATAACGACCTGGCGGAGAAGGTCGCCCGCAAGTTCTTCGAGCGCATGGAGAACGACGAAATCTTTCAGCAGGAGGGCCTCAAGGCCGTTCCCATCATGCGGAGCCTGCTGATTTCGCTGATGCGGCAGAAGGGCAAGTTCGCCGAGGCACTCGAACAGGTCGATCGGCTCGTCGAGCAAAAACCGAGGGCCCTGGAGCCGCAGATGGAGCGGTGCCAGATCCTGCACGCCTGGGCGGCGAAGAACCCCGACAAGTACCCCGACGCCGTACACGCCTGGGAGGGCCTCCGCCGCAAGCTCGAAAAGGTCGGCATCGCGAAGGTCAAGGGCCAGTCGGCGAAAAAGCCGCGCGATCTCTACGACGTGACCTACAACGAGGCCCTCTGCCTCCACAACTGGGCCAAGAAGACCGGGGACAAGAAGACTGCCAAGGAGGGCCTGCAAATCCTGAAGGAAATGCTCCTCTTGGACCCGACCCTGAACGGCTCGAACCCGAAGCAGACCGACGCGGAGAACCTGACCCGTTTCATCGCGCTGGCCAACAAGATCGAGCTGCTCTTGGGGCTGGAGCTTTCAAAGAAGCCGAGCCCCGCCGCCCCCGCGAAAAAGACCGCCGCCCCCGCGAAAAAGACCGAAACCCCCGCGAAAAAGACCGACGCAAAGTAGGGTGGGTTGAGAAAGTAGGGTGGGTCGAGCGCAGCGAGCCCCACTATTCACCTTCGGGCGAATTCCTGTGGTGGGGCTCGCCGACCATGCTTCGCATGGTGCCCGTCGACCCACCCTATCCCATTACAAGCTACGAGCCGCGATTGTCGGACGACCGCCGGTTGCCGCGTCCCCCGCGGCCGCGCGGGCCGCCGCGCGGCCGGGGATTGCCCGGGTTCTTGGCCCGCGACTCCATGTTCTTGGCGATGATCATCCCCACCGCCTCAGGCCAAGTGGGTATGTTCCGGAAGCCGACGTGGTCGGCGCCCCCTTCCGCCTCAGCTTGGTCTTCGTCGGTCAGTTCCTCGTGCTCGTCCAGATCGGCCTCGACAGGTGTCTCGTCCGGGCCGCCGGTCTCAGCCTCCCGGGCGATGTCCGGCCGGCTCGGCCTTTCCCGGCGACCTCGCCGCCGACCGCCGGCAGGCCGGCCGGTCCGCTCCACGGCGTCGGTCTCGGCTTCGGCAACGTCGGGCTGCTCGCTGGGCAGATCGGCATCAACTTCCGGCAGCTCGGCTTCCGGCGGCTCGGCTTCCCCGGGACCGCCGGGCTCGGCCCCAGCGGGCGCCCCGAATCCCGAGCGAGACCGGCGGCGCCGCCTCCTTCGCCTCCCCCCTTCTTTTCTTTCCGGAGCGGACTCCTCTTCCCTCGCCGGTGCTGACTCACCTACCCTCGCCGGGGCGGGCTCTTCTCCGACCTCGGCCACGGTCGCCAATTCCTCGGCCACCTCCGAGAGCCCCTCGGCGGCCTCGGTCAACACCTCCGCCACCGGCTGGGGCTCGTCGGGCTCCTCTACCGGGCTCGAAGTGCGGACGTTGCGGTAATTCCGGCCGCCCCCCGCCCGCTGGGGCTCGTGCGGCTTCTCCACCGGGGCACGGGGCGCCGGCGGAGGGGGTACGCTGCGGACCGGCGGGGGCGGGGCAGTCGGCTCGACGCCCAACTCCGTTGCCAAGGCATCCCAGTTCGGCGCTGGCCGCCGCACCGGCGGCCGCGGCGGGGGCGGCGGCGCGGGGGCAGGCCAACCGCCGGGCGGTTGCTCGGCCACGGCCTCCTGGCTTGGCCCCGCGGGCCCAGCCGCCTCCTCGGCAGGCGTGTGCCTCGTTTCCTCCACAGGGGCTTCAGGCGGCGGCTCGGCCCCCAACGTCGAAGCCAATTCCGCCCAGTGATCCGATGGTTCTCGGGTTGTCATCATCCTCGTGCCGTCCCAGTTAGGGGCATCCACCCCGCGGCGGGTGTTCTGCCGAGATCCGAGTATTATTGCTGAAGTATAGGGGGTTCCCTCGCCCTTGTGAAGTGCCGCTGCGCCTTGCCGTGCCCCGCTTTCGGGTGTATAATGCCGAATTCCCCAGTTGCACCCGGCCCCGCGCAGTGTGCGGCATGAGATAGCATGGACCTGGCACGCCTGCGAAACATCGGCATTTCGGCCCACATCGACTCGGGCAAGACCACGCTCAGCGAGCGGATCTTGTTCTACACGGGCCGCATCCACCGCATGCAGGAAGTCCACGGCGGCGGGGCCGGCGCCACCATGGACCACATGGACCTCGAGCGGGAGCGGGGCATCACCATCACCAGCGCCGCCACCTCCGTCGAGTGGCAGGACGCCACCATCAACCTGATCGACACCCCCGGCCACGTCGACTTCACCGTCGAGGTCGAGCGGAGCCTGCGGGTGCTCGACGGCGCGATCCTCGTGCTCTGCGCGGTGGGCGGCGTCCAGGCGCAGTCGCTCACCATCGACCGCCAGATGCGCCGCTACCGCGTGCCCCGGCTGGCCTTCATCAACAAGATGGACCGCGCCGGCGGCGACCCGCACAAAGTCGTCGAGCAGATCCGCGAGAAGCTCGGCTGCGATGCCGTGCTCTTGCAATTGCCCATCGGCTGCGGGGCGGACTTCCGGGGCGTGGTGGACCTGGTGCGGCAGGAAGCGCTCTATTTCGAGGGCCCCAACGGCGAGACCGTCCGCCGCGAAGGCATCCCCGCCGAGATTGCCGCCGAAGCGGCCGCTGCCCGGCGGCACCTGCTGGAGGCCCTCTCGATGTACAGCGACGATCTGTTGGAGCGGCTCCTGGCCGATGCGGCCCCACCGCTGGAGATGGTGGACGCCGTGATCCGGCAGGCGACGCTCACCCAGCAGCTTACGGCGGTGCTGTTGGGCTCCGCGTACCGGAACAAGGGCGTCCAGCCGCTCTTGGACGCGGTGGTCCGCTATTTGCCGTCCCCGTTGGACTGCCCGCTGGTGGCCCGGGCTCACCGCGAAGGAGGCCCGGACGTGCCGTTGGTGGCCGATCCGGCCCGGCCGACCGTGGCCATGGCCTTCAAGATCGTCGAGGACCCGTACGGGACGCTGACGTTCATGCGGATCTACCAGGGGGGCTTCGCCAAGGGCGAGACCTATTACAACCAGCGGACCGGCCGCAAGGAGCGGTTCGGCCGGATCGTCCGCATGCACGCCGACCAGCGCGAGGACGTCGAGTCGGCCGTGGCGGGCGACATCGTGGCCGTGCTCGGCCTGGACGCCACCAGCGGCGACACCTACGCCGCCCAGTACCCGTACTGCACCCTGGAGAACATGTACGTGCCGGAGCCGGTGATCCAGATGGCCATCGCCCCGGCCGTCCGCGACGGCGCGGACCGGCTGGACAAGGCCCTCCGCCGTTTTTCCCGCGAGGACCCCACGCTGCGGATCACCACGGACGACGAGACGGGCGAGACGCTGATCGCCGGCATGGGCGAGCTGCACCTGGAGATCTACGTCGAGCGGATTCGCCGCGAGTTCAACGTGGCGGTCGAGGTCGGGGCCCCGAAGGTCAACTACCGCGAGGCCCCCACGCAAGCCTGCCACTTCGTCACGCGGCACAAGAAGCAGACCGGCGGGTCCGGCCAGTTCGCCCACATCGTCGGCCGCATGGAAGTTCTGCCGGAGGACGCCGAGGAGCCGTTCGAATTCGAGGACGAGGTCCGCGGCGGACGCATCCCCAAGCAGTTCATCCCGGCCATCGAGAAGGGTTTCCGGCAGACCATCCACAAGGGCCCGGTGGCCGGCTACCCGGTGGTCGGCCTGAAGGTGGTCGTCGAGGACGGCTCGTATCACGAGGTCGACAGCTCGGAGATGGCCTTCCAGACCTGCGCGCGGACGGCGATGCGCGAGAATTTTTCGCGGACCCGGCCGGTGCTCCTGGAGCCGGTGATGAAGATCGAGATCGAGTGCCCCGGCACGTTCCAGGGCGCGGTCGTCGGCAACCTGAACGCGCGGCGCGGGATGGTCCTGGCCGCGGCCATGGACGGTCCCACCGTGCGGATCGAGGGGGAAGTGCCGCTGGCCGAGGTCTTCGGCTACTCGACCGACCTGCGGAGCATGACGCAGGGACAAGGCACCTTCACCCTCGAGCTGGCCCGCTATCGCCGCCTGCCGCAGAGCCTCGAGCGCGAGGTGATCGCCGCGCGGAAACCCGCCCTGGCGGGGGTGTGAGGGGGGCGGTTACTCCGGGGTCGCCGCCTCAATCTCGCTAAAAGGCTCAAAGTGGCTGCGATTGAAAGTGTAGATTCTCCGCACGCCGTTGGCGACCATCGTTGCAACCAATTGCAGGTCAGAAGACGCCCGGGCCGCGAATCGGGTGTTCGCGGGCAAGCCGTACCCAACGCGTCACCACATCGACGGGAGTCGCAAGCACCGTAAGACCGGGTGCAGCCATTAGGCGCTCGATGGCATCCAACGCTTCCTGCGGTGTGCATGCAGTCTGGACCCGTCGCGGATCGGTGACCACCGCAAAGAACTCCGCAAGAATCTGCGGTGTCACGCAGGGGCGTTCCTTGGAATCCCGGTCCGTCGCCTTCAGGAGCAGGTTGTGCGATACGCGGTGGAAGGCCGATTCGGGGTTCAGCCCGTAGATCAAGACGTTCGTATCCAACACCGCCGGTTCAGCACCGATAGGTGTAGTCACCGTAAATCTCCTCGCGGGTCAGGCTACCCACGGCCCCCAGGTGCAACACCGGCAGTTGGAACGGTTCGTCCACTGGCGCCTCTGGCCGCCCCGCCAGTTTCCGCGCCAACTCTGCCACCGCCTCAAGCCCCCGTGCCACAGGCTCCGGGATCCCAGCAAGATCAAGTGCTTTGGTTTCCATTTGCAGTCTCCCGTTGCTCAGTGCAGACCTTGCCCCAACTCCATTATACCGTGCGCGCCGCAGCCAGTCCTGTTTCCCACCCCGGTACGATGGTGTGGCTCTACCGCTTGGCTTTTTTCCGCCCGGACTTCGCTGCGAACTGGCAAACGGTCCTCGTGATTTCCGGTTCCAGGTCGACGATTTTCCTCGCCTCTGCGGCAATTCGGTCGAGAAGATCCTTCTCGTCGAAGGAGCCGTCGGCAGCCAGCCAGCTCACGTATTTCCCGAGTGGAACTTCCTTAACCCAACCGTGTTCCTCGGCGAGGCCGAAGCCGGCAGCGACGAGCGCCGCGACGAACGGCGTGGAGCGGGTCGTCAGCGCCGAATAACCACCCCGCTTAGCCGGAGCAAACAGACCCAGTGCGGGATCAGGATCAAGCGGGCTGATCGGGCTGGGGAGGTATAGGTAAAGCGATAGATGTGAGCCCCTGCCAAGTTTCCAGCTTTCAGGATGCCACTCGACCGACTCCTCATCAACCTCGCACGTCCAGGACCTAATGGCGGGAAGCCGCTCTTGAAGGGCGGGGCAGACCGTCTCTTTGATGTACCGGCCAATGTCTTTCTCAACACCCTTCTTTCGCAGATAGCGGTCGAGCTCGCGCACAGCGGTCAGGTGCTCGAGAGCCAACTTGAGGCCCTCCGGGATCGCGGTTTCGGTCATGACTCCTCCTCCAAATCGTTGCGAATGTGGTCTGCGAACCAGGGAATAATCTGGCCTGCGTCGGGAGTGCGGGGCATTTGGTCGAGTGCGTTGCGGAGCGTGCGGTAGCTCATAGGCTGGAAGAATTCCGCTGCCTTTGCGCCGTCGCCCGCGCGCGTCAGAAAAATGCAGAAGACGCTCTTGCCGGGCTTCCCGAGACGGCGGTAATGCTCGGCGTACCGCTCGGTCTGATAGCGACCATCTTCATCATGGCTTTCGCAAGCGTCAACTTTGTTCTCAACGGCCAATACCCAACCGTCACCCTGGACCTCGATGTCGATGATGCCGGTGGTAGGGCCGATGCTCTTCCTGGTCTCGACCTCACGCACTCGGCCGTTTGGTAGTTCCTCGGCCGTCGCGGCGTACGCGACGCGCACGAACTCTCGGAGGAAATGGTCACCGAGCCCGTGTGCTTCCCAGGGCTTGAAAAGCCATGCCAGTGTGTCGCTGTGGGCGTCCTCCCGCCGGACCTGCCCTAGAATGTCAAACACGTTCCAACCCGTCGTATGCCAGCGGTGGCCCTCGATCCGTGCGGAGACCTCCCGCAGTAAACTGCGTATCGCCGGCGCGTTCGCATCGAGCGCTTCGGCGGCCTGGGACGCCTGCTTGCTCAAGCCCTCCCACGCCTCCAGCAAGTTCTGGAGCCCGCCAAGGCTGGGCGCATCCCCGCCCTTCCGCTCGTGGATCTGCGGCCACTGCTGCAACAGTCGCTCGACGGCGGCGGGATAGGCGAAGGGCGACGGACAGTCCACGGTCTTCATGTTCTCCCCCGCAAACTCCTCCACGGAAGCCCCGCGGGAACAGGCCGCATTTTACCCCAACTGTGAGGGTTGCTGCAATCCCCGGCAATGCCCTGGAAACCGGGCCCGCCAAGCCCTAGAATCATCGTTGTATAATTACTTGGACTTGGCGTCCGCTAGTATCCCGGGCGGGGACCGTGGTCGTGCCTATCCCGGCGCGAGCCTGACACGTGAAACTCGACGGCAACGATCCCTGGTACGACTCGTCCCCGGAGGAGAAGGACCGGCGCGAAGCGGCGCTGCGGCGGGAGGCGCGGCGGCTGCGCCGCCGGGGTAAGCCGAAGGAAGCCAATCGCAAGGAAAGGCGGGCCAGGGAAATCTCGCGTGAGAAGTCAAAACGCGCCCATAGGGGAACCGACTGATGAGCCGGCGCACGATCACTCTTAAGGCCAAACCGGCGTTTGCGGGCAACTATCAGTCGCTCTTGAAGAAGGACTGGGATGCCGGCACGACGCGGCGCGTGCTGAAGCTGCTGGACGCGCAGCTCCGCGCGTCGGGCGTCCGCTTGCGGCTGTCCGCCGGGGATTCCGACGGGACGCGGCCGGAGAGGTCCGGCGAGATTCGCATTGGCCCGTGGCAACTCGAAGAACTGCTCCAGGTCTTGGAACGGGTTGGCCCGCAATCGCCGGCGGCGCGCGGCACAGCGGCTGCGCTCTTGGGCAACGCGCAAAACGACACCGCGGCCACGGCCCTGCGGGCGTCGATTTACCTGGCCTTCCAGGCCTTATTCAGCATCCGGGGAGAGACCGGTCTTTTCCGGGACCTGCAAAGCCTGCTCTACTTGCACGCCGTCGATTGGCTCCTCCCGCAGCTTCGCTCCGCCGGTTTCGTCCCGGAGCACGACTTGTTGCTCGACGCGATGGGTTACCATTTCACCGCGGTCTGGCGAGACAACCCTGCGCACCAGCAGTACCTGATTTCCGTGCTCGCTGGTTACGTCGGCGATCGAGAATTGGAAGAGAGCTCGCTGCTGGCGTCCTTCCGATTGACGGACCCGGAGGATCACGACTACCTGACCTTGGCGCAGTGCTATTGGTCGTTCTTGCTGGAGAATCATCGCTCCGAGGATGCCGAGAGCTTTCTCCTGGGGGTTTACAGGCGAGCGCCGCGAGAATCGCTGGCCGAGATCAGGGAGATGATTGACGACACTTTCGCCCAGCGCACCCCCTTGGCGACATGATCTTCCTCGACGTCGAAGACATCCGCAAGCACTTCGGGCCCGAGCCGGTCCTGGACGGGGTCACGCTCCAGGTGCGGCCGGGGGAGCGGATCGGGTTGGTGGGGCCCAACGGCTCGGGCAAGACCACGCTGCTGAGGATCCTCGCCGGCCTGGAGGAGCCGGATAACGGCCGGGTCGAGCGGCATCCGTCGCTGCACCTGGGCTACCTCGAGCAGCAGCCCCGCTGGGAGCCGGGCCGCACGCTGTGGGACGAGGCCCAAAGCGCCTTGGCCGGCCTGATCGCAATGGAGCAGGAGGCGGTGGCGGTGGCCGGGGAATTGGCCGAGTCTACCGACTCCGCCGAGCACCAGCGCCTGGCCGCCCGCTACGACCACCTCCAGCACGAGCTGGCCCGCCGCGACGCCTACAACCTGGAGCACAAGATCGAGCGGGTGCTCCAGGGGCTGGGCTTCCCGCGCGAGACTTTTGCCCAGCCGGTCGAGTCCCTCAGCGGCGGCGAGCAGAACCGCCTCATGCTCGCCCGGCTGCTCCTGGCCGAGCCGAACCTCATGGTGCTGGACGAGCCCTCGAACCATCTGGACATCGACGGCACCGAGTGGCTGGAGACCTTTCTCATCGAAAGCTCCGCGGCCATGCTGCTGGTGAGCCACGACCGCTCGTTCTTGGACCGCGTGACCAGCCGCACGGTCGAGTTGTTTCAGGGCACGGTGGAGAGCTACCCGGGCAACTTCTCGGCCTACCGGCGGCAGAAGGCCGAGCGGCTGCTGGTCCAGCAGCGGACCTACGAGAAGCAACAGGGCGAGATCGCCAAGGCCCAGGACTTCATCCGCCGCAACGCCTACGGCCAGAAGCACGCGCAGGCCGAGGACCGCCGCAAGAAGCTCGAACGGCTGGATCGCGTCGCCCCGCCGCGGGAGATCCACGGGCCGCCGATGGCCTTCCCGGCCGCCGCCCGCTCGGGCGACGTGGTCCTCCGCGCCGAGGGACTCGGCAAGTCCTACGGCCGCCCCCTGTTTACGGACCTGAGCCTGCAGATCACCCGCGGCCAGCGCTGGGGACTGGTGGGCCCGAACGGCTCGGGGAAGACGACCCTCTTGGGCTGCCTGTTGGGCCTGGAAACGCCGGACGCCGGCTGGGCAGAGGTCGGCCAAAGCGTCGTGCCGGGCTACTTCGACCAGCACCTGGCCGGCCTGGAC
>Ga0187848_10001706_pt1 | contig 18334 bp, 14 predicted proteins | sample June2016WEW_4_40_FD_132424 | JGI IMG/M metagenome (GOLD analysis project Ga0187848, IMG submission 132424) | Peatland microbial communities from SPRUCE experiment site at the Marcell Experimental Forest, Minnesota, USA - June2016WEW_4_40 | ecosystem: Environmental > Terrestrial > Soil >... | reverse complement strand
TGGGTGGCGGTGGTCACGCTGGCCGCCGGGGCGGCGGTGTTATGGCTGGGGGGATGGCCGGAAGCCTCCGACCTTTCCTCCCGCATTGCGACGGTCAGCTTTGTCGTGGCCCTCTTTTGGCTGGCGCAGTATGCGTCGCTGAGAGGCCGCGTGCGTGCCGGGCAATCCGTCGACCGCGACGACCGCCAAGCCGCGGCCCCGCCGCACGACGGGCAGTGAGCGGCGCAGCCGCCTAGAATCCGCGGGCGGCCTTCACGTCTTCGAAGTCGCGGAGGTGGTAATCGATGCGGACGTAGTCCAGCACGCGGAGGAGGCTGCGCAGCGCGACGCCCATGCCGTCGGGGCCACACGTGCCGCCGAACTGGCCGCCGCCTTTCAGGTGCGGCTCGAGGTCCAGGAACACGCCGGGAATGCCCCGCCGGCCGAGCGTCTTCTCCAGGCCCGGCAGCATCTGCCGAAAATCGCGGAGCACGGCCTCGTGGGCGCCTTGGCCCTGGTCGGCGGGCACGAAGTGCGCCAGGGCGTTCTCGTCCACGTGGCCGCCGGGAACGGCCGGCTGCGGGCCGCAGTAGTCCTTGATGTGCATCCACCCCAACCCGGGCTTCATCGCCACGTACTGCTGGAAGACCTCGGCGGGCGCGTAGCCCTGGGTGACGAGATTGCCCGCGTCGAAGATCAGCAGCATGGCCGGGTGGTTCACCTGCTGGTAGATCTCGGCCAGCAGGTAGCCGTTGGCGCCCACCAGGTTCGTCTCGACCTCCAGTCCGAACGTCAAGTCGGAGCGGTGGCAGGTCTCGGCGATCTGGCCCAGTTGATCGACCGCCTGCGGCAGGCACCGCCGCGGGTCGCTGCCCTTGGGGGGATAGAACGAGAAGCCGCGGATCAGCTTGGTCTCGAAGGCGTGGGCCAGCTCGCACGCCCGCTGCACGTCGCCGGCCAGGTACTTCTTGAACGGGACGTACACGTTTTGGGTGCCGTCCTCCACGTCCTCCAGCTTGACCTTGCCGATCGGCGAGCCGAGCGACGAGACGTTCAAGGCGTATTCGTTCTGGAGCTGGCGGATCTTCTGGATTTCGGGCAGGGTGAGCTTCATGACGTTCTTGACGCCGTGGCCCACGTCGATGAAGCGGATGGTGTAGTACTGCAAGCCGAGGGCGGCGAAGGCCACGAACTGCTCCAGGGCCGTCTTCTGGTTGGCGCCCTCGTCGGCGAAGCCCGACAGAATCACGCGCGCCTGGTCGTTCAGGTTCATAACTGAATCCCTTCCTGTTTCTCGAACGTTGCGGTCACGGTGGTGCTCAGCCCGCCGCGGGCGGTGAAGGCGGCCGCCAGCGAGACCCGCCGCGGCTGGACCACCGCCACGAAATCGTCCAAGATGCGGTTCGTGGCGTTCTCGTAGAAGATGCCCTCGTTGCGGAACTGCTGGAGGTAGAGCTTCAGGCTCTTCAGCTCGACGCACCTGCGGTCCGGCACGTAGGTGAACGTCAGGGTGCCGAAGTCCGGTTGGCCCGTCTTGGGACACACGGAGGTGAACTCCGGGCAGACGATCTCGACGGTGTATTCGCGGCCCGGGTACTGCTGCTCGAAGGTCTCCAGGGCGTCGCGGAAACGGGCGGTCACTTGCAGGCTCCTTTCCTCCAACGAATAATTGTGGCATGAGCGACGAGTTGGGGAAAGGGGAGCGACCAAGCTTCGCTCGGTGCCCGGGCCTCGCCGGGTACCCGAGCTTCGCTCGGTGCCCGACCTCCGGCCGGCACCCGGCGGTAATCCTCCTTTCCGGGGGGCTGGACTCGGCTACGGCCGCGGCCATCGCCCGGCAGGAGGGTTTTGAGCTGTACGCGCTCTCCGTGGACTACGGGCAGCGGCACCGTTTCGAGCTGGAGGCGGCCCGGCGGGTGGCCGCCGCCCTGGGCGCCCGGCGGCACCTGGTGGTCCGCGTCGATTTGGCCGCTTTCGGGGGCAGCGCCCTGACGGACGCGGTGCCGGTGCCCAAGGATCGACCGGCGGGGGCCATTGCCCAGGGCATCCCCGTCACCTACGTCCCGGCGCGAAACACCGTGCTCTTGGCCCTCGCGCTGGCCTATGCCGAGACCGTTGCGGCGGCCGACATCTTTATCGGCGTGAACGCCATCGACTACAGCGGCTACCCCGACTGCCGGCCGGAATTCGTCGCAGCCTTCGCCCGGCTGGCCAACCTAGCCACGAAGGCGGGGGTCGAGGGCCGGCTGCAATTCGCCATCCACACGCCGTTGGTGCAACTTACCAAGGCACAGATCATTCGCCGCGGCACCGAACTGGGCGTCGATTACGCCCTGACCCACAGTTGCTATGATCCCGACGGGGCGGGCACAAGCTGCGGCCGTTGCGACGCCTGCCAACTGCGGCGGAAAGGCTTCGCCGAGGCGGGGCTGGCCGATCCCCTATCGTATGCAGGGAGGGATTAGGGGCCAGGGATTTGAGATCTGAGATTGGGGACTGGGGATTGCACAGTTTAGCGGGCGGGCTTGCCCGCCGGTAGGCCCGCCGCTTGCGGCTTCGCACGAATCCCCCATTCCCCCCATACCGCGAGACCTCCGCCGTGCGTATCGCCGAAATATTTCGATCCGTGCAAGGCGAGGGCCGCCTGACCGGCACCGCGAGCGTGTTCGTCCGCACCGCCGGTTGCAACCTCCGCTGCCGGTTCTGCGACACGCCCTACGCCTCCTGGGCTCCCGAGGGCGTGGAACTCCCCCTCGACGAGATCCTGACCCGCGTCGCGGATCTGGCCGAGGCCGCCGAGCGCCGGCCGGCAGCCAGGCACGTCGTGGTCACCGGCGGCGAGCCCATGCTGGACTCGGAGATTGTCCCGCTCGCGGCGGCCCTCCGCCGCCGTGGCATGCACGTGACCATCGAGACGGCCGGCACCCGCTACCTGCCCGTCGAGTGCGACCTGATGTCCGTCAATCCCAAGCTGGCCAATTCCACTCCCGCGGCGGAGCAGGCCCCGCAATGGATCGGGCCCCACGAAGCCGGCCGCGAGGCCCCGGACGTGATCCGGCGGCTGGCAGCCGAGTACGACTGCCAGTTCAAGTTCGTCATCGACCGTCCCGCCGACTGCGCGGAAGTGGAGGGCTATTTGGCCCGCTTCCCCGAGATCGACCGCGGCCGGGTGATGCTCATGCCGCAGGGCACGCGGGCCGAGGAGCTTGCCGAGAAGGCGTCCTGGCTGGAGCCGTACTGCCTTGAGCACGGGCTTGCGTTCTGTCCGCGGCGGCACATCGAGTGGTTCGGCTCCCAGCGGGGAACGTAACGCCAGGACCCACCCTACTTTCTGTCACCTCTTCGGCGCGCGCTCGGGCTTGGGTGCAGGTTGTAGCCCATCCGCGCTGGAGGCGAGGTCCTTGCGCTGCCAGACGCGAACGTAGTCGACCAGGTAGTCCGCCGGCAACTGCCGGTCGTCCACGGCGTTGTTGTCCCAACCGCCCGTGGTCACCTCGAAGATGAAGTGCGACGGCACGTTGGAAACCCGCGGATCGTCCCACCGCCAGAGTTCCTTGCCGTTGCAGTAGAAAACGATCGAGCCGGGCGTCCAGAGCAGGCCGGGGGTGATAAAGCCGTCCTTGTCGGCCTGGACGTAATTGCACGCCGAGCCGACCGACTTGTGATCCTTCTGGTAGCCGTCGAAGTGCAGGGCGAGGTTGTAGCGGTAGGGTCCCCAGCGGGTGAGGTGTTCCATGATGTCCAGCTCCATTCCGCCTTTGCCCGTATCGCTCCGCACCCACTGCGGGCCCGCAGCCGCGCCGCGGTCGGGCACCATCCAGAACGTCGGCCACAGGCCCGGCGCCCGCGGCAATTTCAGCCGCGCCTCGAAGTAGCCGTATCGCTGCACCCATTTGCCGTAGGTGTCAAGATAGCCGCAGGCGTAGTCGGACTCCTTTTTCCCGGTAAGGTTTTGCGGGTCTACCTTGGGGTCCGAATTGTCGTTGTGGAACCCGCGCTTCTTCTCGAAGCGGAACTTGGCCATTCCGCCCTCGAGGATCAAGTTGTCCTTGGTCCAGTGGCTGGCCCGGTCCCAGTAATTGGGGCCGTGGATGTTCCACTTCGCCTGGTCGATGGCCGGGCCGTCGAATTCCTCGTCGAAGGTCTTGACCCAGTCGCCGGGCGCCGGCGGCCGCTTGCCGATCCATTCGGGGAGTACCGCCGCAGGCGCCGCGGCCGTGATCGATTCCACCAACAGCGTCGCCGCGCCCTCGTGCTTGGCCGTGATCCTCACTGCGGCGACTGCATCACTGGTGAAACTGGTCCCAGTGCCCGGCCGGTTTCCATAGTATCCCGCCTTGGGGACGGGAACACCCTTGCCCGGTACGGCGGGAATGAAGGAGGCGACGAGTTCCTTCTCTTCCCCGGCGGCCAGCGGAGCGGCCGCGGTGGCCAGGTCGGTCGTGCCGCCGTTGCTGGTGGCCTGGACGCTGGGGGTAAGCGGCGATTGGCCTTCGTTCTTCAGTTTGACGCGAACTTCGGTAGCGTCGCACAGGTCCCAGCGGCCCGCCAGCGGCTTGAAAGCCACCGACTGCTCCCCTCCGGCGGGCGGAAAAACGACCGACAGCCCCTGCCCACCCACAGCCACCGACGCCTTCACGCCCTGGGCCTCGACCTGGCCCTTGGGGTCGATCGTTACGCCGGAACCCAGCAGCACGCCGCGGTTCGGCTTGATGCGGATGGAGGCGGGGTCCACGGGCGGTTTCTCACCCGCCGGGCCGCCCGCCACGAGCGACTCGATGCGGAACGAAGTCGCGGTGTCCGCTTTGCCGGTGAACATGAGGATGTTCACCACTTCCTTCGGATTGAGCGGATAGCCGGGCTGGTGGCCGTACTGGTGCCGGAAGATTACCGTGAGCGTGCCGCGCTCGCCCGGCTGGAGGAAAGCCTGCTCGGTGTTCCACGGCCCCTTCTGCCACTCGCCCGGATTGTCCACGCGGAGAGCCAGCAGGGCCGCCTTGGCACCGGTGTTCACCACGCGGGCCTCGACGTGACCGAAGGCCGAAAGGTCCCAGGCATTGCCCACCGCCGGCTTGAGGTTCATGCCGGGGTAGTCGGCCTTGCCGGGCTTGATGCTGATCGCCAGGCCCGCGGCGGCCGGATCGCGGCTCACGGCCGCGCTCACCTGACCGTCCGACCCGTATTGCGGCGCCATCCGCGCGGCGACATCCAGGTTCTTCAGATCCAAGAGGTCTTTCGTGGGCCCCGCCGCGAGGGCAGCCGGCACAAGCCCAACGGCCAGGAGCAGAACGGAACTGAACCCGAATCGCGAGGTATTCATCGAATGTCCTTTACTTCTTACTGGCGCCATTTCAACTCAATGACTTTCGCGTCTTTGCGGCTTTGCGCCTTTGCGTGATATCCTTTCCAGTCACCGCGTTGCCTTCACGACACGCCCTTCTTTACTGCCGGGCATGCTCTTGAGGATGGCCGCCTCGGTCGGCAGTTCGACTTCGCGTTAGCCGCCCTCGTCAGCTTCAGCATCCTGGCGGCGGCGCAGGCCGCTATGTGCGGAAAGGCCATCGCAAGGATACCGGTTCAGGATGGAGAGCATTTCACGCCGAGGCGCGGAGCCGCAAAGACGCGAAGGGACATCGGAATCGCTGTCAGTGCTAAATAGGCTTGCGCGATTCCGGGAATTCCGTCGTGTGCCACTGCTTCGCAGAAGCGGTGCGTCCCGCGGGCCTGGCACTGCTTGTCCCAAGCGGTGGCACACGGAAACCCTCCCAGAATCGTGCAAGGTCATTTAGCTGCGTCTCCGTTTCGGGTCGGGCGTGCTCGGTGAAGGTCGTATTACTCCAAGCTTCTTGATCTCCTCGTCAAAACGTGCTGCAACAGCAAGGTACTCGTAAGCCCAGCCGCTGCTCATACTTGTCTCCTGAATCGGACCAGTCGGCGCAAACAACACCTCTAGGTCAAATAGTTGAGAGTAATCGCAGTGATCGACGCGCTCCAGGTGCCCCTGAATCTCGGCCACGGCTTCTTGTGCGTCATTCCAGGACGACCACGAGAAATCGTTGTCCTTTCGGCCCAGGAGCCCTTGCGTCTCCCGGAGTATTGCTATCAGGGCTGTGTTCATACTGTGAAACGACTTGCGGGGCTCGACCGACGAAATCCCTGCCGGGCACGATGTCCGAATGAAGGGTTTGGACAGGCTGCTTGCGAAATCGGGAGCGACACTGGCAGGCAGTACGCCGCATTTTACTCCATTGTCGACGGTCTTATGGTAGCATCGGCTGCCCCGGCGAGCAACCAGGGCCGACACGAGGGATCGCGTTAGCGATCCTCCCGCAGGGCCGCCAACAGGGGCTGGCGGGCCACGGCGCGGACGGCCGCCAGGCTGGCGAGGAGTCCGGCGGCCAGGACCAGGCCGAGCATGGCGGCCAGCCATTGCCAGGGGATCGAGGCCCCGTGGCCGGCCAGGTGCGGCAGGATGGCGACCAGGGCGGCCAGGATGCCGACGGCCAGGCCGGCCAGCAGGACGGCGAGGGTCTCCAGCACCACAAGCTTGGCCAGCAGGGCCCGGCGGAAGCCTGCGGCCCGCAACAGCGCCAGCTCGCCGCGCCGCTCCAGGACGCCGCGGAGCTGGGCGGCCGCCAGGCCGATCGTGCCCAACAAGAGGCCCAAACCGCCCAGGCTTTGGAACGTCGAGAGATATGTGTTCTGCACGGCCAGGAAACCGGCCAGCCGGTCCGCGGTCGTCTCGGCGGCCAGGCCGAAATCGCCCAGGTTCCGCTCCAAAGCCTGCTGGACGGCGGCCGTCTGGTCCGGCGGGGTCTCGATGAGGAAGAACCGGTACCCGCTCACCGCCGGATCGTAATCCAGGAGCGCCTCTTCGCTTACCAGCAGATCGCCTTGAAAGATGCTGTTGGCCAGCAGGCCCGCAACCTCCAGCCGCAACGGCCGGCCGCGAGCGTCGTTGGTGGTCCGCTGCTCACCCCGGCCCTTCCACAAGTGCAGGGCGTAATTGGCCGTCGCCTGGTCCAGGACGACCGGGAGTGGCTGGTGGCTGGTGGCTAGTGACTGGTGGCTACCGGAATCCGTCGCGCCTCCCTCGGGCCCGGGCACCGGCGGCGCCGCCAGCGTCAGCCAGGGGTTCGCGAGGTCCGGCGGCGCGTCGGCCCAGGCGAACCCGCCGCGATCGAGAAACGCCCGGGGCAGCCCCAGGAGCCGCGGCTGCCGGGGCTGATAGAGGTTCAGGCAACTGGCGTCGTCACCGGGCTTGAGCCGCAGCGCAAACACACGGCACTCGGCCAACAGGCGGTCGTCTTCGGCCGGGAAGCCGAGCTTGGTCCGGCCCTCGCGGGTGCCGAAGTCGTAGTAGATCGGCTGATCGCTCTGGGCGACCAGGGCGAAGCCGCCGTTGCCGCTTGAGAGCCGCGGGACCTGCCCCACCGGATCGAGGCGGAAGGCGCTGGTGGCGGCGATGAGGAAGCAGGCGGTGGCGGCCAGGGCGATGGAAAGTCCGCTTCGGCCCGGGTTGCGGGCCGCACTCCGCAGGGCCAGCCGCAGAAGGTTGCCGCGGCCGCGGGCCACGGCCGGTCCGGTGGCTCCCCAGCGGAGATGGAGCCAGGCCAGGGCCAGCAGGGCGGCCAGCGCCGCGGCCCCCGCCCCGAAGAATGCCCCCGCGCGAACGTCCTCCTCCACGGGGACCGCCAGCAGCACTGCGGCCGGCACCGCCGCCAGAGTCACGAGTGTCACGTCTATCCACAGCCGCTTGCGGCTTCGCAATCGCCGGTGGAATACCGCCGTGGAAAGCTCTCCCGCCAGCAGCCGCCGCGGCGCCACGCGGGTCAACCGCCGCGCCGAGAGCCAGATGGCCGCCATTGCGCCGGCCAGGCCGCCCCCCATCCCGATCCACAGGCTCGCAGAGGTGACGTGCAATCGCAGAAACGGGGTACTGATGGCCGCCAACCACCATGTCCGCAGGCCGGCCAGCATCAGGGCCGCGTAGCCGATGCCCCCGAGCGCCCCGAGCACACTGCCCAGCGCGGCCACCAGGAAGCCTTCCGCGGCCAGCAGCCGGGCGATCTGCCGCCGGCGGAAGCCCACCGCCAGCAGCATCCCGATCTGCTGCGCCCGGCGGTCGATGCCCAGGCGAAACAGGAGGACCACGAGCATCATTGCCGCCGCGATCACGAACGCGCTGAACATCAGGAACAGCACGCCGAACGGGGTCGTGCCGGCCGAGGCCGCCAGCCCTTGCGCCCGCACCGGCTGGAAAACGAACCCCATTGCCGCCGGATCGAGGACCAGCCTCCTTGTGAGCGATTCGGCGGTCATCCGGACCCCGCTGCGCGTGGTACCCCCCGGCGTCAGCCGCAGCGACGTCGTCTGCCCGAAACGGCTCGCCCACAACCGGCGGCCGGCTGCCAGCGATACGAACGCCTTGGGCACCGCGCGGTACTCCCGCCAGTACTGCTCGTCCTTGGGGCGGATGCGATGAAGATCGAAGGGGAACGGGGGATCCCAATTGGTCATCGAAAGCTGGTCGGTGATGCCGCGGACGGCCGGCGTCAGGGCCCGGTCAGCGGCTGCCCCGCTCAGCTCGACCACGGCGGCCAGGCGGAACTCGGCCGTCGCCTGGCGGGCTTCTCCGTGCGTGCTCTCCGGCTCGAAATAGTCCACGCGGATCGTGTCGCCCGGCTTGGCCCCCAGGTCCTCGGCCGCCCAGGAGTTCAGGGCGATCTGGCCGTCGGCCAGGGGTGGCACGGGCTTTCCGTTCGTCGAAAGAAACGGACCCAACGGCGGCCCGTCGGCGAAATCAATGGCCGTGATTGTCGAATAGGGAATCTGGCGGTTCCGGCAGGCGATCGTGTTGGCCAGGTAGGTCAGGACGGGCTGGACCTTCATGCCGGCCAGGGCGTCGAGGACGGCCTTCTCCGCGGCCGGCCTCAGGATCATCCGGTCGGACGTGATGTTCAGGTATCCTCCGGGCGCCTCTTGCACCTGGATGCCGTAATCGGCCAACTGCGGGCGCCAGGGAGCGGCCCCCAGCGTTTCTCGCGGAGGGAGAAAGGGATTTTCTTCACTTACGAGAATCGCGTTGACGCGGCCCGGCTCGCCCAGTGCGTCCTGGAGGTCGGCAAGCGAGACGTAGGCATTCCGCGGGAGCCGCTGGGAGGGCTCGAGGCCGAATCGCCCCGGTCCTTCGACCGGCACGACGGCGGAAATCGCCAGCCGCAGGCTGCGGACCGTCTGCTGTTTCCGGCCCAGCGCGCTCTCGGCGGGGATGGCCCCGGGCCGCGGCAGCCGCAAGAGGACCGTGTCGCCGGCGGCCACGCCGAGCTGCCGGGCCACGGGCTTGTTCAGGACGATCCCGCCGCGGGACATCGCCCGCTCAGGAGTGCCGGCCTCCGGCGGCAGCCCCCACAGCCCCCAGAACCGCTCGTTGCAGCCGACCACTTGGACCTGGTTGGCCCGCCGCGGCGGATCCGATTCGGCCCGCTCCAGGCTGGCGCGGAGGAGGATAACGGGCACGGCCTCCCGTTGCTTCGCGACGGCCTCCCGCTCCGCGGCCAGCTCTTGCCGGAAGAAGCGATCTGACACCAGCGCCTCGTCGACCGATCCGAGCCGGTCGAGCGTCAGGTCGCGGAGGCTGCCGCGCATCGAATCGCCGACCAGCAAGGCCCCGGTCAGGACGGCCGTGCCGACGGCCACCCCGCACGCCACGGCCAGGTTCGCCCGGCCGTGGTAGTACAGCGACGCATAGACCAAGCGGAAAAACGACATCTCTCGAATCTGCGTCAGACTCTGGTCTTGGGCCTTCGGTTGTCAACTCCGCCGCGCTACGGTGTCTCTTGCAACACCCCCTGATCGAGCTCGAAGTGCCGCTGCATGAGGCCGGCCAATCGCGGGCTGTGGGTTACCACGAGCACCATCCGCGGCTCCTCCGCTTGGAGGTCCACCAGCAGTTGGCCGATCCGCTCGGCGGTGGAGCGGTCGAGGTTCCCGGTGGGCTCGTCGGCCAGGAGCAGGTCGGGGGCCAGGAGCAGGGCCCGAGCCATCGCGGCCCGCTGCCGCTCGCCGCCCGAGAGTTCCGCGGGGCGATGTTCCAGCCGTTGGCCCAGCCCGACCCGCTCCAGGAGCATCCGGGCCCGCTCGAGCGTCTCCGGCCGCAGGGGGCCGCCGGCCACCGCGGGCACCAGGACGTTTTCCAGCGTCGAGCACTGCGGCAGCAGGTAATGGTCTTGGAAGACGAAGCCGATCCGCCGGTTGCGGAAGGCGGCCAGGGCCGGCTCGGCCAGGCGGAAGGGGTCTACGCCGTCCAGCAGGACCCGGCCGCCGCTGGGCGGCTCCAGCGTGCCGAGGATGCTCAAGAGCGTACTCTTGCCCGAGCCGCTGGGGCCGAGGATGGCCGCCGTCTGGCCCACCTCCAGCGCCAGCGACACGCCGCCCAGAACCACCAGCGGCTCGCCGCGGGTGGGATACTGCTTCGTGACGTTTTCGGCGACGAGTTTCGGCATGACCTTGGTCATCCCCCGGTTGTTTAAGTATACCCGCGGGGCCGCTCCTTGGCAGCGTCCCTCTGCGGCCCCGGGTTGACGAGCGCGCGGCAGCCGCCGACAATGGCTGCCGTGGCTGCGGGCCGAAAGATGCCCTCTCCTACGCTCTTTATTGGAAAGGATGGTGAGCGATGATCCGCTGGAATCTTGCCGTCGGTGCGGTTCTCTTGGCTGCCGCCACCTCGTACGGGGCCGAGCCGCGTCTTCCCCACCAGCCGCCGCCGAGAATGGCGGTCGCGACGATTGACGCGCAGGGGAGTCTTGAGATCGCCCATGTCGTGTTCAAGCCCGTGTGGGAAACGAAAACGAAACAGGCGGTGTACACCGTCGTCCGGGTGATCGACGGCCGCGAGGTCCCAGAGCAGCGGGTCCACACCTTTACTTACCAGGAGTCGCATGATGTGCCTGAGACGCGAGTCACGAAAATCCCGCCGGGCGCCTTCTGGGTCCATCGGGACGGCGAGCTGCTGGACGCCGCCGCGGCCGCCGAGGCGCTCAGCCACTCGATCCCGATCGTCCTGAATCGCGGCAACCCGCGGGAGCAGCTTGAGCCCTTCTATCTGCAATTCTTCAAGCCGGGGACGGTCATCGTGGGAATTAAGCCCGAGCCGCCGACGATGGTACCTCCTGCCGCCGCCCCCGCGCCGCCCGCGGTGCCGCCTGCGGCGTCGCCACCTGGCGCGCCCAACGCCCCGGCGCCTCCGGCGCCGCGTGCGCCTGCCGCACCGCCGCCCGCCGCACCTGCGCCACCAGCACCTCCCGCATCTGAGGCACCGCCGCGTCCGGCACCGCCTGTGCCTGCACCAGCGCCGCCTCGCGCGGCGTCCGACCCGTTCGCTACTTACGGTTCGGCGCCGCTCAGCATGGCCAGCGAGCCCAGCCCATAGAAAGTATACTCGACGTCCGCCTCCTGGTCCCAGGCCCCCGCGCGGAACCCGCCGGCGGGCTGTTCCAGCGAGAGGACGAATTTGCGCGCCGCCGCGGAATCGACGGCGGCCGAACTGTCCAGGGCGGCCAGCGCCACGAGGCCGGTGAAGGTGCTCAGGAGGTCGGCCACGGGGATCCGCGCGTTGGCCCGCAGGCCGCCTTCGCCGGTCTGCATCCCGGCGATGAATTTTGCGGCGGCCCGCGCGGAGTCCGCGGCGTCTTCCGGGGCGTCCAGCCCGCCCAACAGTGCGACCGCCGCCGCCGTGGGGTTCGTGCCGCCGTGCCGCATGGCGTCGATCTCGGCAAAACCCCCGTCGGGCCGCTGCCGGTTGCGGATGAAGCGCGTGATCGGTCCCGGCTCGTCCGGCTCCGCGCCGGCCAGTTGCTTGCACCACACCACCAAGAACGTCTGGTAGGTGCTGCTGGCGCCCCGTTGGGTCTTGGCGTAGCCGCCGTCCGGGCGGCGGAAGGGGGCGAAGAACTCCCGCACCTCCTGCCGCCGATCGCGGCCGGCCGCGGCGAACACGTCGCTCCCCGTGGCCCGCTCCAGGAGCATCGCGCTGGTGGCCAGCGAGAAGAAATCGGCCCCGGACATGGGCCGGCCGACCTGGCCCCCCAGGAATCCGGCCGCGTGGGCCGCCACCTCGCTATCCAGGCGCCCGACGAGCGCCAGCCCACGCAGGGCGAAGCCGGTGTAGTAGAGGTCGCTCTTCCCGCGCCGGCCGGGGAACCCGCCGTCGGCCTGCTGCGCGGCCAGGAGAAACGCCGCGTACCGCGACGCGACTTCCTGCGGCAGGAGCGAGCCATCGAAGCTCAGGATCGACAACATAGATCATGTTCAGGAACAGACTGGCCACTCGCCGCGCTCCCGGAAATCCTCGAGCGGCGCGTCAAAGCCCCGCATGATGCTGCGGGCAGGGGAAGCGCACGATCAGTCCTTCCTTCTGCCGAAGACTCCATTCCGCATCCGATATGAATTCCGCTCGTGTGCCCCAGTCCTGATCGATGTTGCAGCTTCGGATCGCGGCTGCCAGCGTGATACAGGCGACCACGGCGTCGGCGTAATCGGTATTCGTGGCGCTCATGCCTGGGGAAAGTTTGGCTTTCAGGGCGCCGAGCCGATTGAACGCGGCGACGAATTCCTGTAGATTGCCCGCTGACCGCGTTACCCCGACGCGTTTCCATGAATGCGACGGGTAGATTTCGTATAGGCGGGCGTTCGCTTGATCTGGGGCGGCGTCGAAGGGATAAATGCAAACGCCAGCTTTCTTCGCGTCGAAGGGATAAATGCAAACGCCAGCTTTCTTCGCGTCGAAGGGATAAATGCAAACGCCAGCTTTCTTCGCGTAGGTGAGCAACTTCAGGCCCGCGTAGGTCATGCTGCGAAAGTTCGGGTTATTGAGCTTGAACGAGCTGTAGGAGCTTGCCTTCGCGTCGGTGCAACGACAGCCCTTGCTATGCTCGACACATTTCCCTTCACATGTCGGTGCTTTATTCCGGAGGAAGTCGAGGAATCTTTCCCGCGTTTGAGACGTAGCGAGGCGTCCACATTCCGCCCATGTCGATACGCCAAGTGCGCGAAAAGCGAGGCTCGAATAGGAGAACGGGAAGTCCAGCCCCCACGGTGAGCGCGAGTCGACTATCGCCTGGAAGAGGTCGAGTCGATCATCGCATTGAGTAACCGCGCTCACCGTCAACGTTTCGCCCCGCAATTCAGCCTGTGCAAAGTAGATCCCCTTCGACGGGTTCTCCGCACCGCTGAAATCGGCGCCGTATACGTTCATTGCGGGATTCCCCGGTCTCTGTGCGACACAACCTCCATCAGCAATGCGGTTCGCGGCTCATTGCCCGCGGACCGCTTGGCGCACCTCCAGTCCTAACCGTAGCGACTTCTCGGACTCGCGTCAATGCCCCCATGGGTGGGGGATGCGAGTTGAACCCCCCCCTCCCGCCGACCATACCCCGCGTAGTGCCCGGGGCGAGGGAGACGCAGGCGATTTTCCCCTCGCAAGCGACCAAGGGGGCCGGGTAGAATCTACCATGGGCGGCAGCGCGATGCCCGAATGTCGGAAATCAAGCCGGGAGAAGTCAATCTATGGTCTACCGTGGCAAAGTCAAGAACGGCGTTGTGGTGCTGGAGCCACCGAGTGTCCTGCCTGAGGGCGCTGAAGTCCGGGTGGAAATCGTGCCGGCCGAAAATGAAGGACCGCTGCTGGACGAAGCGGGAGAGACGCTGGGCCAAAAGCTGATGCAGTTCGCCGGCCAGGCGGTCGGCTTGCCTGAGGACGCGGCACTGAACCACGATCACTATTTGTACGGGGCGCCGAAACGATGAAGCCGGTCTTTGCCGACACGGTCTACTACCTCGCCCTGACCAATGCGCGCGACCAGCACGCCCCCGCAGCAACGCGGTTCACCGCCGGCTTCTCAGGCGCGTTCGTTACGACCGCGTGGGTGCTAACGGAGGTAGGAAACTCCCTGACTCGGGGCCCCGACCGCGCCCTGTTCCTCCGGTTGTACCGCGCCCTGGCGGACGATCGGCGCGTTACGATCGTGCCGCCAGCCCAGGATCTCTTCGAGGAGGGGATCGAACTGTTTGGGCAGCGTCCCGACAAGGAATGGTCGCTCGTCGACTGCATTTCCCTCGTCGTGATGCGTGAGTACGGCTTGACCGATGCGCTGACTGCGGATCGGCACTTTGAGCAGGCGGGATTCAGGGTGCTCCTGGAACGGTAGGGCAGGTGACGGCGCCAACCGTCACTCCGGGGCACCCCTTGGGTCCCTTTCCCGGCGGGAGAGGGGAGCCCGGTGCAGGATCTCGTAGAGTTCCAGCGTTTGCCGGGCCATCCGCTCGGCGCCGTAGCGGTGGTGGACGGCCTGGTGAGCCCGGCGGCCGCACTCCTCGGCCAGCGATCCTTCGCGGAGCATCCGGCCCAGGGCGGCCGCCAGCCCCCCGACGCTGCCGGGCGGAAACAACAGTCCGCCGCCCGTGTCGCGGACCATCTCCGGAAACGCCCCGTGGGCCGGCAGCACCGTGGGAACCCCGTTGGCCCAAGCCTCCAGAACTGTGAGCCCCTTGCTCTCGGGAAGCACGGCCGGCGCGGTCATCACGTCGAGCGATTGCAGGAACGCGATCTTGGCCGGCCGGTCCAACTCGCCCAAGTACTCGAACCGCTCGCCGAGCCCCCGTGCGGCCGCCTCCGCCAGGAGCCCCGCCAGGTACGGCCGCTCGGCCGGGTCCAGGTAGCCGGCCGCACGGACCCGAAATGCCGGCACACTGCGGTCGTCGGCCAATGGCCGCACGGCCTCCAAGAGCAGGTGCAGCCCCTTGTCCGGGCAGATGCGGCCGAGGTAGCCGATGGTTTTCCGGCGCTGCGAGGCCGCAGGCGGGCGGCATCCTTCATCCTCCATCCTTGATCCTTCATCCTCCCGCCTTCCGCCTTCCGCCCTGTGCCCTTGCAGGTTGAGGCCCGGCGGGATGACGTGGATTCGCTCGGGCGGCACGGCCAGATAGTCGGCCATGAAGCCGGCATAGTAGTCGTTCATGGCGATCCAGGCGTCCACCGCGGCGGCCCGTTGGCGCAACACGGCCCGCGCCTCGGCCGCATAAGGCGGCGGGAGCTTTTCGAGGAAACTGTCCTCGCCCGACAGGGTACACACCACCGGTACGGGCCACTTGGCCCGCAGCGCCGGGACCAGTCCGGCCAGCATCGCGTTGGACAGGTGGATGAGGTCCGGCCGGACCTCGGCGGCCAGCCACGCCGCGAGCTTCTCGACCTCATGGCCCAGGAGGCCCTCGTGGCCGCGAAGCACGGAAACCGTGAGTGGGCCCAACCGCGCCGGGCGGGTCCGCGTGCCGCGGCGGGCCACCCAGCGGACCAGCCCGGGCCGGTCCAGGAGCCGCGCGACGAACCGCGGCAGCCACCGCCGAGCGCCCCACTCGTGCTGCAAGTAGACGTTGATGCCCCCCATGGCCAGGCGATCGCTGCTGGTGCTTTCCTCGTCGGTCCGCAGCGGCGTGTAGACGGGCACCAGCAGGACTTCGACGCCCAGCCGGCCCAGCGCCGCCGCCAAAGTGTTGCTGTGAAGGCAGCTTCCGCAGTACATCGGGCCCGCGCCGGCACTGAGGTGCAGAACCTTCATTCTTCGCTGATCGAGAGCGGCCGGCGGTCGAGGATGGCATCGGCCAGGAAGTGGAAGAGGCGGCCCAGCGCCGCGGGGATGGCGTCGGCGGCCTCGCCTGCGCGGCGGTGATGCTTGGCCACCAGCGCCGCGGCCTGGCGGAACGCGCCGGCCCGCCGGTACAGCTCGCCGGCCCGGGCCAGCGTGGCCTCGTCGGCGGCCGGCCGGGCCAACAGCGCGACCAGCTCGGCCCGGTCCGTCTCGCCCAGTCCGGCCAGGGCCAAGGCCCAGAGCACCGTGGGGCGGCCGCCCAGCAGATCGGCCCCCGAGCGGCGGCGCGACACCTCGCTGGGCTCCCAATCGTCCAGGTCGTTGAGGACCTGGTAGGCCACGCCCAGGTGCCGGGCGAAGCGGCAGATCGCCTCGCGGAACGGCTCGACGGGGCCGGCCAGCCGCGCGCCGGCCAGCAGGGCCGCCTCGAACGCCGGGGCCGTCTTCAGGGCACAGATCTTCAATGCATCCAGCGGCGAGAGCTGCCGGTCCCGCGCGTCCCGCCACATCAGCTCCGCCCCCTGGCCTTCGCAGAGTTTCGTATGGGCCCGGGCGAATTGGGCCAAGATGTCGGCCGTCGCCTCGGCGCCCAGGGCGGCCTGCTGGGAGGCCACCAGCCGGTAGCCCAGCCCGACCAGGTAATCGCCGACGTTGATCGCCACGGCCGGCCCGAACCGGCGGTGCAGCGCCGGCCGGCCGTAGCGGAACCAATCGTCGTCTTCGATGTCGTCGTGTACGAGCGACGCCTTGTGAAAGACCTCGATCGCCAGGGCGACCCGCTTGACGGCGTCGGAGAACCCCGCGACGTGCTCCGCTCCGTCGGGCAACGTGCCGCGGGAGCCCGTCAAGGCGTCGTAGACCGCCAGGGTGATGAACGGCCGCGAATGCTTGCCCCCCGAGGCCAGGAAGCCGCGGGCGATGGCCTCGGTGGCGCCCAGCGGAGGCAGGTCCGTGGTCAGTTGTCCGTTGTCCGTTGCCTGTTGGCGGGCAGTCGCCTCGGCGGCGGCCAGCGGGCCAAGCGTCCCAGCCTCCGGGCCATCCCCTTTTCCCCTCGCGAGCACGAGCCGGTCCAGCTCGGCCGGCTCGAACATGCCGGCCGCCGCCCGCATCAGGTGCAGGTAGGTCTGCGTCTGCCACTCCGCCGACCGGCACGGCGTGTCGACCATCTGGCGGATCCAGTCGAGGTCGGCCGAGGTGTCGCGGCAGCCGCTCTTCAACAAGGGCACGGCCATGCAGGGAATGCCCGCCAGGAGGATCTTGTCGAAGGTCTTCTCCAGGGCGTCGAGGCACGCCACACCCAGTACGGCATCGACCTGCCCGCTGAGAATGGTCTTGAGTACGCCGGGCGAGCCCTCGGCCACCAGCACGCGATAGCCCTGCCTGACAGCTTCCCCGCGGAGATCGGTAAGAGGGCACCCGCCGCAGTCGCGGCACTCGAGTCCCTCGGGGCTCACCTGGGCCCGGCAGACCTCGACGTTGCGGAGGCAGCGGGGCAGGAGCACCAGCCGCCGCGCGTGCGGCACCGCCGCCACCTGCTCCCGCCAGAACGCCGAAGCCAACGCGACCATCGTCCAGCCGAGGTAGACCTCGCTCAGGCCGAGGCCGGCCAGCACCTGCCGCGCCGACGTCTCGAGTTCCTGGCGGCACGGCGGCCGAGCGTGGTCCAGGCCGGCCGCCGTCTCGACCGCCCGGCCGCGAATCTGCTCCCGCAGGGCCTTGCTCGGCGGGACCTCCTTGAGCCGCGAACTGTCCCGATCATCGCCCAGGAGACGCTGGCCGTCGTCGCGCGGTCCGGGCACCATTCGCGGCACTGTCGCACCCGGTGCCCGAAAGGGAACGGTCTCCGTCTCAGGCACTCGCCGCGGAACGCTGCTCACGTGGGGGATCTCGGCGGGGGTACGGCGGGGCTGTGATTGGCGGGTCGTGCGGAGGATACCCCTTCCATGATAGCTTCCCGCGAACACTGGGAAAAGCGCTCCGACCTACTTATTCTCTTGCCGGCGAGTAGTGCCGCAGGGCGTGGCCCAGGGCGGCGACCGCAAACGCCAACGGATAAACGTCCTCGTAGTACCCCAGCTTGGCGAAATACAGGCCGATCGGGGCCGGCTGGCGATGGCGGCCTGCGGTAACCGCCTCCAGCAGCCACTGAACCCCGGCTTCTAGGGGGGGCTGGAGGAAAGGATTGGCTGGGCCGGCCAGGAGGGCCTCGATGGCCAGCCCGGTCTCCTCGATGCTCGATGACGCAGAAATTGGGGATTGGGGATTGGGGATCGCAGATCGAAGATTGAAGATTGAAGATTGCGAATTGGAAAACAAAGCCCCCGGACTGCGTCCGGGGGTTTGGGATTGGGGATTGGGGATTGGAAGCGGCGAGCCCTCACCCCCAACCCCTCTCCCAGAGGGAGAGGGGAGAAACGGGCCCCCCCAGCCGCCGCCGGCGTCTGCGTGGGTGGCCAGCCATCTCAGACCCCGCTCGGCCGGCGCGCTTTGGATCAGCCCCAGGTCGCGATAGGCCAAGAGCACCCGGGCCGTGCCGTAGACCGGGTTTTCCTCGTCATGGTGGTTCTGGTTGGCGAACCAGAGGGGGCACCAGCTCCCGTCGCTCCGCTGATGGAGGGCGAGGTAATCCAGTCCATCGCGGATGGCCCGGTCGATGTCTCGCTCCGGGAACCAGTGCTGCCAGGCGTGGAGCGCCCGAATGGCGTGGGCCG
>Ga0187848_10001704_pt1 | contig 18338 bp, 21 predicted proteins | sample June2016WEW_4_40_FD_132424 | JGI IMG/M metagenome (GOLD analysis project Ga0187848, IMG submission 132424) | Peatland microbial communities from SPRUCE experiment site at the Marcell Experimental Forest, Minnesota, USA - June2016WEW_4_40 | ecosystem: Environmental > Terrestrial > Soil >... | reverse complement strand
TCGTCAGTAGACCGGAAGCGAAGCCGGCCACAACACCGAGGCCGGCGGCGATCGCCAAGACCGTGCCGGAAGGAGGTGCGTGCGCCACCACGGCAAAAATTGGTCCCGCGCCGAGCAACGGGACGCGCAAAACCGAGGCGACAATCGCCGCCACCGCCACGGGAATGAAACTGCGAGGTTTCCATTCAAACAACAAAAGTTCAACCGCCAAAAGCACCGCCGCCACCGGCGTGGCGAACACGGCGGACATGCCCGCGGCGGCACCGGCCACGAGCAGCGTTTTACGTTCCGCCGCGCTCATGTGAAATTGTTGGGCGAAGATCGAGCCAAAGGCGCCCCCCGTCATGATGATCGGGCCTTCCGCGCCGAAGGGGCCGCCAGTGCCGATGGAAATAGCCGCGGAGAGCGGTTTGAGCAGCGCGACTTTGAGTTGTATGCGACTGCGACCGAGCAGAATGGCCTCCAGAGCTTCAGGAATGCCGTGCCCGCGGATCTTCTCTGAGCCAAACCGCGCCATGAGTCCGATGATGAGCGCTCCCGCCACCGGCACCAGCACCACCCAAAGCCCCAGATGATGACCTTGCGGGACTGCCGGGGCGGCGGAAAAGCGGTGATAGAAGGCGAGATTCGTGATCGCGGCAATAAGCCAAATCAAAGCGTAGGCGACCAGGGAACCAATCGCGCCGATCCCTGCCGCCATGGCGGAGAGCAGCAGCACACGGCGGTTGGTGCTGAAATCCGCCAGTTCATCTGCGGCGGCTGCGTTGGACACGACCTCTTTGCCAGTTCGGACCGATGGGATCAATGGTTCAATTTGCATTAGCAAAGCGCATATTATATCGTAAGACGATATATGTCAAATGCGATCTGGCTTTCGGCGGCAAGCCTGCTAGATTGGCGCGTCATGGCGAAACACAAACTTCTGGTCAAATCGGAGTATGAAACGCTCGCCGCGTTTCGTTATGCGCTCCGGCAGTTCATCCATTTTAGCGAGGAAGCCGCGCATTCCGCCGGCATCACGGCGCAACAGTATCAGGCGTTGCTGGCGATCAAGGGTTTTCCTGAACGCGAAAGCGTCACGGTGGGCGAGTTGGCGGAACGATTGCAGCTGCGTCACCACAGTGCGGTTGGGTTGGTGGACCGGTTGGTGGCGGAGAAGTTGGTCGTTCGGCTGCCCTCCGCCGAGGATCGCCGCCGGGTTTTGATTCAACTTACCCTTCACGGTCAAAAAATCCTGGAGAAGCTCGCTTCCGTCCACCGCCAACAATTGAAGCAGATCGGACCGGGAATCCGCCAGTTGCTGGAGCGACTTTGTTCTACTGGGGAATAAAAGATTGGGGGCTGATTGGCTATTCGCCAAGATTTCGCCTCAGGAGAGCATTCAATTTCGCCGGCGACAGGACCACAATGGTTTTGCCTTTGACCGTGAGAAGTTTTTGCTCCCGGAATTTTGCCAGAGTTCGCGACAGGGTTTCACTGACCGTGCCCAATTCCGCCGCCAGCACGCGCTTGGCCATCGCCAGCTCAATCCTGACAGGCTGTTCGCTTTGCAAATTCGGGCATTTTTTCACAAGCCAGTTCGCCAAGCGGGTTTCCACGTCTTTGAGAGTCAGGTCTTCGAGTTGGCCGACCAGGACCCGCAAGTGGCTGCTCATGGAGCCAAGCATCCGCAGGGCCAGTTCGGGTTGGTGCCGCAGCAACGCCAGAATGCCGTTCTTCTGCACGAGCAACACCTGCGTCGGCTCCAGCACCCGGGCATCCGCGGGGTAACCCTTGTCCGATGCCAGCGCCACCTCGGCAAAAGAATCACCACTGCGAAATATGTGGATGATCTGCTCCTTGCCGGCCGCATTGACCCGGTGAACGTTGACCGAACCGCGTTGGACAATATAAAAGCCGACGGCAGGGGATCCTTCTCGAAAAAGATATTCCCCCTTGGCCAGGGATTTTACCACAGTGACATCCGCAATGCTTTCGAGGTCTTGCGAAGGCAAGCCGGTAAATAGCCGGCAGCTTCGCAGCGCGGCGGTGAGGCCGATCCTTTTCAGTTCTCCTGGAATGGGAGGCATGGCGGGGATCATTCAACCATCTTCGCGCCAGAAGTAAACCAGCCAGTCCGCGCCGGAACCGCGCTCCACTTTGGAGGCGAAGCCCTCGGAGCCAAGTTTCTCAATCAACGGCGAAGGCAAAAATGGCGCCACGATAATCAAGCCTTCCACCGCCTTAAGGCGGCCCACGCGCTGGAGGATTTCGGGAAATGGTTCAACGCCCCGGCGGATGAGACCGCGAACATCAAACCGTTTAAACTGGCTGATTGACGGCATCATGGCGTCGGTTGTGTTCAACTCATTTGACAATTCGCAAGGCCGAATTTCAATTCCGAACCGGTTCCCATTTTCATTTTGCTTTCTTCATCGCGACAAAGACGGCCGCCCGTTGTTCGTCGTTCAGGATTTGGTCCATGGCCGGATAGAGCGCCTGTTCTTCCTTTTGATTGTGGAACCGAAGGAGCGTTTCCAAACGGCCCTCTTCGTCGCCGGTCGCAACGTTACCCTGGGCGAGCTTTCTGGAAATCTCGTCCAAATAAACGAGAATTTGTCCATGGTCCCGGCGCAGACTCGCGGTCAGGCAATTACTGAGATGGCCCAACTGCTGATCATACCAACGGAAGAGGATTCTCTCCTCCCAGAGAATGTGCCGTTCCAACCCGGCCTTGAACCCATGAAACGCCTCCGCCGCCTTGTCCGGCTCGCCGGCTTTCAAACTCTGGAAGCGGTGCAGGGCCGCGTGGAGATGTTCGTGGTCCTCTGTATAGTATTGATTGACAGTAGGGTCCGGCATGGAAACCTCCTTTGCGGCTGCACTGCTCAGTGGCGGCAGCCGCAGGCCGATTCCGTTTCGGCAACGGGCGCCTCCAAGGCTTTGAGTTTGGTGATCTTGACGCGGAATTCCTCCGGGCCTTTGACCAGGTGCTCCCAGGTGAACGCTCCGGGCCATTGCGCGGAGAATTGATAGTAGAGCGGAACGGGATCATGGTCGTTGAGCAGGATGAAATGGTCGCCGACCGGCAGGCCGAGCCAGGTTTGAATGATCAGGCCGTGTTTGACCGAACAGGGGATGGGACGAACGTCCATGACTTGATCCGGTCCGATTAGGTTTTCGCATTGCGTTGTTTTGTTCATATATGTGATGGATTTATGTTTGCAGTTGACTGAGTTTTGTTCAGGTTAAAAAGTTCCGACGCCGGTGGCGTTTCGACCAAATTCCGTCATCATGGAAGGGTGCCACGGCGGGTCCCAGACCACTTCGACTTCGGCTGCCGCTACGCCTGCGAGGTTGAGCAGCGCCTGTTGCGCGCCCCAACGGATGCTTTCGTGCATCGGGCAGCCGGGGGTGGTGAGAGTCATCACCACGGTCGCTTTTTGGCCCGTGATGGAGACATTGTAAATCAAACCCAGGTCCACGATGTTACACCCCAGTTCCGGGTCAATAACCTGGCGCAAGGTTTCAAGGATGGCCTCTTCGGTGATTTTGTTGGTGGTCATGCTGTTTTGGGCAAGGTTGAAATTGGCAGAGGGAACGGACTTGGTTTGAAGTAATGGGAGAGCATTTTGCCGGCGTTCAGGCCGAGAGTCAACACGCCCAGGGCCAGGAAACCGCAACCGATGCTGATGCCTGTTTCGTTGGCCAGGACGATGGCGCCGGACGTTACCGCAAGTCCGGCCAGCCAGGCCCAATAACCCAGCGTTTGCAGCCGGGCGGAATAAAGGTCCGCCAGCGCGGGAACTTTGGCGCGGCCGATTTGCCGGCTGTAACGGCCGAACCAGACGAGGAACGGGATGATTTTGTAGAGCATCCCCATGATGGCGAACGTGACCACCCCGATTAGTCCGAGAAAGCCGTAAAGGTTTTCCAGTTGTCCGGTGAACGTGTTCTGCGGCAAACCGGGCCAGGACAGCACGACCGCCAACACGGACAGCGGCAACAGGAGCATGATGGCTGTCAAAAAGTATTTGATGCCCCAATCCAGCGCGCGGCGTTTGCGGGCATGCAGGATGGCCTTGAGTTCCCAGCCGTAAACCGCCAGCGCCGCAGCGACCACCAGTGCAAAGGTCGGCTTCAACGGACTGTGCCGCAGAATCGTCACGAAAGAACCCGCCAGCCCGACGTTGAGCAGAATGACGCTGCCAATCGCGCGCCCCCGGCTCTGCACTTCGCTCAAGGTGAACATTGGGATGAGTTTGTAGGACACCCCGACGATGAGCATGGTGAAGAAACCCACGCCACCCAGATGCGCATGAGCATGCATCGTGCTGATGGCCCCAAAAGGTGTCAGGAAGCCCGCCACCCACTTCAATCCATGCAAGATCACGGCCGCCGTTCCAGTTGTTGACGCGGGAGATTCGTAATCGTTGACGGATTTCGCCACCGCGATGGAAAGGCCCAGGATGATGGTCAGCAAAATCCATACGAGCGCGGCGCTCACCGCCGTGGCCGTCACGCTCCATTTCGGCACGCGCCACAAGGTTCGCGCGATGTTATAGACGAAGAGAGCGACGCCGACCGCCAGCACGGAACCGAAATGTCCCACTTGTTCCATATTCCAGACCCGGAACATCCAGACCATTCCAATGAAGCCAACAACGTGAAAAGCGAATTGCCAGCGCGCGAGTTTTTCGCTGTGGAGCCTGGTTTCAAGGGCGACCGGCACCAGTTGATACATCGCCCCCATGACGACCGAGCAAATCCAGCCCAGCACAAACAGGTGGGTCGCAGCGATGACGTTCTGGTTGTAGTGGTAGGTGGCAAGGATGCTGGGTTGGACCACGAGCCAGGCGATGCCCGCACATAGCGCGAGCAAACCGGTCAGAGTGAACATTAGCGGTAACGTCACCGAGGGCGCGTTTGTCCCCAAGGGCGGCGCGGGGACAACCGGACGCGACGTTGTCGGGTTAACGGCTGATATGGGTAAGGAAACTTCCATCGGGTTGCTCTTCGGTTGCCGCGGTGAAGCCGCGTTCTTCAAGGTGTGGGTAGAGATGCATTGGGCGGCGCTCCGTGCGGGCGCGGAGTTCCGCGCCCGCCGGAAGTGCGACCAGGGCTTCAAGAATTATAACCATCGGTTGGGGTGGCTCGAGTCCCCGGGCGTCCACCTCCACGATTTGCGCGGGGGCCGGCGCAATTCCGTTGCTCGGCCGAACGGGAGAAGACGCCTGCGCGGCTTCCGCCGGGGTTCCGCCGGGCTGGCGCGTGAACAGGATTTCCCAATCGCCAGACCCGGTTGCCTGCCCCTTGTGGACGAAGCCCTGCTTTTCCATGACCCGAAACAACGGCACCGGTTCAAAAGGCGCAATCACCAACAAACTTTCATCGGCCTGCATCGCGGCGGCGGCATTCATGATTTTTGAAAATGGTTCGCGTCCCCTGCGAATGTCCTCGCGCACGTCCACGGTTACGGTCTTGTTGCTCATAGCGAAAATGATTTGAGTTCAGACTTGGGCAGCCAATGCAGTCTGAATTGGCGGCACGGGATCTGGAATCGGGGCCGGCTTGGACAAGGTTAGCAACATGGAGAATTGCTCCGTGGCCTTCACCGCATACGGGAGATGGGGAGGCATATATACCAGATCTCCGGTTTTGAGGTGGCGCGGCACGCCCGCCAGGGAGAATTCGCAGGAGCCGGAAAGAATCTGAATCAGCGCATGTTGCGTGGAGGTGTGCTCGGTCAATTCCTGGCCTTCGGCGAAGCCGAACAGCACCGTTCGAGAATTGCCGGTGCGCAGCAGGGTGCGGCTGACAATGCCGTTGGGCGCGTATTGGGTCTCGGCCGGCAGCGACAGGACTTTTTCGCACCCGGAATCAATGAGCGGTCGTTCATTCATGCGTCCAACCTAACTCATCGCGGCGGCTCATGCCTTGACTTGCGTCAAGCAATCCTCCTTTCCTGGATCTCGCCTTGACCGGCCTGAAACGAAGCCGCGAATGAAAATCTCCGTTGGAAAGCGGAAACAACCACTTTTATCCATCGAATGTCCGGCGTCAGGGTTGGGGTGTTCACCCCATTGTGACAACGCCGCCTCTTGGTTTACGTTACTCAACGGCCCTCCGCAGGCCAACCCCTTCGGAAACATTGAACTCAAACTGCACCATTGCCCAAAATGTCAATTCTTTGACTTGCCTCAAAGAATCCTAATTGGTTCTGTCATAGTTTTGACGTTGTGAAGACCATGATTATTCGATCAATCCCAGTCCTAACTGCCTTGGCATTGCTTGCCAGCGGCAATCCGTCATCTGTTTATGCGCAAAACGAAATCGCCGCGCCGACGAACCTCGCAAACCTGATTGACCCGGGAGTCAGCGGCGTGGAAACCGCCATCCTTGCGCAAGCGCCCAATGTTCCTCCGCCCCTCAAGCGCAAATTCGCCACGAAAGTAATCGTCAATCTGGAGGTCAAAGAGGTGACCAAGCGTCTGGCGGATGGGGTTGATTATGTCTTTTGGACGTTTGGCGGCGACGTGCCGGGAAGTTTCATTCGCATCCGCGAAGGCGATCAGGTGGAGTTCCACTTGAACAACCATCAGAACAACAAGATGCCGCACAGCATTGACTTGCACGCGGTCAGCGGGCCGGGCGGTGGAGCGGCTTCGTCGTTTACCGCGCCGGGGCATTCGTCGCAGTTCTCGTTCAAGGCCCTTCATTCCGGCCTTTTTGTTTATCACTGCGCGACGGCGCCGGTTGGCATGCACATCGGGAGTGGGATGTATGGTTTGATTCTCGTCGAACCGAAGGAAGGTTTGCCGCCGGTGGATCGAGAGTATTACGTCATGCAGGGCGAGTTTTACACCACGGGCCAATTCGGCGAGGAAGGCTTGCAGGGTTTCGACATGAATAAAGCGGTGGATGAGAAGCCGCCGTATGTGGTGTTCAATGGCGCGGTGGATTCGCTCGTCGGAGATCGTTCCATGACGGCGAACGTCGGCCAAAACGTCCGGATATTCTTTGGCAACGGCGGGCCGAATCTTACTTCCTCGTTTCACATCATCGGCGGACAATTCGACACTCTGTATCAGGACGGCACGATGACCAACATATTGCATAACGTCCAAACCGCGTCCGTACCGCCCGGTTCGGCTGTCGTGGTGGATTTCAAAGCCAACGCGCCTGGGACGTATGTTCTGGTGGATCACGCGATCTTCCGCGCGTTCAACAAGGGCGCGCTCGGCATGTTGAAAGTGGACGGCCCGTCAGACCTGCTCGTCTATTCCGGCAAGGAGGTGGATGCCACCTACATTGGCAAGGCGGCCGACGCCGGCTCGGAAACGGAAAAGAAAGTCGCCGCGTTGAAGGCGGAAGTCGCCCGGGAAATTACAAGCAACCCAAAGATCGCCGATTTGAACAAGCAGATTCAAATCCAGAAGGGCAAGACGGTTTATATGCAAACGTGCTTTGTCTGCCACCAGCCTACCGGCCAGGGCATCCCGGAGCAGATTCCTCCGCTGGCGCTCTCGGACTTTCTCGCGTCCAAAGACAAGGAGAACATTATTCGCGGCGTGCTCATGGGCCGCACCGGCAAGATCACCGTCAACGGCAAGACTTACAGCGGCACCATGATACCCCTGAATTACCTGACGGACGAACAAGTCGCCAACGTGCTGACCTACGTGCGCAACACATGGGGCAATTCGGGTGACGCCGTGACCGTGCCGGAAGTCGCCAAGATTCGAAAGGAATCCGGTCCGCCGCCGGCCAATCCTTACGAATAAGCGCGAAAACAATTCAGCCGGAGGCTCATCTTGAAAACCTGGATGCGAAATTCAATCATGGCACTGATGATGTTGATGGGCGCGGTGGGTCAGAGTTTTGGCCAAACGCCGCCCGCAGGAATGGCTTTGATTCCTGACGGCGTCTATCGCCCGCTGTTTCGCGGCGAATCAGACCCGAAAGAAGTTATTGTCAAATCCTTCTATCTGGACATTCTGCCGGTGACCAACGGCGGCTTTCTCGAATTTGTTCGCGCGATCCCACGCTGGCGGCGTTCGCAGGTGAAAAGGATTTTCGCCGACGAATCGTATCTCAAAAGTTGGGCAGGCGATCTCGACCCCGGCACCAATGCACCCGCCAATGTCCCAGTGACTGAGATTTCGTGGTTTGCCGCCAAAGCCTACGCGCAATGGAAGGGAGAACGATTGCCCAGCGTCGCTGAGTGGGAATATGCCGCGGCAGCCAGCCCGACACGCGCGGACGGCAAGGACGATACCAATTTCACGCGCCAAGTGCTCGCATGGTATTCCACCCCCGCGCCGGCGCAGCTTCCCGCGGCCGGCTTGGGCCAGGCCAATTTCTGGGGCGTTCGCGATTTGCACGGACTGGTCTGGGAGTGGGTCGCCGATTTCAACACCGCGCTGGTCACCGGCGACGCGGGCAGTGATAACGGCCTCGACCGCCGGCTTTTTTGCGGAACCGGCTCGCAAGGTGCCACGGACGTTCAGAATTATCCCGCCTTTATGCGCTACGGTTTTCGCAGCAGCCTCAAAGCGAACTACTCCGTCCACAACCTCGGCTTCCGTTGCGCGAAAGATTTATGAAACCCACGCCAAAAGCGATATTCCTCTCACTCGCAATCCTCGCGCTGGCGGGCTGCGCGGCTGAATCGTCTTCTCGTGCCGCCAAGCCGTCTTGTTGCGTGAAGGCCGAAGCGCCGGCCGCGTTTACCGATAAATCCATTTACCAAACTGAATCCACCTGGATGACGGACCAGCGGACGCAAATCAAGCTGGGCGCTCTCGCTGGCCGGCCGCAAGTCGTCGCCATGTTTTTTGCCCATTGCCAATTTGCCTGCCCGATTATTGTCAACGATATGAAACGCATCGAAGCGGCGTTGCCAGCGGACGTATCCGGTCGAATCGGTTTCACCCTCGTTTCCTTCGACGCCAAGCGGGACACCCCCCCGGCGCTGGCCGAATATAGGAAGACCCGGGATTTGCCGGCGAAAAGCTGGAACTTGATGTGCGGACGCCCGGACGACGTGCTGGAGTTGTCGGCATTGCTCGGCCTGAGCTTTAAGGAAAATGCGGACGGCCAATTTGCCCACTCCAACGTCATCACAATTCTCAACGCGCAAGGCGAGATCGTTCATCAACAGGTCGGCTTGAATCAGGACATCCATGAAACCGTTCGCCTTCTGCAACAACTGGCAAGAAATTAACCCAAGTTAAGAAACACCCAAACAGCATTGCGCCGTCAAGCTCCTGACAAAGCGGGAATTACACTGCCGGCGCACGTCTGAACCCGTCCAGCCAATGGCGCAGGCTCATGACGGGATGTTCCCACAACATGCGCGGTCCGGCGTAACGCATCACCACCTTGACCTGCTCGCGTCGTGCGCGCTGATAACAATGGACCGGGCACTTGGCGCAGGTCGGTTTTTCCGCACCAAACCGGCAGCGTTCCAGTCGCACCCGGGCGTAATCCAAAAGCTGCCGGCATTCCGCGCACAACCCGGCTGTCGCCCCATGACGATCCCGGCAGTGGATTTTGATCATCGCCTCCATTGTCTCCCATTCACGGTTCAACCGCTTGCTGGGGAAAGCCACGGTCTTGGTTTCGGGCGTGACGTCAGCAAAGGTGTCCGATCCGGCTTGTTCAGCAATCAATCTCATACCGTCACTTTCGCACACCCACTTTCAAAGGCCTTTGATGCAGGTCAAGGTTTTGATCATTTCATGGGCAGCGCGGTAAAGCGCAAATCGTTGACTTGGGTCAAGTCAGTGCTCGCCCGGATGAGCGATAATTGTCGTGTAAGAAACAATAGAGTTTTATGAATAGCGACCATTCAAATCCTCCGGTCCCAAACAAAGCGTCCACCGTGGTCTATGCCTGCTCCGGCTGTTCGGACGCCGGTGAAATCGCAGACCGTATCGCGCGCCAGCTCACTCGCGAGGGGGTAGCGCAGATGTCGTGCCTCGCCGGCATCGGTGGCCGCGTCAAAAGCCTGCTTTTAAACGCGGAAAACGCGGAGCGCATCCTGGTTGTGGACGGCTGTCCGCTGAATTGCGCGCGGCACACGCTTGAATTGGCGGGATTCAAAAAGTTCGATCATCTCGAGTTGCACAAACTCGGCATCCGCAAAGGTTCGGCACCCGTGACAGGCGAGCGCATCGCGACCGGTGTAGCATCAGCGAAGAAAATCCTCGCGGGCGAAACACCGCCGGGTTCCCCGGAAAAGCTTGCGTTGCTTCAAACCAGCCCCGCGCCGGCGGATGTCAAGATGGCGGAGTCAAGCTTCGATCTGCCCATTGTCATTGGCGTGGCTCGCATACCCAATCCGGACTTCCATCACTCCTTGCCGCCGACCACAATGCGCGCGCCGCGCTTATAGGTGACGTAAGAATAAAACCATTGGAAGAGCACCGCGATTTTGTTGCGGAAACCGACAAGAAAAATCAAGTGAATCACCAGCCACGCCAGCCATGCCACCACACCGGAAAGATGCAACGATCCCACTTGCGCCACCGCCGCCGAACGTCCGATGGTCGCCATCGTCCCCTTGTCCCAGTAACGGAAGGGCGCACGGGCCACGGCGTCGGATGAGGCGAGTTCTCCTTCGATGAGACGCGCCACATGCCGCGCCATTTGCATGGCCGCGGGCGACACTCCCGGCACCGGCTTGCCGTCCGCTCCCAAAACCAGAGCCATGTCGCCAATGGCAAAGACCTCGGCATGGCCCGGCACACTCAAGTCAGGATTCACCTTGACACGCCCCGCCCGGTCCAGCTCCACCCCCAGTTTTTTCGTCAGCGGCGTTGCTGCGACACCCGCCGCCCAGATAATATTGGCCGCCGCAATCGTTTCGCCGCCCTCCAACTCCACCTGGCCGGCGCCTATGTGTTTGACGGATGCCTTTAGACGCACCTGTACCCCCAGCGCCTCCAACTGCCGTTGCGCGCTGGCAGACAAATCCGGCGGCAGATGCCCCAGAATCCTCGGGCCGCCTTCGATCAAAATGACTCGCGCCCGCGTCGAATCAATGCGCCGGAAATCCGCCCGCAAAACGTGCCGCGCCAATTCCGCAAAGGCACCCGCCAATTCCACGCCGGTTGGCCCTCCACCAACCACCATCATGGTCATCAACCGCGCCTGTTCTTCCGCCGACGTTTCCGTCTCGGCCCTTTCAAACGCGAGCAAGATCTGGCTGCGAATGCGCAGGGCGTCCCCCAACGTCTTCAAGCCCGGCGCATGTTCCTCCCATTCCGGATGCCCGAAATAACTGGTGCATCCGCCCAACGCCAGCACCAGGTAATCGTAAGACAATTCCCCGCCCGCAAGGACGACTTTCTTCTCTGGCAGCTTGAAATCGACGACCGATTCCATCAAGACGGTAATGTTGGGACGGTGGGAAAGGATGGATCGAATCGGCTGCGCAATTTCGGGGGCGGAAAGGCCGGCCGTGGCAACCTGGTAAAGGAGAGGTTGAAAAAGATGATGATTAGACCGGTCCACCAGCGTCACGCGGGCGGAGGCATGAAGGAACCTATGGCAGAACTCCAGCCCGCCAAATCCAGCCCCCAAAACGACAATGTGCGCGGGTGGCCGCATAACGAAAATGACGCTCCCCAGCATCGCTTGACGGCCAATTTCGTCAACGGTTAAAATGGTGAAGTGGCGAAGCCGCGAGGCTGGAAAAGTATGCTCACCCCCTCACCACTGGGAACAACTCGTCCGCAACGATGGGGAAGATAATGAACTGTATTCCACAACGGTCTGATTGTCGGGCCGCCAGGAACAGGCGATTTGACGTGGGTGTCGAAGTTCATAAACATCGCCTGATCTTGGACTGCGCAAGACATCGTGCGCGGGTGCAAACCGCCGATCCCCAAATTGCGTTGGGCAGAGTTGCGCGCAAGGGATTCTGACTTCAAGAGCCATTTGGTCTGTGAAGGATTGGACTTCGAAACGCCGCCAAACAGAATGGCATGAAGAACAAGATCTCGCAGTTCATGCCGCCGTCTCGCGCTGTGTTGGAGCCTCCAGCCTATCCGAAATGCACGAACGAGGTTGTCCGAAAACTGAAAAAGGCCATGGACAAAGCTGAGTGTCGGCCGAAGGGCGAATTAACACTGGAGCGATTCGGACGCCTGCTCGGCGCCCCCAAAAGCACCATCCATGACTGGTATCACGGGATCCTGGCCAAACCAATCATGCATTTGCTGTGCGGTTTGGAGCGCCTCTCCGAGGCACAACGCACTGAGATGTTTCGCGGTTTGTGCCGGGAATGCCCCCGACTGCAACATCCCCGCCTGGCCCGCGATCAGGAGGCCGTCCATTTGCTGGACGAGTTATTGGCCAAGCCAGCCGGATTGACGCTGGTGACCGGACCTTCGGATGCCTTGAGGACATTTGTCATCACCGCCCTCGGCAATTCGGCAGCGCAAATCACCCCGGCCAAAACTGTTTGTGGACTGGATATCCACCGGCCAGATGTCTTCGTGCCGGTGCCTGAAGTGCATTATTTCCAGAATCCCGGTGATTCGGCACAAGCCAGGCAGCTGATCGGCCAGTTGTGGAAGGGTATCGAATGCTCCACCTCCGACCTCATTCTGCTGAATCGAGTGTGGACGATCATGCCGGAGATCCGGGAAAGAATCATCTCCGTTGCGAAGAGTCGCCACGTCATCCTGGCTGACCAATTCGACGCCCGAGCGCTTCCAAGACACAGGGGGAACCTTCTGGCGCCCAATATCGTTACTGTCACCTCCGGTTTCAATCAGCAAATCCATGTCATTGTCGAGTCAAGGCGTTGATATGGCGCGGCATCACAAAGACTCGCGGAAAAATCAGGCAAATGGAGGGCATGGAACGGAACTGGCGGGCGAGCCAATGGCTGGTTCGGGTGCCACTCAGCAGGCGGTTGCGGTTGGAGCGGGCGGTTGAGATTTCTTGGAAGCTGCTGTGATTGACCTGGATGTTGACCGAGTTTGGCGAGTGGACCACGGAGAACGACAAGCATCGTGATTGGCCGGCATCTGCACAGATCCGATTCACAAAAGTCCCCGGATTGTAGCTCTTAACCATAGAGCATGAGATCCGACAAACTTGTCCGCCTGCCCGCGGCCGCCTCTGTGAAATCGGAACAAATCGTAGCCAGAGGGATAGCCACCGGCGTCGTCATTTCATCTACACGCATGAACTCCATAAACACCGCAGAACACCTTCCTGGACCGGGCACTGCCAGCAACGGTGCCAGCAGAAGTGCCAGCAAAAATGCCAGCAGATTAGTTCGAGCTGAGTACAAGGATAGTTTGGAACCTGTACGCCGGAGTTATACGGGAGTTCTGGCGTCAGCAAAATCCGGCCACGGGGGGAAAGCCGTTCAATTCCGACCCCCGCCTCCAAGTTGCTTAAAACAAGCAACTTACAGATATTATCAGGACTAGCAAATCGTCTTTTTCTGTGGATTAACGTGGGTTGGAAACCGACCCTCGCCTCTGGACTTCCGATTTGATGAAACTGTTCACATCTGAACCTTATTTGCGTCGGCCGCGAATTGCTGCCAACCCACGGCCTACTTCCTGCCGCCAAAGGCTCTTCCCCGCTGCCACTCTGGCCATCGCCTGTCGCCTGTAGCAGAACATGACTCTCTGAGCACGTTATGAATATCACTTCCCATGCGCTTTGATCGCTGGAGGTGTTTTTTGGCAAATCCCCCCGGCAAGCGTGTGAAATGTGGTGTAAGGTCATTCCATTGCCGTGACTCATCGGGTGCGGCGGCGGGCCGTCGGAACGATTCAAATCGTGTTGCGCTTTTTACCTCGGTTTTACGTTTGGTATGTTGGAATATGACGATGTCTAATGAATAATCTCCCGGAACATGAGGTAGCCCTTTTTAACGCCGCCCGCCGGCTGGCGGCCGAAGAACGCGCCGCCTATCTCGACAAAGCTTGCGGTGGAGATGCCGCGTTGCACCAGCGGCTGGACGAGCTTCTTCGGGTGAATGAAGGAGCGGGTGACTTTTTGGAAAAGCCAGCGCTCGCAGTCCCCAACGCAACGGGAATGCCTTCTGGAATCATCCCGCCTTCCGTTCCGCTGTCGGAAAAACCGGGCGACCGGATTGGCCCCTACAAACTTCTCCAGCAAATTGGCGAAGGCGGCTGCGGCGTGGTCTATATGGCTGACCAGGAAGAGCCGATTCGCCGCCGCGTGGCGCTCAAGGTTATCAAGCTGGGCATGGACACCAAACAGGTCATCGCCCGCTTCGAGGCGGAGCGTCAGGCGCTGGCGCTGATGGACCATCCCAACATCGCCAGGGTGCTGGACGCCGGGGCGACGGAAACGGGACGGCCTTATTTTGTGATGGAGTTGGTGCGCGGAACCAAGATCACGGAATACTGCGATCAGCAGAGCTTGTCCACCCGCGCGCGGCTGGATTTGTTCATCAAGGTGTGCCAGGCCATCCAGCACGCGCACCAGAAGGGGATCATCCACCGCGACATCAAGCCCTCCAACATTCTGGTCACGATCAACGACGGGGTGGCGGTGCCGAAGGTGATTGATTTCGGCATCGCCAAGGCCACGCTGGGACGGCTGACGGACAAAACGGTATTCACGGCCTTTGAACAGTTCATCGGCACGCCGGCCTACATGAGTCCCGAGCAAGCCGTGTTGACCAGCCTGGACGTGGACACGCGCAGCGACATTTACAGTCTGGGGGTGCTGCTATACGAGTTGTTGACAGGGCAGACGCCGTTTGACTCGGAGGAATTGCTGGCCAAAGGGCTGGACGAAATGCGCCGGACGATCCGCGAGCAGGAACCGCGGCGCCCGAGCAACCGCCTGACCACGATGGACGAAGGCGCGCTGACGACGACGGCCCAGCGCCGCCAGACCGATCCGCCCAAACTGGTGCATCTGGTGCAAGGCGATCTGGATTGGATCGTGATGAAATGTCTGGAGAAGGACCGGAGCCGCCGTTATGAAACCGCCAACGGGCTGGCTTTCGACGTCCGGCGGCATCTGAACAACGAGCCGGTCTTGGCGCGGCCACCCAGCAATTTGTATCGCTTTCAGAAAATGGCGCGGCGGAACAAATTGGCGTTTGCCGCCGCGAGCGCGGTGACGGTTTCTCTGGTCATCTGCCTGATAATTGCGATTTCCTCCTTAATTCGTGTCCAGCACGCCCACCTGCAAACGCAGATGGCAAAAAATGATGCCGTTGAAAAATTATGGGCGTCGTATTTGGCGGAGGCGCGGGCCCGCCGCGCCGGCAATCTGGCCGGACGGCGGTTCGGGAGCTTGGAAGCCCTGACCAATGCCGCTGCCATTCATCCGAATCTGACTGTGCGGAACGAGGCGATTGCGGCCTTGTCGTTATCTGACATGCGCGTGGTTCGTTTGGCGGACTTTAAGTGGAACGGATCGGATGAGGGCTTTAGATTTGATTTTTCAGCGGAGCGCTACGCTGCGGCTGAACCTGACGGGTCAATCACGCTTCATGCCGCGAGCAGCGACCGGACCATTGCGACTTTGCCGTCAACCGGCGGTGCCGTTCGAAGCGTTTCATTCTCCCCTGATGGGCGGTTCGTGAAAGCATTATATTCCGGCCAACAAGGTGGGAATATGTGGGTTTGGGACGCGGATCGAATGGAACCGGTGCTCAAGAACCTGCCAGGGGATTGGGCGGGAGATTTCAGCGGAGATAGCCGCCAATTTGCGTGGAGCAATCCCGAGGGAAGCACTTCGGTGTACGACCTTGGCACGGGCCGGGAAATCAAACGGATCGGAACGCACGCCACGTTTAATTGGCTCCGATTTGACCGCGGCAAAAAACTCTTGGCCTGTTCGCGGGGTGGAGATCCTATCATTCAAGTTTATGCGATTACATCAGGAGAATGCATCCTGACGGTGACCAATCCCGCTCCGGTAAGTTGCGCCGCATCGTGGGACCCCGGCGGCAATTTCCTCGTGTCCGGGTCGGTGGATTTCAACATCTACCTGTTCGACGCGCACACGGGGCAGCAGTTGCGAAGAATGTCCGGTCACATAGGCCGCGTTACGGACGCGATTTTCAACCATGCCGGGGATGTCCTGGCCAGTTCCTCGTGGGATGACACCTTTCGCCTTTGGAATCCAGCCACTGGTGAGCAGATTGTCAGCATGGTAGGAGGCGCGCGTGGATTCGACTTCAGCCCCGATGACCGGCACTTGGGCGCCATCCTGGAAGGACCGCGATTCGGTATTGCGGAGGTCGCGATCAGCAGGGAGTATCGAGTGCTGCGAACCAAGCCCGTCGGCGTGGATGTTTCCAGGCCCGCTTTCAGCGTCGACGGGCGCCTGGTGGCTGCGGGAACCGGCCGGCGTGTTTGTTTCTGGGATGCGGCCTCCGGGAGCGAACTGGGGTCCTTCGCCACCGGACACTGTGACACGCTGATTTTTCTCCCGGATGGATCAGCCTTTATCACGACGGAGGAGTCAGGAGGTGTTTACCTGCGCACCCTGCGGGAGAGCGCCAACGCGCGAGGGGTCACTTTCACGCTGGGCAAGCCGCGCCAGATTTCGGACCTGTCAGGCCCGCGCGAAGCGGATTTGTCGTCGGATGGCCACCATCTGGCAGTCCCCAGCTTCGATACCGGCCAAATTCTGGTGATGGATCTGAAAGTTGCGAACGCGAACATCGTTTTGTCCAATCATGTTAAGGCCGATTGGGCTGCCATCAGTCCGGATGCGCGCTGGGCCGCCTCGGGGTCCTGGCAGAACCAGTGGCTAAAGATATGGGATGCGAGATCAGGCGATCTGGTGAAGACGTTGCAGATGCCGACCCGGTCTCGTCCCGGGTTCAGTCCCGATGGCCGCTGGCTGGCTATCATAGGCCAGGAATATCAGATCCTGGAAGTTGGGTCCTGGACAACGAATGGGCCGCCGCTACCCGGCTCCAATTGGATGCACTTCAATGATCTGGCTTTCAGTCCGGACGGCCATTTTATGGCCATCGTCCAGTCGGGCCATCTTATCAAGCTTTTGGAAATTTCCTCGCGACGCGAATTGGCGACCCTGGAGGCGCCTGATCAAACGGTCGTTCGAGGGATTAGCTTCAGCCCCGATGGCACCCGCCTTGCGACGGCAGGCGACGACCAACAACTGCGGCTTTGGGATTTGCGGCTGATTCGGCAGGAATTAAAGAGCATGAATTTGGATTGGGATCTCCCGCCTTATCCTCCGGTTCAAGACGCTCCTTTACAGACCATCACCCTGCAAGTGGAACAGTGATGGCCGTGATCACGGATGCGCGGTTGGCCGCAGGGTTTTGATCTTGCCGGTCGCACACTGTTTCTTTGACTATCCGGCAAGCCCGTGCCAGCATGTCCGGCGACCCAAAGATGGAAATCGGCCAATGAGCGATGTCACGCGCATTCTCGAAGCGGCTCAACGGGGCGACCCCAATGCCGCTGGGGAATTGCTGCCGCTGGTTTACGAGGAGTTGCGCAGGCTCGCGGCGGGCAAAATGGCCAGCCAACCCGCCGGGCACACCTTGCAACCCACCGCGCTGGTGCATGAAGCCTGGTTGCGTCTGGCCGGCGCGGACGCGAAGTTCGAGGGGCGCGCCCATTTCTTCGCTTCGGCGGCTGAGGCCATGCGTCACATTCTAGTTGACCACGCGCGCCGCAAGTCCGCCAAACGCCACGGCGGCGGCCAGCAAAGGGTTGAGTTCAACGAAGCCGGACTGGCCGCTCCGACCAATGACGATCAGATTCTCGCCGTGGATGACGCCCTGGACAAATTTTCTCAGGAAAACAAGCTTGGCGCTGATCTGGTGAAGCTGCGCTATTTCGGCGGCCTGACCCTGGCCGAAGCCGCGCAAGCCCTGGGCGTTTCAGAGCGCACCGCCGACAACTACTGGGCGCACGCCAAGGCCTGGCTCATCCGCGAGATCCAAACCCAACGGCGTTAAGTTCAGTCTTTGTCCACAGCTTCGTCGGGCTATCAGATTCGGCGTCCTGATGGAGGCAATTCCTTTTCGACATCCCCGCTGCTCCCGTTTGCGCCTTTCGTCGCCCAATTTCGTATTACTCACCGACGGGCGAGAAAAAATCCGTCCGTAAACATCAATACCATAACAAAAAGAAGAACTATGAAACCCACATTCCGCACTTCGGGAGTGTAATTTTTCACGGCCCATTGGGCAAGCGGAGTCATTGATTTGTCAGGGATTTTTAGGGGTTCATTTTGCCAATCGTCAGGTGGAAGGGGCCGGTTCGAGGTAAAGCTCCTGGGGCAAATCCAACAGTTCGAGCACGAGCTTTTCGATGGGGCGGAGCGGGTCGATGAAGGTCTTCATGAGGGAGGAG
>Ga0187848_10001699_pt1 | contig 18364 bp, 13 predicted proteins | sample June2016WEW_4_40_FD_132424 | JGI IMG/M metagenome (GOLD analysis project Ga0187848, IMG submission 132424) | Peatland microbial communities from SPRUCE experiment site at the Marcell Experimental Forest, Minnesota, USA - June2016WEW_4_40 | ecosystem: Environmental > Terrestrial > Soil >... | reverse complement strand
TGGCTTCGCTTCCGGGGATTCTCATCGCGGATGGATTTGAACCGGCTGGCCAGGATCCTGATGGAGACCCAATTGGCGGACGGTTCCTGGAAGCAGGCCCGGGACCCGGCGCTTTCTTCCGGCGACATCAATGCGACCGTGCTCAATTATGCCGTGCTCAAGTTCTTCAGAAACTCCATCTCGGCTGCAAACGTGCGACCGGCGATGGAGGCCGCCAGAGGATTCATCCTCGCGGCCGGGGGAATAGATTCCACCAATCAGTTCACCAAGGTCTTCCTGGCGCTTTTCGGATTGCGCGGCTGGAAGGGCATCAGTGAAGTCCCCTACCTGATTTTCCTGGAGGTACTGCCGATCAACTACCGGCTATACTCGCAGTGGGTCATCCCCCACCTGATCCCCATCGCCTACCTGCGCCACAATGGCGTGTCGCGCAAGATCCGCGGGACCTTCGGGCCGGAGTTTGACTTGAACGAACTCTTTGCCGGGCCCGCTTGGCGAGCAAGCGAGAAAGAAACCGAACCCTCCGCTTGGTATGACGGATTCATGGTCAGCAAAATCCTCCGTCAGCAGCGGCAACACGGAAGCTGGGGCGGATATACGGTCTCGACCCTGTTCAGCGTCGCGGTGCTGGACCATTTCCACCGGAATCATCCCGGTCGCTTTCCCACCATTCCGGGCGCAATTAAGCGTGGACTGGGGTTCGTCGATCCGCTCTATTTCAACTGCGGAGAGGGGAACTACCTCGGCTGCCTGATGGATGGCAGTGGCTGGGACACCATCCTGGCGGCGCAGGCCCTGGCCCAAGCCGGGGAAACGAGCGATCCTCTGGTTCTGGCCGCCGAGCATCTCTATGAAACCCAGACTGTCGAAGGCGGCTTTCCCTACGGCCGGGACTTCGAGCAATCCCCGGACGTCGATGACACGTCGAGGGCGTTGGTGTTCCTGGAGCAGATGGCGCCATTCACTCGCAGAACGGCTGCGGCGGAATCCCGAAAGCAGGGACTCCAATGGCTATTGAGACGGCAAAACTCCGATGGCGGCTGGGGAGCCTTTGACCGGGACAACGTCGGGAACCGGATGGCCAAGCTGCTGGCCAAGGGCCTCACCGATTCGGTGGAGTTGTTTGATGGCAGTTCCGCCGACAACACAGGCCATGTGCTCGCGGGACTCGGCGTCTACGGGTTGACCGCAGAGCACTCCCGATCCGTCCAGCGGGCTGTCCGCTTTTTGCGTCGGACCCAGCATCCCGGCACGGGTCTTTGGGAAGGCCGCTGGGGGATCAACACCTTGTACGGCACCACCCAGGCTGGGATTGGGCTTCTGCGCGCGGGGGAATCGCCTCAATCGCCCTATCTCCTCACAGCCGCCAGGACGCTGATGGGCTTTCAGAATGCCGATGGCGGCTTCGGTGAATCGACCCTGTCTTATCTCGATGCCGGCCATCACGGCCGGGGAACAAGCACCCCGACCCAAACCGCCTGGGTGCTCGAGTTTCTCTGCGAAATGAAACTTCAAGATGCCGATCCTGTTTCCAAGGCCGTGCATTACCTTCTGGAAACCAGGAGCGGATCGGAATCCTGGCGCGATGGCTCCGTTGTCGGGACAGGACATCCCGGGATTTTATACATGGAATATCCCGTGTATCCCAAGGTCTTTCCAGTGATGGCTCTGGCAAACTATCTGAACCCTCGATGAAACCCGCCTGAGAACAAGAAGAGCACTGCCCGGCGGTTGGGATACATCACCGAGGCAATCCAACAAGGACAAGCGGACCACGTCATCCGCGCATGGCTTTCCTCCCAGCCAGCCCGAAGGACGCGCTCATAATCGCCGGCCTATCGTTAGGGCAGCTGCCGAATGGCTTGCTCGCCCTGCGACACCCCTATTTTCTAACCCGACTTGGCGGATTCGATAATGTTCTGCTGGTTGCGGTTGAGGTTGATCCAACCGGCCAAGCAGAAGAGGATGAGTCGAAATCGGTTCACGGCAGCATGATCAGATTTCATCCGCTTTCAAGCGAGGATTTCCGCTTTTCCGCACCACAAATGACTGAATGGAACGGGTGGATTCACATCAATTTCCTGCGCAAATGTGAGTTGTTGGACATTGCGGCATGCGAGAGCCACGCCCACAGGGTCCGATCCAGTGGCGTTAGCCTGTCTCCACTGCCCAGCGGCTTGACCCGTTCAGTTTCTCAGCAGGAACCACGGCGTACGGGTGGGTGCCTCGCGTCGCCAAAGGAAATTGCGTGATGCTCCTCGAATCGCCCCGAAGCGGATCTTCTTTCAACAGGCCATACATGGCGTGGTCAACATAGCGGTCATGAAGCCATTCGATCCCGCGGACAATGCCTTCCAGCTTGAATCCCAGACGTTCCGGAATCGCGCGGCTGCGGGTGTTGTCCGTGGCGCACTCGATGGTGACGCGATTGAGTTTCCACCTCTCGAAGCCGTCAGCGACCAGCGCCCAGCAACATGCTGTCATAATACCCTGTCCCTGATGCGCCGCATCCAACCAATAGAACATCGCCGCCCAGCGGTTTGAGGGATCAATACTATTATAGCTGATCATTCCGCAAAATCGTCCCTGGAACCAAATGCCGAAGTGACACCCCCGTCTGGCCGCATACTGTTGCTGCCAAACCGCAACGGCTTTTTCGACGACCTCCACCGAACGCATCATGTCCACCCACGGGTGCCAGGGGCGCAAATGCTCCCGGTTGGCCTCAAAGAGTTGGAGCAGTTCTCCGCTGTGCTGACGGTCAATCAACCGTAGCTCCGTCTGTTCGTTCACTCTGTGGCCAAACATTTGTCGTCAGGAGGATTTTTAAATGCCAAATCGCGCCCGGAGGGAAGGCCGCTTTGGACCTGTCTTGCCGGGAGACGCCGTCAGGCCAGCGCATTCAAAAGGCCGCCATCGTTGTTGTCGCCATTGTCCGTGGTTGAACTTGTGCCTGAGCTGTTGGCTGGTGTCGCCGCCGCCGTGCTGCTCGTGGCCGGGCTTGTTGACGAACTCGTGGTTAAACTGTTGATCAACGATGCCGCCGAACCCCCTCCGGAACCGTGGTGATGATGTCCGCGGTGGCCTGATTTGGTCGAAGTTTGAGCGGATTGGAGGTCTTTCTGCAAATTGGCAAATGCCTTCTGCGCGCTGGAAAGATTGCCGGATTGCAGGGCGCTGGTCAAACTTTGGTAATCGGTATTCGCCTGGCTGTTCTGGCCAAACGGTTGACTGGACGCGGTCTGCGAATTGCCGGGCAGATCCTGCTGGAATGCTGACAGCGCGGTTTGGGCGGCTGATACATTGCCGGATTGCAGGGCGCTGCCGATGTTATTGAAATCCTGAACGATCTGGGCAAAACCGTTCTGGGCCGTGGTCTGGTAAGGGTTGCTTGTCGAAGACACGCTGGATATGGCGCTCATATATGGTTTCCGTTCATTTTTCTTTTGCCGGCAATTTTGCCGCTTCACCCTTTGTATCGGCTCGAATGTAGTCGGAGTTAAGAAAAAACTGTCCGGGTTCACTCCAGAATTGTTCAAATTGGGCCAGCCTCAAGGCGCTGGTTCGTGTTCCTGGCTGGGGTGGAGGCCGAATTGAACGAGTTTAGCCTTCATAGTGATGCGTGAAATACCAAGCCAGCGCGCGGCTTTGGCCTGATTGCCGCGAGCCTGTTCAATGGCTCGCTTGAACAATTCGCGCTCAACCATTTCAAGGGCCTGGGCGTGCGCGTCGGCCAATTCACCCCGCCGGGCCGCGGCCAGCAGGTCATCCACATACTCGGCAATGGGACGGGATGCGGAAACAGTTAATCCACTGTCCTTATTTAACGCCATCCGCGCATGGTCCGGGTTAATGGTATAGTTCTGGGCTAGGAGCAAGGTTTTGCGCATCACATTTTCCAGTTCGCGCACATTGCCTGGCCAGGATTGCGCTTCGAGGAATTCGATAGCGCCAGGATGAATGGAAGGTTCGGCATTGCCCAATTCCGGGCCATATTTTTGCAGGAAATAATGGACGAGCGCGGGGATGTCTTCCTTGCGCTGGCGCAATGGCGGCAGCGTGATGACGACCACACTAAGCCGGTAATACAAATCCTCGCGGAACTGCTTTTCTTTAATGGCGGTTTCCAGGTCGCAATGAGTGGCGGCCACCACGCGCACATCCACGGAAATCGTTTCTTTGCCGCCGAGCCGTTGCAGGCTCTTCTCCTGAAGCACCCGCATCAGCTTGACTTGCGTGCGAAGTGTCATGTCGCCGATTTCATCCAGAAAGATGGTGCCGTGGTCGGCTTGTTCGAACCGGCCAATCCGCCGTGCCTCCGCTCCGGTGAAGGCACCGCGTTCGTGGCCGAACAACTCGCTTTCCAGGAGGGTTTCGGGAATGGCGGCGCAGTTGATGGCAATGAACGGGGCGTTGGCCCGGTCGCTGTGCTGGTAAAGGGCGCGCGCGATGAGTTCCTTGCCGGTACCGGTTTCGCCGCGAATGAGCACGTTGACCGGCTTGGTAGCGACGCGACCAATTTCCTTGTAGATGGCCTGCATGGGAAGGCTTTGGCCGACGAGGGCAGCACGCGCCGCCCCAGTTTCCCCCAAGATGACCGGTTCGGACATGAGACGGTTGCTGTCGGCCGCTCTGCGAACCAGGTCGAGCATTTGGGGTATGTCAAAGGGCTTGAGCAGGTAATCGTAGGCGCCGAGTTTCATGGCCTCAATGGCGGTTTCGGTGGTGCCGAAGGCGGTAATCAGAATGATGGGCAGGCGCGGTTGGGCGGTGTGCAACTGGCGGACCAACTCAAGGCCGTTCAGACCGGGCAATTTCAAATCGGTAATGACCAGATTGAACAAATCGGCGGCGGCGCGGGCCAAACCGTCGTCGCCCCGCTGTTGGGCCACCACCTCGTGCCCTTCCTCCTCCAAAACGCGTTGCAGGGTGTCGGCGATGCCGGGGTCATCTTCGATCAGCAGAATTTTGGCGGCGGCGTTCATGGGGTCGCTTGGGGCAGGACGATGCCAAAGGTGGTGCCGTGATGGACCTGGGTTTGATACTGGAGCGCTCCGCCGTGCTTCTCCACAATCCGCGCGGCAATGGGCAGGCCCAAGCCGGTGCCGGTTTCTTTGGTGGTGAAGAACGGATCGAAGAGCCGCCTCTCGACTTCGGGCGGAATGCCGTCGCCGGTGTCCGCCACTTCCAGGATGACGACATCGGTCTCGCCTTGGGGAAGATTTTTCCGGTCATGACGGGCGCGCAGTGTGATGGTGCCGCCTTGCGTGATGCTGTCGGCGGCGTTTTGCACCAGATTGATCAGCACCTGTTTGATTTGCGCGAGGTCCACGTTGATATACATCGGCGCCGACTTTTCCAGCACGAGTTGAATGCGGGATCCAGACAGGGAAGGGGCCAGGAACAGTTGCGCTTCCCGCAGGGGCAGGTCGGCCGGAACGGTGGTCAGCTCGGGGTCGCTCGGACGGGCGAAATGGAGGAAATCATTGACGATCCGCTCCAAGCGCGAAATTTCCCGTTGCACGAGCCTGGCGTCGGTGTGCTCCTGAGAACCCGGTTGGAATTTTTTTTGTTGAATGAACAAAGCGGCCTTGATCGCGGTGAGCGGATTGCGGATTTCATGGGCCACGCCGGCGGCGAGCATGCCGAGGGAGGCCAGCTTCTCGTGCCGTTCCACCAAAGACTGGCTTTCCACGAGCTTGACGCGCAGGGGGGCGATCATATCGCGGTAAACCACCCCGGCCAGGACCAGGCCGAAGACAAACAGCAAACCAAGCGAGCCGAGCACCAGCCAGTGGAGATGCTTGAGCGTTTCATTAGCCTGGGCGAGCAGCAGGTTGCGCGAATCGTAATGCGCCTTCCCAAGATTCTGCCCCAGATCGAACACTTTCTGGGACTGCGCCCGCAACGGATTAAAGTCGGCCAGGGAAACGCTTTGCCCGCCGAGAGATTGCACCTTGACCTGCAAATCCCGGGCCACCCGCAGGTACTCCTTGTATTCGGCATTCATCTTTTGCAACGCTTCTTTTTCGTGTTGCGTGGTCAGCCTGGGTTTCTGTTCCTCAATCCAGCCGTCGAGCTTGCGGCTGGCTTCCAGGAACTCACTCCAGACAGCCGGATCACGATCCGTGGCGTAACTCTGCATGGTGTTGTTCAGCGCCCGGAGCGACTCTCTGAATTGCTCGGCGATACTGAAGCTCTCGGACTCCACCTGGCCCAATCTGTCGCGCAATTTTTCGGCCTGCCGTTGCGAGTAAAGAGTCGCCAGCAAAATCAACACGCCCATCACCGCCACCGCCAGCACGAGCGCCATCAATCTGTTCTTAATCCCGAACTTCATCAGAGTGATTGGAAATCTAACCCAAACGCAGGGCCGTTGGCCACAAGAACCAACGGCCTCAAATCATGGAGACTAGTGAAGGCATAAACCATGCCTGTTGCTGGGTTTGAGCACGGATACACCGGAACTATTCGTACGGGTTCCCACCTGATTCAGGCCCAGTGCCAAGAGACTTTGCTGTCCAGCATACTTGCTTTGCCATGAAATCCGGGCACCGAGTCTGGAGAAACCGAAAATGTAACGCAGCCAAAGGGTGCATCACATCTCAAGCGTCGTTGGCATATCCTGTGCTTAAGCCATTCAAACATCCGGGCAAAGTTCCGGTTATGAAAAAGAGAATCCTATTGGCTGATGATGACCCCGGTATCCGGGAAATGCTGGGCCGTGTTTTGGAATCCGAGCAATATGAAGTGGTGCTCGCCGGGACAGGACGGGAGGCTGTGGCAAAATTCGCGGCCCACCTGCCGGACTTGATTTTGCTGGATTTGAACATGCCGGACCTGGACGGATGGGAAGCGATTGACCGGATCACCGGTACCCATCCTTTTGCGTCCGTCATCGTCATCACCGCGAGGCCAAAGCAATACGAACAGGCTGCGGGAATGTTCATTGACGCGTTGATGGAGAAGCCTCTGGATCTGGCGCTCTTGTTGGCTGCCATCGCCGAATTGCTGGCCGAATCGGAGACGGAACGGGCGACCCGCCTCTCGAACCCTGATTTCAAAACCCGTTACTTGAAATCGCCTGGGGACAGCAGATTGAATGGAGTCGGCAAATGAAGCGCGAGCAAGAGAACCACCACGACCCCACGGCCGAAGCGGTGGGCGAAAGCCGAACGACGGAGAGGGTGGAAAAACGGATTTTAGTGGTTGACGATGATTCACCGGTACGTGAAATGTTGAGTCGCGTTCTGGCTGGGGAAGGATACGGCGTGCTGGCGGCGGCCAATGGGGCGGAGGCGTTGGAAATCGCCGCTGCCAAGAAGATTGATTTGGTGCTGCTGGATTTGAACATGCCCGGGCAAAGCGGCTGGGATACATTTGAGCGGCTGACGGCAAGCCAACCTCTGCTGGCGGTGATCATCATCACGGGCCGCCCGAACCAATTGTTCACCGCGCTGGGGGCCGGCGTGGGCGCGTTGTTGGAGAAGCCGCTTGATTTTCCGCAACTCCTCCAAGCGGTGACCCGGTTGCTGGCGGAAACTCCCGAATCCCGGCTGGCGCGGCTGGCTGGCCAAGCTTCAGATTTTTACTACAATTCTTCCCGCCCGAGGCAGACAGAATGATCAGGTAAGTTTATGTGGATCGTCCGACTGGCCCTGAACCGGCCCTATACATTTGTGGTGGTCGCGCTGATGATCTTGCTGGTCAGCCCGGTGGTCATTTTGCGCACGCCCACGGACATCTTTCCCAACATCAACATCCCGGTGGTGAGCATCATTTGGGGCTACACCGGCATGTCAGCGGAGCAAATGGCGTCGCGCATTGTGACCATCAGCGAGCGCGGGATGACCACCACCGTCAACGACATCGAGCATATCGAGTCCGAGTCGCTCAATGGGATGGGGGTGATCAAGGTGTTTTTCCATCCGAACGTGAAAATTGACATGGCCATCGCGCAAATTACGGCGATTTGCCAGTCCACCGTGCGCGGCCTGCCGCCCGGCATCACGCCGCCGATGATCATCACCTACAACGCATCGAGTGTTCCCATTTTGCAACTGAGCCTGAGCAGCAAGACGCTGTCGGAATCTCAGGTCAACGACCTGGCGATGAATTTTCTGCGGGTCGGGCTGGCCACGGTGCAAGGGGCCTCCATGCCCAATGCCTACGGCGGCAAAACCCGCCAGATCATGGTGGATATTGACCTCTCGGCCTTGCACGGCAAGGGCCTTTCCCCCAGCGACGTGGTCAACGCCATCAGTGCGGAAAACCTGATCCTGCCGGGCGGAACGGAGAAGATCGGCAGCACCGAATATGCCGTGGAGTTGAACGGCAGTCCGGCCACCATCCAGGAACTGAACGACATTCCCCTCAAACAGGTGAACGGCCACATGATCTATATCCGGGACGTGGCGCATGTGCGCGACGGGTTCGCGGTGCAACAGAACATCGTGCGCAGCGACGGTATTCGGGCCTCGCTGTTGTCCATCATCAAATCCGGCGCCGCCTCCACGCTCGATATTGTGGCGCGGCTGAAGAAAGCCGTGCCGCAAGTGGCGAAAACCCTGCCGCCGGAATTGGAAATCCGCACGTTGCTGGATCAATCCCTGTTTGTGCGGGCCGCCATCCAGTCGGTGATTAAGGAGGCGGTCATAGCTGCCTGCCTGACGGCGATGATGATTTTGATTTTCCTGGGCAATTGGCGCACGACCTTTGTGATCGTTATTTCCATTCCCCTGGCCATCCTCTGTTCCATCATCACATTGAGCGCATTGGGGGAGACGATGAACATTATGACGCTGGGCGGCCTGGCGCTGGCGGTCGGCATCCTGGTAGATGACGCGACGGTGGAAATCGAGAACATCGAACGGAATCTCCGGCAAGGAAAAGAATTGCGCACGGCCATCCTGGATGGCGCCTCGCAAATTGCCGTGCCGGCCTTCGTCTCCACACTGTGCATTTGCATCGTCTTCGTGCCGATGTTCTTCCTGACTGGGACGGCCCGGTATCTTTTTGTGCCATTGGCGGAGGCGGTGGTTTTCGCAATGCTGGCCTCTTATTTTCTTTCGCGGACGGTGGTGCCGACGCTGGTGATGTATTTTCTTCGTCATCATGTGCATGAGACCGGCACGGAAGCGAAGGGCTGGTTTGGACGGTTCCATGCCAGGTTTGAAGGAGGGTTTGAGCGGCTGCGCAGCGGGTACCGCAACTGGCTGAATGCCTGCCTGCACCACCGGCGGCCGTTCGCCTTGTGCTTCCTGGCCTTCTGCGCAGCGTCGTGCCTTTTGACGCCGTTTCTGGGCGAGGATTTTTTTCCCAAAGTGGATGCCGGACAGATGCGGCTGCATGTCCGGGCCAAAACGGGCACGCGCGTGGAGGAAACGGCCGTTTTGTGCGATCACGTCGAGGAATTGGTCCGGCGGACCATTCCGGCCAGGGAGTTGGAAAGCATCGTGGATAATATCGGCCTGCCCACCAGCGGCATCAACGTGTCCTACAACAACGGCGGCACCATCGGGCCGTTCGACGCGGAAATTTTGATTTCGCTCAACCGGGAAAATCACCATGCCACCGAAGGCTACATTCGAAAACTCCGCCACGATTTGAATGTGGCTTTTCCGGGAGTCTCCTTCTTTTTTCAACCGGCCGACATCGTCAGCCAGGTCTTGAACTTCGGGCTGCCGTCCCCCATTGATATTCAGGTGATGGGCCGGGACCAGTTGGCCGATTACCACATTGCCGGCGAAATTGCCGATCAGCTTCGCCAAATCCCCGGCGCGGTGGACGTGCATGTCCAGCAGATGTTCGATTTGCCGAATCTGCAAGTGAAGACGGACCGCACGAAAGTCCAGGAGGTCGGATTCAGTCAGCACGATGTGGCCTCCAGCCTGTTGGTCGCCCTGAGCGGGAGTTTTCAGACCGCGCCCTCATTTTTTCTGAATCTGGCCAACGGGGTGAGCTATCAAGTGGCCTCGCAAGTGCCGCAGTACCATCTGGATTCCCTGCAGAACCTGGCCGGCATCCCGGTGACGGGGCCAAGCGGGGCGGTGCCGCAGTTGCTGGGCAATTTGGCCACGATTTCGCGGGGCGCCGAACAAGGGGTGGTGAGCCATTACGATGTCCAGCCTGTGATTGACGTTTATGGCGATGTGCAAGGCCGTGACCTGGGCGGGGTGGCCAAAGATTTTCAAGGGATCGTGCATGACGCCGAAAAGAAACTTCCGCGCGGCAGCTCTATCATCGTGCGGGGTCAGGTTGAGACGATGAAGTCTTCCTTCCTCGGGCTGGGGTTGGGCCTGCTCTTTGCCATTGTGCTGGTTTACTTGCTGATTGTCATGAACTTCCAATCGTGGAGCGATCCGTTCATCATCATCACCGCCCTGCCGGGGGCGCTGTGCGGAATCGTCTGGATGCTATTCTTGACACGCACGACACTCAACGTGCCTTCCCTCATGGGCGCGGTCATGAGCATCGGCGTGGCCACTTCCAATAGCATTCTCGTGGTCACCTTCGCCAAGGAACGGCTGGCGGAAACCCGGAACGCCCTCGCCGCCGCGCTGGATGCCGGCTACATCCGGTTGCGCCCGGTGGTGATGACCGCGCTGGCCATGATTATCGGCATGGTGCCGATGGCGCTGGGCCTGGGCGAAGGCGGCGAGCAGAATGCGCCCCTGGGCCGGGCGGTGATCGGCGGGCTGTTGTTTGCCACCGTCGCAACGCTCTTTTTTGTCCCGGTGGTTTTTTGCATGATACGGAGCCGGGAAGATGTCGAATCCAACGGGGGCGCCTTTGTTGAGGCCGGGAAGATGAGCTAAAAGTAAGATTAGGATTAGGATTAAGATTATGAGCATGAGTTTATGAAGCAAACAGAATCAGAATCCAGCATCGCTCCTCCCGCTTCGCCCGCTCCGCACGGAGCACAATTGGGGGCGCCCATAGCGCAAGCGGCGCCCCTGTCTCCAGCAGGCCGGGGCCCGTGGTTCCTGTTGGGGGGTCTTGGAATCGTATTGGCCGTCCTGGCCGGGTTCACCGTTTTGTCCCGCTCGCGCGCGCGCGCGGAATTGGAGAGCGACACCCTGGAGAACCTGGCGCCTACGGTGAGCATCATCCATCCCAAACGATCGCCGGCGCAGATCGAACTGGAATTGCCGGGCAATATCACGGCGTTTGAGGAGGCCCCCATTTATGCGCGTGTCAGCGGCTACCTGAAGCATTGGTCCACGGACATCGGCACACGCGTGACCGAGGGGCAAGAACTGGCGGAAATCGAAACCCCGGAACTGGACCAGGAACTCAAACAGGCGGACGCCGCGCTGGCCCAGGCCAACGCCAACCTGGAAATTGCCCGCATTTCCGCCGAGCGCTGGCAGAATCTGCGCAAGAGCGACTCTGTTTCCCAGCAGGATACCGACGTGAAAGTGGCGACGTGGCACGCCCGCGAAGCGGACGTGCAGGCGGAAGAGGCCAATGTGCAACGCCTGAAGGAAATGGCCAACTTCAAGAAGCTGGCCGCTCCTTTCCCCGGCATTATCACCGTCCGGACCATGGACGCGGGCACGCTCATCACGGCGGGGTCCTCCCGGGAGATTTTCCGCTTGGCTCGGACCGATCCTCTGCGAGTCTATGTCAGCCTGCCGCAAGCTTACAGCCAGATGGTCAAGACGAACGATGAGGCGGTTCTGACCTTTGCCGAACTGCCCGGCCAAAAATTCACGGGCAAAGTGGACCGTACAGCAGGGGCGATTGATCCGGTCTCCCGCACACTGCTCACCGAAATCCTGGTGACCAACCATGACGGCAAGCTGCTTCCGGGCGCGCACACGATGGTGCGGCTGAACATGGTCAGCGGGGAAGATCCGGTGGTCGTTCCGGTCAACACGCTGTTGTTCCGCAACGAACAAGGGGTGCAGGCCGGCCTGGTGGACTCCAACGGAATTGTCCGTCTGGCCGATGTGACGGTGGGGCGCGATTACGGCACCACGGTGGAGATCGTCCATGGTCTTTCCGAAACCGACAATGTCATCATCAACCCATCCGATTCTCTGGAAGCAGGCATCAAGGTGCGGGTCGCTAAAGTCGCAGCAGACGCGGCCAAACCAGCCCATGCATCAGAATAATCCCAGTCGCCCGGGCCTCGGTTTCAGAACCGCGTTTTTGGGCGCACTGGTCCTGGCTGGTTGCGCGGTGGGGCCCGATTACCAGCGGCCGCCTCCCTCCGCCGTGCCCGCCGCGTGGAAAGCGGGCTCGCCCTGGAAAGAGGGCCAACCCCGGGACGCGGAGATCAAACAAAACTTTTGGGAGATTTTTGACGATCCCGTTCTGACCGGGCTGGAACAGGAAGCCACGACGAACAGCCCGGACCTGCGCGCCGCGTTCGAACGCGTGGAACAGTCCCGCGCTGTCGCCCGCATCTCCAGGGCGGACCTTATGCCCGCCTTGAGCTTTGATCCCAATGGGAACCGCGCGCATTATTCAGAAAGTGTTAGCGCCGGTTTGAAAATGTGGTGAAAACGCCGATTTGAAAATGCAACTTATTGGCGGCACGGATTTCGCGGGTCTGAACTTACCGATTTTTTGATTCCATCGAAGCGACGGGTGGAAGTATAGTAAAGGGACTATGTCTCAAAGCCACTCGTGGTTCGCGACGGTTTCAGACGCCAAGTTGATTATTTCGTGGCTGGGCGAGTTCGGCGCGGTGCAGGCGTCCGGCCTTCAGTTGGCGGAGGGTGATTTCCAGGCGGATGGGCGCGAGTTCATCCTTCAGTTCCCATCCATCGGCCCATTGGAGTTTTGGCCCGATGAGATTCGGTTGTCGGATTATCCAGAGGGCAGCCCGCGCTGGCGACAAGCAGTGATAATCAAAAATAACCAACAGAGAAGTCCGAGCCGGCGGCAAGTGGATGCTGACCGTAGCGCCACTGCCGGTCTAAAATTGCCTGAACTGCGCGATGGACAACATTGGGTTTCGGGCTGTCTTTGGTTTCCAGGCTCACGATTGCGGGACACATTTCCAGAGCTGGCTCGCATTTGTCAGCGATTCGAGCGCTGGGTTCGACGATTTCCCACAGTTTTTGACAACAACAAGGGACATGATCCGTCGCAGTTTAATTATCAACTTTGTATGAGCGGGTTCGTGCAGCGCGTCGTCGCGTTGCCCGAAGCGCACGCTCTACTTGAAGGCGGGGCATTCATGATTGATCACATGGCCTCACCGAAGGTCTACGGGGAGTTCAGAAGAAGATTGCAACTGAGCGGGCATTTGCCGTTACAGCGTTAAGGCGTTTCGATCTGGTCCTTCATGCGGTAACTCTTCCCCTCGATGATCACGGTTTCGGCGTGGTGCAGGAGCCGGTCCAGCACGGCGCTGGTCAGGGTGCTGTCGTTGTTGAAGATTTTGGGCCAGTGTTTATAGGGCTGGTTGGTGGTCAGCAGGATGGAGCCTTGCTCGTAACGCTGGCTGATGACCTGGAAGAGCAGGTCCGCGCCGGCTTTGTCGATGGGCAGGTATCCCAATTCATCCACCGAGAGGATAATTGGTTTGAGATATCGCTTAAGTTCGTTTTTCAGCCGGCCCACGGTTTGCGCCGCCGTGAGCGTGTTGATGATGTCCACAGCGGTGGTGAACAGAACAGAATGGCCGCGCAAGCAAGCTTCATGGGCCAGGGCGCTGGCCAAATGCGATTTGCCCAATCCAACGCCCCCCATGAAGATGATGTTGGTTTTGTCTTTGAGGAAGGCCATGCGGAAGAGGTTTTGCACCTGGGTGCGATTGATTTTCTTGGGCCAGTTCCAGTCAAACTGGTCGAGGGTTTTGAGACAGGGGAAGCGGGCGGCGGCGACGCGGCGTTGGATGGCCAGTTGGTGTCGGCGCTGGGCCTCGCTGTCAATGAGCCGGGCCAGATAATCCACATGCGGCCATTGCTTTTGCGCGGCCTCGGTGGCCAACGCCGCATATTGCTCGGCCACGGCCACCAGTTTGAGCGCGGCCAACTGTTCGTCCAACTGGGTTTCGGTGGCGCTCATGGCACACCTCCTTCCTCGGATTGATAGAGCGAGAGGTCGGGGGCGGGCAGGTCCAGGTCCAGCAAATCCTGCTGGCGGGTCAGATGCAGGGCGACAGGCTGGGTCACGGGCCGTTCGCGTTGCTCCAGGATGTTGGCGATGTATTCGCAACTGAAGGCTTGATAAGCCCAGGCGTCCTCCAGGGCGCGTTGGACTTTCTCCACGCCGTAGATTTCGCTCAAGGCCACGATCTTTTGGGCGTGGTGCCGGGCGTTGCCGCGTTTTTCCTCCAGCCGCTGGTAATACTCCCTCGCCTTGGGCGAGAGCGCCAGGAAGCGGGTCAAGGTTTGCTGCTGGCGGGCCTGCCGGCGCTGGGCCAGCAACTCTTCGACATGCTCCGGTTTTTCAAAGTCCAGGTAACGGTCGTAGCTGCGGACATGCTCGGTGACGACGCGGTCCTGGTGATAGAGGACCAAGCGAGCCGGATAGACTTTGAGCACGAGGGTTTTGCCGGCATAGGCTGGAGGCACCGAGTAGCGATTGGTGTCGAAGGTGACCCGGCAACGCTGGCTGGCCAGGACCGTCTGCAATGTCGCCGGCTCATACGGCTTGACCGTCAAGGGTTGCAGGGTGGGTTGTTCGGACAGGAAGAGTTCCTGGGGCGTCTGGTGGGTTTCGCCATGCACACGGACGTTGGCCACCTCGTCCAGCCAGCGGCGGGCGGCGGCATTGATGGCCTCCAGGCTGGCCAGTTGCAGGCCGGCCAGGAAGTTTTGTTTGACATAATGCACGGATTTTTCCACGCGCCCCTTTTCATGCGGCTTTTTTGCGCCACAAGCCTTGATGGCGAAGCCGTAGTGCCGGGCAAAATCCAGGTAGCGCGGATGCGGCACCGCCGGCTGGCCATAGGGATGGGAGAGCACCGCCGTCTTACAGTTGTCCACCATGACTTCCGCGGTCACGCCGGTAAAGTATTCAAAGGCATGCTGGTGGCAGGCCAGGAAGTGTTCCTGCGTTTGCGCCAGAGTAAACTCGACATACATCCGGCGGCTGTAACAGAGGACCATGACGAAAAAGGAAAGCTGGCGTCGGGTGTGGCCCACCGGCAGAACGCCGGCGCTGCCCCAATCCACCTGGGCCGACTGGCCGGGAGCAAAGTGGAGTGTCAGGAACGCCGGCGCGGAGGGCGGGCGCACATGCTGCACATACGCTTTGAGGATGCTGTAGCCGCCTTCGTAGCCTCCCTCCTTCAACCGATGCAGCAGTTGCTTGGCGGTGTAAGGATGCTGGGCCAGGAGCCGCACGATGGTGCTTTTGAACGGATCGAGCTTGCTGTGGCGCCCGCCGGCTTGGCGCGGCTGATATTTTTCCACGTCAATCCATTTGCTGACCGTGCGTTCATCCAGGGACAGGCACTGCGCGATCTGCGCGGCCGACAAGTGCTCTTCATCGCGCAGTTGCCGGATTTGATGGAAGGTTTGATAATCAATCATGCGGCACCTCCCGTCAGAGCGCGCCGCAAGATGTCGCCCGCGCTCAAGCTTTGGCCGGCACGCGGGCTGGAGGGCGCTGCCGGGGCCGGCGGCAACGCCAGCACCTGATAGAGCGGTTTCTGGTAAGCCAGCAAATCGGCGCTGACCAACTGCTGGCGGGCCTGCGCCAGTTGCACGAGGTCCAATTTGAGCAACCGGCTCAAGGTGCCCTCGGAATAATAACTGAGCCCCTGTGCATCGGCCACGGTGACCAGCACCAAGTAGAGCGCCCAGGCGTCCGGCTCGCCGTGGCGCAGGAAGTTCTCCCGCACCAATCGTTGATCAATCCAACTGAACTGCGCCGGCACCTGCCGCAGGCGTTCCGGGCGCAGGATTTTCTTTTGCATCATAAACACGGTTTCCTTTCGCAAGTCTTCTGGAGGGTTGATCCAGAATGTCCTGTCCCCTTGCTATCAAACGCCGGGTGAAAGTGGCGATGTCCTCTTGTAACGCCGTGTCGGTAAATTGCGCGATCAGGCCCACCAGCAGAGGGGTTTTGACCTCGCAGAGATCTTGTAACGCTGGCCGGGAGACCTGCGGGGCCTGTTTTTCTGCAAGTCCTTCATTTGCAACCACTTGCGCAGAGCAGGTATCTTGTAACGCACCTCGTGGCTTCCCGGACTGCCGCTTCCAATAGCCCGGATGCTCCGCCCGCCAATCCTGCACCCGCTGCACATTTTCCGGGCCGCAGAAGTAATCGCGGTTGCCGGGTTTGCTCAGCCATTGCCGTTGACTGGCCTGTTTGCTGGCGGCTTGGCACTCCGGGGTGGAACAATATCTTTGGCGCCCCCGATTCCGGTAATCGGGAACGAATATCTTCTTGCAGTGCAGACACTTGCAGCGGGAGGCGTGCGGTTTCATCGAATCGAAAATCCCCCTCGTTAAAAGCCCGCCCGAACGACCGCAAGCCGGAAGAAAATCCCCCGCCGAAGAAGACGGAAAAAGAAGAAAAGAAGACCTCTTGGTGGAACGTTGGGAAGAAGAAGGAGCCGGAAGAAAACAACAATTTCAAACCGGCGTTTTCACCCCGTTTTCAGCCCGGCCCTGTCAGAAAGCCGGCCCGCGCAACCGGGATCGCTCGTCCTGGGCTATTCGGCCAACGATTTTGTGCTCCCGCTGGATTTGAGCTATGAGGTTGACCTGTGGGGACGTGTGCGGCGTTCCTTCCGGGCCGCGCGGGAGCAGGCCCAAGCCAGTGCCGCCGCCTACCAGAATGTCCTGCTCTCCCTTCAGGCGGATGTCGCGCAGACTTATTTTATGATTCGGTCCATTGATCTGGACCGGCATGTGGTGGCCGAAACCATTGAATTGCGCAAGAAAAACCTCACCTTGGTTGAAGCCCTCCATCAAGGCGGCGCCGACAGTGCGTTGGATGTGGGGCAAGCCCAAACGGAACTGGCCTCCGCGGAAGCGGATTTGGTAGGGCTGGAACTGCAACGCGCACAACTGGAAAATGCCCTCGCCGTACTTTGCGGCCAGACCTCGTCCAGCTTTTCTCTGGCGGAAACCGACCGGCTATACCAGCCTCCGGAAATTCCCATCGGCCTGCCAGCCGACCTGCTGGAAAGGCGGCCGGATGTTGCGGAGGCGGAACGTTCCATGGCGGCCGCCAGTGAAGGCATTGGCATTGCCAAGGCGGCTTTCTTTCCTTCCATCCAACTCACTGGAACCGCCGGGGTGGAAAGCGCGCAGTTGAAGGATATTTTCAATTGGGAAAACCGCATCTGGAGCATCGGCCCCAACATCAACCTGCCTCTGTTTGAAGGAGGCCGCAATCGCGCCGGAGTTGAGCGCGCCGAGGCGGCTTACCAGGAGGCGGTGGCGCAATACCGCTCGCAGGTCTTGGTCGCATTTCACGAGGTGGAGGACGGCTTGGTTGGATTGCGCCTGCTCAAGGAACAATTCGAGGACCAAACGCGCGCTGTGGACGCGGCCAAGCAGGTAGCCGATCTCTCACGGAACCGCTACAAAGAAGGATTGGCCAGCTATTTCGAAGTGGTGCTGGCGGACAGAACGGCGTTGGAAAACCAGATATTGGCTTATCAATTGAACGGACAGCGCATCGTGACGACCATCCTATTGATCAAGGCACTGGGCGGCGGTTGGAAAGCGGACAACGCCATGATGACCAAAAGCGTGACACCGCTTAAAAAAGCCGATTAGCCGGTAGAACGCAAAGGCCAGTTGGCCAACAACGGAATCATGGGACTTTCTTGGAGGTGACTTGGCCGGGGCGCAGGAGTTGTGAGGAGTCCCAACCGCCGCCCAGTGACAGGATGAGCTGAACACTGGCGGTCATTTGCTGGACATGAAGGTTCACCTCGGTCTGCTGATTGTTGAGCAACGTCATTTGCGCAACGATGACGTTGAGGTAACTGTCAATACCAAGTTCGTACCGGTGGGTGGCGATGGCCAGGGTCCGTTCGGCCGATTGGACCGCGGCTTCCTGTTCTTCCCGTTCCTGGGAGAGGATGCGCAGAGACGCCAGACTGTCTTCCACCTCCTGGAACGCGGTTAATACGGTCTGCCGGTAGTTCGCCACGGTGGTGTTGTAATTGGCTCGGTATTGCTCGACAGTGGCGCTGCGGAGGCCGGCGTCGAACACCGTCTGCGCCATCGCGGCCCCAAGCGACCAAAAGGCGCTCGGGCCTGATAACAGATTCCCGACGGAAGTGCTTTGAAACCCTCCCTGGGCGCTCAAAGTCAGGGTGGGAAAGAAGGCCGCCTTGGCGACGCCGATTTGCGCGTTGGCCGCGGCAACGCTGCGCTCGGCGGAGGCGACATCGGGACGCCGCTCGAGCAACTGGGAAGGAACGGCCAGAGGAATT
>Ga0187848_10001698_pt1 | contig 18369 bp, 13 predicted proteins | sample June2016WEW_4_40_FD_132424 | JGI IMG/M metagenome (GOLD analysis project Ga0187848, IMG submission 132424) | Peatland microbial communities from SPRUCE experiment site at the Marcell Experimental Forest, Minnesota, USA - June2016WEW_4_40 | ecosystem: Environmental > Terrestrial > Soil >... | reverse complement strand
GGACGGCTCACGCCCGAGAGCCTCAACCCGCTGGACCCGGCGCTGTTCTACTTCGGCGACAACCTGTACCACCGCGTGGTGGACGGCAGCGTGGTATTCATCAATTCCCGCACGGCCGAGCTGGTCTTCTTCCGCGTCGACGGCTCGAACGCCATGAAGGTCGTGCCCATGCGGACTAAGCCCGACCGGCTCAAGTGGCCGGAGTGGCTTGCGCCGCAGGTGGCCTTCTCGCCCGACGGCCGATATGCCTACTATGCCAACGTGGCCGGCACGCCCTACGACGGCAAGCAGCCCTCGGACATCGACCCCAAGTTCCCGCAAGGCCGGGTGTATCGCCACGATCTGACCGCGGCAGGGGCCGACCCGCAGCCGCTATTCGACTTGAAAATGCCGGACTGGCAGGCGACGAAGTACTGGATGCCGAGCGCCTGGGACAAGAAGAGCGCGGCGGCGGGCATCGACGTGGACGCCCAAGGCAACCTGTGGATCTGCGACCTGGTGAACCAGGAGGTGGTCGAGGTTTCGCCACAGGGCAAGAAACTGGCCGCGACGAAGGTCCCCTGGCCCGACAAGGTGCGGGTGGGCCGCAAGCGCGGGGAGTGGTACGTCCTCTCGCAGAAGGTGTCGCGCGGCTACCCGCCGCCGGCGACGCTCCTGAAGCTGACCGGCCGCGGCGACCAGGCCCGGCAGGTGGCCAGCCTGACGCTCGACCACGTGGCGGGCTATTCGCTGGCCCTGGACGAGTCGGGCCCGGCGGCCGCGATCTGGATCGGCGGAGAAAAGGCCCTGCTCCGCGTGGAAGACCGCGGCGAGGAGCTGGCCGTGGCCGGCCCGGGGCTCCTGAACGGCGACAAGGACGCCGTGGCCTTCGTGTGCTTCGGCGACGTGGACCGCCAGGCCGACCTGGTATACGTCACCGAGGGCATGGGCCGGGTGTGGCGCTACTCCGGCGAGAGCGGGGCAGGCGGGCTGACGCCGATCAAGGCCTGCGACGTGGCGGTGGGGCCGGGCGGGGTGATTTATGGCTGGGGCGACACCGGCAGCTACGCCGGCCCGGTGGCCCGCTACCACCGCGATTTCCGTCCCGCTCCGCTGGAAGCCACGGGCAAGCACGTTTACGGGAGCTTGTACGGCCGCTTCGGGCGAGGCAACAACGCCCCGGGCATGGCCGTCGATGCCCGCGGCTGGCTGTATGCCGTCTGCGGCGTCAACGACTGCCACCTGCGGGTCTACGACGCGGCGGGCAAGCTCGTCGCCTTCGATCGCCAGGTGCCGTTCGGCGAGCGATCCAAGACCCAAGTCCCCGTGCTGATCCCCCACGTCAACGACCAGGGGGGCAGCGTGCGGGTCGATCGGCAAGGCAACGTCTACGTCCTGGAGATCGGCCTGCCCAAGGGCTTCGTCCCGCCCAATGGGTTCGAGAAAGAGCCGTCGTATTTGCAGTGTTCGGGCACGATCTACAAGTTCACGCCCAAGGGGGGCGACTTCAGCCACGGCCCGGCCGGCTGGGAAGCGGTGGGGGCCGTCGCCGCCTACCCGGGCTGCGCGCCGATCAGCGGCACGTGGAACTCGACCGGTTCGGCGTGCCACTGCACCCGGCCGCGGTTCGACGTCGACCCCTACGGCCGCCTGTACATTCCCAACGCCGTTACGTACCGCGTGTCGATCCGCGATAACGCCGGCAACGAGATCCTCCAGTTCGGCGGCTACGGGAACTTCGACGCCCAAGGCCCGCAGAGCCGCGAGCCGCAGGCGGAAATCCCCCTGGGCTGGCCGATCTTCGCCGCCGCCGGCCCGCAGCACATCTACGTCGGCGACTGCCTGAACCACCGCGTGGTGCAGGTGGAAAGGACCTTCGCCGCCGAGGAGACCGCGGCGGTCCCCTGAGCGATCCGTGACCGTTCACGGGGGACTGTCCCAATTTTCGCGGCGGAGACGACGCAGCCGCCAAAGTGACGTATTTCGCCGCGAAAATGGGACTGTCCCCTTCGGCCGCTAAGGGGACAGGTCCGTGTTTTCGGTCGACGCGGTGCGGCAGAATATGGCGAATTGGCCGAAAAACGGACCAGTCCCCGGGCGGCCCGTGAACGGTTACAGCGATCCGGCCCGTAGTTGTCTGGAAACCGGTACGACTGCGACGGCGCAAGGCAGCCTATGGCGACGACTTCCGAAGCAGTGGCGATTGCGATCCAACACCATCAAGCCGGCCGGCTACAGGCTGCCGAGCAGGTCTACCGGCAGGTCCTGACGGTCGATCCGAATCGCCCCGACGTTTGGCACCTGCTGGGGGTTGTTAGCGCCCAGCTTGGCAGATTCCAATTCGGAGTCGAGTGCATCGGCCGTGCCCTGGCGGCGAAGCCCGACTGGGCCGAGGCCCATTCCAACCTGGGTAACGTGTTGTGGGAGCAAGGGAAACTCGATCAAGCGGAGGTTTCCCTGCGGCGGGCCCTGCAACTCAAGCCGGACTGTGCCGACGCACACAATAATCTGGGCAATACGCTGAAGGATCTGGGCAGGCCGGACGAGGCTGTCGCCTGCTATCGGCATGCCCTGCAGATCAAGCCCGACTTCCCCGACGCCCATAACAATCTGGGCATCATCCTGCGGGAGCAAGGCAAGCTGGAGGAGGGCATCGCTTGCTTTCAGCGGGCACTGCAACTGAAGCCCGACTATGCCCAGGCACACAACAATTTGGGCCTCGCGTTGAAGGAGGTGGGGAGGTTGGCTGAAGCCGTTGGATGTTACCAGCGGGCCTTGCAGCTAAACCCGGACTTTGCCGAGGCGCACACCGGCCTGGGAGATGCCTTGACGAGCCTGGGAAAGCTGGACGAAGCGATCGACTGCCATAGACGGGCGGTGGCCTGTTGCCGGCGCGTATTACAGACTGGGCCACGGCCTGCTCGGCTGCACGACGTTCTCGGCAAGGCGTTCGGCCAACTCGCGATTATCCTGGGGAAACGGCTGCCCGAAGACGACTTGACTGCCATGCGGCAATTGCTGTCGGAGCCGAATTTCCGCGGTGCCGGCCGCATCGCCCTCCAACTTGGCCTCGCTCAGGCACTCGACGCGAAAGGCGGCTATGACGAGGCCGCTGAACACCTGCGACAGGCCAATGCGTTGCGATCCGCTGACTTGCGCGCGCGAAACCGGGAGTACCGGCCGGCCGTGGAGAGGGCTTTCGTCGACGCCGTGATTGCGACATTCACGCCGCAGCTTTTCGCGCGAGCCAACGGGTTCGGTTTGCAAACGGATCTGCCCGTTTTCATCTTCGGATTGCCCCGCTCCGGCACTACGCTGGCCGAGCAGATTCTGGCGAGCCATTCGCAGGTGTTCGGGGCGGGTGAGCTGCCTTATTGCGAAGAAACGCTGAACTTGCTGCCCAAGGCCATGGTTCGCAACGATACGCCCCTGGAATGCCTGCGCGATCTTGACCGGAAAACGGCGGGCTATCTTGCCGAGCGGCACGTGGATCGGTTGCAAGCCCTCGACGAGCGGGCCCTTCGCATCGTGGACAAAATGCCCGACAACTACCACCGCCTCGGTCTGATCAGCATCCTCTTTCCCCAGGCGCGGCTCATCCACTGCCGCCGTGACCTCCGCGACGTAGCCCTCTCTTGCTGGATGACGAACTTCGCCTCGCTGGCCTGGGCCTGGAATCCGGACCACATTGCCTTTCATTTCGAGGCGTACCGGCGATTGATGGACCACTGGCAAAAGGTGTTGCCCCTGCCGCTGTTGGACGTGGATTATGAGGAGATGGTGCAAGATATGGAAGGCGTTGCGCGCCGCATCGTCAAGTGGTGCGGGCTTGAGTGGGAACCGGGATGCCTGAAGTTCCATCAGACGCAGCGGCCGGTACGGACCGCCAGTGCGGTACAGGTCCGCCGGCCGATCTACCAGACCTCGGTGGGTCGCTGGAAGAACTACGAAAAGTCTATGAGCGAGCTGTTCTCGAGGCTGCAGCGGTCGAACTTCGGCACGCCGCCGAAATCGTGATGGATGAACCGGCTTGATTGTCCAGCGGCTAGGTTTTCCGAGGCAGACAGTCGAGAAACCTCCCAACGCAAGAAGCTCATCGGGCAGCACCCTTTTCCAATCCACCGGGTGGTAAGGTGCCACCATCAATAGTGCGGATCGAGACGGTTTCTTTGCACGAATCTCTCCAAAATACCGCGGTTTGGCTTTGACTTGCGGCAGCCGCTTTGCTAGACTTCGGCCCCTCACAATTCCCCCCACCAGCTTCGGGAGCGCCTACTCCCGACGCGGTGGCCAGGTACGTGGTACCGGGGGTGATGGGCCTTGCAAAGCAAAGGAGTGGCGCATGAAGCGTCTCGGGATCTCGCTTTTGGTGGCCGCAGCCTGTTTGCCGGCGGGCTGTTGCAATTGTTGCAGCCATCCATCGTCGCCAGGGCCGTCATGCACAACGCCGCCGTCGTCATACGCCACGCCGCCGTCGTCATACGCCACGCCGGCGTCGCCTTACGGGATGGGCTCCTCTCCGGGGACGTCGTCCTACGGCACGCCGCCGGCCAGCAGCGCCCCATACACGGCGCGATAAGCGATCGGGCGTTTGGCCGGTTCGCCGGGCGTAGGAGGCCGGTTCCGGGCCGTCGCCGCTGAACAGGCCCGCTGGCGGTATTTCCATAGCAGGCGTCTCTGCGACAGGTCCGGGCAGACACGGGGCCGCGGCCCTTCTCACCCCCGGGGATTGTCCGGCAGCCCGTGTCTGAAACCAGGCCGCCATGATTTCGCCCGCCAACGGATTTCCCCGGCCAATTGCCCGGCCAAGATCATCTTCAGGGCGACGAGCCGGTTGAGCCTGATCTGCCGCGCTTTGCAGACCACGCCCATGCCGCCGCGGGCGATCTCCTCCAGGCGTTCGTACTCGCCGAAGTAGCGGAGTTTCGTGCCGGCGGGCAGAGCACCGGCCGCCCTACCCGGCGGCGTCCGCTCTTGCTCCGGCTGCGGACCGGGAGGCACGCTCTCGCCCCGGGCCTTCTTCGGCTTTTCCGGCTCGACCCGGCGAACCCGGGCGATCGCCTTCGGCAGCGGTTTACTTCGGGGTCGCGCCGGTGGCGCTTGGGTCGCGGATGTCATAGCAGATGATCTCGACCGGCGTGCGGATATACAACCGTCCCCGGGCGATCACCGGCATGTTCCAATCGAGCAGGCCCTTCTGGCTGCGCGGTCCCGTGTTCCGCACGTTGTGGACCTTCTCGATCCGCCCCCTCTCGACGTAGGCGCTCGGATTGGCCTCGATCAGCGTAACGGTTTGATGGTTGCGAACGTAGACATGCCCGTCCGCGGCGCTCATGGACAGCCCCATGTGGAATCCCGGCTGTGACCATTGGAACTTCCCCGTCTTCAATTTTGTGCAGCGGAGCGAGAAATTCGCGGTGCCGGGCTTCGCAGCCAGGGCCCAGGCTTCTTCACGATCGTCGACCCAGAAACCGTACGAATAGCCGTTCAAGATCACGGGCGGCGTGATGGCTTCGTGCATCGGGTTGCCCGTCCAGAGCACTTTGGGCTTGGGATCGGCCCGGGAAAAATCGCACTCCACCACGGACTTCTGCCAGCCGTCCAGATCGTCCAGATAGAGATTGCCGCCGATGGGCCGGGGCCCGCCGCTGGCCCACGCCGGGGCTTCATTGGGCCCGCAGCACTGCCAGCTCCACACCTGCTTGCCGTCCGCCAGCCGCAGGATCTTCCACTGGCGGTTTCCATGGAGCACGATGCAGTCTTCCTTTTGGCCTTGACGTCGATGACGTACAGGGCATTGCCCTCCACCAGCGGCGTGGTGTAGTTCGCTGCGAACAGCCCGGAACAAAGGATCTCGCCATCGGCCAGCCGCACGATATCGCCGGCCGGCGTGACGGCGACCGCTTCGCCGCCGATCTTCGCGATCGTGGGCGTGGCGAAGGTGGGTTTGGCGTCGGCGGCCTTCCACAGCGTTCTGCCGTCTTTCGCGTTCAGGGCCAGGAGGCATCCCCAAGACAGGATGATTCGGTCCCCGGCGAAAATCGGCGAGCTGCAGAAGTGTTCTTCGTCCTCGGCCGTCTCGACGATCCGCATCCACTTCTCTTTCCCCTGCAAATCGTGGCAGGCCGAGAGCCCCATGGCGTTGATGTAGAATACCAGTTCGCCGTTGCTGGTGGGCGTGGGGGTTGATTGTTTGGCCTCGCCGCCGCATCCCCGCAGCAGCTTCTTGGACAGATCGGCCGGGATGTCCGGGCTGTCCTTGCTGAAGAGGTCCTTCTTCCAGAGGATCTTCCCGTCCGCGACGTCGAGGCACACGAGGCTGCCCATTTCGGCCGTCACGAAGACCTTGTCCCCGGCGACGATCGGCGAAGAATAGCCGCCGATCTCGACGGGGGTCTTCCAGAGAATATTCCTGTCGCCCCGCCACTGGCAGGGCGGATGGATGTCCGGAAAGCGACCGTTGCCGTCGAATCGCCACATGATGTTGACGGCTTCCGCCGTCTTCGCAGCGGCGGCGGGGATCGTCTTCGAATCCTCGGCCTTCAGAGGGGCCTCGAGCGCGGCGACAAGGACCGCGAGCAAGACGCCGGGCACGAACCCGCTCGAAGCGGGGTTCTGTTCCCGCGAGATCGCGGCCTCCACGGACCCCAATAGCCCGATCCATGCCAGTCTGCGACGCACAGTCTTCCTTTCGCGCTCGGGGGTCTAGTATCGTTGGCGGATGGGACTGATGCAAATGTCCTGGGTGGGTGGCCTCGACAACCCGTTTCCGGCCTGGAAGAAGCGGCTCGCCGTCCTGTTGGCCATGCGAGGAATCGGTAATCGCGAGACTCTGAAGAAGCTGGAGTTGCTCCGGGCCGAGAAGGCACGTTCCCAAATTCCTCCAGGTACGGCCGCAACCCGGGGAAAACGGGGACTTGGCGTGTATCCATGCCTTAGTGGCATTGCGTCCAACCCACTAGATGGAATTACTGCGCGACAGCGGTGCTACCTGACTTGGCACATCCTTTGCTCAATTGAGAAACACATTCCAAAGTACACTGGAATGCGTCCCCGTGCCTATTTATTGCGCATTGGATGCACACCTAGTAATCGTCTTGGCGAGCTGATTGTACAGCGGAGCAGCAATTCAGATTTGTGCTGTGGAGGAATGGAGAAGGGCAAGACCGCGTATGGTAAGCGGAACGGGCGAAGGACCAGCCTCCCATTTGGAGCAGCACGAAGCCGATTTGGACGTCCTGGCTGAGATCGCCGATCTGGTCTGGAAGCAGCCCGGGCCACAGCAGTTGCTCACTTCGGTCTTGGCCGTTCTGGAGCGGAGGCTTGGGATGCTCCGCGGCACGGTGATGCTGCTCTTGCCGGACGGCAAAGAGCTGTCCGTGGAAGCGGCCCACGGCGTGCCCACGGCGACGGTCAGGAGCGATCGCTATCGCACGGGAGAAGGTATTGTCGGCCTGGTAGTCGAAACCGCCCAGCCCGTGGTCATTCCGCGGGTTTCCGAGGAGCCGCGATTTCAGAACCGAATCCATCACCGCTTGCCCAAAGACTGCGATGAGGTCAGCTTCTTGTGCGTGCCGATTCGCTTGGAGGGCGAGCTGATCGGCACGCTGTCCGTGGACCTGCCGGTACAATCGCCGGAGATACTCCGCGAGAGGGTGCGGGTGTTGGAGATCGTGGCCGGCATGATCTCCTACGACGTCCGCTCGCGGCAGGGCGAGGCCCTCCGCCGCCAATCGCTGGAGGTGGAGAACCTCCGGCTGCGCGACGCGCTGCAGGAGCAGTTCCGTCCCGAGAACATCATCGGGAACTCGCACCCCATGCGCGAGGTCTACCTGAAGATCAAGCAAGTCGCGGCCAGCGACACCACGGTATTGATCCGCGGCGAGTCCGGGACCGGCAAGGAACTCGTGGCTTCGGCGATCCATTACACGAGTCCCCGCGCGAAACAGCCGTTCGTCAAGGTGAATTGCGCAGCGCTGAACGAGAACCTCCTGGAGAGCGAGCTGTTCGGTCATGAAAAGGGGGCATTCACCGGGGCCCTTTGCACCCGTACCGGCCGCTTGGAGGAAGCCGAAGGCGGCACGCTGTTCCTGGACGAGATCGGCGATTTCTCCCCGGCCATCCAGGTCAAGCTGCTGCGGGTGTTGCAGGAGCGCGAGTATGAGCGCGTGGGGAGCAACCACACGCTGAAGGCCGACGTGCGGATCATCGCGGCCACCAACCAGGATCTGGAAGCGCGCCTCGCCGCGGGCCTGTTCCGGCAGGACCTCTACTACCGCATCAACGTCTTCCCCCTCTCGCTGCCGCCGCTTCGCGACCGCAAGGAGGACATCCTGCTCCTGGCCGACCATTTCGTGGCCAAGTACGCAAAGAAGATGGGCCGCGAGGTGCGGCGGATCAGCACTCCCGCGATCAACATGATGTTCGCTTACCACTGGCCGGGCAACGTCCGCGAGCTGGAGAACTGCATCGAGTACGGCGTGTTGTTGGCATCCGAGGGGACGATCCACGGCCACAGCCTCCCGCCCACGCTCCAACTGCCCGCAACCGGCGAGGCGACGCGGCAAGGACTGCTCAAGGTCCGCGTCGGATTGTTGGAGCGCGACATGATCGCGGACGCCTTGAAGAGCTGCCAAGGGAGCGTGAGCCTGGCCGCCGAGCAGCTTGGTATCACCCCGCGCATGGTACGCTACAAGATCAAGAATCTGGGCATCGATCACCGGCAGTTTGGCAAGCCCCGCGAGGGCTGAACCGGGACCCTCGCATCGCGACAGTGCCTTCCGTACGCCGGACGCGCGCGACATTTCTTTCACTCGGCGCAAGTGGCGGCCCCGCAGGCAATTGTGCGGTTCCACCCGGCATGGCCTGCTTTCCCATCCTCGTAGCGCGACAAATCTTTCCCGCCCGCCCAGGCGGCCGAGTTCCGCGGCATGACCGGACTGCCCTGAAATGCCGGCACTTGGCGTTATTCTTTTCCGTTTAGGCTCCTCCGGCACGCCGCTTGCTTGCCTGTCACATCCCGTACGAGCGGCGTTTGGAAATACCGTTTCATCCCCGGCGAGCCTGGAGAGATACCATGTCGGTCGAACTAGTTGCCACGAAGAGCTCGGATCGTGTGTTTGCGAAAACGTTTCCCGCCGTGATTGGCCAAGAGGCGGGCACGGTCCAGGTTAATGATTCAGTCCCCGGCAGTTGCCACTGCCTGGTCAGCCTGGTCGACAGCCAGTTGGTGGTGTGGGATCTCGGTACGGCGGGGGGCACGTCGGTCAACGGGACGCGGGTGACCAAGGCCGCGATCAAGCCCGGCGATACGCTCAAACTCGGCGGGATGGAATTCCAGGTGAAGCGCAGGCCGGATTCGCGACGTTATCTTTTCGGCGTGCGATCCTGAGTCGCTCGGCGAAGGCAACGTAGGGTGGGTCGAGCGCAGCGAGCCCCACCCTACAGTGCGGCAAACCCAATACCCTCGCCATCGCGAGCACGGAACAACAGAAGAGGAGTGCGGGAACATGCGGAAGATCGCCATTTACGGCAAGGGCGGAATCGGCAAGTCCACCACCACGCAGAACACCGTCGCGGCCCTGACGGAGATGGGCCGGAAGGTGATGGTGGTAGGTTGCGACCCCAAGGCCGACTCGACGCGGCTGCTGTTGGGCGGGCTGGCCCAGAAAACCGTGCTCGACACGCTCCGCGAGGAGGGCGAGGACGTCGAGCTGGACGACATCCGCCGCGAGGGGTTCGGCGAGTGCCTGTGCACGGAGTCGGGGGGGCCGGAGCCGGGAGTCGGCTGCGCGGGACGGGGGATCATCACCTCCATCAATCTGCTGGAGCAACTGGGCGCGTACGACAAGAGCCAGAACCTGGACTACATCTTCTACGACGTGCTGGGCGACGTGGTCTGCGGCGGCTTTGCCATGCCCATCCGCGAAGGCAAGGCCCAGCAAATCTACATCGTGTGCTCGGGCGAGATGATGGCCATGTACGCCGCCAACAACATCTGCAAGGGCATTGTGAAGTTCGCGGAAGCCGGCGGCGTGCGGCTGGGCGGGCTGATCTGCAACAGCCGCTGCGTGGACAACGAGCAGGAAATGATCGGCGAGTTCGCCCACCGGCTGGACACGCAGATGATCCACTTCCTGCCCCGCGACAACGACGTGCAGCGCGCGGAGATCCAGAAGAAGACCGTCATCGAGTGGAATCCCGATTGTCCGCAGGCGGAAGAATACCGCAAGCTGGCCCGCGCCATCGACAACAACCAGAACTTCGTCATTCCCAAGCCGCTGGCGATCAACGACCTGGAGGGCCTGCTCATGGACTTCGGCCTGGCCGTCGCGTGATTGCTCGCCAACGACTTTCCTCTCTTGGTGGCCCAGGCATTCATGCCTGGGACCCCGAGGCAGGAAGTAGGGTGGGTCGAGCGCAGCGAGCCCCACCATTCTTCGGACGAATTCTTGTGGTGGGGCTCGCTGCGCTCGACCCACCCTGCATTTTGATTTTTCCTATTCTCCAAGTGACAAGGATACGCCCATGATTTTGATCCGTGCCATCATCCGCCCCGAGAAGTCGGAAGCCGTCCTGGCCGCGCTGTTGGAGGCGGGATTCCCGGCGGTCACGAAGATGGATGTCTACGGCCGCGGCAAGCAGCGCGGCATGAAAGTCGGCGAGGTGACGTACGACGAGCTGCCCAAGGAGCTGATCCTCGCGGCGGTCAACGACGCCGACAAGGATTTCGTGGTCGACGTGATCATGAAGAGTGCGCGGACCGCGCCGGGGGGCGCGTTCGGCGACGGCAAGATCTTCATCTCGCCCGTGGACGAGGTCTACACCGTGCGGACCGGGGCCCGCGACGATCTGGCGTCGGTCGTCGAGGAAGCCGCGGCCGTGCCGTAGTCCCTTGCGAAGGAGACTTCCCTTGAAAGAGGTCCTGGCGGTCATCCGCATGAACAAGATGAACCAGACGAAGCAGGCGTTGGCCGACGCCGGCGTCGCCTCCTTCACCGCCCACCGCGTCGTGGGCCGCGGGAAGGGCAAGGTCGACTACCTGCTGATGAAGGGGGCGGAGGCCGGCTGCGAGGAAGCGATCTCGCAGCTCCGTCCCGGCCCGAAGCTCATCCCCAAACGCCTGGTCGACGTCGTCGTCGCCGACGACCTGGTGCCGTCGGTCGTGCGGACGATCATCGACGTGAACCGAACGGGCCACCCCGGCGACGGCAAGATCTTCGTCATGCCGGTGCTGGACGCCTGCCGCGTGCGGACGGGCGAGACCGGCGAGGCGGCCCTGGACGAAACGCTGTAGAGGAGGCGAGCACAGCCATGTCCCCCGAGACGAACATCAACCCGGCGGAAGTCCGGCAGGACCTGCTCCGGACCTATCCGCCCAAGGTGGCGCGGAAGCGGTTGCAGCAGATCGTGGTCAAGGAGAGCCCCGGCGAACATGCCGTCCCCGAGATCATGGCCAACGTGCGGACCACCCCGGGGATCATCACGCAGCGCGGCTGCACCTATGCCGGCTGCAAGGGCGTCGTGTTGGGCCCCACCCGCGACATCGTCAACATCACCCACGGCCCGATCGGCTGCGGCTTCTACTCCTGGCTCACGCGGCGGAACCAGACCCGCCCGCCCACCGCCGCGGACGACAACTTCATGACCTACTGCTTCTCGACCGACATGCAGGAGGAGGAGATCATTTTCGGCGGCGAGAAGAAGCTCCGCGCGGCGATCCAGGAGGCGTTCGACCTGTTCCACCCCAAGTCGATCGGCGTGTTCGCCACCTGCCCGGTGGGCCTGATCGGCGACGACGTGCACGCCGTCACGCGGGAGATGAAGGAGAAACTGGGTATCAACGTGTTCGCGTTCAGTTGCGAGGGCTACAAGGGGGTGAGCCAGTCCGCCGGCCACCACATCGCCAACAACCAGTTGTTCAAGCACGTGATCGGCCGCAACGACACGGTGGGGCCGGGCAAGTTCCGCTTGGGCATGCTCGGCGAATACAACATCGGCGGCGACGCCTTCGTGCTCGAAGACCTGCTGGAGCGGTGCGGCATCACGCTGGTGGCCACCTTCAGCGGCAACTCCAGCATCGACCGGTTCGAGAACGCCCACACCGCCGACCTGAACGTGGTCATGTGCCACCGCTCGATCAACTACGTCGCCGACATGATCGAGAAGAAGTACGGCATCCCCTGGTTCAAGGTGAATTTCACCGGGGCCGCGGCCACGGCCAAGGCGCTCCGCAAGATCGCGCGGTACTTCGACGACCCGGAGCTCGTGCGGCGGACCGAAGAGGTCATCGAACAGGAAATGACCGAGGTCCAAACGGCCCAGGAGGAAATCCGCCCGCGGTGCCGGGGCAAGACGGCGATGCTCTTCGTCGGCGGCAGCCGGGCGCATCATTACCAGGAGCTGTTCGCCGAGATCGGCATCAAGACGGTGGCGGCGGGCTACGAGTTCGCCCACCGCGACGACTACGAAGGCCGCCGCGTGCTGCCCACGATCAAGGTCGACGCCGACAGCCGGAACATCGAAGAACTGCACGTGGACCCCGACCCCGAGAAGTACCGGCCCCGCGCCAGCGAGCAAAGCCTGCGCCGCCTGGAGAACGAGGGTCTGCCCTTCAAGGACTACGAGGGCATGATGCCGGCGATGGACGACCGGTCGCTGGTGATCGACGACATCAGCCACTACGAGACGGAGCGGATGATCGAAATCTACCGGCCGGACGTGTTCTGCGCGGGCATCAAGGAGAAGTACGTCGTGCAGAAGATGGGCGTGCCCTGCAAGCAGTTGCACAGCTACGACTACGGCGGCCCGTACGCCGGTTTTCGCGGCGCGATCAACTTCTACCGCGAAATCGACCGGATGGTCAACACGCGGATCTGGTCCATGATTCACGCCCCCTGGGAGAATTCAGACCCGGCGATTGACGCCGAGTACGTGAGGAGGTCTTAGGTCTTGGAACTCAGGGCTTAGGATCGATGCCAAGTCCCAAGACCCAAGTCCCAAGACCCAAGCCCCAAGACCTAAACCCCATGCTCCTCCGACACACCACCGCCGAAATCGTCGAGCGCCGGGCCCTGACGGTCAACCCGGCCAAGACCTGCCAGCCGATCGGGGCCATGTACGCGGCCCTGGGGATCAATCGCTGCCTGCCGCACAGCCACGGCTCGCAGGGCTGCTGCGCGTACCATCGCAGCGCGCTGACGCGGCACTACAAGGAGCCGGTCATGGCCGCCACCAGCTCCTTCACCGAGGGCGCCTCGGTCTTCGGCGGCCAGGCGAACCTGCTCCAGGCGATCCAGAACATCTTCGCGGTCTACGAGCCGGACGTGATCGCCGTGCACACCACCTGCCTGTCGGAGACCATCGGCGACGACATCCCGCAGATCATCAGCAAGGCACGCGAGGAGAAGAAGATCCCGCCGGGCAAGTACGTCATTCACGCGAACACCCCCAGCTACTCCGGCTCGCACGTCACGGGGTTCGCCAACATGGTCCGGGCGATGGTCGATTATTTCGCCGGGCCGCCCGACGCCAGGACGACGGCGATCAATCTCATCCCCGGCTGGGTGGAGCCGGCCGACATGCGCGAAATCAAGCGGCTGGCCGGCGTGCTCGGGGTCCGGGCGATCCTCTTCCCCGACACGTCCGACGTGCTCGACGCCCCCCAGACCGGCAAGCACGAGTTTTATCCGAAGGGCGGCACGACGGTCGCCGCCCTGCGGGCGACCGCCGCCAGCCAGGCGACGTTGGCCCTCGGCCCGACCGCATCCGAGGCCGCCGCCAGGCAGTTGGAGACCAAGTTCCACGTCCCCGCGCGGGTGCTGGAGCTGCCGATCGGCCTGCGGGCCACCGACCGCTTCGTCAACGCCCTGCGGAAAGTGGCGCACGTCAAGGTCCCCGCCGAGATCGCCGACGAGCGCGGCCGCCTGGTCGACATGATCACCGACATGCAGCAGTACTTCTACGGAAAGCGCGTGGCCTTGTGGGGCGACCCCGACCAGCTCGTGGCGCTCGTGGAGTTCCTGACGGACCTCGACATGCGCCCGGTGTACGTCGTCAGCGGGACGCCGGGCAAACGGTTCGAGGATCGCGTGGCGGCGGCGCTGGCCGGCCGGGTCCCCGAGGCCAAGGTCCGCCAGGGGGCCGCCGCCGACATGTTCCTCATGCACCAGTGGATCAAGCAACAGCCGGTCGATCTGCTTATCGGCAACACCTACGGGAAGTACATCTCCCGCGACGAGAACATCCCCTTCGTGCGGCACGGCTTCCCGATCCTCGACCGCGTGGGGCACTCTTACTTCCCCACGGTCGGCTACCTGGGCGGGATGCGGCTGCTGGAAATGATCCTCAACGTGCTGTTGGACCACAAGGACCGCAGCAGCCCGGAAGAGAGCTTCGAGCTGGTGATGTGATGTTCGACATCCTGGAAGCCCGCAAACCGCAGGTCCACGAGAAGGGCGCCGAGCCGTTCGCCATGGTCTGCGAGAAGCAGAGCCTGGCGGGCGCGGTGAGCCAGCGCGCCTGCGTGTTCTGCGGATCGCGCGTGGTCCTGTACCCGATCGCCGACGCCGTACACCTGGTCCACGGCCCGGTGGGCTGCGCGGCCTATACCTGGGACATCCGCGGCGCGCTGAGTTCCGGGCCGGAACTGCACCGCATGAGCTTTTCGACCGACCTGCGGGAGCGCGACGTCATCTACGGCGGCGAGAAGAAGCTGTACGCGTCGCTCGTGGAGCTGATCGACCGCCACCGCCCCAACGCCGCCTTCGTGTACTCGACCTGCATCGTCGGCCTGATCGGCGACGACGTGGCCGCGGTCTGCCGCCGCGTGGAGGCCGAAAAAGGGATCCCCGTCCTGCCGATTCACTGCGAGGGCTTCCGCGGCACGAAGAAAGACGGCTACCGGGCGGCGTGCGACGGGCTGGCCCGGCTGGTCGGCACGGGGGCCACGGACGCCATCGGCCCGCGGAGCCTCAACATCCTGGGCGATTTCAACCTGGCCGGCGAGACCTGGATGATCCGGGACTACTACGAGCGGATGGGCGTGGAAGTGGTGGCCACGATCACCGGCGACGGCCGCGTGGACGCCATCCGCCGCGCCCACGGCGCCAAACTGAACGTCGTGCAGTGTTCCGGCTCGATGATCTACCTGGCCCGCTCGATGCAGGAGAAGTACGGCATCCCCTTCCTCCGCGTCTCTTACTTCGGCCTGGAGGACATGTCCCGGGCGCTGTACGACGTGGCCGACCACTTCGGCGACGCGGCTCTCCGCCGGCGTGCCCGGGAGGTGGTGCGGGACGAAGTAGCGGCCATCCTGCCCGAGCTGCGCCGCTATCGGCAAGCCCTGGAAGGCCGCCGGGCGGCCGTCTACACCGGCGGCGCCTTCAAGGCGTTCTCGCTGGTCCGCTCGCTGCGGACCCTGGGCATGCGGACCGTCCTGGTCGGCTCGCAGACCGGCAATCGCGAGGACTACGAGCTACTGCGTGAGCTGTGCGACGAGGGGACGGTGCTGGTGGATGACGCCAATCCGCTGGAGCTTTCCCGGTTCCTCCAGGAAAAGCGGGCGGACCTGCTCATCGGCGGCGTGAAGGAGCGTCCCATCGCCTACAAAATGGGGATCGGCTTCTGCGATCACAACCACGAGCGCAAGATCGCCCTGGCCGGTTTTCAGGGGATGCTCAATTTCGCCAGGGAAGTGTACTGTTCGGTGATGTCACCGGTGTGGAAACTGTGCCGCGGGAAGCGACCTTTGGAGTGCGGTGATTCGTCACCGCTTTCTCGGTAACCTTTCGTGATTCCAGGAGAGAGAGGCTGGTGTGCCACTGCTTGGAACAAGCAGTGCACTGCGGGACGTTAGCCCTATGAAGAGCACTGCTTGTTCCAAGCAGTGGCACACAGCGAGGACGAGGAACGCCATGATCGACATTGTTGCCCAGCCAAAAGCGAAACCCAAGTCGGCGACGCGCAACGCCTGCCGCCTGTGCGCCCCGCTTGGGGCGTGCCTGGCCTTCCGCGGGGTGGAAGGAGCGATGCCCCTGCTGCACGGCTCGCAAGGCTGCGCCACTTACATCCGCCGCTACATGATCAGCCATTTCCGCGAGCCGCTGGACATCGCCTCCTCCAATTTCAGTGAAGAGTCGGCCATTTTCGGCGGCCGGCAGAACCTGCGGACGGCCCTGGAAAACGTGGTCCGCCAGTACGCCCCCAGCCTGATCGGCATCGCCACGACCTGCCTTGCGGAGACCATCGGCGACGATGTCTCCATGTATCTCCACGAGATCGCAGCCGAGGGCCGCGGGACGCTGCCCGAGGTGGTCCACGTCTCGACGCCCAGCTACTCGGCCGGCCATGAGGAGGGATACCATGCGACCGTAACGGCCCTGGTCGAGGCGCTGGCCAAGGAGGGCCCGCGCCACGAGGCGATCAACGTGATCGCGCCCATGGGCTCGCCGGCGGACCTCCGCTGCCTCAAGACGGTCTTCCGCGACTTCGGCCTGGAGCCGATCCTCCTGCCGGATTACTCCGATACCTTGGACGGGCCGGCGTGGACCGAGTACCACCCCATCCCGCCCGGCGGCGCTCCCATCGACTCGATCCGCCGCATGGGCAGCGCCCGGGCCACCGTCGAATTCGGCTCGGCCTGGCACGAGGGGCGGACGCCGGGCAAGCTCTTGGAAGAACGTTTCGGCGTGCCGCGCCACGCGCTGCCGCTGCCGCTGGGGGTGACCCAGAGCGACCGGCTTTTCGAGGTCCTCCAGGAACTCAGCGGCCGGCCCATTCCCGCATCCTGCGACGCCCAGCGGGGGCGGCTGGTGGACAGCTACGTCGATGCGCACAAGTACGTCTTCGGCAAACGGGCCGTGGTCTACGGCGAGCAGGACCTGGTTGTGGGAATCGCCGCGCTCCTGGCGGAAATCGGCGTCACGCCCGCGCTGTGCGCCTCGGGAACCGCCACGGGCCGCCTGCGCGAACAGCTCGCCGCCGTCGAGGCCGACCTGGCCGGCGACATCGTGGTGCTGGAGGACGTCGATTTCGCCGAGATCGAGGAGCACGCCGCGCGCCTCCAACCGGACCTGGTGATCGGCAGCAGCAAGGGGTACTCGCTCTCCCGGCGGCTGAAGGTCCCGCTGGTGCGCGTCGGGTTTCCAATCCATGATCGCATGGACGGCCCGCGCCTCCTGCACCTTGGCTATGGCGGCGCACAGCAGTTGTTCGACCGCATCGCCGCCGCGCTCGTCGGAGCATCGCAAGACGCTTCACCGGTCGGATACAGCTACATGTAAAGGTAGGGTGGGGCTCGCTGCGCTCGACCCACCCTACACATTACGCTTGGAGCGCATGGGCGGCTGGCCATGGCACTGGACCTTTCACGACATCCCTGCTTCAACGGCCCCTCGCGGCACACCTTCGGCCGAATCCATCTCCCGGTGGCACCGGACTGCAACGTCCAGTGCAACTTCTGCAAGCGGAAGTACGACTGCGCCAATGAAAGCCGGCCGGGGGTGACCAGCGCCCTCCTCACCCCGCCGCAGGCCCTCAAGTACCTGGAAGACGTGCTCAAACGGGACACGCGGATCGCCGTGGCGGGAATTGCCGGGCCGGGTGATCCGTTTGCCACTCCGGAGCGGACCCTGGAGACCCTGCGCCTGGTTCGCCGGGCCCACCCCGAGCTGCTCCTGTGCGTGGCCTCCAACGGACTCGCCGCGGCGCGGCACGCGGACGACCTGGCCGCGCTCGAGGTAAGCCACGTCACGCTGACGGTCAATGCGGTCGATCCGGAAATCGGCGCCAAGGTCTACGCCTGGGTCCGCGATGGAAAGCGAGTTTACCGCGGCGTGACCGGCGCGGAGCTGCTGTGGACCCGCCAGGCGGAAGCCATTCGCGCGCTCCACCAGCGCGGCGTCACCGTAAAGATCAACACGATCATCATTCCCGGCATCAACGATGAGCACGTGCCGCACGTCGCGCGCCGGGTCGCGGAGTTGGGTGCGGACATCGCCAATTGCGTGCCGCTCTACCCCGTCGCGGGCACGGCGATGGCCTCGGTCGTGCCGCCTTCGCCGGAGCGCGTCGCGGCCCTGCGGGCGGCGGTCGCCGCGCATCTGCCCATCATGGAGCACTGTACGCGCTGCCGCGCCGACGCCGTGGGACTGCTCGGAGAACCGATGCCCCCGCGGGTCGAGCTGGCCTTGCTCCGGGCGGCAGCCCCGTCACCGCAACCCGACGAAACACGGCCGTGCGTGGCCGTGGCGACGATCGAGGGGATGCTCGTGAATCAACACCTGGGCGAGGCCGACCGGCTGGCCATCTTCCGGCCGGCCCAACAGGGCTTCGAGCTGGTCGAGACTCGTCGCACGCCGCCGCCCGGCGGCGGCCGCGACCGCTGGCTGG
>Ga0187848_10001694_pt1 | contig 18412 bp, 17 predicted proteins | sample June2016WEW_4_40_FD_132424 | JGI IMG/M metagenome (GOLD analysis project Ga0187848, IMG submission 132424) | Peatland microbial communities from SPRUCE experiment site at the Marcell Experimental Forest, Minnesota, USA - June2016WEW_4_40 | ecosystem: Environmental > Terrestrial > Soil >... | reverse complement strand
TTGACGCGGAATCCGGGGACTGGAAAGTCCCCAGAACCGGCAGACAGGAATGTCTGCCCCACATCCGAAGCGGAAATTGATTTGGGCAACACGCCCTCAAGATGCGCCCGCCAGGCTGTTTTGTTCATAATTATATTTGTGTTCGAGGAAAATGGGCATAGATTCATTTTTTCATACCAGGACCAGATGCCAACACCGGGAAATCAAGTGCGGCGGATTTTGGTGGTGGACGACGAACCCGCCGTCTGCGATGCCATCAAGATGATGCTTCAGTTTGACGGGCACGAAGTCCAGACTGCCCAGGGGAGCAAAGAAGCCCTGTCCTTGCTTGAGCAGGGCAAGTTTGACTTGATCGTCACGGATTATTCCATGCCGGGAATGAAAGGCGACGAACTGGCCGCCGTCATCAAGCAGCGCCTGCCCCATCAGCCAATCATAATGATTACGGCCTATGCCGAAATGTTGAAGTCTTCCGGCAATCCGCTGACGGGCGTGGATTTCATGCTCAGCAAACCATTTTTGCTGGAAGACCTGCGCGCAGCCATTGCCGGGGTATTCCCGGGAAGCTGAAGCCGTATCTATTCAATTTAACCACGGATGGACACGGTCTGTATATCTAAATCAGATGCCCATAAAATAGCATAAACCCCTGTATTTACAAGGATTATTCGCCATAACTCGTCACTATTTTTCACAATTTTCAGGTGCTTTAACTGGCACTTTCACTGACAGTCTCAGGCATCAACAATTCAGGTATTTGAACGGAAGCTGTGCCCCTTTTGGAAAAAAACTCTCGACTGAACCATCTTTATATTTCTTGGAAAGTTCGAACGCGACACCGCCAGAGAATTCCCAACGGTTGGGGCTTTGCACATCTTCGGGTTTGCGGGTTCGGTATTCAAGTGTTCCTGCCGGGTGCCAAGCATGGATTTCATAAACCTCTTGGACTACACCCTGAAAAACAGCAAAAGCGTAACGTGCCTTTTCGCGGCGAGTTCCGCATGTCCAGACGCCTCGTGTCGCCTCGTAAAGCTCATCGGGCGTCATGTCCGGGCGGTAAAGTTTATTGATGCGGATGAGCATTACAGGTTCGGCAATGTTTTCGATGCGCTTGGCATCATATTGGGAAATGAGTTTCTTCAGCCGGGTGCGGCCAAATTCAAGACTGTTATTACCCCGCACTTTGTTCGTGAGCGTTTTGCCGAGGGCGTCAATCACAGCGGCCTCGATGCGGAGGGCCGTTTCTTCGTCTGCAATGCCGTGCGCTAGTATGTCAATACGCGGCTCTTGTTCGGCGGCTTTCAATTCGGCTATGCGGCGGACTTTCGCCGACTCCCCGGCTTCGTCGAGGTGAGCCAGGGCGCGAGCACCGCAACCCTTGCCCACATAAAAAATCTCTTCATCGCGGGGATCAACATAGGCGTAAACGTAATAGCGTAGCTTCGCTGCCACCCTGGGGTGGATGCGCAAGCGGTCAAAAATTTCGTTGTTCTCAGCCATGATGAATCGGTTTTATCGTAGGCCATTAAAACTTTCAGGCAACCAAAACATGACTTTTAGGGGGTAAATGAACAATGCGCGAAACGCGCGGTCGAATAATGGATGGGGCATCTGTCGCTCTCCGCCGCCGCGACGGGCGGCAATTTCCAACCAAACACTTTCCTTTCCGCCCTGTCGGAAAGGGCGCGAAGCGTTAAAGCCAGCGCAGCGTGCGAACGTGTCCAGAGGCCGTGCCTCTGGCGGCGGGGCTTGGGGACGCCGCAAGTCCCCAACATAGCAAACCGGCTGAACCGTTACCAGTCGAGCCGGGCGCGTGGTGCGTGCGTGGCGTCAATCCTCGTCCGGCATCATTATTGTGATGGCTGGTTCCGGCGCGTCCATGTCGAGGGGGCCGCACATGGCAACCAATTTGACAAGGCGCGGGGCGCGGTTGTCGTTGCGCACATACAGCGCAAACGGCAAGCGGGCCTGTCCGGTCTGCGCCTTGCGGATGGCAAAGCGCAACATCCAAACTATGTCCCAAAGCCGTACGGCTTCGTCCTGGCCGGTCACGTCCGGCGGCACGGTCACATAAGCGTCAAACGCGGTGCGGGTGATAAAAACCGGAAAGCGGATTCCGGCTTCCTGCGCGGTTTTCGTGACTTCAACTTGCACGCCGTCGGCAATGGCTTGGGCGCGGGTGTAACTGTAAATGACTTCTCCAAAGGGGTGATTATTCATGGTGATTTTGTGTTGTGGTGAAAAACGCCGCCTGCGCTGCCTCGGCAAGCTGCCGGGCGTGGTCTGCTTCGCCGCGTTCGCGGGTGATGCGTTCGCCGTCCAGCCCGGTTTCGGCAATCAGGTTGAACGTGCCCGGCGTGAATCCGAATTCATGCTGCGGGACAGGCAGGCGGCGTTTGTTTCGTTTCATGGCATCGGTTAGGCGTAAAAATAGCCAAGAGCGCGAAGTGATGAAAAATTGCCGTTGCCAATTTATGTGCAGCTCCACATAAATGGGGTTATGTTGAGTTCGCAGTAATGTTGAGTTGAGGCAGATTCTCCCAGTTCCCCAGCGTTTCGGCGCCGGGGAACTTCACATTTTTGGGAGTGACAGCCGGGTATAAAATATCCCGGTTATGAAAAATAAATCCTACCTCAATCGGCTCCATTGCAAACAATCGGGGCGTTTCATCGCAGTCCCCAATGCCGTCATCAATGACTTTGTGGTCTGGTGTCGTCAGCGCGGGGTCTCGGCCATTAAAGTTCACAGATATTGTGACCATCTGCGGCGACTGCGTCCGCGATTTCGATGGCGGCAGAAAGCAAACCTGCTCGACCTCACCGTGGACGACTTGGATGACATCCAGCGCTTCTGTCGTCTTCGGTCTCCATCGCTTGCACGCGGGATTGCTGTGTTTAGATTTTTTTTGCAAAGCACGAATCGTCTGGCTCCGAGCGAACCCGTTCGCGTGGTCAAGCCCCGCAGTTATCGAAGGTATCGGCGAGTGCCGATTTTCGGCCCCGTCGTTGATGACTTCGTTAAATGGTCTATAGGCCGCAAGTCGTCGCCCAGCACGATCCGAATGCACTTGCAGGTTTTAGGCTGTCTCGCACCCCGATTTATTCTTCTGGGCAAGCGAACTTGTCGTGATTTTGATCGCGATGATTTTAGGTGGGCACGGCAGTTCTTCCATGCACGCAAGCCACGTTGGATGCCCGGCATCGTGCGTTTGGAGGACTATTTGGAGGCGCGTGGCTGGCTGAAGCACGGGCGTTGCAACCAACGTCGAACATTTTCCGAAAACACCCTCAAGAGATTCAGCGAGCATTTGAAAAGGGATCGTGGTCTGGCAGAGAGCACGATTCAGGGCCATGACAAGTATTTGCGCAGATTTCTCACGTTCACTGGTGTTGATCGAGGCATGGCAAGATTGCGTGAGCTGAAGCTGGCTAAAGTGCAGCGTTTTCTGCGGCAAGCTTCACAGCGGTGCTCGCGCCGGACCATGAAAGGCGTGGTGGGCATGGTCCGGGGGTTTTTACGTTTCCAATACATGAAGGGTGTCCTGCGGCAACCGTTGCATACACAGATCGATTCCGTTCGGGTTTATCGGGAAGAACTGTTGCCCCATCCGTTGCCTTGGTTGGAGCTTCAGAAGTTGCTAAAACGCATGGATCGTTCCACTCCTCTGGGTTCGCGCGATTTTACGATTTTACTGCTCGCGGCTTCCTACGGCCTGCGGCGGTCGGAGGTCGCGGCGTTGACGCTTGACAGCATCGACTGGCGAAAACGCACCCTGCATGTTTTTCAGCCCAAGACCCGGCAGACATTGGCTCTGCCAATCACTGCCCCGATTGGCAGGGCCTTGGTGGACTACTTGCGCAAGGGGCGTCCAGCCTCGGAAGTGCGTCAGTTGTTTCTACGTCAGCGCGCTCCCGCCGGCCCCCTTGCGGCTCCGGGTGTAGCTTGTGCGTTGGCGCGTGCCGTCCGTTCCACCGGAGTGAAGATTGAGACTACGAGTTTCCACGGTTTGCGGCACGCCTTCGCGTTGCGACTTCTTCGTCAGGACACCGCGCTCAAAAGCATCAGCGACCTCCTTGGTCATCGGGACCCAAATTCAACCGCCACCTATTTTCGGCTCAACGTCGAGGATCTCCGCCGCGTGGCATTACCAGTCCCGAACGTCATCATCACAGCCGCCAATCTCAATCAGCCTTCGATCCCAAAGTCAGTTGCAAAAGCTGCCCGTCGGCCGAAGGGGACATTAACCGATTCTTTTGGAAGACGTAGTTTTCTCGCCAAACCGATCAGCGACTATTTGGCCACGCAGCGTGCCTTGGGCCGGGCCTTCCATTCTGAAGAATGGATTTTGCTCACACTTGATCAGGTGCTGGCTGGTGATTTCCAAAAAGGACGCACCTTCACTGCTAATATGTTTACGAAGTGGGCGGAGGTTCACGCCATCGTTTCGCCAACCACCCGTCGGCATCGTATGCTTTGCGTGCAGAAGTTCTGCCGGTATTTGGCTCGATTTCGTCCGGCAACCTTTGTCCCGGATGAAAGGACATTCCCCCGCAAACTCGATCATCAAGCGCCCTTCCTGCTGACGAAAGCCGAAGTTGCCCGGATATTATTCAAGACCGCGACGTTAAAAGTCGGCTGGCAGAACTCCTTTCGGCGGCCAACCATGCGGCTCGCGTGGATACTGTTGTATTGTTGCGGGCTGCGACGCGGGGAGCTGCTCCATCTCCGATTGGCGGATGCAGATATGGACCAAGGCGTCCTGCGGATCAATGAAACAAAATTCCACAAAACCAGGCTGGTGCCTTTTTCGTCATCCGTGCGCAAAGAACTTCGCCGGTATCTCAGGCAACGCCGCCGCCAAGGTTTCCCGATGGATGTTTCCACGCCATTGCTGTGGAATGGCCGCCAGGGTGACGAGGGTGGACCGATCAGCCCCGCCACACTGACTTCCAATTGGGTCGGCGCTTGTCAGAGCGCCGGCGTCTTCAGTCATCATGGCCGAACTCCCCGGATTCACGATCTCCGCCATAGCTTTGCCGTGGAAGCATTGCGCCAAGGCTACCGCAGGGGTTCCGAGCCACAGGCCACGCTGCCGCGGCTCGCACGCTATCTGGGGCATGTCTCTCCAGACTTTACCCATCACTATTTGAAGTTCACCGAACCGCTGCGCATCGCCGCCAGCAAACGATTTCATCGAGTTGCGATTGGCTCGCTGTTTCAACCTGCGCACCGGCGTCATCATAAAGGAGGTGTCGCGTGAAAAATCAAACTGTCACAACGCTTGGCCTGGCGCTGAAAAAGTTTCTGGGCGAATATCTCCCGCACCAGCGCGCTTATAGCCCAAACACCATTCAGAGTTACCGGGACAGCCTGAAGTTGCTGCTCCTTTTCATCGCCGGCAACCACGGCCACGTTTCAGGTCTGTCGGTCGCCGATCTCTCCCCAGCAAAGATTACGGCGTTCCTCGATCATCTTGAAGCCAAGCGGGGCAATGGTGCCGCCACACGCAATGTGCGCCTCAGCGCCATCCACAGTTTTTTTGATTATGTGGGCATGGAAAACCCCGAACACCTTGACCAGGCTGATCGGGTTCTGAACGTGAGATTCAAGCGGGTTGACCATCGTGCCATTGATTATCTTCAAGCGGACGAGTTGCGTGTGATTCTGGATTGCATTGATCGGTCCACCATCATTGGACGAAGAGATGGGGTTCTATTGACATTCATGTTCAACACGGGCGCACGGGTGCAGGAGGTCGTCGCGTTGCGCGCTGCCGATTTTAGGCTGGTAACGCCTCCCAGCGTGCGACTGTTCGGCAAGGGGCGTAAAGAGCGCATCTGCCCGCTCTGGCCGGAGACCGTCCAACTGTTGAAACAATACCTCCGCGATTCTGGCAGGAATGCCAACGATGACAGCCCGCTTTTTCGCAATCATCGGGGCAATTGCCTGACGCGATTTGGCGTGCGGCTGATTCTGACTCGGCACGTCGCCAACGCCGCAAAAAAGATGTCCTCCCTTAAAACCAAGCGCATTCATCCACACAGTCTCCGTCACAGCACGGCAGTCCATCTGCTCAAGTCCGGCGTTGATTTGAGCACCATTGCCCACTGGTTGGGGCATTCCAGTGTGACGACAACCCACAAATACGTCGCCATCGACCTGGAAGCCAAACGAAAAGCTTTGGCGAAAGTGAAACCAGTGACGGCCATGGCGGACGGAACGAAGCGATGGAACACGAGCGAGGACTTATTGAAATGGCTCGAATCTCTTTGAGTCGGTCGAAATTGATTCGCGGTAATGTGAAGTTCCCCAGCGCCGAAACGCTGGGGAACTGGGAGAATCTGACTCAACTCAACATTACTGCGAACTCAACATAAGCCGATGATTACGTGGTCTAGCAATTCCATTTTCAAAAGCTGACCGGCGCGGATTAGGTCGCGGGTCACTTTGATGTCTGCCTCTGACGGGGTGCTTTCATCACTTATGCCGTTAGCGGCATAAGCAATGTTATACCGCATCCCGTTTTATGCCGCATGGCTTATGATTTACCCCGTTTCGACGAGGGTGAACCACTCTCTCATGCGGCATAAAACAGCGGATTGTTTACAATGATTTCAAATAACTCATGAGTTGGTCATCGGGGCGGTATCGCCCCGGTTTGTTTTTTGGCGGGTTCATTTTGGCAAGGATGGCCTCCTTTAACTGGAGGTTTGCGTCCAGATAGATTTGCGTTGTGTCGAGCGACTCATGACCGAGCCAGATGGCGATCAATGCTCGATCCACGCCCGCTTGGAGCAACTCCATTGCTGCGGTATGACGCAGCACATGAGGTGTCACGCGCTTTTTTGCAAGTGAGGGACAGATGAGTTGACCTGCTGCGACGTGTTTGGTGACCAGGTGTTGCACGGCGTCCGCGCTGAGGCGTCCGCCACCGCTGCTCGGAAAGAGGAATGAAGATTGGTCGCCACCTTGTTCCGCGATCCAAGCTTTCAATACTGCTACCGCCGGTTTCGTCAATGGCGTGCAGCGTTCCTTTCGTCCTTTGCCTTCACAGCGGACGTGTGCGCCCGCACCAAGCACCACGTCTTTCTGTTGCAACCCAGTGATCTCGGAGAGCCGCAGTCCCGTTTGCACCGTAACCAACAACAAGGCGTGGTTGCGCCGCCCTATAATAGCTAAAAAAATGTCCGTGATGACACTTTACTAAGTTTTCGTCTGACGAAATTGCCTTGAGTAAATTCTCTATTCTTCGGTTTAATAACTCTTTGTCCCTTTTGCATAGGTGGAAACTGTCATAAGGATTGAGGTGCGGAAAATTATCATCAATGTAATCAAGAAAATCTTCAATCATGATTTTCTCGTAGCCCGAGATAGTCGGAACAGTTTTCAAATGGTTGAGCTGTTTGATGATTTCCTTCCATTCCAGAACTGCGGGATTGGAATAGACAATTGTGTCTTCAGCTAGATTCTGTTGTGCAGGATTCAATTGACCAAACCAAACATTGCCCGAACGAGGTTTGTTTTCAATTACCATTGTCAGGTTGCTGCCGGAGGTAATTATGCCGTCATACCTTGCGTTTCTTTCGCTTGGTTGAACGCTTGAACCGGCTGTTTTTATCTGTGAATCTGTAATGAGAATGGACAACAAATACTTTGTGTTGATTTCAGGATTTCCTTGTTGAGTTTCAATTTTCCAACCTTGTTCTAAAAAATCAATAATTGAAATTGGATCTTCGTTACATGCTGTCTTGTGTCTGCTCCGACAATATTCAACGAAAGTAAAAAAGGCATGGCCTGAAAGTTTCAGCAGAACAAGATATGCCCTTGTAAGTTGGTCTTCGTGTTCGCCCGTTTTTGATTGGAAAGGGTTGAAATAATTTAGTCGGTTCATATTAATTTCGTTTGTCTTTTGCAGCAGCCTTTTTCACCATGCGCGGAGATTAGAAAATCCCCTGCGTTGTGTCAAAGCTAGTTGTGCCAGTGTCTGCCGAGTTTGGTCACGAATCTTTGCCGGTAGTTTTGCCTGCGAATACGCAGCCGAGAATTCTAATGGGAAAGTAGAAAAAGCGGACCAGTCGAACTCTTAGAATGACAAACCAAACCAGCACCATCAGTTTCATTTTTTCAGGATGCCGTTTTAAAAAATCCCGCAATTCGTTTGGGCACCCGATCTGCGTATAAGCGCACAAGGCCCATAGACCGGTGCGCCATTCCAGATTGAGGTTGTGCCGCACCGTCCGTCGGGTTCTGTAGGCGACTTCTCCCGCAAATTCACTTTTATAGGGCCGATTGAAAAGCCACGGGAAATGGAGGGGTTTGCTCTGGACTGGAACAAGGCCGATCTTTTGCAGAATGGCGAAAATCAATTCCGAATCGGGCTGGTCAATAGTGATGAGGACCGATGGCGAGTAGTCATCTTGGAAACCGGAGATCCGAACGGGTGCGCCGTCGGGAAATTCGATTGTCAACCCGGCACATTTGGCAATGCCTGACAAGAGTTTCTGAGTGTCAGTGTTCATGTTTAAGCCGGCTGATATTTCCTGGCAAGGGCTTCGGCGACATTCAAGACCGTGCCGATGTCGTCATCGGGCAGCATGGCAAGTTTGCGCATCAGTGTGCGCCCTTTGTTTTTTTTGAGAACCCTGCTTACGACGGCGTCATGCCGCCCTGCGGCGTCAAAAAGCTGTCCGGGTGGGTCCATGGCCAAAACATTTTCAAGCCGGACTAGAATGCTGTCAGCCGGGACACCCCTGACACCGTGCAGAATCCGGGATAGGTAAGCCGGTGAAATATCGGCCTTGAAAGCTATCTCACCCTTGGTCAGCCCTGAATCGCGGATGCCTTGCTCTAGCAGGCGGATGAACTCCGGCGGGGCGGATGTTGGTTGTTGCTCTGTCATGGCACCAATTTATCAAAACTTTACTGTCAGTCAAATAAAAAATCAATAGATTTTAAAAACACCTGATAATATAGGCATTTTTAGCTCATTTTATATTTGCTCTTATAGGTCAAATATGTGATCTTCAAGCCAGAACGTTTATGCTAAAGAATTCGGTCACACAATTTCGAGAGCGCAAGGAGGTGTCAAAAGCAAACTTTGCGCGCAGGATCGGCGTGTGCGCTTCATACGTTACAAGGCTTGAGAATAATGACATTCAGCCGAGTGGCGAAGTGATGTTCCGCATTGCGGCTTATTTCAACTGCCGGATTGAAGACATATTCAAGCCCGAAACGGTAAAAGCCACGAGATAATTCGTGAATCATAAAATTGCCTATGTGTCAATTGTTGTTCAAGCGGCAAAGCAAAAGCAACGCGCTTCCAAAAATTATTTCCCTGACGCGCCTCCGTCCGCATCGGGCGAAAAAACATCACGGCGGAGAAAAATAGCAACATCAACCAAAGAAAAATGAAACTGAAACTGCTAGTTCAAACGCAAGAGTTCGCCAACTGGCCGGCCACGAAGGACCGCGCTGCCTCGACCAGCCATAACCTGGTCTGCATTGACATGTCACAGCCGGCCGACTGCCGCATGACTGAAACCGTATCCTACCGGCTCAAAGAGGAGGAAATCCCCCGGCATTGGGACAAATCGCTGGACAAAACCATTGAAGTCGTTTGCCGGCGCATCGCCCACAGCAAATCGGGCAAGGCCTCGCTGATTGGCGAGATTGTCGAAACGCAACCGGCTGCAAAATAGAACCGCTATGTCAGCCAACCCTCGCGCAGACCATGATTGGAAGGACAAAATCCTTCGGCGCGAGCGGTTCGCTGATTTTGCTTATACGTTGGCCCGCATCAACTGGGATTTTTTCACCACCCACACCTATAAAAATCCTCTGCCTCGTCCAGTTGTTCGCGGTGCCATGGTCTGGCGTTGGTGCCAGGACGTAAGCAAATTCAGCGGAGTTCCCTATAAAAACCTGCTTATCGCGTTGCGGCGTGAGCGGGGGGAAATTGGGGACAGACCACACGAACATTGTCTGATCGGTGGTCTGACTAGCTGCAACATGATGGCCATGCGTTCGCAGATGATGCGCTCCTGGAAGATCATCAGCGGCAATGCGGACGCAGATTTTCGCCTTTATGACCGCTCACTTGCGGGAGCCGATTATATCTGCAAATGCCTTGGGGCAAATGCGTATGAAGTGAACAAGTTTTCACTGGCGGAAGAGACGGCGCTCTCGGATTCGGTGTTTCGGGTTGTCAGGACACTGGACCTAATGAGTGAGAGACGTTGCCGCGAGCTCAATCGAAAATACGGACAGGTTGCGAAACTGGCGGGGCATAAGCCGGTCGGGGCCTTGCTTGATGGGGCCGGAACTGGACTTCCCGGTGTGAGTAGCATTTGAGATATAACTGTCTCGGTCGGTGCGGGCATGGTGACGCTGGTTCTGGCTTGCGTCGGATAGCCGATATGTTGGAACAAAGCCGTCAAGCGTGAAAACGTCTGATGGTTTCAAGTAAGCGCTGCCGAAAATCCGCAGTTGTTCGACCGATAAAACGCCGAAGTATTGCGGCGGTTGAGACCATTAATGGGACCCGGCAGGGCCTGCCATCCACCCGGCGCGGAGCGCCGGGTGGGTGGCGGGCCGGACGGGATAGCTTGTAGAATTCCTATGCCCAGATGCTAAAGCGACTAGCGCAAACACACTGGACGAATGCAGACGAAATTGAAATGAAAGACGATCAACATCGGTTCCTAATGCTGCTGAACCAGTTGCCGGCCCGTCTCACGGCGGAGCAGGCGGCGTGGGTGTTGAATTGCCAGGTGCATGACATCCCGGCACTGGTCGCAGCCAAGCTGCTCAAGCCGTTGGGCAATCCTCCGGCCAACGGCAGCAAGTATTTTGCCACGGCGGACTTGTTGGAAGCCATCAAAGACCGCAACTGGCTGGTGCGGGCCAGCACCACCATATACCAGCATTGGCACAAGAAAAACGCCCGCCAGAAAGAACTCGTGGTGAACGGACAGACTTCGCTGGCGGCGGTATCTTGATCTTAAAACATACTGCTTTCCGCCCGGCGGAAAGTTGCGCGTCAGCGATCCGGCCAGCGCGAGCGGGTGACGAGTCCAGAGGCCATGTCTCTGGCGCGGGGTTGGGGGACGGCGCAAGTCCCCCAAAAATACAAAGCGGTTGAGCCGGCAATGACTCAACCGCCGTTTTGCTTTCAAGCCGCAACTGCTGGCGTCAAGGTGGCCGCCTTCTTCTCGTAGTCCTCCAGCGACGGCGCGATGATGACGGCCTTCTTCGCATAGGCACGGTGAATGGCCTTGCTGTTGTGCCCCAGCGCGGCCTGCGCGAAGCGTTCGGGCATTCCGACAACTTTCGCTCTTTCCGCCCATGCGTAGCGATAACAATGCAAGGTTGTGCCGGTCACGCCCGCTTTATGGCAGCGGCGGCGGAATCGGCTGGCGCGGTCGCTTTCTGACCATGTGGACAGCTTGGGGAACAGGGCGCCGGTGGTCGGCAACTGTTGCAACACTTTTTCCAGTGCCTGGCTGATGGTGAACTGCGCCAGCGAGCCGGTCTTTTGCCGGAAATAGGAAAACGTCCGGGTCTGCCAGTCAATATCCTCCGCCGTGAAGTTGGCGGCGTCGCTCTGCGCCGCGCCGGTTTCCCAAAGCAATTCCAGAAACAGCTTCCATTCCGCTATTTTCTCGCTCGCCAAGACGCTTTGGTGTTCGTCCTGCGTGATGCCGCGCCGGTCTTTGGGTTCGTATTTGGGCCAGAGATATGGCGCGACAATCGGCACGGCAGTCCAGCCAAGATTCACCGCAAAGTTATGCAACCGTTTCAGGAAACAGACGATGGACACCTTGCCGTCTTTGAACACGGCAAGGAAATCGTCGGCGGTGGTTTCCAGCAATTTCTTGTGCCGCAAGCCGTCGAAGGCGGACGACTTGAACACGTTTTCATAACGCTCGCGGCTGCTGTCCTTGCCGCGTGCCTGCAACTGGTCCATGACGGTCTGCCAGGTGCGCTCCACAAAGGCGGGGTCGCTGGCTGACAGATAAGCGCGGGCAAGGTGCAGGTTGAGCACCGGCTGGCGGTGTGCCTCGTTGCGGGCGTTGATCAGTTGCAACGCCTCGGTCTGGTCGCGGGTGCGCAGACTTTTTTGCTGGCCGGTCGCCGAATCTTGGGAATAATAGATTCCGCCGCGCCGGAACAGGGTGTATTTAGTATTCATGTGCATGGGTCTGAATCATGCACCAGAACCGTCGCGACACGTTAGGGTGTAGTGGGCGAGTTTCAGCGGGATGGTGGCAGGATAGTGGCGAATTGTGATTCCGTCTGCCGCTATACTGATAGTTCCGCTGACAGTGGCCGTCCACGCGCTCAAGAAACCCTGTATTTACTAGGGCTTTAACAACTTGAACACAGATGGACACGGATGAACACGGATTAAGACAAGGCAAAAGGGCTCTTCAGTGAATCCGGAAGGCCTCCATTATTGGTGAACTCATTTACATTGCTGAAATCCTTTTCCTATCCGTGTCCATCTGTGTCCATCCGTGGTTAAAAGAATTTTCTACTACATGGATACGGCTGAAGGTTGGACGGCAATCCCAAATGCGGTTCGTCATCGTACCATTTTCGCATTTTTTGCACCGGCGCTTCGTTGCAGCGCGTGCGGTCAGGCACGCAGGACAGGCGGGACGCCTGTCCTACCATCAAAGCTTTACGAAAATGCGTTCGAGCTGCGACGCCTGCACGTCCGGCGCGCCATCGGTCCACACAACGAAATCGGCGCGGGAAATTTTTTGTTCCACCGGCCATTGCGCGGCCAGGCGCTGCTTGATTTGGTTTGGCGTCCACCCCCGACTCAGCAGCCTTTGGCGTTGGGTCGGGGCGGAACAGGCGACGCAAATGATTTTGTTGAAATGGGATTCGGCCCGGGTTTCGAAAAGCAGTGGAATCACAACGACGGCGAGCGCGCGGTTTTCCCTGCGCCACGTTTCGATTTGGGCGAGCCAGCGTTCGCGGATGCGCGGGTGGAGAATGGTTTCGAGTTTTTTGCGGGCGGCGGCATCGGCAAAAACGATTCGCGCCAGTTCCTCCCGGCGAAGCCGTCCGTCCGATGCAATGATTGCCTTGCCGAATTCAGCCTGGATTTCGGCGAGGGCGGGCTGGCCGGGCTGGACGAGCTGCCGCGCGAGTTCATCGGTGTCCACCACCTGTGCGCCGCGGGCGCGGAGGAATTGAGCGGCGGTGGACTTGCCCATGCCCACACCGCCGGTCAGACCGCACACTTTCATTGGTTGAAAGTTTGATGCGGACGGTCAAGGCCCGGGGACCACGCGATAGAACCGGTCGGGATAATTCGACACGCTTGAATCGATGAACGTGAAGGGTGAAACGAACGGCGGCGGGTTGGTATAAACGGGCACCCAGTTGAACAGGTTGGTGGACGCCTGAACAATATATTCCTGCCCCGGCTGGCCGTTGACCGTGAGCTGGAAGGTGCCGTTGGTGCTCACAAAACGGCCCGACAATAGCGGCGGTTGAGTGGCGCCAACGGTGACATAAACGATGGCGGAATCGTCAGCCGGATTCGGGTCGGGTGTATCCGAACTGGCGCTGGCGTAGTTGACGAGTCCGTTCGCCGCACTATTCGGCGCCGTCAACGTCAACGTGAGCTGCATCCCCGTATTGGGGGTGAGATTGCCCAACGCCCAAGACACTTGCGAACCACTGCGGGTTACGGCGGGGGTGGCCGAGTCAAACGTAAAGCCAGTTGGCAGAATATCCAGCACTATGACGTTGCTGGAAACCGAAGGCCCACAATTGGTAATCGTAATGGAAAAAACATTGGTGCTGCCAGGCGCGACCGTGATGCTGTAGGCGGGCGGGCCGAGCGCAAGGTCAGCCGCCTGACCGACCGGGCTGGCCATGGTCAGAATGAGAATCCAGCCATTGGAAATGATCCCGGAATCCAATGGCACGTTGTCCTGCACAAAAAGCTCCCACGTGCCATTCGGGTTGCCGCCATTCAAGGCAGCCATGTTGGTGCCATAAGGCGGCGGCGGCGGGGAAATATGAGTAAAGGTGTTGCTGCTGGTTCCGGTCGTGAGGGCATTGATCAAATTGGTTCCATTGGGAGTGCCCAAACCGGTGCAAAGGTCATAGCCGGACACCGCATAAAACAGGGTCGGACTGCCGCTCCAGGTGTTGTTGCCGGTGGTGATGTCATGAAAACAGGCAGCATAATTTGTCCCCCTGCCAATGGCATAGATGGCCGGATTAATGAACCCGGCTGATGAATGGCCATTGTTCGTCGCCTGTTGATTAACCAGCGCGGTAAATCCCGCCCACAGCGGCGTGGCACAACTGGTGCCGCCCACCCCAGCATAAGCAACGCCATCATCGGCTATGACATAAACATTATCCGCGGTCAGAGCGACATCGGGAAAGTTGCGTGTGGTGGTCGAGCCTTGATTAAGCGTCATATTGATGTTTGTCTGCCAGGCGGGTATCGAGTAGTAGCTGCTATAGCCGCCGCTGCCACCGACGCCGTCGTAACCGGAACCATACACCAGCCCCCAGTTCCAAACCGTTTCCGACGACCAAGATCCGCCCACTCCGCTCATCGTTAAAGTTGTCCCGCCAACCGAAGTGAGATAGGCACTGTCTGCCGGCGTGCCGAAGCCATTTGGATTGTCAACGGTCCCGGCTGGATACGCATCACTATCACCGGAAGCGGTGAAGAACGTCTGGCCTTGAATGGCCATTTGCTGGAAAATTTGATCGGTCGTCAGATTGGGACCGCCGGTCCACCCCCAGGAACAACTGACCTGTCTCGCCGAGTTGTCCGTGGCGATACGATTTAGGACGTCGTTAGGATGGAAATTATACGGGTCTCCTTCATAAACAACGACATTGGCCAAGGCCGGCGCCATGGAGACAACCATCTCAATGTCCAATGACACCTCAACCTCTCCACCGTTACCGGTCGGCGCTCCACTAAACCCATCAATCAGCACAATTTGGAGTGGAATATTCGTCCGGCCAGCCAGGTTTTCATAAGCGACGATATCACTGCTATAATAACCGTCAAACTGCACCAATGCGATGGTCTGACCCGAACCGTTGAGTGAAGTGCCGGGAACATAAGCATTCCGGAAGTCGTTGCCAATGTAATTGCCGGATGGTCCCGAGCCGGCGTTTGGGGTTGCCTTTGCCGTCGCACCCGACGGCTGGGTTGCCGGTTTGAATTTGTAGTTGGGATGCGGCCGGCGGTAATTGTCAAGCCCGCTAATGTCCTGAATCGAAAGTCCCGACGGCACCGAAGGTTCCACGTCGGGCGCAAAGAAATCGCGCGCCTCGGTTGGATGTTTATAAGTGTGCAAGGCGACGTGCAATGCCTTCTCGATATCCGCCGCCTTTCCACGCACGTCCAACACCATCCGGTTCGGGTGCGTGACCGTCACCGTCAAGCCGTTTGCCTTCGCAAAATCGATCACCGCCTGATAATCCTGTTCCGTGGGGCCAAACTGTGCGGTGAACTCATCGGGCGTCAAGTAGTGATGATAATTCGGGCTTGCGGGATCATAGATTTGTTGCAGCAAGTTGGTGAGCGCCTCCTGGTTTCTCAACGGCAGGCCGATGGCGAGGTCAAGATTGGTCGTTGCCGGCAGCGATCCCAACGCCGGCAATTTTGACACGACCGCCGGCACCTGGCCGCGCAACATCACCAGGCCCGCACCTGCCGCCGGGGTTGAAAAAGTGACGATGCCGGACAAAGCCAAGCCCAGGCCAAACATTGATAAAGTCTTCCTTATACGACCTGTCAAGATGGGAGGAACTCCGAACATTGCGCCACCGGTTATCGGGATGAACTTGAGGATTTCTTTAGTCATTTTCATACCGGTTAGGGAAAGAGTGGCAACGGCGGATAGGCCGTCGGTTTGTAGGTGCCGGAAGTAATGGCCCCCGAATTGGTCAACGAGCTGGCCGCCCAATCATCAAAGGTGAGCGTAATATGACTGGCGCTAATGCCGATGGTCCCCACGTGCGCCATAAGCAAAGTATCCTGTGCGTTCGGCGCCACCAACAGTGCATCAATATCATAGACCGAACCGTGGCTGAGGTTGGTCAGGGTGGCCGTGGCCTTGACGACCACGCCGCCCACGTTGCTGACGTTGATGCTGGACGGGTAAGGCGAGGCGATGGACATGTCATAGATGATGATTGCCGCCGTGTTCGAGAAGGTGGTCGTCCACGTGCCCAACGTGAAGGTGAAGCCGTTGGTGCCAAGGTTGATTGTGGCGTTGGTTGTGATGTCCTGCAGTTTGAAGGTGGCCACAATCTGCTGGCCGTTGGTGCCATTGGCGGTAAACGTGAATATTCTCGAAACCGACGGACCGCCCATGATCAGCGGGCCGTAACTCTGCGGTCCGCTGGGTGACGGCGAAGTAATGCCGTTGATGGGAAGGAGGGTGGCATTCAGGTTGGTCACGTTGTTGCCCCCGGCGTCGCGGAAGGCGAACCACAACGAAACCCTTTCACCCGGATCAATGAGGCCGTTGGTGTTGGGATCACCGCCCGGAGCAAAGGCGCAACCCGCCGGCACCACGTAGCTGCCGCTGGTATCATGGATGGTGAGCGTGGCGACGTAGGGCGCCATGAGGACGCCATTGACCGGATCCGACAGTTGCAGCAGCACGGTTTTATCCGGTTGCACAACCGTATTGTTAATCACGATCACGGAGAAGGTCTGGCTGGTTTGACCGTTGGTGAAAACGAAGGTGCCGTTGGTGGCGATGTAATCCAAACCGGCGAGGGCCGTGCCATTGGCGGTGGCAAAGTTGACGGACGACACGGTGTTGGTGTTGTCCGTGCGCAAAACTGTAATCGTTGCCGCCACGCCCGATTTGAGCACGGTGTAGGTTGGGCTGGAAAAGCTCAGGCCGGAATTATTGTCAATGATGGTCACGGTTTGCACGCTGGGCGGCACGAGTTGTCCGGGCGGCGTCGGATTGGACAGGCTTACCGTGAACGTGCGATTTCCCACGACCAGGCTGTTGTTGAGGATGGGCACGGTAAAGGTGTTGGTCGCGATGCCATTGGTAAAGACCAGCGTGCCGCTTACGGCGGTATAGTCCAATCCCGCCAAGGCCGTGCCATTAGCAGTGGAATAATTCACGGACAATGGTTCGACCCTGGGGTTGGAGCAGACCACGGCGACGACCAGGCTGCCGGCATTTTTCAAGACGCTCGCAACCGAGTTGGTGAAGCTCAAGCCCGCATCGGCATCCTGCACCACAACCACCGTGCTGCTCGGCGCCGCCAGTTGCGTGCCCGCGCTGGGATTGGACAGGTTGACGGTGAACGTCAAATCGCCGGTCACGTTCGTATCGTCAATCAGCGGAACGAGAATCACCTGAAGCGTCTCGCCGTTGGTAAAGGTCAACGGGCCGGAAACGGCGGTGTAGTTGACCCCGGCCATTGCGGTGCCGTTGGCAGTGGCGTAATTGACAGAAACCGAGCCGGCGGGACTGCCAAGACACTGGACAAAAATGGAGGCATAGGCATTGGTTTCGCTGACATAATTGGTGGCGTTGACGAAATTAAAGCCGACATTGTTATTCAAGATGGTCAAGGTTGCGTTGGTGGGCGCAATCAGCGTCGCGCCGCCGGTGGGGTTGGAGAGCACCACGGACAAATTCACCGGTCCCTGCACGAGATTGTTGGTCAAGAGCGGCACGGCAAAGGTCTTGGCCGTGTCGCCGTTATTGAAGGTCAAGGTGCCGCTGGTGGTGGTATAGTTCACCCCCGGCAGGGCCGTGCCGGCCACGGTGTTGTAAGCCACCGAGACGGAGCCCGAAGTGCCGTTGGTACGCACGACCGTGATGATGGCAATTCCAGCGCCCTCGCTGACCGTATAATTGGTTGCCGAGAAGCACAACTGGCCGGGGGCAACGACCGTGTCATTGATGGTAAGGGTGGCGTTCGAGGGGCTGAACAGGACCGCATTCACCACGTTGGTCAAAGTAAATATCACCGTCCGGTTCCCCTCGGGCAGGCCGTTGTTGATGATCGGAACCTGGACCTGCTTGTCCGAGTCACCCAGATTGAACGTAATGGTCGTATTGGTCGGGATGAAATCCACGCCGGCCACCGCCGTGCCATTGGTCGTGGTGATGAAATTCACCGAGCAGGTGCCATTGGTGGTTCCCAAGCGAAGGACATCAATCGGCGCAAAGCCAGTCAAAACATTTTTACTGACCGAATAATTTGCGCTGGAGAAACTCACGGCGCTGTCGTCATTGAGGATGGTCAAAACGGCGGTGGATTGAGCGCCAATGCCCGCCGGGGCGGTTGGATTGGTAATCGCCAGGTTCACGGTCAAGGGGGGGGTAACAACTCCATCGTCCATCACCGTAACAACCGCCGTTTCCAGGACTTCGC
>Ga0187848_10001689_pt1 | contig 18442 bp, 13 predicted proteins | sample June2016WEW_4_40_FD_132424 | JGI IMG/M metagenome (GOLD analysis project Ga0187848, IMG submission 132424) | Peatland microbial communities from SPRUCE experiment site at the Marcell Experimental Forest, Minnesota, USA - June2016WEW_4_40 | ecosystem: Environmental > Terrestrial > Soil >... | reverse complement strand
CTTGGCGGTCTTGAACGATGGGGTAATGGAAGGGCGGCGGTGCTTCGCCAACATCATGAAGTACATCATCATGGGCACCAGCTCCAACTTCGGCAATATGTTCAGCATGGCCGCGGCATCGCTCTTTCTGAAATTCCTGCCCATGTTGCCGACTCAAATCCTGCTGAACAATTTCCTTTACGACACTTCGCAGATCGCCGTCCCCGGCGACAACGTCGATCCGGCCCTGCTGCACAAGCCCAAGCGGTGGCAAATCGGGTTCATTCGCCAGTTTATGACGATCATCGGCCCCATCAGCTCCATCTACGATTTCCTCACTTTTGGCGTCCTCCTCTGGATGTTCCACGCTGCCACCAACGCGCCGCTGTTCCGGACCGGGTGGTTCGTCGAATCGCTCGCCACACAGACGCTGGTGGTGTTTGTGATCCGGACGGCGGGCAACCCGTTCAAGAGCCGTCCGAGCGGGCAGTTGCTGATAAGTGTAGTGGCCATCACCGTCGTTGGCGCCGTGCTGCCGTACACGCCCCTCGGCCCCTTGCTCGGGTTTACCCCATTACCGCTGTCGTTGCTGGGTGCGATCTCGCTGCTTGGCCTGACATACCTGTTTTTGGTGCAAGCCGTCAAGACCTGGTTCTATCGCCGGCATGCATTGCTCTGACACGCACGCTTGGGCACCCGCGGCGCGCGTGGGCAGATGCATTGCGACAGCGATCGCAAGTCTGAGGTTCGGATACCTGCGGTTGTAAATTCACGCGGAGGAGGGCGAGGAGTTTGAAGAGTACAGGCGGAGAGTGCCGGCCTATTTGCCGTTCTTGCCGTGCAGCCGGGCTGAAGCCAAACGCCTCAGTAGATCATTTTTACCGAGAACTGGATCTGCCTGGAGTTATTCGCCGTGCGGCTGATCTCGCCAAAGCCCGGCCCCAGCACGATGTTTGAGGGCAGGCCGAAGTTCACGATGTTGAACACGTTGAAGAACTCGGCGCGGAATTGCAGGGATACGCGCGCGGCTCCGGCCCGCTCCAGCAGCGGCGTCTCCTTAATCAACGCCAAGTCGAAGTTGTGCAACCCCGGACCGCGGAACGTGTTGCGGCCGAGTGTGCCGAAGACGCCGCCATTCGTGCCGGTGCCGCCCGGCACGCCGATCGGAATCGAAAAGAACGATGCGTCATTGGCGCCGCGTCCGAAGTAGTCCTCGCGCACCGTGCGGCTGGTGGAGAGAACCGGCGTGCCAACCTGATCGGGCCGGTCCGTACCCATCGAGCCCGCACCCGTTTGTTGGATCCCCGAATAGACGGTGAAGGGAGAGCCGGTTTCGAGAGTTCCGATACCGAGCATTTGCCATCCCGCCGTCAAGGTCTTGCCCAAGTGCCGCAATAGCGGCGCGCGGTCGGCATGCATGTCCTGGAAGAGGCTGAAAGCCAGCGCGTGCTTCACGTCGAAGTTGGATGGCCCCTTGTCGAGGCGGGCGTCGAACGGGTCTTCCGGCGCGGTCTGCGCCACCGCGCCGGAGGCCCCGGAGATGAAGCCGCCTATGACCGCGCTCGCATCGTCGATCGATTTCGAAAACGTGTAGCTGGCCTGAAAGCCAAGTCCCGAAGCAGTCAGGTTCTGTTGTGCGGATATTTGCAGGGCGTGGTAGGAGGAATGCGAACGGTTGGTCATCACGTTGACCAGGCCGTAGCCGCCAGTCACTTGGCCGGCGGTATTGAACTGCGTGTACGGCGCGAAGGCCGCGTCCGCACCGGAGAATCCGTTGGGAAAATCCAAGGCGGGCAGCTTGATGCCCGCGGCGCCCACATATCCGGCGTTGAGGTTGGCGCCGCCCAGCTTCCGCTCGACACCCGCGGTCCAGGTCGCCATGTACCCGTTCTGGAAGCTGGGCGAGATACCCGATACGATTAGCGGGGTGATCCGATGGCCGGGCGATAGGGCTGCCATGTCCTGTTCGTAGCGGAGCACGTCCATGATGGTATTTGCCGGCGCCTGCTTCGAATCGCCCGAGGCGAAAACCGGCGATCCACCGATTGTGTAGACTGTGGGCAACTGTTGCGGTGTGATGGCCATGCCGAAATCGATGGGTTGTCCGGGTGCTGCGGTGAGGCGCGGGTACACCACGAACGGCGTGCTGCCCGTCAGCGAGTTGTCCTGCCAGAGGTTGATCAGTAGCGTGGTGATGGCTCCGCCGGCGTGCACGGTGGTATGGGCGGACGCACGCCAATCGAGCGACAGGCGCGGTCCCCAGCCGCTCGGATCGAGTTTGTAAGCCGGGTCCGGGTTGATGAGCAATTGCGAGCCGGGCGTCTCACCCGTGCCAAGACCGAGGACCGGCGCCGAAGTGCGCTTGTCGGTTTCGCGGATGCGCGATTCGATCTCGTAGCGCAGGCCGGCGTTCAGCGTGAGCCGGTCCGATACCTTCCAGGCATCCTGAAAGTAGAAGTTATAGGCGTCGCGATGAATGGCGGAATCGCCGATGCTGGCTGCTTGCGCGAACATGGGAGGCGCCACCGCTTCGGTGTACGAAAAGGCGCTGGCCTCGAGCAGACCGGTGAGCGCGTCGGGGAGGGGATCGCCAATGGAGATGCCGTGCATGCCGCTGGCCGACCGAATCGGGACCGTAGCGTAGGCCGTGCCGCCGCCGAACTGGTAAGCGCCGTTGGGACTGATGCCGAACACGGTGGTGTCGCGATTCCCTCGCACCTCTCCGCCGGCCTTGAGGGTGTGCCGGCCGCGCGTCCACTGGAAGCTCTGGCGAATCTGAAACAAGTTGCCGTACGCCGCCATCACGGAGCCGGCGGCGGCGTTGAAGGCTTCATAGGAGGCGTCGCCGAAAGTCAACGCCGGGTCCGTGCGATCGAAGGTGGGAAACGAGGGAGTGGTGCGCGTGAAGCTGATGCCGGACTCCATCGTAAAGGTGGGCGATGGCGTGCGCGTATAGGTAATGGCCGCGTTGCGCTGGCGGTCGAGAAAGCCCACGGCAAATTCGGGATCGATCGCGGTCTGGCTGGGGTTGGTGGTGGGGCCGGTGACATTGGCCATAGTGAAGCGGCCGAACAATCGCGATTGACTCGAGAGCCGGTGATCGAGGCGGATGGAAAACTGGTCCGAAACGGTGGTGACCTTCGATGAAGTGGCGAAGGTACGTGCGCCATAGGGTCCCTCCGGGTCGTTTGGCAGCGGATAGCGCGCCAGTATCTTGGCGATGCGCGGGTCCACCGGAACGATCAGAGTGTCGCCCGGATAGGCGGTGGTGTCCAGGCCGGAGCGTTCCGCGGCGGTCGGAACGGGGACCACCTCGGTGTCGCTGAGCACCTGGCGGAATCCCTGGTATTCCGCGAAATAGAAGGTGCGATTGCGGCCGTCGTACCAACCTGGAATGACGACGGGGCCTCCGTCGGTCAGTCCAAATTCGTTGCGGATGAACGGCGGGATGCGTCCGGGCTGCGCCAGGGAGCGCCGGTCGAAGAAGTTGCGCGCATCGAGGGCGGCATTACGAAGGAACTCGAACGCCGACCCGTGGACCGCGTTGCTACCGGAGCGGGTGATGATGTCGGTGAAGCCGGACGCACCGCGGCCGATTTCGGCGGGCGCCCAGCCGGAACTCGAGCGGATCTCCGCGACCGCATCGACATTGAAGTTGGTGAATGTGGCTCCGCCCATTTCGGGGTCGCTCGAATCGGCCCCATCCATGGCAAAAACTGCGGCCGTGCCGCGCTGCCCATTGACCGCGAATTGCTGCGTAAAATTCGCGGCGCCGTTGGTATCGGTCATGGTGCCGGCGGCGAGCAGCAGCAGTTGGCTGAAGTCGCGCTTGTTCAGGGGCAACTCGGAAACAGCTTTGGCGGACAGTTGCTCGCCGCCGGTGCCCTCGGGCGTCTGCGCCTCCTCAACCAGCGAGAGCACATGAGCGGCCGACAGTTCGAGGACGGTCGGGGAATCGCGCGGCAATAGCACCGCTTGCCGGCAGGTGGCTGTGACGCCACGATACTCGACGGCGATGGCGTATTCTGCGGCGGGCAACGATGTGAAGGTAAAGGTGCCGTCCTTGGCGGTGGTGGCCGTTTCGTGATGGGTGGCGGACTCCAGGCGCACAACGGCGCCGGCTATGGGCTGGCGCCGGTCGTCGCGGAGGATGGCGGCCCACGGCTTGTCATCCGGCTGCGCTGCGGGGACCGAGGTGCGGGACAGGATTGCGATGGCGGCGATCGCGGTCAGTGGTCTGGAAGTCAAACAACAGCATAACGCCAGGCCGGTAGAGGCAGGAGTTTCGAGTGACACTCTCATTGGAAACATGTTGGCCGGACAGTGGAGGAATGGCCGGCCACCCGGAGAAAGCCGCGTTCACAGGATTACTCACCTTGCCGGTGAGCTGAAAACTGGAACAAACCCGCCGCGTTATCGTAGAAGACAGTGGAGGAGACTCTAATGTTCTGTGACCGCTGCGGCGCTCCGTTGCTCGAAACCAACCGCTACTGTCCCACCTGCGGGAAGCCGGTTGTAGGCAATATGCCGTTGATGCCTGTTCAGAGCCGGATCGCCGGACATATTCGGATGCTCGGGATCCTCTGGCTAGCCCTCTCCGGCATGCTGCTCGTCGGCGGCGCCGTAGTGCTTGCGATCTTTCGAACTGGGGGTCTGTGGGAAGGAGGATTTCCGCCTGGATCGCCGCCGTTTGTGCACGATATCCTCAGTTTCATTGGCATATTGCTGCTTGGCGGCGGATTGCTGGGCGTCATCGCCGGATGGGGGCTGCTGGATCGGCAGGCATGGGCGCGTATGCTGACCATCGTGCTGGCCTGCTTCGCCCTCCTGTTGTTCATGCCTTTCGGGACGCTGCTGGGGATATATACGCTGTGGGTCTTATTGCCCGCACAATCCGAAGAGGAATATCGCAAAATCTCGCGCCCCGCTTAGTGGAGTCGCCAATTCTCTTGGCAACGGTACATCGAGGATTTTACTTTCGCGGTTCGAAGCGCACTTCCACCTCGGTTTCCACTTTGACGGGGTGGCCGCCCTGGACCGTGGGCTTATACCGAAACTGAGACCACGGCACACTCTCACAGAGTTGCGCGCCGGTTTCGAGCTCCAGAATTCTGCCTTCCTGGCCGATCACGAGTTGGCAACGAACGGTTTTCCCCTCGGGCGCCCAAAGGGGGGCGGTTTGAACGGTCGGGCCCTCAATCAGAAGAGCGCGTTGTTTATCCGCCGCTACAGAGACTTCCGGGGCCTTCTCAGCCTCGGCTTCTTTCTTGGCTTCGGCGGCGTCGCCCTCCTTGGGAGCAACGAGCTGCAGTCGCGTCACCAGGAAGACGGGCCTGGCAGGATAGCGTTTCACGCGGGCGCACAAAACCGAGGAATCTGAATCCGTCACATCGAAGGCCATCCCGGGCCAGGCCATCCTGACGACACGGTCGCAGCTCGATTGCAGTGGATAGCCGTTCTTGCCTTGGTCCGGATCGCCAATCTCGTCAATGGCCTTTTGCGCATCGACGCCCTCGGCAATGTACTCCTTCGTCGGGTCTACCTGCATGGCAGTCTTGAAGAACAGGCGGTAGTGACGCACGCCTTCCAAAATGTACAGGGAAGGTCCGCCCGCATTCAGAGCGGCATCGGTCGATGTCGTTTCCGACAGAACCTCTTGGATCTTTCCCTGGATTTTGTCTGGCGCGGCCGCGGCCTTCTTGGATTCTTTGGCCGATGGCCCGCTGGAGCAACCGCCCAATCCGGCAAGACTCAGTACGAGAAAACAAAAAACGTATGTGTTGCGGTACATCGTCCGTGCCCTCGCTTTCGGGATGTCTTTATCCGAATCTGAAGGTACCACGGGGCACGATCGCTGACAACCGATCCGTCGCCCATTCGTCCCCGCGGCTGCAGCGCCGGTTTGTGCAGGCCGCTTCCGGTAGCGCAGCAGCGCCGACAAGCTCGATCCAGCTTGTCGGCCCCGGCCCAACACGCTGGGTTCGTATTCGGCCACCAGTTGCTCGAATTACCACGGCTCCGGCGTCGCCAGCACTTCTACCGCTCGTATTTGTTTGTCCACCCTTCAAACTGGATCAGACACGCCGCCGGCTTCGCCAGGTGCCGTTGCTCTATAAGCTTGCATGAGACAAGACCCAACCCCGCCATTCTCTTCGCCTCGGCGGTATACTTAGATCGGGAGCACGCAGCGCAAGCTGACCGGAAGTTTGACGCGTGGCTAACGTCCCCCTGTGGGATTGCCATAGATCCTCAAGCTTCAAGAACGTGTCAGCCTCCGCCTCTGCGTTGCTCCCGCTACCAGGAAGCGCCGTATGGATGCGCGAGCGATCATCGTCATAATCGAGAAGCGCAGGGACAGGTTCAGGGACGCAGCCTCCGTTGGAACCGGAGTTGACACGCTCGTCGCTTCGGCTGCCCAAGTGGCCTGGGATATCGCGGGGGAGCACGATTCCCTTCTGGCTGAAATCGAATCCGCCTGCTCAAGGTAGCCAACGCCGACCGACCCCGGGGTCGTTTTTTCGTTGGCCGCATCGGGGTAGCCGGAGTCGCCCCCGTCTATTGAGTCGCCTTCCGCGCAAGCCGAAAGCCTTGGTAGGCGAGATAGCCCGTGATGACAACGGCGATCCCGCTTACCCACATCGGGACTGGAATGTCGTAAACGACGAACGCCACGCCGAAGAGGATGCGTAGCAGATGGCCCAGGGCAAGCAGCACGAAGACCGCCCCGGCAGTCAGCAAAAATACCTTTTGGCTCATACGAGTTCCGCCTTGCTTCCAAACGTAGTGTACACCCGCAACTTTGCCGGTCATGGAGGAAGTGAAGCGAGAAGCCAAGCGCCGCAAGATCAAACTCCTGATCCTGCCGACGGTTGAAGCAATTGAAGAACTGAAACAACACCCGCGTGACACGAACGCCATCTTGCACGTCACATGCTGAACGAGCGGGAGTCCGAGGCTCAGCCGGCGCGCGGCTACGGGAGGCGATATAATAGCAAGCGTTCCCGGCTTGTTGTCGACCTCGCTTCGCCACAAGATGATTTTCTTAACTGTGATTGGCATACCTTGCCTCCAGTGAATTCTTCAGCGCCGAGTCCCGTTTTCTGCGAGCCGGCGCTCATGGTACCTGGGCAGCGTTCAACCAGGCTCTCGACCAACGTCAGCCGGTGGCGCAGTTCGTCCCGAAAAGATCGGTGATGGGTGAGGAGCGCGCCGTCGCCGCCATGGCTGATCGGCCAGTTCTGGCAATAGGCGCATAGGAGATTGCAGCGGCTGAAGAAGATCGTGCCGGAGCCGTGGCGGCCCACGAGCGGCGTCTCCTCTCCGAAATGCGGATGGGCCGAGGCCACCTTGACGCGCGAGCCGGCGCCGCACACGCCCGTTTCGCCCTTCAGCCGGTTGATTCCGCACCGTCGCGGGCAGAGCTGACAACTTCGGGAAAAAGAGTAATGCCAGCCTACGGGCGACCCTTGAGGTCGCCGGGCAGTCGGTCATAATCGTCAACATGGAGTGTATCGAGGCTTTGAAGACGCGGCGGTCGGTTCGCGCCTACACGGGCGAACCCGTATCCCGAGAGGTGATCGAGGATATCATCTCTCCTGTTTCAGCGTGGCGAGTGTTTTGCGGACTTCCTCCGCCTTGGGCGACGCGGGATAAAGGGCCAGGCATTTTTGTCGCCATAGTGAATTTGAGTTCCGGATATAGAATGGAGGTGGATCGTGAGCATGACGCTGGCCGAACAACTTGCTGGGCACACCCGCGAAGGCGATTTGTACGAATCGCTGGAGGGGAACCGCATCCGTTGCTATGCCTGCGGCCACTGCTGCCCGATCCCTTCCGGGTTTGCCGGCGTTTGCAAAGTCAGGTTCAATCGCGGCGGCAAGCTGCTGGTTCCCTACGGGTACGTCAACGCCCTGCATTGCGATCCGATTGAAAAGAAGCCCTTCTTCCACGCCCTGCCAGGATCGCGCGCCCTCAGTTTCGGCATGCTCGGCTGCGACCTGCATTGCGGCTACTGCCAGAACTGGGTGACCTCGCAGGCGCTGCGCGACTTCCGCTCCTCTCTGGATTTCGGTGAGATCGAACCAGCCGAGATTGTCAGGCTGGCTCTGCGGCAGAATGCGTCCTGCATCGTCAGCACGTACAATGAGCCGCTGATCACGAGCGAATGGGCGGTGGCGGTCTTCCGCGAAGCCCGCAGTGCCGGCTTGACCACGGGATATGTCTCCAACGGGAACGCCACTCCCCAGGTGCTGGAGTATCTGCGCCCCTGGGTGGACCTCTACAAAGTGGATCTGAAAAGCTTCGACGACCGCCGATATCACGAGCTGGGCGGGCGGCTCGAACCGATCCTGGATTCGATCGCACGAATCCACAGCATGGGGTTCTGGCTGGAAGTCGTCACGCTCGTCGTGCCCGGTTTCAATGATTCGCAGAGGGAACTGGAAGCGCTGGCGGGCTTCCTGTCCAGTATCTCTCCGGATATACCATGGCACGTCACCGCGTTTTATTCGGACTACAAGATGACCGGGCCGCGTGACACCACCGCGGCAATGCTGGAGCGTGCCGCATCGATCGGGCGGGCGGCCGGACTGCGCTACGTGTACGCGGGGAACCTCCCGGGCGGCGCCGGGGAACTCGAAAATACGAACTGCCCGAATTGTGGAGCATTGCTGGTGGAACGATACGGCTTCGAAGTCCTCCAAAACAGATTGACGGCAGACGGCACCTGCCCGTATTGCCAATGGGCGATTCCGGGCTATTGGCGATCTGGCGCGCGACGGGTTCGCGAAAACCGCGGGATGCTCCATAAACGCTGCGGTTGACCACATGGCTTCCCCACATGCAACACCATTTGCCGGCGGGTGGTATCCTGGCCGCCGCGCTGAGTTGGAGGCGCTCCTGGACGGACTCTTCGACTCTTCCTTGCAGAGGACCGGCCCCAGCCTGCTTCCGCGCCCGCTGGCATTCGTCGTCCCTCATGCGGGCCTAGTTTACTCCGGCACGGTTGCCGCCGCGGCCTACCGGCACTTACAGGCCGCGCAACCCAAACGAGTCTTCATCCTTGGATTCACGCATCGCGGGGGCAGACCGGGCGTGTCGATTCCCGACATCGGGGCGTTTCAGACTCCGTTGGGTGAAGTCGAAGTCGATCAGGCGATGGCGCGGGAACTGGCATCCGGCGGTCAATTCAATATGATCGCCGAGAGCCGCGTCTGCGACCATTCGGTCGAGATCCAACTCCCACTGCTGCAGAAGGCCGTCCCTGCCACGCCGGTCGTTCCGCTGTATGTGGGCCCTCTCAAAGACACGCAACGATGTGCGGCTGCACAGGCCTTGGCGCAGAGTATCCGGCCGGGCGACGTATTATTGGCTAGCTCTGACCTGACTCACTATGGCCGGGCTTTTGGCTACGAGCCGTTTCCCGCCGATCCGGATGTGCCTCGGAGGCTGGCACAGCTCGATTCCAGCGTAATCGATGCGGCAGGCAGCCTCGACCCGGCGCTGTTCCTCGACACGCTGCGCGAACTTGACTCCACGGTTTGCGGGTACGAGCCGATCGCCCTGCTGCTCGATACCCTCGGTTTTTTGGCGCGTGACGAGGTGTTTCAGGAGACGTTGGACTACCAGACCTCCGGCGATCTTACCGGCGATTTCGAGCAAAGCGTCAGCTACGGATCTCTCGGCTACTTTCGAGCGGATTCCTTCCACCTGGATGCGGAGGCCCAGGATGCTCTGCTCGCCAGCGCGCGGGCGACCCTCCGGCATCTGTGTGCGACCGGCGAGCGGAAGCCGATCCCAGCAACCGGTACCAGCCCATGGCTGATGCGGCGGGCGGCCGCCTTCGTCAGCCTGCACCGGGGCCGGGAATTGTTCGGATGCGTGGGCACGCGGACCGCAGCCCTGCCGCTGGCAGAAGCGGTACCGGAACTGACATTGGCTGCGGCGCTCGACGACCCGCGGTTCTCGCCGCGTGCCAGCGTGCCGGGCGGCCTGGATATCGAGATCTCGGTGCTAACACCCATGAAGCGAATCCGGGACTGGAGATCGTTCCGCATTGGACGCGACGGCGCCTGCCTTGAGTACGACGCCCGCAGTGAACTGCTGCTGCCGCAGGTCGCCAGTCACGGCGCCTACACAGAGACCGGCTTCCTGGAAGTCCTATCCCGAAAAGCCGGTCTTCGGCCCGGCGCGTACCGCGACCCACAGGCAAGGTTGTCCGTGTTCCGAGCGCAGGTACTCGCCTGATCGGGCGCGCGGGAATTCGTGCCGTCTGCCGCGGAGCGGTTCGTCCTAGTCGTCCAAAAGGGGGAAATTTCTGAAATTCAGACCTTAATTGCCACTCATAACACGATTGCAAGGGCTGGCGGGCCGGATGTGAAAATTTGTACACTAAGAGGAGATAGCCGTGCCGCGGTTGCCAGAATGCAAGGGGGTTTGGCAACGCATGGGAGGCTAGAGTGAGTGCGGGTGGGGCCGACCCGAAGAAACGGGTTCTGGTCATCGACGACAATCCGGTCAATCTAAGGATCAGCGCAGCCCTGATTCGCAAAGCCGGTTTTGTGGCCGACACGGCGGAAACCGCCGAAGCCGGTCTCGACCGGCTGGCCGGGACCCTGCCGGACCTGATCGTCACCGACCTCCAGTTGCCCGGCATGGATGGGCTGGAGTTGACGCGCACGGTGAAGAAAGACCCCGCGTGGAAACACATTCCCGTGATCCTGCTAACGGCAGCCCACTCGAGGGAGGAAGATGCGATTGCGCGAGAGGCCGGCTGTGAATGTTCGATCGGCAAGCCGGTCGACGCGGAGCTATTTCCGGGCATCATTCGAGCGTTCTTGGGCGCGTCGGTTCCCACCGAGGAGACCTCTTCGCTGGAAGGCCTGCCCATCGAGGAACTGGCCCACGAGTTTCTCGCCAAGGGCGCCGTGGAGTGCCACGAGCTGGTGAACCGGCTGACGGCGACCAAGCGGATGCTGGTGCCCGAGTTGGACTTCGTTGGCATCCGCAACTCCTTGCACCGCTGGGCCGGGGTGGGAGGCACCATCGGGTTGCCGGAAATCACTCGCCAGTCGCGCGAATTGGAGGCGCTGCTGGCGGCCTACCAACCCGGCGAGCGGGTCACTTTGCATAAGAAGCTGATCCGGCTGCTGGACTTGTTTCAGAATGCGGTGCCGGCGCCGGTGGCAGTGCCGGTGGCGCGGTCCGCTCCAGCCCCCCTGCCGGCTTTGGTCCCGGCCCCGCCCAAAGAGGGGATAAAAGATGTAGGCGGCGTGGCAACGGGCAAGCCGGTAATCCTGGTGGGCGACGACAATCCCACGATTCGAGCCGTGGTCAAGCAGGCGCTGGAACGCGCGGGATTTCAATGCCTGGTGGCGGCCGATGGCGTGCGGGCTCTTACAATGGCTCTCAGCCATCCGCCCGACGTGATTATCCTGGACCTCAATATGCCGGGTATGACCGGCTTCGAGGTACTCTACTGGTTGCGGGACCAGTGGTCCACGTGCAAGGTCCCGACGATCGTTCTGACCGCCAGCCATGAGGAATCGGACATCCGTCGCGGGGTGGAACTCGGCGTGGCCGGCTATCTGATCAAGCCAGTCGATATCAACGATCTGGTGGCCCGAGTGGAACAACTGATCGGGCGGAAGCAGTAAGCTACAAGAAAAGCCGAGGGGAGTCTCCGAACGCCGATCTCGTGGAATTGGAGTTGAGCCGGATTTCGCGTCCGTGGTGGCGCGTGCTTTAGCTTGCGCATGAACGGCGCGTGTGCCGACCGCAGCACCAGCGCCGGGATGAGTCCCGGCGTGGCAGACTGAGAGTCCGCTCCACGAAAAAGTCGCCGCGGCGGGTCTTTCGCCCGCATGAAACCCGCGCAATACCCCCGCTCGTGGGGAATAGGGGGTTTAGGGTGCGCGATATACTGTAATTTCGGAGTCGAGGGTACCGGATCGAGCTTATGGATGAGATGTCCGTAATCTGGCTGAGGGTGGCGGCGGCGCTGTATTCGCTGGGTCTGCTGCACGCCATCCTCACCGTGGTTCGGCGCAAGGAACATCTGTTCCGGGTGGCGCTGGCGGCGTTCACGTTCGGCTCGGCGTTTCATTTCGTGTCGATTGTGGAAGACGGGATTCGAAACCATCGGTGCCCCATCAACAACTTTTATGAGACGCTTTCGATGTGCGCGTTCCTGATCGTGCTGTTGTACCTTTTCGCGCATTGGCGGTACCGGCTCGAAAGCGTGAGCGTGTTGATCTTCCCGCTGGTGTTTGTCATGTCGCTGGTGGCGACGCTGGGCAACCCGGTGAGCGCGTGGACCAGCCCGGCGGTGCGCAATACCTGGTTGACGGTGCATATTGTGCTGGTGTTGCTGGGATACGCGGCGCTGGTCATGATGGCGGTGTCGTCGTTGCTGTACCTGATTCAGGAGCGGGAACTCAAGGCCAAGAAGCCGAGGAAGTTTTATTACCGGCTGCCGGCGCTGGGCACGCTGGACGATTTGATTTCGAAATCGATGGCGGCGGGATTCGTGTTGATCACGCTGGCGGTGATTGCGGGGAGCACGTGGGCGTTCATCGAGCTGAAGTCGGCGTGGATTCGCGACCCGAAAATCGCGATTTCCTTTCTTACCTGGTTGATCTACCTGGCGATGGTATTTCTGCGCACCAGCGCGGGATGGCGGGGCCGGAAGGCGGCGATTATGGCCGTCACGGTGATGGGCTTTGCCGCGATCACATGGGCGGCGCACGCCCGGCTGGGAGCGTTGCTGCTGAGACAATGAAGCTTCTCGTTGCAGGCGTGAGCCACAAAACGGCGCCGGTGGAAGTACGGGAGTGCCTGGCGTTCCGGCCGGAAGCGCTGCCCGCGGCGCTGGCGAATTTGAAAGCGCAGGAAGGCGTGGCGGAAGCGGTGATCCTTTCCACCTGCAACCGGGTGGAGATCACGCTCACCACGGAGGACGAGGCCGACCCGGCGGCCATCGTGGACGAATTCCTGGGGGCGCACAAAGGGGTAAGCTCCAGCTCGATCGGGCCGCACCTGTATCGCCACCAAGGGCGCGAGGCCATTCATCACCTCTTCCGCGTGGCGGCCAGCCTGGATTCGATGGTCATCGGGGAGCCGCAGATCCTGGGGCAGCTCAAGGCAGCGTATGCGGCGGCGAAGGACGCGGGCGCGGTGTGCGGCTGGCTGGACAGCCTGTTTGGGCGGGCGTTCAGCGTGGCCAAGAAAGTTCGCTCGGAAACCGGCATCGGGCAGATGGCCGTCTCGGTGAGCTACGCCGCGGTGGAGCTGGCGCGCAAGATTTTCGGATCGCTCGAAGGCCGCACGGTGATGATTGTAGGCGCGGGCAAAATGTCCGAGCTGGCAGCGCGGCACCTGCGCCGGTCGGGCGCTTCGCACGTGTTCGTCACCAACCGCACCCACGAGCGGGCGATCGAGATGGCGAACCTGTTCCAGGGGACGCCGGTGGAGTACACCCGATTCGTGGGAATGCTGCCCGAGATGGATATCGTGATCGCGTCTTCGGGAGCGCCCCACTACATCGTGACGAAAGAAGAGATGCAGCGGGTGATCGCGGCGCGGCGCAACCGGCCGATGTTCCTGATCGATATCGCGGTGCCGCGCAACATCGACCCGGCCATCAACTCCATCGACAACGTGTTTCTGTATGACATCGACGATTTGCAGGAAGTGGTGCACGCCAATCTCCGCGAGCGCATGAAGGAAGCCGAGAACGCCGAAGCGCTGGTGAGCGAAGAGGTGGAGCGGATGATGGCGCGGCTGAAGGTGGCGGAGGTGACGCCCACCATCGTCGGCCTGCAGGAGCAGTTGGAGCAGATCCGCGCGGGGGAGATGGAGAAAGTGCGGCGCAAGTACGGGCCGTTCACCGAGCAGCAGGAGCAGGCTCTGGAAATGCTGACGCGCGGGATCGTCAACAAGATCGCGCACGGGCCGATTTCCGAGATTCGACGCCAGGCGGGGCAGCCGGAAGGGGCGCACGTGGTGGCGGCGATTCGGAAGGCGTTCCACCTGCAAGAATAGAGACATGCTGGTCATCGCGTCGCGCGGTTCGCAATTGGCATTGTGGCAGGCACGGTGGGTTGCGGCCGAACTCGCGGCGCGGGGCGAAGAGTGCCGCATCGAGATCGTCAAAACCACCGGCGATAAGATCACCGACGCGCCTCTGGCGAAGGTGGGAACCAAGGGACTGTTCACCAAGGAAATCGAAGAAGCGCTGCTGGACGGGCGCGCCGACCTGGCGGTGCACAGCCTGAAAGACCTGCCGACGGAGTTGCCGGCGGGGCTGGTGCTGGCGGCGGTTCCGGAGCGGGAAGACGCGCACGACGCGGTGGTGGGGAAGAAGCTTGCGGACCTGGCGGGTGGGGCGAAAGTAGGGACGAGCTCGCTGCGGCGCGCGGCACAACTTCGCAAGCTGCGGCCGGATCTGGAAATCGAATCGGTGCGCGGCAATTTGGATACGCGGCTGCGCAAGCTGGACGAGGGGCGTTACCAAGCCATCTTGCTGGCCGCGTCGGGTTTGAAGCGGCTCGGCTGGGGCAGCCGGATCGCGGAGATTCTGCCGGCTGAAGTCATGTGCCCCGCGGTGGGACAGGGCGCGCTGGCCATCGAAACTCGCGCGGAAGGTCCCGGATTCGAGGCGTGCCGCGGGCTGGACCATGCCCCGACGCACGCCGCGGTGGAAGCCGAGCGCGGGTTGCTTCGGGCGCTCGGTGGCGGCTGCCAGGTGCCGATCGGCGCGCACGCGACGGTGGATGGCGGGCGGCTGCGGTTGCTAGGGGTGGTGGCATCGCCCGAGGGCAGCGAGGTGCTGCGGGCCCAAGCCGAAGGCGATTTGGCCGACGCCGCCGCGATCGGCCGCAAGCTGGGCGAGGAACTGCTGGGCCGTGGCGGACGCGCCATTCTCGACGCGGTTTACAGCGCATGAGCAAGGTCTACCTGGTGGGCGGCGGCCCGGGCGATCCCGACCTGATCACGGTGAAGGGGCGCAACGCGCTCGCGCGCGCCGACGTGGTGCTGTTCGACTACCTGGCGCCGGACGCGCTGCTGGACCTCGCGCCGGGCCATGCCGAACGGCTCTACGTGGGAAAGAAGCGCGCCGACCACGCCTTCAGCCAGGATGAGATTTGCGCGTTGCTGATTGACCGGGCGCGGCGCGGGTTGACGGTAGTGCGGCTGAAGGGCGGAGACCCGTTCCTGTTCGGCCGCGGCGGCGAGGAAGCCGAGGCGCTGGCGGACGCGGGGATTGCGTTTGAGGTGGTGCCGGGGGTGACGGCGCCGCTGGGCATTGCGGCGTACACTGGCGTGCCGCTGACGCACCGCGAACACACCTCGGCGGTAAGCTTCGTGACCGGGCACGCCGTAGAAGCCATCGACTGGGGGAAAGTCGGGCTTTCCGAAACGCTGGTCATTTATATGGGGCTGACCACGTTTGCCCAGATTGCGCGCGAGCTGATCGCGCGCGGCCGGGCGCCGGAAACACCGGCCATGGCGGTGCGCTGGGCCACGCGTCCGGACCAGGAGACGGTGACGGGAACGCTGGCGACGCTGCCGGCGAAGATTGCCGAGCGCGGGCTGAAACCGCCGGCCACCATCGTGGTGGGCGAAGTGGTAGCGCTACGGGAAAAGCTGGACTGGTTCGGCCGCCTGCCGCTCTCAGGCCGCCGCATCGTAGTGACGCGGGCGCGCGAACAGGCCGACGCCCTATCGGCGCGCCTGCGAGAGTTGGGCGCGGACGCCATCGAGCTGCCCACCATCGAAATTCAGCCGCCTTCGGACCCGGCGCCGCTGGAGCGCGCCATCGCGGAGCTTGGGACTTACGATTGGCTGATCTTCACCAGCGCCAACGGCGTGCGGCATTTTGTTTCGGCCCTGGACCGTTCGCCCACGGATTGGCGCGCGCTACGAGCCAAGATCTGCGCCATCGGCCCGGCCACGCGCGCGGCGGTGGAAGCGCTGCATTTGAAAGTTGACCTAATGGGCGCCGAGTATGTGGCCGAAGGTTTGGTGGAAGCGTTTGCCCCGTACGATCTGGCGGGCAAACGGGTGCTGCTGCCGCGAGCCAAAGTCGCCCGCGATCTGGTACCGGTGGAACTGGCCAAACGCGGCGCCGAGGTCGACGTGGTGGAGGCTTACCAAACGGCGATGCCGGCGGAGGCAGAGGCGCGGGGGTGGGCGATCTTTTCGGCGCAGCACAAACCGGACTGGGTGACAGTGACGAGCTCTTCGACCGCGCGGAACTTAGTAAGTGCGGTCGGTAAGGAAGCGCTGGCGGGAGTGAGGATCGCGTCGATCGGGCCGGTGACATCGCGGACGGTAAGGGATCTGGGGCTGGAGGTGGCGGCAGAAGCGAAACCTTACACCGTGGATGCGCTGGTGGAGGTGATGTTGAGAGTGGCCGCTGGCAGTCGGTCCTCTTCTTAAAAGCCAATCTGGGGGCACTCAAAGGGCGGGCTCGCGAGCTGGGTGCTCCGTCCGTCGGCTTTCATGGACTGCCCGTCGGGCCAGACGTCGACCACCACGCGCAACTGCTGGCCCGGCTCAACTTCAAAATAGCGCCTGCTGAATCGGAATTCGAAGGGGACCTCGCTCCTGGGAGCGATCAGAACGCCGTTAGCCAGATCCAACCGCCAGTAGCCCGCGACTCCGAACGTGGTTCTGGGCCTGGCAGGCTGCCATCCGCTTCCGGTCTGTACCTCGAGGTGTGCACCGGCCGTACGAAGAATCTTAGTTCCGGTCCCGGTCTCGCCGTGATTGGGGACGGCCAGCTCACACAGGACCTTCGTTCCGTCCTCCAGCCCGGCGCAATAGGCGACGACCAACTGTTGATCTGAATACGGTATCCGCAGAATCCGGCGGCAACTCGCCATGAGCGATCCGGTCAAGAACAATCTCGCGTGCCGCCGACTGAGCTCGCTCAATTGCGTCCGGCCTGGAATCACCGTAGAGGAGCACGTTCAATTCCGGCACTTCGGCGATCCAGCGACCGTCGACCTCGCGGTCGAGCTCAATGGTGAGCTTCATAGTTAGGGCTTACCACCGGCCGCAAGGCATTCGCCGCCAGGTTGGGCATCTGCTAAAGAAACCCGGTACAATATTAAGGCGACGCGGAAGAAGCGGCCTGGAGTGGGTTCAGTTGTCACGCGGAGGTGCGCCAGGCTGGGTGCGCAGACTCAAAACCGCGAATCGAGAGCACAGCCACAATGAAGACGCCCCGAGGCGCGGGCCGCGGCCTGCCCAAACAGAAGCAGCCGTTGCGCACGAAGACCTCGCCGGCCTCGCCCGGGAAGGGCCCTGAGCGGGCGCCGGCCTCACGCAGGAATCTTTGGATCTATGCGCTTCTCGCCGCCGCAACCGTAGCGGTGTATGCCCAGGTCGGCCATTTTGACTTCAACAGTTATGACGATCCGACCGACGTGGTCAAAAACGTCCATGTGAATCGCGGCATCACTTCGGACGGAATTTTGTGGGCACTGGCTTCCGACGACGATTGCAATTGGATGCCGCTGACCCGGCTTTCGCACATGGCCGATGTCGAGCTTTTCGGTCTCGAGGCCGGGTGGCACCATGTTTCGAACCTGCTGCTGCACGTGCTCGCCACTCTGCTGCTGTTTGCATTTCTGAATCGCGCCACCGGCGCGCGCTGGCCGAGCGCGTTTGTGGCGTTGCTGTTTGCGCTGCACCCATTGCATGTCGAATCGGTTGCCTGGGTCGCCGAACGGAAAGACGTGCTCAGCGCGTTCTTGTGGTTTCTGACGCTATGGGCGTATGTCCGCTATACCGAGCGGACCGCGCAGCGCGATTATCTGCTGGCGCTCGGATTCTTCTGCCTGGCCTCGATGGCCAAGCCTACGATGGTCACGCTGCCCTTTGTCCTGCTGCTGTTGGACTTCTGGCCTTTGCGCCGTTTGGCGCCGCCGTTGGCTTTACCCGCGAGCGGCCAGCCGCAGGGGAAGGCGCCGATCCATTGGACCCAGGCCATTCGGGAGAAGGTTCCGTTCTTCGCGGTTTCGGCCGTGGCTTCGATGGTGACTTACGCCGCCCAACAGAGCGGCGGCTGCATGAAAGGGCTCAGCGGATATCCCGGCTGGCTTCGGATGGAGAACGCGGCCGTCACCTACCTCGTCTACATAGCCAAGACGTTCTGGCCTACCAATCTAGCGGTGTTTTACCCCTATCCGCACAGCCTGCCCTTCTGGCAGTTCGGGGCAGCGGCGATTGCGCTGGCAGGGCTGTCGTATGCCGCCCTGCGTATGCTGCGGACTCACCCCTATGTGGCAACCGGATGGTTTTGGTATCTGGGCACGCTGGTTCCGGTGATCGGCCTCATACCTGGATCCGGCGCATTCCGGGCGGGGGTTTTGGTCGCAGTGCTGGGTTGACAGGGCGTTCGGCAGCTTCCTGACGTTTCGGGATAACCTAACTTTTGGTGAGGTAATCCCGAAAT
>Ga0187848_10001682_pt1 | contig 18485 bp, 16 predicted proteins | sample June2016WEW_4_40_FD_132424 | JGI IMG/M metagenome (GOLD analysis project Ga0187848, IMG submission 132424) | Peatland microbial communities from SPRUCE experiment site at the Marcell Experimental Forest, Minnesota, USA - June2016WEW_4_40 | ecosystem: Environmental > Terrestrial > Soil >... | reverse complement strand
GGCCATGATGAGGTCAATGAATTGATGGTCCTTGGCCAGATCGGCGCGGTAGCGGTCGCAAGCTTGGGGCGCAGAGGCGGCCAGGAGCCAGCGGCGCACGCCCTCGGACGCCACGGCGGTGGCGAAGGCTTCATTGAAGTCGGTGTCGCCGGGGACGAAGAGGCGCTGATGGGCCAGTTCGTGGAAAATAATTTCGGCAAGGGCGGAATCGGGATCGTCTAGGAAGGTGTTGAGAACGGGGTCCCGGAACCAGCCGAGGGTGGAGTAGGTTTCGATGCCGTCCACATAGACATCCCAGCCTCTTTTGGCGAAGTCACCGGCATAACGGCGGGCGGGCTGTTCGTGAAAGTAGCCGCGATAGCTGACGCGGCCGACGATGGGGAACCACCAAGTCACGGGATCGAGGGAAAGGGCGGGAGCGATGTTGACGTTCCAGACGACGAATGGGCGGTGGAGGTCGGTGTATTTAAGGTAGCTCCGGCCGGCGGGGAGGTGGAGTTCCCGGGCGGCGAATTGGCGAATTGCCAAGATGGTTTCGAATTTGGCTTTGAGGGGGGCTGGAGTTTTTGGATCGGCGAGGAGCCTGGGGATGGATTGCTGATGGAGGAGGATTTGGCACTGGCCGGCGACGGCCTGCTGGTAGTAGCAGACGGTCTGGCAGCCGGTAAGGGCCGCGGCGAGCACAGCGCCGACCAGCCCGCCGAGGCAACGGCGGAGAGTGGACCGGCGCGAACGGGGCGGGGCGGGGTCCAAGTTCAGTTGACGCCGAGGGCTTTTTTCACGGCCGGCTCCAAGGCTTCGCCGCGGACGTTTTTGGCGATGATTTTGCCGGAGGTGTCGAGGAGGAAAGTGGCGGGGATGCTCTGGATGCCGTATTTGACCGCGAGGTCGTTCTGCCAGAACTTGCCGTCGAAATACTGGCGCCAGGGCATGTTATGGTCTTTGGTGAAGCTGATCAATTTGTCCTTGTCGCCGTCGCGATCGAGGCTGACGCCGATGATCTCGAAGCCTTTGTCGTGATATTTCTGGTAAACGGCGGCGACATTGGGGACTTCGCCGACGCAGGGGCCGCACCACGTGGCCCAAAAATCAATCATGACCACCTTGCCTTTGTAGGCGGCGACGGACATGGGCTTGCCGTCCAGGTCCTTGACATCGAAATCGGGGAAGGCGGATTGGACGGCGAGGGCGTCTTGAATTTTTCTGGATTCTTCACCCTTCTTGATGTTGGCGAGCATGGTGTCCACGTTTTTGGCCTGCTTGGAAGCGGGGAAGTCGCGCTGGAGTTGTTTGAGCATCTCGGAGCCTTTGTCCATTTGCTGGAAAACCTGCAGGTAAAGGGTGGCTTTCATGAAAGCGATGTTGGCCACGTCGTCGTTGGTTTCGCCTTTGTGCTTGGCGAGAAGGGCGTCGAACTCCTTGAGGTGGTCGGCCTGGTCGGCTTCGGTCCGATTCTGGCCGTCTTTGAGGCTGGCGGAGATGCGGAAGACCAAATTACTCAGTTCCAGCGCAGTGGCGCTTGGCTCGGCGGCGCGGGCGCGAAAAGAGGGAAGAAAAAGGGCGGCGACGGCGAGCATGGTGAGCAATCTGTTCTTCATAAAAGTCCTGAGTTTAAAACTGTTTGGAAATGTTCAACGACGGAGGAGAGCATGAGGCGGGGCGGAAAGCAAGGTTAATTGTCGGATTAAGGGATTAGGATTAGGGTTAAGAGATTAGGATTACGAATCAGCGTTTGGCGGCAGGGAGGGCCGGGGTCAGAAGGTCCACTTCGCCGCCATCGAGACCCGGGTGGCCGTCGCGCGGCTCGCAGCAGGATTGCATCTGGTTCCAAATGGTCTTGACGGACTCGGGGGCGTGTTCGGGCTTGGCGTGGCTGGCCCAGGTGAAAATCTCGATGAAGCGGGTCTGGCCGCCGCCATCCTTGTCGCGGACGATAACGTGGGGTTGGGCGGAAACCATGCGCTCCTTTTGATAAATGGCCCAGGCGCGCGCCAGGGTGTCTTGCAGTTGGGCTTCCTGGCCGGCTTTGACGCGATAGGTGACCATGACCGTCTCCGGGGAATCGGCTTTGGCCGGCGGAGTGCGGGGGGAATGGCGTTTGAGGGTGGAACAGGCGGTCAAGGAGACGAGGAAAAAGGCGAACCAGAGCGGGGTGATTTTCATAAGGCGGTGATAGCGGGCCGTATTCATGCGAATACTAATCGGCCGCGCGGCAAGGGAATTTCCAAGCCGTCGTCTTTGGCGGTTTTGATCCAAAACTTGATCGCGTCTTCGGCGTTTTTTATGGCGGCGTGCCGTGTGGAGCCGTGGGCCATGCAACCGGGGAGCTCGGGCACATCAACCACGTAGGCTGTATCTTCCTCGCTCCACCAGACAATCATTTCATAGCGGTTGGGCTTCATATTAGTTTGTAATTTGCCAGAATTCTGCGGACTTGTCGAACTTGATAGGGCTTGGCGTTGGAGCCTTCGCGCTGGAGATTGATGCGTTCCAATACGCCTGTTTGGGTGAAAATATGATGGCTCGCCGAAACGCGCATCCGAAAACCTTTAGCCTGGAGCAGATGGCAAAGCTGGTCGAACCGGATGTTGGCGTCCGACTGGCCCCGAAGGATTTTTTCAAGGGTTTTTTCGGCACTCATTTTCGCATTGGATGGTATAGCTGGCGATTGTGTTTGTTCCCAATGTCATTGCTTTTGGGATTCCTTCGCCCATGTGTCCTTCAAGGTGATGGTGCGGTTGAAAATGAGATGGCCGGGGGCGCTCTCCTTGTCCAAGGCGAAGTAGGCCAGGCGCTCAAATTGATAGCGGCATTCGGGCCTGGCGTCTTGCAAACCCGGCTCGCATTTGGCGGTGACGACTTCGAGGGAGCGCGGGTTGAGGTGTTGTTTGAAATCGCCGGCGGCGTCGGGTTCGGGGACGGTAAAGAGGCGGTCGTAGAGGCGGACTTGGGCGTCAGTGGCGTGGGGGGCGCTGACCCAGTGAATGGTGCCTTTGACTTTGCGGGCGGCGTTGGGGCCGCCGGTGCGGCTGTCGAAGTCGGCGGTGCAATGGAGTTGGGCGATGTTGCCGGCAGCATCTTTCACTACTTCATCGCACTTGATGATGAAGGCGTATTTGAGGCGGACCTCGCCGCCGGGTTTGAGGCGGAAGAATTTGGGGGGCGGCGCTTCCATGAAATCGTCGCGCTCGATGAACAGTTCGCGGCTGAAGGGGATTTTGCGGGTGCCGGCATTTTCGTCCTGGGGATTGTTGAGAGCATCGAGTTGCTCCACTTTGCCTTCGGGAAAATTGGTGATGATGAGTTTGAGGGGCCGCAGGACGGCCAGACGGCGCAGGGCGCGCTGGTTCAAGTCCTCGCGGATGGCGTGTTCGAGGACGGCGACGTCGGTGATGCCGTTGTATTTGGTGATGCCGATGTGGTAGGCGAAATGGCGGAGGGCTTCGGGGGTGACGCCGCGGCGGCGCAGGCCGGAGATGGTGGGCATGCGGGGATCGTCCCAGCCGGTGACAATTTTATCGTTGACAAGTTGGAGGAGCTTGCGCTTGCTCATGACGGTGTAGCCGAGGCTGAGGCGGGCGAACTCGTATTGATGGGGAAGGGGCCGGGGCAGATCGAGGCTTTGCAGGAACCAATCGTAGAGGGGGCGGTGGACTTCGAATTCGAGGGTGCAGATGCTGTGGGTGATGCCTTCCAGGTAGTCGCTGAGGCAATGGGCGAAATCGTACATGGGATAAATGCACCATTTGGCGCCGGTGTGATGGTGCTCGGCGTGGCGGATGCGGTAGATGACGGGGTCGCGCAGCCAGATGTTGGGGGAGGCCATGTCAATTTTGGCGCGCAAGGTGCGGGTGCCGTTGGGAAATTCGCCGTTTTTCATGCGCTGGAGGAGGTCCAGGTTTTCGGCAATGGGACGGTCGCGAAAGGGGCTGTCCTGGCCGGGGCGGTCCGGGGCGCCGCGGTATTTGTCGGTGTCGTCGGGGGAGAGGTCGCAGATGTAGGCTTTGCCTTTTTTGACGAGGGCGACGGCGTAGTCGTAGAGTTGATCGAAATAGTCGGAGGCGTAGAAAGGCTCCTGGATTTCGGATTTCGGATTTCGGATTTCGGATTTTAAGACGGGCGGGAGATAGAAATCGGGTTTGCCGTTGGTGGTGATGGGTTCGGGCGTTTTGCCTTTGGGTTTGAGGCCCAACCGGTCGCCGGCCCAGCCGCCGATGAGCCAGTTGACGTCTTCCTGGATGGAGTCCACGTATTCGACGTCTTCCTTGGTGGGATTGGTGTCGTCCATGCGGAGGTTGCAGACGCCGCCGAATTCGCGGGCGATGCCGAAGTTGAGGCAGATGGATTTGGCGTGGCCGATGTGGAGCCAGCCGTTGGGTTCGGGCGGAAAGCGGGTGTGGATTTGGGCATAACGCTTTTCCGCCAGATGGGCGGCGACGATGTCGCGAATGAAATCGGCCGGGGCGGGGGCCGGAGTTTTTTCTGGATTGGGCGTGGTCATGGTGCGGCGTTAAACATCATGGAGGAATATATCGGTTGTGGTTCTGTCATGGCAAGCCCGCTGGAGCGGATGGATGTTCGTGGTCAAGGCCGTCAAGGTTCAAAAATGTGGTTTGACCGGGTTTGACCGGGTTTGACCGGATGGGTTCGTTTGGCAGAATTCGACCGTGGCAGGCCGTGTTAGAGGCGGCGGTTGATTGGCCCGCCGATGGGTTGCGGCCGCGGAGCGAATTGGCCATTTTTTGCCATGTTGAGTCATAAGATTTATTTTTTTACCTTTATTAACCTTTATTAGCCTTTATTAACCTTTATTAACCTTTATTGGAATGGGGCCGGCGAATCCGGGCGCAAAGGCCAACGAGTTCAGCGCGGCCGGCCGGGAGCAAAGGAGTTGAACGACGGATAGAAAATGCAGAATGCAAAATGCAAAATGCAGAATTCCGAATCCGCTGCAATCCGCGGTAAAATCCTTGCGGAAAGTAGTGATGGCAGAGGAGGGAAGATCGTCCCTGTTGAATCGAGTGCTCCGGGATGCCGCGGCACGCTGCCCGCGCGCGCCTGCGCTGGCCGCATTCTCCCGGATGCGGCCTTGGACTGTGCCTCCGTTTCTCACGCTGACGATTGAACCATAGGTTCTAATTTTTGTCAAGCCCCGGTTTGAAGAAAATGCAGAATGAAGAATGCAGAATGCAGAATGAAAAATCGGCTTCCTTGGCGAATCTGACGCGCGACGAGGAAAGAGAACGGAGATGGGTGATTATGCCCCAGTGACGCGCTTTTGACAAGTTTGTAAGCACTTACAGCGCAATCATTTGCACTTGAGATAGGGCGAAACCATAGTTTCATAATTCTCATGGCCTCCGGCGGGACACTCCGCCCCGACGAGTGCCTGGTCGTGAAGTCGGTGGATTCCAGCTTGCGCCCGGTGGCCATGCGCAAACACCCCTTCGCAACATGGAATCCACCGCCATCACGACCAGGGAGTTGAAGGCAGCGAGGGAAGGTCGCTTTTTGGGGTCTCAATGTTGTTTTCCGGTGTCGCGGAGGGGGAAAAATCAGACTGGGCCATCACTCGCGCTCAGCCGCCGCGAGGGGCGGCAATGTCTTTTTAGCCGCTGCACATTGGTTGCGCCGTTGTTTGCGCCCAGTCGCTTGAACGGATATAAGATGTATCGCGTGGCCTAACGTAGAAAGCTGTGCCACCGCCGACTCGCGGCGTGAACCAGTTGGCTCCGGAGACTCTTCAGCCGTCATGAACTTAGTGTGGAGATCACCTCGGTTTGTAGGTAGAAAGAAATCCGTGCAGTAAGCGGTTCAGTTCGATGCTACAGGCACTGAATGCGTCCGCTGCGTCTTGGAAATCTGGAATCTCAAATACCTTCGTATAACTAACGCGAGCTTTCCCATTCGGGCCGGTGCAGGGCTTCCCGTGAAGAATACTGTTCCTTAGTGGGACAAGACCGGCGAACGCTTGAGCAGCAGCAACAAGTTCGTTGCGCTCCGCGGTTATGGGCATGTTGCGCGCAAGGTTAATCAGCTTGGTCGCAATGTCCCCGGCAGTGGACTTATCCTTGATGAAGGTGCCGAGCGAGCCGGGGCTGATGCGCTCTGCACAATATACGGCGTTCCACTCGCATATGGCGAAGCAAAAGGCAGCTGTGCCGAGCGCGTGCATGTAGTCAGGATCAATCGGTTGCCGTAGCCGGTCATCTTTCATAAGGAAACGCTTTTATGGCAGTGCGTGGCCATGACGCCAAACGTAGAAAGCTGAACCACCGCCCACTCGTGACGCGAACCGCGACATCGGAACAAACAGCGCCAACGGCGGTTGTCTCCGGCGACTTGTTAGGCCACTTTTTTGACATATTCCATGACTAAAGCCAAAGTATCTAAATTCTCGTTCTGTCCCTTGTAATATCTCTTGGCATTGTGGGTGACTCCCTGCACCAGACCGTAAGTGACTGCCTGTGCATCCATGCCCTTTGAACGACCTTCTTGCATGGCAGTCTCAAAACCCTTCCGATTGGCCTCTCGAAACTCGCCGGACAGCAGAACTGCCAAACTGTAAACGGCAAGCGACTGGCTCTCGTCCACATTCGACTTGTTGCCGACCATATACAAAATAGCGGTGAGTAGAAACAAAACCCATCCGACGACAGCGATTATGATTAAGATGGTCATATTTTAGTCTTGTGTAAGTACTTGCATACAAAATGCTAAAAAGTGAAGATCCGAAAGACATCATACCAGCCCATAAACACTCCGAAAAGAGAAGAAAACATGTATAAAAATGTCTGGCCGTGTTTAATGCTTACGGAAAAGTAACATATCTTCCATGCTACTATAATAAAAAGAACTGCCAAGCCTGGAGACTGACTCAAAAAATGAAAAACAAGTGCAGCAGCGAAAGCAGCACCAAAACCGCTGGCTACGCCCATACAAATATCAAAATACTTCTTTCTTTCTGGGGTAACCCACAAAATGGGACTCTTTTTGAATTGAGGACTGACCAGCCATACAATCCGTCCAACGATCATGGCGATAATCATGCCAAAGAAGTAGCCAGCTAAATTCGTGATGCCACTTACGACAAGTGTATATGCGATGAATGCCTTCATGGAATGAAACTACTCGCTGCCGGGATCGAATAAACCATAAACACGAAAATCAGCCTTCGTCTTGTCAGGATGAACCTCAATCGTTTCAAACAACGAATCGGGAAGGTGGTAGTAATTGTCAAAATACTCTTTGGGATGAGGAACAACTATGTCTGCCGCCAACATCTCGACGCCGTTGCCGCGCATGATAAACCTACCGATGCCTTCGGCAACTGCATCCGGGTATGTGATGCGAAACTCCACGAGCTTACCATCAAGGTCGTCTCGCTTCCATTTTCGTGATTTAAGCCAGAATGTTTTCATAGATGCAATGCCGCCTAATAATTGAGTACAACGACGGCCCAGCGACATTGAATCGCCAACATCTTGGGCTCGCGACATAGCGCACTTGCTGCGCTTGGCTCAGGCGATATTGCGACTTCCTGAAAGGGCTTCCGTTGCATTTGCCAAGTGAACATAAACTGGAACGGTTTCTGACCGTCCTGGCCCAAAAGGATGTCGCCGCCAGCGCCCAAAATCAAGCCTTTAATGGCGGTTGTCGTCTCAAATCAGCAAAGGGAACAACGGCCTTGCACCAGTCTGGCGAAGCCGGGGCGCCGAACCGAGCAACGCCGGAAGGCGCTCCCTCCAAAGTGGTTTCTCGAGGTTTTCTGTGGATCTGGCCAGGCAACGGCGGATTTAGGAAGCCTGCGCGTCTCGCCGAAATTGAGTCCATGGGAAGGAATTGGCGAAGCAGTGGGGCGCGAGACGCACCCCACAGCGACCGGGACGGTCGCGCTCCCAATCCTGCCATTCTCATTGCCTGAAAGAGGCGGGCCGCGAGGGCGCGGCCCGCGGCACGCGGGGGCGCGCGCGCTCCCAGGAAGCAGGAAATATGTGCGATTAAGATTAGGAGTAGGATTAACGGTCGGACTTTAAGCCGAAGAGGCGGCGGTGTTCGAGGATGGCGTAGCGGTCGGTCATGCCGGAGAGGTAGTCGCAGATGGCGCGGAGCCAGCCGGCCCGACGGGCGCGCTTTTGGCTGGAGACGCCAATTTCCCGGGGATGTTCCAGGTAATAGGCGAAAAGGTCGCCCAGCATGGTGCCGGCGCGGTTGTTTGGCTCAAAGACGACGGGGCTGGAATAGAGATTCTGCAAAAGGTAGGCGCGGAGTTCGAGGTTCAAACGGCGGCGGCGAAGGCTGTGCTGGACCAGGGGATGGGGCTGAAGGCGGACGTCGTCGGCGGATTGGACGCCGGAGGCGAGGATGGCGGCTTCGGTGGTCTGGACGACGTCGCGCACCTGGCGGTCAATGAGGCAGCGGATGATGAAGTAGCGGCGGGTTTCGTCGGGGAGGCGGGGGTGTTCGGCCAGGACGGCGCGGGAGGCTTCGGAAAATAGTTTGACTTCGCGGTTGAGTTTTTTTTCGGAGAGGAGGCCGGCTTCCAGGCCGTCATCGAGGTCGTGGCTGCAATAGGTGAGTTCGTCGGAGAGGTTGGCGACCTGGGCTTCGAGGGAGGGTGATTTTGGGGAGAAGCCGGGGCGGTGGCGGGGATGATCGTAGGGGGATTGGTGTTTGGCCAGGCCTTCGCGGGTTTCCCAGGTGAGGTTCAAGCCGCGGAAGGCGGGGTATTTTTCCTCGAGTTCCTCGACGATGCGGAGGCTCTGGCGGTTGTGCTCGAAGCCGCCGTGGCCGCGCATCAATTGGTCGAGGACTTCCTCGCCTTTGTGGCCGAAGGGGGCGTGGCCGAGATCATGGGCCAGGGCGATGGTTTCGGCGAGATCCTGGTTGAGGTTGAGAGCACTGGCGATGTTGCGGGCGATGGCGGCGACTTCGATGGTGTGGGTGAGGCGGGTGCGAAGATGATCGCCGGTGCCGTTGAGGAAGACCTGGGTCTTGTATTCGAGGCGGCGGAAGGCGCGGGAGTGGATGACGCGGTCGCGGTCGCGCTGGTATTCGGTGCGCCAGAGGGCGCGGGGTTCGGGGTGGACGCGGCCGCGGGATTGGGCGCTGAGCTGGGCGTAAGGGGCGAGAGTCTGGCGTTCCCGTTGTTCGAGTTGTTCTCTGGAACAAGGCATGGCAGGCCGCCGGCGGGATCAGTTGGCCAGGAGTTCCTGGACGGAGAAGCCGCGGAGTTCGAAGAGGCGGCGGATGGCGTCCTCGATGAGGTTGTTGGGGCAGGAGGCGCCGGCGGTGATGCCGACGGTGATTTTACCCGGGGGCAGCCAGCCGAGGGTCTCGACTTCCTGCTGGAGCTGGAGGTTGTAGTGGCGGATCAATTTGTCGGAGACCATCATGGCGGCATTTTTGACAAAGTAAGTGGGGAGTTTGGCTTCGCCCATTTCGGCGAGATGGGAGGTGTTGGAGGAATTGTAGCCGCCGATGACGAGGAGGAGGTCCATGGGTTCGCAGAGCAATTTTTCGAGGGCGTCCTGGCGTTCCTGGGTGGCGCCGCAAATGGTGTCAAAGAAGCGGAAGTGGCGGTCCAGTTGGCCGGGGCCGAAGCGGGCGATCATGGCGTTTTTGATGCGGCGCTGGACCTCTTCGGTTTCGCCGCGGAGCATGGTGGTTTGGTTGGCGACGCCGACGGCCTGGAGATGGATGTCGGGATCGAAGCCGGCGGAATAAGCGCCGGCGAAGGTGTCGAGGAATTCCTGCTTGTTGCCGCCGTGGAGGATGTAGTTACAGACGTAATCGGTTTCGGCCAGGGTATAGACGACGAGGTAATGGCCCGGGCCGTCGGCGCCGGCCTGGGAGGTGGTGGCCTTGGTTTCCTCGTGTTTGGCCTTGCCGTGGATGATGCTGGTGACGCGTTCCTTGGAGTATTGGCGGACGCGCTTCCAGACGCTCATGACGTCGCCGCAAGTGGTATCCACCAACCGGCAGCCCTTGGCCACCAATTTGGTGCGGGTGCCGACTTCGGTGCCGAAAGCGGGGATGATGACGACGTCGTCCTCGCGCAGACGATCCAATTCCTGTTCGGTGGGCTTGGGGGAAATGATCTGGATGCCCATGTTGTAAATCTGGTCGTTGACTTCGGGGTTGTGAATGATTTCGCCCAGGAGATAAATGGGCTGGGGCAGGGGAAAGACATTGCGGGCGGCGTAAGCGAGGTCAATGGCGCGTTCCACGCCGTAACAGAAGCCGTATTTCTTGGCCAATTTGACGGTGAGCAGGCCGTCGGCGCTGAGGACGTGGCCCTTGTCGCGAATGCGTTCGACCAGTTCGCTGCGGTAATGGGAGAGAACCTGGGCCTGGACGGCGGCCATGACATCAGGGCGGCGGAGATTGATTTTTTTTGGCGTTGAGCTGGCGTCTCCGTTGCCACGGCCATTCCCATTCCCATTTTGCGCGTTGTTCAGCATAACACCGCAAGTTTAGCATGGGTTGGGCGGGTTCAAAGGCTAAAATATCGGCGCGCCCGATGAACGGGAATGGGACAAATAGGACGAATGGGACGGATCTGGACAAACACGGACGGCCACTTGGGCAGGTTTGTTGGCAAACGGCAGTGCTTAATGTGGCTGGAATCTATGCCGAAGGGCGTGCGGCAACGCGGGCGGCGACGGCGCGGCAGATGTCGGCGGCGGCGGCGGGGCGGCCCAAGGCGGCGGCGGCCCGGGCCATGCCGGCGAGTTTTTTGGAGCCGAGAAGCCGGCCCAGACGAAAGGGAAGGTCTTCGACGCGATTGGCTTTGGCGGCGGCGCCGTGTTCGAGGAGGAAATCGCTGTTGGCGGCTTCCTGGCCGGGAATGGGATTGAGAATGAAGAGGGGTTTGCCCAGGGCCAGCGCCTCGGAGGTGGTCAAGCCGCCGGGTTTGGTGATGAGCAAATCGGAGACGGCCATGAGTTCGTGCATGTTGGTGACGAAGCCCAGGACGCGGGTGGGATGACGGCGGTCGGAGGAGGCCAGGTCGCGGCGAAGGCGGTCGTTGCGGCCGGCCACGACGAGGGTTTGAAAGGGGCGTTGGAGCTGATCGAGGGCGGCGAGGATTTGCGCGACCGGCCCCATGCCGAATCCTCCGCTGAGAACGAGGAGAATGGGGAGATCGTCGCGCAGGCCAAGCTCTTTGCGCACGAGGGCGGCGTCAATGGGGCCGGAAAATTTTGCAGAGATGGGGATGCCGGTGACGAGGACCTGGGCGGCGGGGGCGCCGCGGGCGACAAGACGGGCCTTGGTTTCCTCGGCGGCGACGCAATAGAGGTCCACGTTGGGGTCCATCCAGAGGGCGTGGGCCTCAAAATCGGTGACGATGCTGACGGTGAGAGGGGGAGGGCCGGGCCACTTTTTGCGGAGTCCGCCGAGGAGTTCGACGGGGAGGTAATGGGTGCAGAGGACGGCGTCGGGGGCGAATTGTTTGACGAAGCGGGCGAATTTGCGGGAGCTGTTCGAGCAGATGGCGTTTTTCCAACGGGCCAGTTTTGCGACGAGGCTGGGGTTGTCCATTGTGTTGAAGACCAGACCCCAGAGTTCGGGGGCGTGGGCGATCAATTTGACGTAGCCGTCGCTATAGATTTTTTTGTGAAGCGGGGAAAAGAAGGTGAGGAGATCAAGGCGCTGGACGACGTCTTGCGGGCGGGCCTGGAGCCAGGATTCATGGAGTGCGGCGGCGGCCTGGAGATGGCCGGCCCCGGCGGTAATGGTGGCGAGGAGAATGCGCATTAGGTCTGAGGGTTGTAATCGGAAGCCGGTGTTTAGTCCAACCGGAAAGGGCGGGGCTGGTGGAAGGCGGGCGGGCGTGTGGAACGGGCTGCCGTTGGCCTTGCATCAGTGGAAAGATGTGCCATGATGGAGGGCCGGTCGCGCCGGAGCGTAGCTCAGCCTGGTAGAGCACTTGGTTTGGGACCAAGACGTCGCAGGTTCAAATCCTGTCGCTCCGACCACCTTTTACCGAGTGAAAATGAAGATACCGGCGGGCATCAAGCCGAGAACGACGGCAACGCCCGCACAGATTCCGCACAGAATCAAGGGGGATTGGCGAATGCCGCCTCCGGCCCTGGCAAAATGAAGTTCCCGGTCAAGGTCAGTTACCGCAAGGCCGAGGTGAAAATCTACGGCAAGAGCGCCGCTTACCCATTTTACCGGCTCTGCTACTACGCCGCTGGCAAACGGCGCATTAGGTCGTTCTCAACCTACACAGAGGCGAAATCCGAGGCCGAAACCAAGGTTCGCGAACTCGCCAACGGCAGTCAATCCATCGCCCTGACCACCAAGGAAGCGACCGCCGCCCTTTCCGTCCGTGACGCCCTGGACGCATTCCGGCGCGATACCGGGCGCAGTTTCACGGCCTTGGAGGCGGTCACGGGCTTTCTGGACGCCATGAAGCAATTGCCCCAAGGATGCGGCCTGACTGAATCCGTGAGGGAGTTTGGCCGCACGCTGGCGATTGTGAAGCGGAAGGACATTTCCGAAGCGGCCAGCCAGTTCATTGACGCCCGCAAGCCCAGGACAGAGGCGAGAGACGGGAAACGGCCGCAATTGTCGCCCGGCTATGCCTACAACGTGGCCATGTGGCTCAGGGAGTTCGCCAAGACCTTCCCCGGCAACGCGGTGTGTGATCTCAGCCGCGAGCATCTGGACCTCTATTTCGGAAAACACAGCAAGGTTTCCCCCAAGACCCGGAATGAGCGGCGCAACGTGGTTCGCATGTTCCTGAAATGGTCCGTCCGGCAAGACTACTTGCGGGCAAACAACCGCCTGCTTGAAGCGGACTGCATGGCGCGAGAGGTTGCCGAGCCGGAGGAAATCGCCTTTTACACCCCCACAGAGTTACGCGCCCTGCTCGAAAACGCCAACGCTCAATTGCGCCCGGTAATCGCCCTTATCGCGCTGGGGGGCGTGCGACTGCAAGAGGCCGTGCGTTTGACCTGGGAAGATGTATTCCATGTGGAAGGTCACGTTGAGATTTCCAGCGCCAAGAGCAAGACCCGCTCGCGCCGTCTGGTCACTATCTGCCCGGCTCTGGCGGGTTGGCTCGATCCATACCGCAACCAGTCCGGCCCGATTTGGACGCAGTGCCTTGACAAGTTTCATTCCGATTTCAACGCGCTCAAAGACTCGCTCCACATACCCACGCGGCGCAATGGTCTAAGGCACGGCTTCTGCACCTACCATTACGCTTTGCACGCTGACGAGGGCCTTACCGCCAAGGAAGCGGGCAACAGTCCCGCGATGATTCACAGCGCCTACAAAGGGATGACGACCAAAACTGAGGCAGAAAAATGGTTCGCTATTGAGCCGTCAAAGTCCGCAGGGAACGTGATCCCGATGCCCGCTGCAAAAAATGCCTGACACGCGCCAATGAAAGCAACAAAGGCACTCACCGAAGACCAAGTCGCGCTGATTCGAGAGCTTGACCCTACGCTTGACCCTGCAATTGTCACCTTCGAGAAACGTAACGGCAAAGAGAACCCAAAAGCGACATTGCGTTGCCAGATCACTGTCCACTTGGAAGGTGGAGTGGTGAAGTATTGGGTTTCACGCGATGGCAACGGCAAGCTGAAGTTGGAGGATGAAAAGCCCTCCCTTAGCGCACCGCAGCAGAACGACGACCAAGATCGCGGCGAAGCTGGCACGGACTCCGCCGACGGCAGCATCTGCGGGGCAGACGGTACAATTGACGTTGACGCCTTAAGTGAAGAGGTTGATGACATGGCGAAAAATCGGGGTTTATCAGAAAAGGAGAAGGCGCTCGTCCTGGCCCGACTGGCAAAGGTCGGCGATGATGATCCCGCTTTGCACGGCCCGGCACGCGGTGAAGTTGAATCCTGGCTAAGAGAGTGCGGGTTGTCCGAGCAGCGGAGGGCGGTTGTCCTGGCCCGACATTTTGACGGCAAGAGCACGCGGGAGATTGCGGCGGAGATCGGCAAGAGCAAATCCTTGGTCAATGACACCTTGAACTCATCAATCGTTCGGGAATGCCTGAAGCATCTTCAGAGCGGCCAGCCTTTGCCGTTGGCGACCACGGTAAGTGGGTTAAGCCAGTCGGCGCAAATGAGCCATGAAGCTGTTTCGTTCCCAGCCCGCGATTGGAATTCATTATACCGGCTCAGAGGGTGGACGCCTCCTTCGCCGGGTCTCGTGACCACGAGTGGCAGCAAGGCGATACCGTTGTGCGATGTGAAGCGGTGTGCGTCCGAACTTTTCAAAGAGCGTGGGGGTATGGACAAGCATGGCCCGTCAGACTACTGGCCGACGAGTAGCGAAGTCCCCCCGCCGACGCCGGAATTTGCCAGAGCAATTGTTCAGCATATCCGGTCATCCCCCGGCGCGCTTCTGAATTGGGATGGCAGGTTTTATCTGGAGACGCTGGTCGAATTGTTGGAAGCGGCAAATTGGGGCGTTGACCGGGCAGGCTGGTGCGATGTGGCCATCAAGAAACACCGGAAGACAATTGCTGCGGATAAGTTGCCCTATATGCCGTTTGTCGCGTCAGGTTGGGATCGGAAGCATGTGGCCAAAGCAGCGCGGAAAATCCTTGAAGGGTTGTGGCAACGAGGTCCAGGGGACAGCCTTGCAATTCCCCCTGAGATTCTGATTGAACTTCTTGATGGCATCTTGGAACGGGTCGCGGAGCTACAGGCAGAATGGAAATCATTTTCTGTTGGACGCAAGGACAGCGGGCTTGCCTCCTTCCGCGAAGCGCACGCCGTGGAGTTGAGGGACTTCACCGAGCAAGAGTTGCGGAGCAACTTGGACGGCGACTTGCTGAAAGTCGCGTGCCGTCTTGCTGAGAGAGAAATCGGAGTGAGCGCGGAGACCTTCCTCCGCTACCATCGTGGCGCTCGTGTGCGGCTACGCGAAAAGCCTTACGCGGACGGGCGATTAGCCTTCAAGCGGCTCCTGAAAGATCATAGCGACGGCAAGGCATAGTGCTCACCTTGCCCGCTCTGCCACCGTAAACCCCACCCTTTACGGCGGGCAATGGACGCTCGCGCCTATCTGTGAAAGGCAAATATGCGCGAACACGTAAATTCAGAAGCACCGGCGAGCGGGGAAGCATTCCTCGACGAAAAACAACAGAAAACCAACTTCTGCCCGAAAGATGGCGGACTCTGGGACATCCCGGAGTTGATGCGCCATGTCCCCCTCTGCCGGCGAAGCATCAGCAATCTGCGAAAGAGAGGGCTTCCGACGATTGTCCTGGGCAGACGTGTATTTTTTCACCCCGGCTCAATCGAGGCTTGGTTAATGAGAAAGCAACGCGGGGGCGGACAGTGAACCCACCATGCACCCAAGAATTAACCACCACCACAAGCCGGACTCCCTATCAAGCTGCCATTCGGTTCAAAAAGTGGCCGCGCCGCCCATGCTGGACACGATTACAATTCAAGGAGGATGGCCTTTAAGGATAACGGTTCAGGGCAGACGCAAGCTCCCGATGCCGCTGGGCGTTAAAGCATGGTCAGATAGGTCGGGAACGGTGCTTGATCTGGTCGAATGTTCGTTGCCGAAGTTGCTGCATGGACACAATGGTAGGGTGTTAGAAAACCAAGCACAACTTGATGCCGCGCTGGGCAAGCTTCACGGAATCTTGAGCCAGATCGCGGATGTGCCGGGCGTGGAGGAGTGGAACCCGTCGCGCTTGGACTTGGTTTGGAACTTCGATCTTCCTGTGCGTCCGCTGGTTCATGCGCACGCGGCCTTGCGTGTACCGGGCATTCAGGGCGGCGCAACGCTGTTCCCTGATGGGCAGGGCGTTTCGTGGCGGGGCGCAAAATCGCACTTCAAGGTAATGCTGTACGACAAGGCAAAGAAGATGCGCGTTCCCGGATCGGCCCTCCGTGCAGAGATTTCCCTGTGTGGCAAGCAACGCGCCCGAAGGTTCAAGGGCGATTGGCGGAATTTCGACGACCTCTACCGGGCCTATCGCGCCATCATGGTCAGCATCGCGCCAATCACAAAGCCCACAGCCGCCGCCAACTGGCAGGAGGCTGTAGGAGCGGAAGCGGTGGGGACTCGCCAGCGCATCTTGGCGCGGCTGGCGCATAAACCAATTGAGACATGGCGGCGCTACCGGCGAAAGATTGAAGCCGCCGCTGCAAAACTGCCCGAAAGCTTTTCGTGGGAGAATGTTCTGCCCGTGAACAATCCGCCGCCACCCGTGAATGTTGAACCTAAGCGGAGAAGAAACTCATACGGCCCCGCCCAGGTATTTCACCAACCGGCTTCACCCGAAAACTACCCGTCCGACGCGACCCAGGCAGTCCAGTCGGCTCCGGCCACGGTCTGCCAGGGCGGTCTTGAACAAAAAGGGCTTGGGAAACTTTGACATGAGCGACCTGACCGATTATCAACCGCCAAGGCCACCCGCACCTGTCTCCCTTGACGACCTGGCTGACATGATTCGCTCGCTGGACCAACACCCCCCAACCGGCCACGCTACGCAAAGAGCGGAAATCGGCACGGATTCAGCCAACGTCGTCGCTCTGGAGCCACAGGGCGGCACCTCCACGTCCGCGTCCGCGCCCCCAGCCGTTGCGCCCCGCACGGAATCCGCCGCAATTATGCCCGCCATCACCGCCGCGCCCGCGCAAATCGGCCAAAGCGACGCGAATTCGGCCACCGTCGCGCAGGAGCCGCAGAACAGCGCGGCAACGCCATCGCCCACGCCTCAAGCCGTAGAACCGCCAGTGCCGCCGCAGGAACCCGCCAAGAGGCCGCGCAGGCGCAAGGTGCGGCGTGACCGCCAGCACAGTGTCAAGAGTCAAAGAAAACGCAAACCTGGCCGTCCAACCGTCTTCGAGAAGATATTCTGCGAGCAAGGTCGCAAGCTCGTGCTGGAGGGTGTCACCGACACATTTTTGGCATATTTCTTTAGCATTTCAGTAGTCACCTTCTACCAGTGGCAAAAACGCCATCCGGAGTTCAAAAAGGCGCTCGATAGAGGCAGGAAACAAGCGGTTGCGGAAGCCAAAAAAGCGGAGGCGGAAGACGCTAGGGCTTGGCAAAATGACTGACTGTTTCTTTAGAGTTTCTTTAGTGCCCCTTTAAGGCCCCTAGGCGTTTGGCAGAAAAGGTCAGTCGGCTCAGTTACCGCCGCGCCGCAAGACGCGGCTATGGATTTTGGTTGAAGAATTGATCGCTTGGGTTGCGTTGATAATCAATCGCGGTGTTGATGTCTGTCGTGAGGCGCGGAACGGTTTTTGAACTCTTATTGACAGTATCGTATTGGTAGGTTCCGATTGTGTAGTTTGTCAGGATGAGGAACTGCCCATCATAAACTTTCCCGTGGGGAAACCGCCAGAACATTACCAGTGTTTTGGGCCATGAATAGTCAAACTTCAAATTTCCGCTTATGGCCGCTTGTGCTTGCCCCTCGGAAACTCCGATTACTAGATGAGCCAGCATTCCGTCAGCCACGACTTGAAAAATCTCGACAAGGTCGTGCCGCTCTGTTTTCTTGGCGCCATTTCGGAATTTTATTTCGTCAGGAGTTCTGGCGGAAACACTCGGCGTCCTCGCTGTGCTCCGATTGCCTTGCGTTTGAATTTCGACAATTTCCGCCGGCATGTCTCCGGCTGAAAACGCTGCGGCTCGCTTTCGAGCTTCGGCCAATTCCGGGGCCGACATTTTTAGAGCAATCTTGTCCCGCAAAGACTTTGCATCTTCATCCCCTTGTGCGGCGGCCAGGTTAAACCACTTGTGTGCCTCGATTCTGTTTGTTGGCGTGTCTGCCGCATCCTTGTACAACAACCCAAGCTTCACTTGTGCTACTCCGCGACCTTGTTTGGCAGCTTGAAAATACCACTCTGCCGCCTTATCCATGTCTTGCAAGACGCCAAGGCCATTCAGGTAGGCAGACGCTACTTCGCACTGCGCAGCCGCGTATCCCAGTTTGGCAGATTGTTGAAACCACTGGAAAGCTTCCTTGGCGTCCTTGTCAACGCCATCTCCGTCACGATACATTTCGCCAAGGTTAAACTCGGCAAGTCGGTCGCCCAATTCAGCCGCCTTCCGATACCAGCTCACCGCTTCTGCTTCATCCTTTGGGAGACCGCGGCCATAGTGGTATATTAACCCTAGATAATTGTCGGCCCCGGATAAACCAAGGTCGGCGGCCTTGCGGAACCATTTGACTGCCTCGACTTCATCTTTCGTGACGCCGTCACCTTTGTCGTACTTAACTCCTAGATCAAACATCGCGTAGGATGAACCAAGATCAGCAGCCTTGCGGAACCATTTGACTGCCTCGACTTCATCTTTCGTGACGCCGTTGCCTTTGTCGTACTTCTCTCCGAGTTCAGACGCGGCGTCCGATGAACCAAGGTCGGCTGCTTTGCGCAACCATTTCACCGCTTCCTCGACATCCTTTGCTACACCATTCGTGCCCCCCGCGTAATAGGCAGCTAGTTTCATGCACGTTGGAGCATTTTTGTCAGCAGCTT